>Ga0194127_10000010_pt1 | contig 313688 bp, 290 predicted proteins | sample TA2KigC100mmetaG_FD_148624 | JGI IMG/M metagenome (GOLD analysis project Ga0194127, IMG submission 148624) | Freshwater microbial communities from Lake Tanganyika, Tanzania - TA2015036 Kigoma Deep Cast 100m | ecosystem: Environmental > Aquatic > Freshwater > Lake | place: Tanzania: Lake...
CCCCCCGTTCGTCCACATTCAAGTGCAAGGCGCTGCTTGCGGGACTCCTAAACTAAATCGGGGGGTGGTACCCCGGTGGGGGTCTGTGTCCGAAGAATTTGCTTTTGCCTGCACGAGAATGCGGCGTGCAAGAGACCTAGTAACGGTTTAAAATACGCCTCGACGGCAGTGGAATACGCTGCGCTTCTTTGTCCATGCCTCGTCCAAATGCGAGGCAGATTTGCCGGTGGTTGTTGGGTGTTGGCCACGCGATGGATCGCGTAAGTGCTTGAAAAATGGTGGCCGGAGTCGGAATCGAACCAACGACACGCGGATTTTCAGTCCGCTGCTCTACCAACTGAGCTATCCGGCCACGGTTACGAGCGTAACCCCGAATGGGGACGCGCATTGGACCAGACCCCTAGTCGGCCGTCAAGCGCGGAGCATCGCAACCCATTGATCGGAAAGGGGTTGCGCTTTGCCCTAGTTCGGTGCGACGTAGCCCTCAGGCTTGGCGGCGCCGTCGCTAAACAGGAATTTTTCCATCTCGGCTTCGAGAAATTTTCGGGCTTTGGGCTCGATGGGCACGAGACGGTATTCGTTGATCAGCATGGTTTGATGAGCGACCCAACGCTGCCACCCTTCTTTGGACACGCTTCTCCAGATGCGTACACCGAGCTCACCCGGATACACCGGCCGCTCAAGGCCTGGCGCTTCTTTCTTGAGGACGACGCACTGAACCATTCGTACGGCGGGGGTGTCGGTCATATCAAACGTGTCCTGCAGTGAGTCGATCGAGCAATTCCTTGACCGGCGCAGGCAAGCCTACACGCGCTACGCCTTCCGGGTGACGCGCGTTATACCAGAGCGACTGCGGTGACTCCATCACGGCGGTCGGCTCGCAGCCCTGCATCCACAGCGGAAAAATCTCGAGGTCGAAATGCGTAAAGACATGCTTCACAGACTCGAGAGGATTTAAGGTCTGATCGCGCTTGAGGCGAAAATGATGTTGCGCATAGGCGAGGCATGCCGACTCCGTCTTGAACTCGGGCGGGCACCACAACCCTCCCCAGATACCGCGTTCTGGACGACGTTCGAGGAAGACGGCTCCGTCTGAATTTTGAGCGAGCAACATCCAACATTGATCGCTACGGCGAAGCGCGCGCGGCTTACGCGCTTTCGGAGTCGGAAGCTCATGTTGCCGCCCGCTCTGTCTCGCGATGCATCCCGTCGCGAGCGGACACACGTCACAGGCGGGACGACTGCGAGTGCAGACGGTGGCACCGAGATCCATGATGGCTTGGGTATACACGGTAGACTCTTGCGAGGGCGTACAGGCTTCAGCCCATTGCCACAACGCTTGCTCGACGCGTCGTTCTGCAGGACTCCCCTCGACGCCGAAGACTCGCGCGAGCACGCGCTTCACATTGCCATCGAGAATCGCGTGTCTCTCATCGAGCGACAAAGAAAGAATGGCGCCCGCGGTCGAACGTCCGATGCCGGGCAAACTCGTCACGACTTCGAACTCGGTCGGAAACTGACCGTTGAACTCGTCTCGGATCCGCTTCGCGGCAGAGTGAAGATTACGCGCACGCGCGTAGTAACCAAGGCCTGCCCAAAGATGCAGTACCTCATCGATCGGCGCATCGGCAAGCGCGATCACATCGGGAAAGCGCTGCATGAAACGCTCGAAGTAAGGAATCACTGTCGAGACCTGCGTCTGTTGCAGCATGATCTCCGAGATCCAGACGCGATACGGTGTGCGATCGTGTTGCCACGGCAGATCGTGGCGACCGCTCTTCGTATGCCATGCGATGAGCGCGGGGCCGATCTCAGCAGGCTCGGGTGGTTCGCTGGACTGATACATCGAACAGATTGTAGATGTCCGACCTGAGGTCAGACCATCCGGACGTCGGTGGCGGCGCCACCCGCCAGAGCAACCCCCTCGGTACTGCATGCTAGGCTAAGCCCGCTTTTTCAGGGGGTTCAAGACAATGGAAGAGATCAGTCTCGCCCACGGGATATTCACGTATCTCCATATCCTGCTCTTCGTGTATTGGCTTGGCGGCGATGCAGGCGTGTTCTACTCGAGCACGTTCGTCACCAACACGAAACTCTCGCGTGAGGCGCGACTCACGGCATTCAAGATTTTCATCAACCTCGACATGCTGCCGCGTTACTGCCTGGCGCTCATGCTGACGGTAGGCGGCATCCTGGCCGAGTTCATCGGCTACGAACATCCGCTGTGGCAAACCATCGCCATCGTCGCGCTCGGTCCGATCTGGGTCTGGGTCGTGCACACCATCCACAAAAAAGAAGGGACGGACTTCGGCAGAATGCTGGCGCTATGGGACAAGCGATTCCGCGTGTTCATGATCGTCGCACTCGTGTCGTCCGTCGGATACCACTGGGTCACAGGACCCCTGCAGCCCTATCCTTGGCTCGCCGCCAAACTGCTCATCTTTGCGTTCCTGATTTTCTGCGGCTTCATGATCCGCTTGAAGATTCCGCCCTTCATCGAGGGCTTCAAAGTAATGGCTTCAACGGGACCGACGCCTGAGAGCGATCAAAAGATGATCGACGGCATGGGCGCGTGTCGTCCGTACGTGCTGGCGATCTGGGCGGGCGTCGCGCTCTCGGCGCTGATCGGCGTTCTGAAGCCGGGCGGCTGACGCCCTCGGGGCATCGGTCCGTTAGGGAAGTAACAGCGTCGAGCCCGTAGTCTTGCGGGCTTCGAGATCTCGATGGGCTTGCGCCGCATCGGCCAGCGCATAACGCTGGCCGATACGCAGGCGCACTTTCTTCGAAGAAATCATCGAGAACAACGCCTTGGCCGCTGCATCGAGATCTTCACGCTTGGCGATGTAGGCAAAGAGCGATGGGCGGGTGAGAAACAGCGATCCTCGCTTCGAGAGCTCGAGCGGCGAGATCGCCGGCGGTGGTCCCGAGGCATTGCCGTAGCTCACCATCATGCCGAGCGGCGCGAGACAATCGAGTGAGTCGATGAAAGTATCTTTGCCTACCGAGTCGTAGACCACTTTGACGCCTGCACCTTTCGTGATTTTTTTGACGGACTCGACGAGCGGATCTTGGCCCATGACGAGTACGTGCTTGCATCCGTTCTTCTTGGCGAGCACGGCTTTTGACGAGCTACCCACGACACCGATGACCCGGGCGCCGATGGCCTTTGCCCACTGACACAGCAGCAGACCTACCCCTCCCACCGCGGCATGCACCAGAATGAAGTCGCCGCGCTGCACTCTATAAGTTCGTCGGAGAAGATACTCGGCCGTGAGCCCCTTGAGCATGACGGCGGCCGCTTGCTCGTCGCTGATCGAACGCGGCAGCTTGACGAGACGTGACGCAGGAATATTGCGTCGCTCGCTGTAGCTTCCGGTCGTCGTATGAACGTAGGCGACTCGGTCGCCGATCCGAAAATCTTTGACCTTTCGGCCGATCGCCGTGATGACCCCGGCAGCCTCGCGACCCAGCCCCGCCGGCATGGGCATCGGATAGAGTCCGGTGCGGTCGTAAACGTCGATGTAATTGAGGCCGATGGCCGTATGGCGAACTTGAACCTCGCCCTCACCCGGCGCGGCAACGTCCACCTCTTCGAGACGCATCTCTTCGGGCCCACCCGCCCGATGGATGCGGATCGCCTTCGACACTTAGAGGGCGGACTCGTCGGTCTCGCCGGTGCGAATGCGGATGACGCGATCGATATCGGTGATGAAGATCTTGCCGTCACCGACCTTGCCGGTCTTGGCAGCCTTGACGATCGCGTCGGTTACTTGGTCGACGAGATCGCTACGCACCGCCACTTCGATGCGGGTTTTGGGTACGAAGTCGACGACGTATTCGGCGCCGCGATACAGCTCGGTGTGGCCACGCTGGCGACCAAAGCCCTTGACCTCCGTGACGGTCATGCCCGACACGCCGATTTCCGACAGCGCCGCGCGCACGTCGTCGAGCTTGAAGGGCTTGATGATGGCTGTGACGAGTTTCATGTCTGCTACTCCCTGTTCGACCTATGCGAGGCACCGACTGTCGGCGATTGAGTATTGCACCTTCCATGCCACGCCGGCGAGGCCCCGAAAGACCGGTATTTTCAGCCTCGCATCGGCTCTTGAGCGGCACCCGCGCACCATTATGGCGCACTTCGGTCGATGGCGCGCCCGTGAGTGGTGCGCCCGGCGGTTCGGCCCTATCCTTGCCGCCCATGACGGAACGAGTCGTAGTGATCGGAGCGGGCCAGGCCGCCATCCAATGCATCGAGACCCTGCGAAAGAAAGGGTTCGGCGGAAGTATCGACCTCGTCGGTGAAGAGCCCCACCTACCCTATCAGCGGCCCCCGCTGTCCAAAAAGTATCTCGCGGGCGAGCTTGGCCGCGACCGACTGACACTTCGGCACCAAAATTACTTTGACGAGCAGCGGATCCGCCTCCATCTCGGGCGGCTCGCGGCATCGATCGGTCGCTCGAGCGCGACGGTCACGCTCGATGATGGCCAAACTCTCCATTACGACGCCTTGGTTCTCGCGACGGGTAGCCTGCCGCGACGCCTCAGCCTGCCGGGCAGCGACCTTGCCGGCGTTCATTATTTGAAGGACATCGCAGACGCCGATCGTCTGCGCAGCGAGATTCAACCTGGTCGTCGTGCCGTCATCATCGGCGGTGGCTATATCGGTCTTGAAACGGCCGCGACGTTGAGACATCTCGGCATGGAAGTGACTGTGCTCGAGATGGCCGATCGGGTCATGAACCGCGTGGTCGCCGAGCCGGTCTCGCGCTACTTCGAAGCTGAGCACGCCGGCCACGGCGTTCAGCTGCTGTTGCGTTACAACGTGACGGGTCTGCAGGGCGATGCGTCGGGTCGGGTGTGTGGCGTCGACACGGCCGCGGGACGTATCGAGGCTAACCTCGTGATCGTTGGCATCGGTGTGATCGCCCACGACACGCTCGCCCGGAGCGCGGGTCTCGCTTGCGAGAACGGTATTCTCGTCGATGAATACTGCCGAACGTCTGACCCGTCGATTTACGCGATCGGCGACTGTAGTAATCATCCTTCGCAGCGCTACGGCCGTCGGGTTCGACTCGAGTCCGTCGACAACGCCTTCGAACAAGGGGCGACGGCCGCGCTCAACATCCTAGGTCAAGCGCAGCCACACGATCGCGTACCGTGGTTCTGGTCAGACCAATATCACCACAAGCTGCTGATCATCGGTCTCTCTCAAGGTCATGATCGAGTCGTACTGCGTGGTCATCCCAAAGACAATTCGTTCTCGTGCTGCTACCTGAAGAGCGATGGCGAATTACTGGCCATCGATACGGTGAACCAAGCCAAGGATCAGATGGCGGCACGCAAACTGATTGCGGTACGAGCTAAGCTCGATGCCGACAAAGCGGCAGACATCTCTATTTCTTTGAAGGATTGCCTACTGTGATATCGCCCCTCTTGACTCGCTTCGTCAAACTTTTCATGGTCGCCACCCTTACCTGCTCGTGGGCATCGACTGCCGAAAGCAAGGAATCGTCAAAAATGATTTCAATCGCAATTCATGGTGGCGCCGGCGTGATTTCGCGCGACCAACTCGGGCCCGACGACGGCGCAGCGTACCGAGCGGGCTTGGCCGAGGCACTGGATGCGGGATACGCCGTGCTCGAAGCCGGTGGCAGCAGTCTCGATGCCGTCACGACAGCCGTGCGGCTGCTCGAGGACAATCCGCTTTTCAACGCCGGCAAGGGCGCGGTCCTGGCGCACGATGGCTATGCCGAACTCGACGCCTCGATCATGGATGGGCGTAATTTGTCGGCCGGTGCGGTCACGGGTTTGCGGCACGTTAAAAATCCCATCGATCTTGCCCGCCGTGTGATGGAGCAATCCCCCCACGTGTTTTTGTCAGGCTCCGGCGCCGAAGAGTTCGCGCTCACTCAGGGCATCACCTTGGTCCCTAACGAATACTTCGTCACGCCCACACGCAAGCGCCAGCTACAACGCGTACTGCAGGGTCAAACCCAACCAAAAAACGAACTCTCGGGACTCGGGACCGTGGGCGCCGTCGCCGTCGACAAAAGCGGAAATGTCGCCGCGGCGACCTCGACGGGCGGTATGACCAACAAACGCTGGGGCCGCATCGGTGACGCGCCCGTCATCGGTGCCGGCACCTACGCCAACAACGCGAGTTGTGCCGTGTCATCCACGGGCCATGGGGAGTATTTCATTCGATCGGTCGTCGCCTACGACATTTGCGCGCTCGTCGAGTATCGCGGCTGGTCACTCGAGCGGGCTGCCAAATCCGTTGTGCATGAAAAACTTGTGCAGCGCGGCGGCGAAGGCGGTGTCATCGCCGTCGACCCTAAAGGCAACGTGGTGATGGAATTCAATAGTCCCGGAATGTTCCGCGGCATGCGCGACTCATCGGGCCAGCGCCAGATCGCGATCTACGAGAAGTAGTCGGCGAGAAACGCATCGAAATCTTTTTGCGGAGCACTCGCCATCGCCTCCGCGACCTCGAGCGATTCGGCCGCTTGATCCGCGAACTCGCGTAAGCGAGCCTCGTTCGGTTGATGGAGATCGAGGAAATAGCCCTTATGGGTCGCTGAGGTACGCAGGGCGAGATCGAAGAAAGACTCGCCCGTCTCACCGATTTCTTTGATGAGCCTTGCCGAGGGCGTGAGTGCCACGTCGTCGAGCTTGGCGGCCTGAACGGCCAGCGCCGCTGAATACGGTTTTTGCGGGTCGCCCTCGTCGAGCTGCTCGCAAATACCTTGCATCTGGTCAATGATTTCCCGGGCCCATTCGAGCATGGGCACTTGACGGCCTTCGCGGCTCAGCATCAACCCCGGCTCGCGACCCCGTCGGGCCACGGTGACGTGATTGCCATCGAGAACCGCCTGCTCGGCCGCATCGATGAGCGGACTCTCTCGCATGAGACACAGACCCAGGAAGGCTTCCAAAAATCGAAGTTTATTTTGATTGACGCCGACGGGGTCGAACGCACTGACATCGAGTGCCCGGACCTCGACATATTCGACACCGCGACGCACCAAGGCCTTGGTTGGGCGCTCACCTGATCGCGCGACGCGCTTGGGGCGAATGAACGCGTAGTACTCGTTCTCGATCTGCAACAAATTGGCGTTGAGCTGACGATAGGCGCCATCGACCTTCACTCCAAGGCGCTGGTACTCGGGATGAGGCGTGCTGATCGCTTGAGTGAGATCGCGTACGTATTCGTCGAGGCTGTTCACCGAGACTTCCAGACTCGACTGGCTTCGATTTCGGTATCCGAGATCGCTCATGCGCAAGGAGGTGGAATGCGGCTCCCAAGCCGTCCCACGCCCGTACTCGGGCAAAGTCTCGCCGCGCGCTCGGAGAAACGACTTGCACACCATGGGAGAGACGCCAAACAAATACAGAACGATCCATCCGAGCCTTCGATAGTTGCGCAGTAAGTCGAAATAACTCTCCGAAATGAACGACTGCCCGGAGGTACGCGATTCGCGAATTGCAGCCCAGACAGGCCACAGCCGCTCGGGAAACGAATAATTGAAGTGCACGCCCGAGATGGCTTGCATCACTCGTCCGTAGCGCAGCCCGAGACCCTCGCGATAAATCGTCTTCATCCGGCCGACGTTTGATGGGCCGAACTGCGCAATCGGGATGCTGGCATCTCCATCGATGACACAGGGCATGCTCGTCGCCCAGAGCAGTTCGTCTTCGATATGACGGTAGACGAACTGATGCAGGTCACAAAGATATTGCAGCAGTTCCCAGTTGGTCGTGAAGGTCGGCGTGACGAGCTCGATCAATGCCTCGGAGTAATCAGTCGTGATGTGATCGTTGGTGAGCGCGGAGCCGAGCGCCATCGGATGGGGCGTGGTCGCGATCCGGCCGGCGGGCGTGACCCGCAAAGATTCTTTTTCGACACCGCGGCGCCCCGCCTGCAACGCAGCCCTCTCACCGCTATTGATGACGGCGGCAAGGCGTTTTTCGAAAACGCGATCGATGCGACTCGCGGGCATCGCTACCAGGGAATGCGGCCCGTGAGTACGTCACGGGCCATGGTGAAATCGCCGCGCAGGCTGTAGAGCGGGTACTTGAACGTGGCCGGGGTGTTCTTTTCGAAGAAATAGTGCCCCACCCAGGCAAATCCGTAGCCCGACACCAGGCCGGTCAGGATCAACCAGCCGTTGCCCGTGACCAGGGCGAGCAGCAGTTGCAGGAGGCCCAAGATCGTACCCACGACATGCAGACGCCGCGACGTACGATCGGCGTGCTCACCCAGATAAAACGGGTAGAACTCCTGGAAGGTGTTGAACGCCATGACGCCTCTTCGTTGACGGGCTGCAATCGACGGGCCGCGCCCTGCGCCCCTGTTGTCGTCCGACTCTCGTTCGGGCATCTTGCCGTGCCGACCTTTAAAGTTGCAACCGCATCGGACTCAAGCAGGGAGGCATTGCTGCATGATTTCACGACGACCCCGAAACCTCGCGCTGCTCGCCGGCCTTTCGCTCGCACTCACGGCCTGCTCAGCCGCGGGCCCGATGAAAGGCACGGACACCTCAAAGGCCTCCGTCACAACGAGTCAATCCATCTCTCCGAGTACGGGCTCGCCTTACCCCTCGACCTATAAACCCGCGCCTTCGGCACCGACCCTCATCCGCGGCGCGACGGTGCTCATCGGCAACGGTGATCGCTTGGAGAATGCAGACGTCCTGCTTCGCGACGGAGTGATCTCGGCCGTCGGAGTACAACTCGCGGCTCCCGCTGACGCGCGCATCGTCGATGGTCGAGGCAAGTGGGTAACACCGGGCATCATCGATGTCCACTCGCATCTCGGCGTTTATGCGTCACCGGGCGTCGAAGCGCACTCCGACGGTAACGAAGCGACTGCACCCTCGACTGCACAGGTTTGGTCAGAGCACTCCATCTGGCCCCAAGATCCGGGCTTCGAAGCGGCTCTCGAGGGCGGCATCACCACCCTGCATGTGCTGCCAGGTTCGGCGAATCTTTTCGGTGGCCGCTCGGTCACTGTCAAAAATGTTCCTGCCGTCACGTATCAAGCAATGAAGTTTCCCGATGCGCCGCATGGTCTAAAAATGGCTTGTGGCGAAAACCCGAAACGCGTCTACGGCAATCGTCGTCAGTTGCCCTCGACTCGCATGGGTAACGTCGCGGGCTGGCGTGCGCAGTGGATCGAAGCGCAGGAATACGCTCGCGATTGGAAGCAGTTCGAAAGTCGCAAGGCTGCAGGCGCCAAAGATGTGCGCCCGCCCAAGCGCGACCTGCGCCTTGAAACGCTAGCCGGTGTTCTGAGCGGAGAAATCCTGATTCAGCATCACTGTTATCGTGCTGACGAGATGGCCATCGTGGTCGACATGGCGCGCGAGTTTGGTTATCGAGTCAGCGCCTTCCATCACGCGACTGAGGCCTACAAGATTTCCAACCTCCTCGCCGACAACAAAATCTGCGCCGCAGTTTGGGCCGATTGGTGGGGGTTCAAGATGGAGTCTTACGACGCGATCCCCGAGAACATGATTCTTGTGGACGCAGCGCCTGGCGGATGTGCCGTCGTGCACTCTGACTCCGCGGAGGGCATTCAGCGTCTGAATCAAGAGGCTGCAAAAGGCATGGCTCATGCGCGTCGCATGGGGCTCGAGATCAAACCCGAGCACGCGATTACCTGGCTCACCCGGAATGCTGCGCAAGCCATCGGGCTCGAGGCTCGGATCGGCACGCTCGAGAAGGGCAAGATGGGTGACGTCGTCGTCTGGAACGGCAATCCATTCAGCGTCTATGCGCTCCCCGAACAGGTCTATATCGACGGAGCGCTGCGCTTCAATCGCGCTGCACCGCGTGCTCTGCCTGAGTCCGACTTCTTGCTTGGTCAGCCTGCCTACGAAGGGGTGATCCGATGAATACTTTGATCCGTAGTTTGGCAAGCCTCGTCATCGTGGGCATGCTCCAACACACTGCCCTTGCCGATGACGCCGCCACATCATCAGGTGGCAGCACGCTGCTCGTTCGCAATGCCACGGTCTACACCATGACGCGTGACGCCACGGCGCCCCTCAAAGGCACCGATGTCTATGTGCAGGACGGTCGTATCGCCGCCATCGGTCAAAACTTGACGGCTCCCGCGGGCACCGCGGTGATCGACGCAAACGGTCGCGCCCTCACCCCCGGCGTTTTCGGTGGTCTCGGACATATCGGTCTCGAAGAGATCGGCATCGAACAAACGACCGGTGACTTCGCGCAACGGCTCGGTCAAATGCGACCCGAGTTCGATGTGACGCTTGCGTACAACCCCGAGTCGATGACCGTCGGCGTGAACGTTATCAACGGCGTCACCTTCACTCTGCTGACACCTGCATCCGCATCGGGCGGCAGTCTCGTCGCCGGGTTGGGTGCGCCAGTGGGTCTCGACGGTTCGGCGCCGCTGCCCGCGCGCATCATGTTCGTCGATCTCGGCGGCGACGCGAACGACCTCTCGGGCGGCTCACGTGCAGCGCAGTTCATGCTGCTGCGCCAGGCCATCGTCGAAGCGCGTGCACCCAACCTCGTGATGGTGCACGACGAGCGTTTGCTGTCGCCCTCGGGACGACAGGTGCTGGTCGAGTTCCTCAAAGGCAACGGCGTATTCGTCTTTGATGTCGATCGTGCCATCGACATCCGCAACACGATCAAGTTCGCTCGTGAAGAAAAGCTGAACGCCGTGATTCGCGGCGGAGCGGAAGCGTGGAGGGTTGCCGACGAGCTTGCCGCGGCTCGTATCCCTGTGATCGTCGATCCGCTTCACAATCTTCCAGACTCATTCGACGAGGTCGGCTCGACATTACAGAACGCGGCGAAGTTGAGGGCTGCCGGCGTCATCGTCGCCATCTCCCTCAACGATACTGGCGTCGATGATGCGGGCAAGACGCGACAGGCTGCCGGCAACGCGGTCGCGCATGGCATGCCACGGATGGACGCGCTCGCCGCCATTACCCGTGCGCCTGCTGAAATCTTTGGTGCCGCCGATCGCTTCGGTAGTATCGAGCGCGGCAGACCCGCCGACCTCGTATTGTGGTCGGGTGATCCGCTCGAGGTATCGAGTCTTCCAGAGCTCGTGGTCGCCGGCGGAAAAACCCAGAAGCTCGAATCACGTCACACCGCGCTTCGCGATCGTCACTACGAGCGAGTGAAGTCGGGTACGGCGCGCTAAGGAGATCGTCAATGCTGGTCGGATCGAACGTTCGTCGAGTCGCCATCGTCGGTGGCGCCCGCATTCCTTTTGCGCGTGCTCACGGAGCTTACTCGCGGGTCGGCAATCAGCAGATGCTGACGGCGGCGATACAGGGTGTCGTGTCGCGATTCAAACTCGACGGAAAACGACTTGGCGAGGTCGCCGCGGGTGCGGTCATCAAACACTCACGTGACTTCAATCTCGCGCGTGAGAGCGTGCTCGGGACGACGCTCGATCCGCATACACCGGCCTACGATCTTCAAAGGGCCTGTGGTACGAGCCTCGAAGCAGCCATCAACGTCGCCAACAAGATTGCGTTAGGGCAAATCGACTGCGCGATCGCAGGCGGCGTCGACACGGTGAGCGATCCGCCCATCGTGTATCCGCGTGGCTACCAACAAATTTTGATGCGCGCCTTCCGGGCCAAGAGTCTCGGCGGTCGACTTGCTCCGTTCCTTTCATTGAGACCTCATCACTTCAAACCTGTGATCCCCGGCGCGAACGAACCCCGCACTGGACTGTCGATGGGTGAGAGTTGTGAGCTCATGGCGAAGCGCTGGGGCATCACCCGCGCAGCACAGGATGAGCTCGCGTACGAAAGCCATCGACGTGCGGCTGCGGCGTGGCAAGCGGGCTTCTTCGATGATCTCGTCGTGCCGTTCGAGGGTCTGTCACGCGATGACAACGTACGCGCGGACTCGTCCACGGCAAAACTCGCCAAGCTCAAGTCGAGCTTCGATCGTTCGAGCGCTGGCACCCTGACCGCCGGCAACAGCACACCACTCACCGACGGCGCCTCCGCTGTACTACTCGCGAGCAAAGACTGGGCGCGTGCCCACGGACTGCCTGTTCAGGCGTGGCTGACTTTTGGCAAGGCAGCCGCTGTCGACTTTGTCACGGGAGACGAGGGGCTGCTGATGGCGCCGGCGTATGCCGTACCGGCCATGCTCGACGATGCGGGGCTCACGCTGCAGGACTTCGACTTCTATGAAATCCACGAAGCCTTTGCCGCGCAGGTGCTCTGCACACTCGCCGCATGGGAGTCCGATGAGTTCTGCCAGACGAAGCTCAAGCGTCCCGGCGCACTCGGCGGTATCGATCGCACGAAGCTCAACGTGAACGGCAGTAGCGTGGCGATCGGACATCCCTTCGCCGCGACCGGTGCACGTATCCTCGCTACGCTCGCGAAATTGCTGGCCACCACTCCGACCGCTCGCCGCGGTCTCATCTCGGTGTGTACGGCAGGGGGAATGGGCGTCACAGCCATCGTCGAGCGCGCGTGACGACTGTCAGCGCGTGCCTGAGCTGCCGAATCCGCCGGCACCTCGCGAGGTCGCGGTGAAGTCGTCGACGACTTCGAGTTCGACCTGTACGACGGGCACGACGACGAGCTGTGCAATGCGCTCGCCGGGCTGAACCGTGTAAGCCGTCGCACCGCGGTTCCAACACGACACCATCAATTGGCCTTGGTAGTCCGAGTCGATGAGACCGACGAGATTGCCGAGCACGATGCCGTGCTTGTGACCCAAACCCGAGCGCGGAAGGATCACTGCAGCCAACGCCGGATCGGCGACCCAGATGGCAAGACCCGTGGGCAGTAACTCGGCCTTACCGGGCGCAAGCTCGAGCGGCGCGTCGAGACACGCGCGCAGATCGAGACCAGCGGAACCCTCCGTGGCGTAAGCCGGCAAGGGAAACTCTTTACCGATCCGCGGATCGAGGATGCGGACCTTCATTGCTCGCCGAGTCATGTGAAAACTCCCGGTGCTCTCTTCGAACGACGCCGCATTATCCGCGAACGTCCCGTCGATTTGCGCACAATAAATCGACTTTCATCTCTCGCTCGACTCCACCCTGCTCTTCGAGGCTTACCGCTCCGATCACCGAAAAAACGTTGCAGGAGATCTCGATGCCCACACGTTCTCTTCGCTTGAGCGATTGGCCCACGAACGAGCGCCCGCGAGAAAAACTTCTCGAGAGCGGCCCCTCATCGCTCACCGATGCCGAGTTGATCGCCTTGCTGTTCGGTACGGGCATTCGAGGCACCAACGCCCTCGACCTCGCCCGCTCGCTGTTGAGAGAACACGGCAGCCTGCGCAACCTGCTGACAGCGTCGACCGATCGCGCCCTAAACTCGCGCGGTCTGGGGCCGGCGCGGGTGGCCTCCTTACGCGCCGCTCTCGAGCTGGCGCGGCGTCACTACCTCTCCGCCCTTCGCGCTGGCGTTGCGCTCGCCTCGCCCTCCGACACCACCCGATTCCTCGGCGCCCAACTGCGGGACCGTCCCTACGAGGTGTTCTGCTGTCTGTATCTCGACACTCGCCACCGTCTCATCGCCTTTGAAGAGATGTTTCGGGGCACCCTAGACGGGGCGAGCGTGCATCCCCGCGAGGTACTGCGACAGGCGCTCGCCCATCACGCCGCAGCGGTCATCCTGGCCCATAACCACCCCTCAGGCGTGGCTGAACCCAGTCGGGCCGATGAGCTCATCACACTGCGCCTACGGGACGCCCTGGCACTGGTCGACATCCGGGTCCTACACCACCTGATCGTCGCCGGACCGTACACCGTCTCCTTGGCCGAGCGAGGCGTGCTCTAAAGGGGAGATCAGGGACGAGTTGCCACGGCTCGGCGGGACTGGTATAACAGCGGCCCTTTGCTCAGGGTCCAAGACCTTCGGGCGAGTCCAACCCACTGATTTACAAAGGCTTCTCAAGATGTCCCGCGTCTGCGAACTCACTGGAAAGCGCCCCACCACGGGTAACCGCGTCTCGCACGCGAACAACAAGAAGCGTCGCCGCTTCCTGCCTAACCTGCACACGCAGCGTTTCTGGCTCGAGGGCGAACAGCGCTGGGTGTCGCTGCGCGTCAGCACGAACGCCCTGCGCACCATCGAGAAGAACGGCCTCGACGCGGTGGTCGCCGACCTTCGCGCCAAGGGCATGAAGATCTAAGCGACGGAGCACTGAAGCCATGCGCGAAAAAGTGAAACTGCTCTCTTCCGCCGGTACCGGTCATTTCTATGTGGCAATGAAGAACAAGCGTCTTCACCCCGAGAAGATGGACGTGAAGAAGTACGACCCGGTCGTACGCAAGCACGTGGCCTACAAGGAAACCAAAATCAAGTAACTCCGCTCGCGTGCCATCGGTACGCTCCTGCGGTTCGTGAAGGCCTGCCCTCGTGCAGGCCTTTTCGTTTAACGTGACCGGCGAATGCCAGAGCTTCCCGAAGTCGAAACCACGCGCCGTGGCATCGAGCCTCATGTCGAGGGACGACGTGTCATTGAACTCGCCGTGCATGAGCCGCGACTGCGTTGGCCCGTCCCATCAAGCGTCGCGCGCGCTGTGCGTAATGCCTCGATCGTTGGGGTACGACGTCGTGCAAAGTATTTACTGATCGACCTCGATCGCGGTTCCTCGCTCATCCTGCATCTCGGTATGTCTGGCAGTTTGCGGGTACTGCCCGCCGACACACCTCGACTAAAACACGATCACTTCGATCTGAAACTCGACTCAGGACGTACTCTGCGCTTCAACGATCCAAGGCGGTTCGGCTCTCTGCATTTAGTCGACGGCGATGCACTTTATCATCCTTTGCTTGCCTCACTCGGTCCAGAACCTCTCGAGCCCACGTTCGATGCGGATTATCTTTGGCGCGCATCACGCGGGCGTAAAGTCGCCGTAAAACCGTTTTTGATGAATGCGCACATCGTCGTCGGCGTCGGCAACATTTATGCAAGCGAGGCGCTTTTTCGCGCTGGCGTTAGACCGGGTCGTCAAACTCGTCATCTCAAGCGCGAGGAAATCGAACGTCTAGTCGAAGCGATCAAAGCGGTGCTGACTCAAGCCGTCAAAGTCGGTGGTACAACCCTCCGCGATTACGTCGGCGCTGACGGTAGTCCCGGATACTTCAGACAGAAACTGTTCGTGTATGAGCGAGAGGGAGAACCCTGCCGGCGCTGTGGTGATTTCGTACGGCATCGCGTACAGGCGCAACGATCGACCTACTGGTGTCACACGTGCCAAGCCTGACCCCTCGGCTGACTCGCGCAACGCTCGTCCGCCATTTTTCGACGCGGGATGCCGTGATGGCTGCGCTCGTCGACGCAGCAGGCCCCTACACACTTCGCCCCATCGAGTTTCCCTCCCCGTTCAGACATCTTACCGAAGCGATCATCTCGCAGCAGATCAGCGGCAGTGCCGCCGCAGCGATCCTCAAACGATTTGTGGCGCTATTCGACGAAAGCGACGATTTTCCGACGCCATGCGCCGTGCTCGCTGTCAAAGAAAATCGCCTGCGCAGCGCAGGACTCTCTGCCGCCAAAGTCGCGGCGATCCGCGATCTCGCGCTGAAGAGTGAGCAAGGTCGTATCCCCGATACCGCCACACTCGACGCCCTCGAAGACGCTGACATCATCGAGCAGTTGACGATGGTTCGAGGCATCGGTCCGTGGACGGTGCAGATGATGCTGATGTTCCAACTGGGCCGGCCCGACGTGCTACCGATCGCCGATTACGGCGTACGCAACGGGTTTCGCATCGCGTATCGCTTGCGCGATCTTCCCACGCCGAGTGAGCTCGCCCGACAGGGCGAGAAATGGGCGCCCTATCGCTCAGCGGCCGCGTGGTATCTGTGGAGAGCCGTCGACCTCGACAAATCCGGCATCGAGTGGACGAGGCCGAAGATCAGGCTTTGGCGAGTGCCGCCTCGCGGTGACGCTTCAACGCGTCGGCGACGATCGGGTGCACGAACTCGCTGACATTTCCGCCGAGGGCGGCGATCTCGCGCACTAGCGTCGATGAAATGAACGTGAACTGTTCTTTGGGCGTCATGAAGACCGTCTCGATTTCGTGGTCGAGATGTCGGCTCATATTAGCGAGCTGAAATTCGAATTCGAAGTCCGAGACCGCTCGCAGGCCACGGATGATGACGTTGAGTCCGTTCTTGCGAGCGAAGTCGACAGTGAGTTCCGCGTAACCATGAACCTCGACATTCGGCACGTCGGCAAGCACCGCCTTGGCCAGCTCGACGCGAGTCGCCAAAGAAAAACGAGGTGCCTTGCTTGGGTTGGCAGCAATGGCGATCACCACGCGATCAAAAATGCTGGCGGCACGACGAACGAGGTCGTGATGTCCGTTGGTGATCGGATCGAAAGTACCCGGGTACAGGGCGTTCCGCTTCATGTGTGCCACGTGATCTCCCACCCGGCGTTCAGGCCGCCGGCTCCGCGCGACGTAACAGATGATACCCGACCTCTCCTGCAGTTCCGTTACGCCAAGCACCCCAGTGCTCGGGGAGGCCGTCGAGCGGATCACGCACGGGCGTCTCGAGATAGAGATAGGCAGTTGGTGCAAGCCAAGCCCCCGCCTCGAGACGATCCGCAACCGGCTGCCAGAGGCCCGCGGCGAATGGCGGATCGATGAACACGATGTCGAATGCCGGTTGCGATGTCGGTTTGGCAGCCGCGAGCGCTTGAACCGCATCCGCACGTCGCAAGGTGAAACTGCCTGGATCGGCCTTCCACTCGACGAGGCGTTCCCGCAATGCATCGATGGCGCGTGCATCACTGTCGATGAACTCGGCGAAGGCGGCGCCCCGTGACAGCGCTTCGAGACCGAGCGCACCACTGCCCGCAAAAAGATCGAGCACCCTGGTCCCGCGGATGACGGGAGCAAGCCAATTGAACAAGGTCTCTCGCACACGGTCGGGCGTAGGACGAATGTCGGGCCCTTCCGGAAAACGGAGACGACGCCCTCGCCACGCCCCCGCGATGATCCGTAGCTCTCGTGATTTGCCATCGCTTCTGACCATTTGCGGCGCAGGGTAGCCTAAAATCCGCCCCCGCATGGCAAGCGAATCCAAGCCCGGCTTTTTCCAACGACTCAAAGATCGCCTCACACGACCCGGCGGCGGACTCGGTGCGGGACTCGCTCGTCTGTTCGGCGCGCGGCGGATCGATGCCGCCGTGCTCGAAGAGCTCGAAACCCGATTGCTCGCCGCCGATGTCGGAGTACCTGTCACCGAAGAATTGCTCGAGGGGTTGCGCGCTCGCGTCGCACGTCAACAACTGGATGATGTCGATGCCCTGCTCGCAGCGCTGCGCAGTGATATCGCAGCCATGTTGACCCCCGTGGCCAAACCATTGGTCGTCGATCGCGGCGCAAAGCCGTACACCATTTTGGTCGTGGGCGTGAACGGCTCTGGGAAAACCACGACCATCGGCAAGCTCGCACATCGGTTGGGTCAGCAAGGGCTTCGGGTCGTGCTCGCTGCGGGCGATACATTCCGCGCAGCGGCTGTCGAACAGATCGGAGTTTGGGCTGAACGAACCGGGGCGGAGCTCATTGCCCAACAGACCGGTGCTGATCCCGCCGCGGTCGCCTTCGATGCGTTGAGCGCCGCCCGCAGTCGTGGCGCTGATGTCTTGATCGCAGATACCGCAGGACGATTACAAGCGCAGTCGCATCTTATGGAAGAGCTGCGCAAGGTCCGTCGCGTGATGGGCAAGGTCGACCCAACGGCCCCTCATGAAGTACTGCTGGTGCTCGATGCCAACCAAGGCCAGAATGCGCTCGCCCAAGCCGTGCAGTTTCACGAGGCCGTCGGCGTGACGGGGCTCGTGCTCACCAAGCTCGACGGCACCGCGAAGGGGGGGATCGTCCTGGCCATCGCGAAACGTCTGGGTTTGCCGATTCGATTCATCGGCATTGGCGAAGGCGCGGAAGATTTCGGCGAGTTTGACGCGACGGCCTTCGCCGCTGCACTCGTCGACGGACGACAGTCGGAGGCCGCCACGACGGCGGGGAATGAGACATGATTCGTTTCGATCACGTTTTCAAGCAGTATCCGAATGGACGCGAGGCGCTACACGACGTCTCTTTTGAAGTAAAAGCAGGGGAATTCGTTTTCCTCACGGGTCGCTCGGGTGCCGGTAAAAGCTCCGTGCTCAAGCTGCTGACACTCATCGAGCGTCCGACTCGCGGCACCGTCACGGTCAACGGACAAGAAACGAGCGACCTGCCTGCGCGTGCGATCCCAGCCTATCGACGTCGGCTCGGTATCGTCTTTCAGGATCATCAGCTGCTTATGGATCGACCGGTCTACGATAACGTCGCCTTGCCGCTCGTGGTGTCGGACACGCGCTTCCGAGACATCGATAAACGCGTTCGTGCGGCGCTCGATCAAGTCGGACTTACTGGAAAAGAACGGGTGTCGCCGGCCGAGCTCTCCATCGGCGAGCAACAACGCATCGGTATTGCGCGCGCCGTGGTGGCACGACCGACGGTGCTCATCGCAGACGAACCCACGGGAAATCTCGATCATGGTCTCGCTCGAGAAGTCATGAATTTGTTCCGTCGGTTCCAAGACGTCGGCGTAACGGTACTCATTGCCACGCACGACATGGCGCTCGTCCGCGAATTCGCACAGCGCGAAATTCTCATCGACGAGGGACGGGTGTTCAGCGCTACTCCCCCCGCTCCAGGGTCAGGAGTCGCCGCATGATTTCGCCCGGCACGTACTTTTCGCGGCACGCGCAGGCTTTACTGTCGGCGTTCGGTCGATTGATCCGCCAGCCCCTCGGGACCGTGCTGACGATATTCGTCATCGCCATCGCTCTGGCGCTACCCTCGACCCTGTGGCTACTCGTCAAAAACGCCCGCATCGCCGCAGGCGATGTGACGGACTCCATCGAGCTCTCCGTATTCTTCAAAACCGATGTTCCGCTTGCGAAAGCCGAGCAACTCGCCGAGGCGGCGCGTCAACGCCCCGGTGTGGAGGAGGCCACCCTCATATCGGCCGACGAGGCGCTCGAAGAGTTTCGCCAGTACTCGGGGTTCGGCGCCGCGCTCGACGCCTTGCAGGGTAATCCGCTGCCGCACGTCATCACCCTCCGACCGGATGTCGCTTATGCCAACCCTCAGGGGGTCGAATCGCTGAAGCGCTATCTCTCAGCCTGGCCCGAGGTCGAGACCGTGCAGTTCGACGGCGAGTGGGTACGCAGGCTGACGGCCATCCTCGACCTATTGCGGAACGTCTTTGCGGTCTTCGCGATCGTGCTCGGCGTGGGCGTGCTCGCGGTGGTGGGCAACGCCATTCGACTCGAGATTCGGGCTCGTCGATCGGAGATCGAAGTGACCAAGCTCGTCGGCGGAACCAACGCGTTCGTCCGTCGGCCCTTTCTCTATGAGGGCGTGATCTTTGGGCTGCTCGGTGGTGCCGCTGCGGTCGGCATCGTGAGCCTCGCCGTCGCGAGTCTCATCGAGCCTGTCGGGCGTCTCGCCTCCCTCTACGGTGGACGGTACGCACTGGTCGGGATCGAGCCTCTCGAAGCGCTCGTACTGATCTCGGGCGGCACCCTGCTCGGCGTGCTGGGCGCCTGGCTGGGTGCAGCCAGATTGATTGCTCGCATCGAAGCTCGTGGCTGATTGATCTATAAATGAAACAATATACAGATTTAACTCGATATTGATTTTCTGGCGACCTGATGGAACCTCGGTGGGGATTAGCACTCAAAAATGCTGAGTGCTAATATTTCGTCCGAGGTACACGCCCGAATGACATCTCAAGTCCTCGCCCCGCGCTACTCCGAACTCGCACTGACCGGCCCGCTCGGCAGCCTCGATGCGTATCTCGATCGCGTCTCGAAGGTGCCCGTGCTGTCGCGCGAGGACGAGCAAGCACTCGCGCGTCGCTTCCGTGACCAAGGCGATGTCGACTCTGCCCGCGCCCTCGTCCTGTCTCATCTACGTTTCGTGGTTCATATCGCTCGCGGCTACGCCGGCTACGGACTGCCGATGGGCGACATCGTCCAAGAAGGCAATCTCGGCTTGATGAAAGCCGTCAAACGGTTCGACCCCGAGATCGGCGTTCGTCTGGTTTCGTTCGCGGTGCACTGGATCCGGGCGGAGATCCACGAATATGTCCTGCGCAACTGGCGTCTCGTGAAGGTCGCGACCACGAAAGCGCAGCGCAAGCTGTTCTTCAACCTCCGTCGCCTCAAGAAAAACCTCTCTTGGCTCTCCCCCGAAGAGACCCGAACCGTGGCAACGGAACTCGGCGTATCAGAGCGTGAAGTCACCGAGATGGAACGTCGCCTGTCCGCCCGGGATCTGTCTTTCGATCCGATGGCCCTCGACTCCGAAGAAGACGAAGTCCACGCACCCGCGGCCTACCTGCCCGCCCCCGACGCCGATCCGGCAGACCAGGTCGAGAGCGAGGAATGGGAGGATGGCCAACACGGCCGCCTCATCGCAGCGATGCAGTCGCTCGACGAGCGCAGCCGGGATATCGTGAAAAGCCGATGGATGGCCGGTGACGCGGAAAAAGCGACATTGCATAATCTCGCCGCAAAATACGGCGTGTCGGCCGAGCGCGTCCGTCAGCTCGAAGCCAATGCCATCAAAAAGCTTCGCGCCCTGATGCTCGAGCCCGCCTGACAAGGCGGTACGCCTACTCATTCGAGCGACCCCGCCCTCTTTTTGGATCAGTCGACCCCTGTCTCGGGCGCCGGTGGCGTCGTAGCTCGGCTATAGCCCCGCGGTCTGATGGCGACCGTGTTGACGATACGGGTACAGCGTCGACCATCGCTCAAATAAAACCCATATTCGAACGAGGGCGTCGCTCGATGATCTCGGGCGAGCGTGTCACGAATATTCGATTCGAGTTCGATGGGAAATTCGAATCTGAGTTCGAGGTCGGTACTGCCGCCAAGTTCGAAATCGACCGAGAGCCCTCGTGTCCAGGTTGAGTATCCCGGGAAGACTCGCGCACACGCGAGTGCGGCAATCGGATCCGCCAGTGCTGCCTGAAAACCCCCAAACATCACGCCACCCGGATTTCGAGAAATACCGTTGAGCGGCAAACGAATACGCACATGCCGCCAATCGCGGTCCATCTCGAGTACCTTGATTCGCATGAACCAGAAAGGCGGATACAACTCGAGCATGCGCGCATCGGACAGAACACGACGATCGGACATGAAGCGCAAGAAACGCTGCATAAGACGGGGCTTCGATGTTGGAGTGCTCACTTCATCGCCTCCTCGAAAACGATGGTGTGAAGCATCGCCGTGCGCACCGTATTGGGTGAATAGCCTCCGGCCAGCGTAATCGCAAGCGGCAATCCGTGCTTCGCCGTCCAGTCGAGTACACTACGATCACGCGCGCGCACCCCCTCATCGCTGAGGTTGAAACGTCCGTATCGATCGCCCGCCGCGACGTCGACGCCCGCAAGGTAGAACACGAGGTCGGGACTGAAATTCTCGATAAGCCGAGGCAGGTTATCTTTGAGCGCAGAGAGGTAAGTGTCGTCATCGATGCCGTCGGGTAGTCCGATATCGAGTGTCGAACGCATTTTTCGAGAAGGGTAATTGCGCTCTCCGTGCATGGAGAATGTGAAGACCGAGTCATCACCTTCGAAGATCGCAGCCGTGCCGTTGCCTTGATGTACATCGAGATCGACGACGAGCGCCCTCGTGATTCGACCTTCGCGCTGAAGTCGTCGAATCGTGATCGCGACGTCGTTCAAAACGCAAAATCCTTCTCCATGATCGGGAAACGCGTGGTGAGTGCCGCCGGCAAGATTACCGCCGCGCCCCTCATCGAGCGCTGCTTCAGCCGCCAAGATCGTCCCTTGCACGGCAAGTCGCGAGCGACGCAACAGGCGCGGTGACCAAGGAACGCCCAGCGCCCGCTGCTCCTGCGCGCTCAACCCGGAGCCAAAGAGGCGCTCAAGGTAGTCGTGGGTATGAACATACTCGAGATCCGCGCGAGAGGCTTCCTCCGGAATCATGATGTTGTCGGCGGGCAGCAGCCCCGCCTCGCGAAGTCGGTCATACACCAGCGTGTACTTGACCATCGGGAACGGATGTCCCTCAGGCAGTGGCAAGTAGTAGTCGGGATGATGACTGACTTTCAAGTTGAGTCCGAATCAGCTAGAACTACGCGCGCCCTGGGGACCAAGAGGATGCCCGATGTCGAGCCATGACGCACCCACCAAAACGGTCCCGTACCCGCACCCCGCCTATGCCTGGTACGTCGTCGTCGTACTGCTCCTCGCCTACATCCTCGCGTTCATTGATCGCGAAATCATCGCCCTGCTTGTGCCTGACATCAAAGCAAGCCTGCAGATCAGCGATACCCAAATGAGTCTGCTGCTTGGGGGCGCTTTCGCGGTGTTCTACACCTTCTTTGGTGTCGCCATCGCTTGGCTCGCCGACCGCGGCAATCGTCGATGGCTCATCTTTTGGGGCGTCGCGTTCTGGAGCCTGATGACAGCGGCCTGCGGATTTGCGACCTCCTACGCGGCGCTCTTCCTTGCGCGCGTTGGCGTCGGTGCGGGCGAGTCGGCGCTGAACCCCTCAGCCTTGTCGCTGCTGAAAGATTATTTTCCCCCAGAGAAAATCGGGCGTGCGATCGGCCTCTACACCGCCGGCGTCTCGAGCGGCAGCGGACTCGCGTTCATTTTCGGCGGTGCCGTCTATCCAAAACTCAAAGAAATCGGGCCGGTCGAGCTGCCGCTACTCGGGTGGCACGAACCGTGGCAACTCATGTTCATCTATGTCGGGTTGCCTGGTCTCCTGATCGCGCTGCTCGTGCTCACGATTCGCGAACCGGTTCGCAGAGAGTTTTTAGTCAGTGGTCTGAAGCCCATCGCCTCACCGGTCAATAAAACGCTGGCACATGTCGTCAGTCGGTGGCGCGCGTTTCTGGTGCTTTTCTTTGCGCTGTCGGGCCTTGCCATCATGGCCTACGGCATCGGCTTCTGGATTCCCGAGTTCCTGCGTCGAACCTACGCGCTGACGCCCGAGCAACTCGGATTCTGGATTCAGTGGCGCGGTGTCATCACGATCGTGTTTGGATTGATGGGCGTTTTGATCGGCGGGTGGATGAGCGACTATTTTCAATCGCGCTACGAAGACGGCTACGTGCGTGTGTGTCTCGTCTCGTTCGTGGTCATGGCGATCGGCTATTGCTCCTTTACCCTGATGCCCACGCCACTACTCGCCGTGCTTGCGCTCATTCCTGCAACGCTCGGTGCCGCCGCTCCCACGGCCGCCGGGGCAGCGGCGGTCGTATCGATCTCGCCGCCGACGATGCGCGCTCAGGTCATTGCGCTTTACTACTTCGTCTTGAACGCCGTCGGGTTTTTCATAGGTCCCACGGCCGTTGCGCTCGTCACGGACTTTTACTTCGCCGACGAGTCGCAGTTGCGTTACTCCATGTTCGTCGTGGCCACCACCGTGTCGTTGATCGGCGGGGCGCTGCTGATCTACAACTTGCCGCATTTCCGCGCTGCGGCGCGTGAAGCGCGTCAGTGGACTGCTACCGCAAACTAAGCTTTACAATCGCGACGAGTTTCAGAGGAATCAGTCATGGCCAATGCCCCCGTCGATCCCAAGCTTCCCATCCTGCAACGAGACCATCGCAGCGTGATGGGCAAAGTGCTCTACACCAGCAAGAAGCCCGAGCGTCTCAATCAAGAACGCGGTCGTGAGTACTTCAGAATCGACGTGCACGCGGACGGCACACGCACCTGCACCGCCCACTGTGAAATCGACGATCGGCCTTCGGTGATGCGCGATATCACCTACTCGCTCGATGCAAACTGGATGCCGACCGACTGCTTCGTTCGGCTTTCAGTCGGCAGTCGATTCATGGGCTCGGGCTGGTTCCGCTTCCATCCTCAGTACGCCGAGTGTGACACCTGGACGTCGCTCGAAGGGCGCGTTTCGCAACGCATGGACATCGCCACACCGCTGCGGACCTTTCAAAACCATGCGATCGCTTGCGACGCTTGGCACCTGCGTCTGATCGATCAAAAGAAACCCGGCGTCGTTCAGCGCATTTCGCAGATGCTGCTGTCCTCGCCCGATCACCGTGGCGCGACGGGGCCGATGCTTTTTTCCATCGGTCTCAATCTCGTTTTCGTAGGCCCGGAAAAAGTCACCGTCGGCGCTGGAACATTCGACGCGCTGCATTTTCAGTTCGTCGCGAACCCGGAGTTGCCTCAGGAGCATCCTCCCTATGACGTCTGGTGCACCGCCGATGGCGAGTTCATCTTTTTAAAGGGCCAGGTCGCAGGCTACATGCAGACCTATTACGAGCTCGTTGAGCTCTCTCGGGGTCCGCACTGGGGGAATTGATCGACGAATTGTGACGAGCGTCTCGGAACGCACCCTTCCATGAACACAACTTCCGTGTATACTCCATTTCGGCGTAGTCATTGAACAACGCGTTAGTTGTTGATTTCAAATACTATGCTGGCTTTTGAGGTTTTTTTACCTCACTGCCTTGTCGGTCGGCGCGAGCACGGTCGGGCAGCCTCCCCATTGGGCGGCGCCCGGGAATCCCTCGGGGGTTCAAGCCGGCAACATTAGGCGCCCGCGTAGTCGCTCCTTTGTAGCGGCTTAGAGCGACCGACTCGGAAAAGCCTCGCCTTAGAAAAAACCCCGCGCGAGCGGGGTTTTTTTTGGCTATCGATTGGCCACAGAGGATCGACCTCAGGGCAAGTCCGTTCGCCCCATCAACCACCGATCGCATTCGCGCGCGACACCTCGACCCTCGTTGATGGCCCAGACGACGAGGCTTTGTCCGCGACGGCAATCACCCGCGGCAAAGACTCCGGGGATATTGGTCGCGTACTCTCCGTATGCCGCCTTCATATTCAGGCGCTCATCGAGTTCGAGACCGAGATCCTGCGGCAAAGAGATCTCCGGTCCCGTGAACCCCATGGCGAGCAGAACAAGCTGCGCCGGGTGGGATTTCTCCGTGCCCGCCTGCTCCACTGGAACAAGCTGTCCTTTGTCGTTCTTCTCCCACCGAATCTCGACGGTGATGATTTCTTTGACTCGACCGTTGTCGTCGCCCACAAACTTCTTGATCGTCGTCAGGTAAGCGCGAGGGTCTTTACCAAACTTCGCCGCTGCTTCCTCCTGGCCGTAATCCATTTTGTAGACTCGCGGCCACTCCGGCCACGGATTGTCGGCGGCACGCTCCGTCGGCGGCTTCGGCATGATTTCAAACTGAGTGAGCGTACGACAGCCGTGGCGCATCGCGGTGCCGACACAATCGGTACCCGTGTCACCACCGCCGATGACGACGATATCGAGGCCCTTGGCATGAATCTTCGCTTTCGCGGGGCCTTTTCCGAGCATCGCTTGCGTCGCGCCCGTCAGGTAATCCATAGCGAAATGGACGCCGCCGAGTGTTCTGCCCTCGACGGGTAGATCTCGAGGTTGCGAAGCGCCCGTGCACAGTACGACGGCATCGAAGTCACGCCGCATCATCTCCGCCTCGTAGTTGTCGCCCACATTGGCGTTGCAGATGAACTTGATACCTTCCTGCTCGAGCAGCTTGATGCGTCGCATCACGACGGCTTCTTTGTCGAGCTTCATGTTCGGAATGCCATACATGAGCAGGCCGCCGGGGCGATCTGCGCGCTCGAGCACCGTCACGATGTGGCCTGCGCGATTGAGCTGTTGTGCAGCGGCGAGACCTGCAGGGCCAGAGCCCACGACGACCACGCGCTTCCCAGTACGGGTGGCCGGCGGCTCCGGAACGACCCATCCTTCTTCGAATCCTCGTTCGATGATGGTGTTTTCGATATTCTTGATCGTCACCGGCGGCGCGTTGATGCCGAGTACGCACGAGCCCTCGCACGGCGCGGGGCACACCCGACCCGTGAACTCGGGGAAATTATTGGTCTTGTGCAATCGATCGAGCGCTTCGCGCCAAAGCCCGCGATAGACGAGATCGTTCCATTCGGGGATGAGGTTGTTGACCGGGCAGCCTGATGCCCCACCACTCATCAGCTTTCCGGTGTGGCAGAACGGCACTCCGCAGTCCATGCATCGGGCGGCTTGGTTACGTAAGCCTTTTTCGTCGAGGTCGTGATGAAACTCTTTCCAGTCTTTCACGCGCTCGAGTGGCGAACGGTCTAGTGGACTCTCGCGCAGGTATTCGATGAATCCAGTTGGCTTACCCATGATCAGTTGCCTCCTACGCGAGCGAGGTCACGCGAGTTCTCTTCGAACGCCGCCATCGTCGCCTCATCACCCGACAACCCTTGATCGTGTGCGCGTTTGAGACAGGCGAGTACCCGCTTGTAATCCTTCGGAATGACCCGCAGGAATTTTGGAAGTTGCATGGGCCACGCAGAGAGAATGCGCTCAGCAACGGTACTGCCCGTGAGTTCAGCATGCCGTGCGATGAGTCGCTGTAGGGCCTCTGCCTCTTCGGCGTCCTCGACGCGCCCTACTTCGACCATCTGCATGTTGATGCGAGGAGTGAACTGTGAGTCTTCATCGAAGACGTAGGCGACACCACCCGACATACCGGCGCCAAAGTTTCGGCCCGTCGGTCCAAGGATGACGACGCGCCCTCCGGTCATGTACTCACAACCATGATCGCCGACTGCTTCGACGACTGCATCGACGCCGCTATTACGTACCGCAAAACGTTCGCCCGCCTGACCTCGAATGAAGGCCTCTCCAGTCGTCGCGCCATACAACGCGACGTTGCCCACGATCATGTTTTCTTCGGCCTTGAAGGTGGCTGTCCGTGGCGGATGAACGACGATGCGCCCACCGGAGAGCCCCTTACCGACGTAATCGTTGGCGTCGCCCTCGAGCGTGAAGCTCATGCCCCGCGGCATGAACGCGCCAAAACTTTGACCGGCTGACCCCTCAAAACGAATTCGGATCGTCTCGTCGGGCAAGCCTGCGCTACCCCACTTTCGGGTGATTTCGCTGCCGGTGATGGTGCCAACGACACGATGGACATTACGGATCGGCAGTTTCGCCTCGATACGCTCCCCACGCTCGATGGCGGGACGGCACAGCTCGAGCAACGTCGTGACGTCGAGCGACTTGTCGAGTCCGTGATCTTGTTCGATGGTCTGGAATCGTCCCACCTCGGGGCCCGAGTCGGGTTGATAAAGGATATTGCTGAAATCGAATCCTTGCGCCTTCCAGTGATCGATGGCGGCAGTCGGTTCGAGGCGGTCGACGCGACCGATCATTTCATTGATCGAGCGGAACCCGAGTTCAGCCATGATTTCGCGCAACTGCGTGGCGACAAAGCGCATGAAGTTCACCACATGCTCGGGCTTGCCCGCGAAGCGCTCGCGCAAGCGCGGATCTTGCGTCGCAACACCTGCAGGACAGGTATTGAGATGACAGACGCGCATCATGATGCATCCCACGGTGACCAACGGTGCGGTCGCAAAGCCGAACTCCTCGGCACCGAGCAACGCAGCAATCGCGACGTCCCGCCCCGTCTTCAGCTGACCGTCTGTTTCGACGACGATACGACTTCGGAGGTTATTGAGTACCAGCGTCTGATGCGTCTCGGCGAGTCCGAGCTCCCAAGGCAACCCGGCGTGAGTGGTGGATGTCAGCGGCGAGGCGCCCGTTCCGCCATCGTGGCCACTCACGAGTACGACATCGGCATGCGCCTTGGCGACGCCAGCGGCGATCGTACCTACGCCCACCTCTGCCACGAGCTTTACGCTGACCCGTGCTTGGCGATTGGCATTCTTGAGATCGTGGATGAGCTGCGCGAGATCTTCGATCGAGTAGATATCGTGATGGGGCGGCGGGGAGATCAGGCCCACGCCCGGCGTCGTGTGCCGAGCCTTGGCGATCCAGGGATAGACCTTGGTTCCGGGAAGCTGACCGCCTTCGCCGGGCTTAGCACCCTGCGCCATCTTGATCTGTATTTCTTTGGCCTGAACGAGGTACTCGCTTGTGACGCCGAAGCGCCCCGAGGCCACTTGCTTGATTGCCGAATTTTTCGAGTCTCCGTTCGGCATCGGCACGTAACGATCAGGGTCCTCACCCCCTTCACCCGTATTGCTCTTGCCACCGATGCGGTTCATAGCAATCGCGAGCGTCTCGTGGGCTTCTTTACTGATTGAGCCGTAGCTCATGGCGCCTGTCTTGAAGCGCTTCATGATGCTCTCGATCGATTCCACCTCCTCGATCGGAACCGACTCGCCCTTCTTGAACTCGAGGAGGCCACGCAAGGTCGAGAGATTCTTCGCGCGATCGTCGATCAGTTCGGCATACGATTTGAACGTCGCATAGCTGCCCGTACGAACCGCCTTTTGCAGACGATGAATGCTTTCGGGGTTGAAGACATGAAACTCGCCATCAGCACGCCACTGATATTGTCCGCCGGTCGGCAGCACTTGATCGCCCGCAGGTCGATCCGGAAATGCGGCGTTGTGGCGCATCAGCACCTCGGCCGCGATCGTATCGAGCCCGATACCGCCAACGCGCGAGGCCGTGCCGGTGAAGTACTCGTCGATCACGTCCTGACGCAGACCGATCGCTTCGAACACCTGCGCGCCGTGATAGCTCTGTACCGCAGAGATACCCATCTTCGACATCACTTTGACGACGCCCTTGGTCGCCGCTTTGGCGAAGTTGGCGCAGGCCAGTGTGTGATCGACATTCGGCAATAGGTTGTCACGGATCATGCCGTCGAGCGTTTCGAAAGCGAGATACGGATTGATGACGCTGCATCCGTAACCAATGAGTAGCGCGAAGTGGTGAACCTCGCGCGCCTCGCCGGTTTCGATGGCGAGCGCGACTCGCATTCGCAAGCCTTCGCGGATGAGAAAATGATGAAGCGCCGAAACCGCCAGCAACGATGGGATCGCCGCCATCTCGCGCGTGACGCCGCGATCACTCAGGATGAGGATGTTGATCTCTTCTTCGGTGATCAGCCGACGGGCCTCGGCACGCATCTGCTCGATCGCCTTGGCGAGACCCTCTTCACCGCGGGCCGCGCGGAATAACAACGGCACCGTGCCCACTTTGAGACCCGGCAAGGCCACCCGACGAATCTTTGCAAACTCTTCGTTAGTGACGACTGGCGCCTTAAGCTCGATGCGTCGACAGTCTGTCGGCTTCGGATCGAGCAAGTTACCCTCCGAACCGAGCCAGACATCGGAGGAGGTGATGATTTCTTCGCGGATACTGTCGATCGGCGGATTCGTGACCTGAGCGAACAGCTGCTTGAAATAGTCGTAGATGAGACGCGGACGCTTCGAGAGCACCGCGAGTGGCGTGTCGTTACCCATCGATCCGACGGCATCAACACCGTCACGCGCCATCGGCGTCATCAAGATCCGTTGATCTTCGAAGCTGTACCCAAACGCGATTTGCCTCGCGAGCAGCAAGTCGGGCTCTGGCGCCGGCAATTGCGGTGCGGCAGGCAAATCTTTGAGATAGACGAGGTGTTCGGCGAGCCAATCGGCATACGGCCACTCGTTGCACACCGAGCGCTTGATCTCTTCGTCTTCGACGATGCGCCCTTGGTCGGTGTCGACCAGGAACATGCGTCCCGGCTGTAAACGCCCTTTTTTCTCGATCTGATCAGCGGGAATATCGAGCACTCCGGCTTCGGATGCGACGACCACCATGCCATCTTTGGTGACGTAGTAACGACCCGGACGCAGCCCGTTGCGATCGAGCACGGCACCGATACGAACGCCATCGGTAAAAGAAATGGCGGCGGGGCCGTCCCAGGGTTCCATCAAGCTCGAGTGGAACTGATAGAAGGCCTTTCGAGCCGGATCCATCGACTCGTGCTTCGACCAAGGCTCAGGGATCATCATCATGATGGCGTGGGGCAGCGATCGGCCCGAGAGCACCATGAGCTCGAGCACGTTGTCGAACATCGAAGAGTCGCTGCCGTTCACGTTGACGATGGGCGCGAGCTTGCGAGTGTCGTCACCGAACAACGGCGATTCGAGCAAGGCCTCACGCGCGCGCATCCAGTTGATGTTGCCGCGTAGCGTGTTGATTTCGCCGTTGTGCGCGATATAGCGGTAAGGGTGGGCACGGTCCCAGCTCGGGAACGTATTGGTCGAAAAACGCGAGTGGACGAGCGCGATCGACGTCTCCATCAAGGGGTGACGCAAGTCGGGAAAATATTGGTCAAGTTGCATCGTGAGCAGCATCCCCTTATAGACCAAGGTCTTGTGGGAGAGGCTCGCGACGTACCAATACTCAGCGCCGCCGATCGTCGAGACACGTATCTCGTTGTAGGCGCGCTTACGGATCACATAAAGCTTGCGCTCAAACTCATCGGCGTCGGCGGTGTCAGGTCCGCGCTGCACAAACACCTGGCGCATGAAGGGTTCACTCACTCGCGCGGTTTCACCGAGCATGGAGTTATCGGTCGGTACCGTGCGGCCGCCGAGATAAATCTGTCCTTCCGACTGCACCACGCGCGCAAAGATTTCTTCGATGCGGCGGCGCTGCGTGGCGTTTCGCGGCATGAAGATGAGCCCGCAGGCGTACTCGCCTGGCTCCGGCAAGGTGATATGTGATTTCTTCGCCGCGTCTTTCAAGAAGGCGTGCGGCATCTGCAGGAGCACGCCGGCGCCATCGCCGGTGTTGACCTCGCAACCACAGGCCCCCCGGTGGTCGAGATTCTTCAGAACCTCGATCGCATCTCGTAACACCTTGTTGGATTTACGCCCCTCGATGTCGACGACGAACCCGAAGCCGCAGGCATCGTGTTCGTGCTGGGGATCGTAGAGTCCCTGCTGGGTGGGTCGGGTGATTCGGGCGCGAGGCCCCGTGGTGTATTGCGCAGTCATAAACTCTCCCAACCCCTCTCGGGCCGACTATAACCACCCGTCCCTGCTGGATAAAAGTTTTTGACTCAATTTGACTCATGACAATGAGTCAAACAAACTATCTTTATGACAAAGCGACTTCAGGTCTTGTTTGATGACGAGGACTACGCCGCCCTGCAAGCGTCGGCGGCAAGTCGGGGGATGACGGTCGCCGAATGGGTTCGGCAAGCGCTGGCGGCCGCGCGCCGAGAGGCGTCCACCGCCAATGTCGACCGAAAGCTCGCCGCCATCCGAGCGGCCGTCCGGCATGCGGCCCCGGTCGGCACGGTGGAGCGCCTGATCTCCGAAACCGAGCGCGGCTATGGGTCCGGGATCGATGCCCCATCAGGCGGTGGGGGTTACGGGTGATCTTCATCGACACCAATATCCCGATCTATCTCGTGGGCGTCGCACACCCCAACAAGGTGGATGCTCAGCGTCGACTCGAAACCCTCGTCGCCCAACGCACCCGTCTCGTCACCGATACCGAGGTGCTCACGGAGATCTTGCATCGGTACACCTCGATTGAGCGCCGAGGCGGCATCCAGCCAGCGTTCGATGCCCTGCTCGGCGTCGTCGACGAGGTGTTGGCGGTCGATCGCGAGACTGCGGATCGGACCAAACAGTTGGTGCTGCAATATCCGACCCTACCGGTTCGAGCCGCCCTGCACGTCGCCACCATGCAGCGTCACGGCATCGAGACAGTACTCAGCTTCGATCCGGCCTTCGATCGAGTACCGGGACTCACTCGCCTACGCTGATCAAAACGGGATCGGTTGACCGTCCCAAGCCCAGAGGCGTCCACTGTCAGTGGGGGTCAGGCCATCCACGACACGTAACAGCGCATGGGCGGACGTCTCGGGCGTGAACAACTTGCCCGGCGCCACGGCGGTCTGGAATGGCTTCGACAGACGGGTGTCGACCGTGCCGGGGTGCAGGCCGACGCAGATCGCCTGCGGATTGCGCTGACGCAACTCGATCGCAAAATTGCGGATAAGCATATTCAGAGCCGCTTTCGAAGCGCGGTAGGCGTGCCATCCGCCGAGCCGGTTGTCTTCGATCGACCCCACCCGCGCAGACAGACATGCGAATACGGACTTCGCGTCGCGACGCAGCAGTCCTAACGTGTGCTTAGCGATGAGCGCAGGCCCGGTGGCGTTGAGGGCGAACGCCCGTGCCATGGCAGCCGGGTCGAGGCTCCGCCAACTTTTCTCGGGCTGCTGATCGGCGGAATGCAGCATGCCGGTCGCGACGAACACGAGATCGAGCGGCCCCTTCGCTCTGGCGGCGGCCGCGACCGCGGCAATCGACGCTTCGTCGTCCAACGAGAATCGCCAGGGCGCTTCGGCGGTACGCGAGGCGGCATACACCTCGGCGACCTGCGGATGAGCACGCAAAATCGAGGTGCAGGCGATGCCGATTCCGCCGCTGGCACCGAACACCAGCGCTCGCATCGGTCTCGCAAAACTCCCGAACTCGAGTGGCGTCTCGTTCGTCATGCTTCTTCACTCCGAAAAAATTTTTGTAAAGGTATTGCACTTGAGGTCGGTGTGCCTTACTTTCGCGCGCATTGCGAGGTGTAACAAGTAGAGATGAAGAAACACGTAGCGTCGCAATCCGACGAGCCTGGACCCCGTCTCCTCAAGGTCAACCAATACCTCGAGAAGAATTTTCCCGATTTTTTCGCGGAAGCCCGTTTCGACGTCGGTGACGACGACTATTTTCTCTATAGTCGCTTCGGTCAGTACCTCGCCCGTTCCATCGAAAACCGTCGCGCGCCGCGCGCGAAGATCTATCGCGGGTTCACCGTACTCAACAAGATGGCTGCCGTGTCCCGCAAAGACCCGCAGGTCCGTCGAATGCTCGTTTCGGGCCCTCTCGAGCACCTGATCGACGCCCCGAAGGCGCGTGCTCTGGCCATGAAGCGTCTGTCGCCCGTCGCGCAGGGCTATCTCGAAAGTCTCTGCGAATGACTCCGGACTACGGCGCTCACGCCCGCCTGGGTGTGGCAGTGCCGCAGGCCAACCCTACGGTCGAACCCGAGCTACGAACTCTCTTCCCCGAGGGCATCGAGCTCTATGCCACGCGGCTGTCGCACCCGGCCCCGGACGTTGAAACCCGACTCGATCATTACATTCGCCATATCCCCGAGGCGATGGCGACGTTCGGTCATCTGCGACTTGCCGCCTTCGGCTTCGGCTGCACCGGCTCGAGTTACAGAGCCGGGCCCGAGCTCGAAGATCGGCTGACCGTCGAGGCGATTCAGCGAAGCGGGATTCCCGTCATCACGGCGGCACAGGCGATCCGGCGTGCGCTGCAAACACTCGGGGCCCAACGGATCGCCTTAGTCTCGCCCTATCCGGTCTCATTGGCCGAAGCGGGTTACACCTATTGGGCGCGAGCAGGGATCGAAGTCGTCGCCAAAGAGCGTGTCGACCCGACGCTCACGGATACTCACGCCATCTATGAAATGACGAGTGATCATGCGCTCGCGGCCGTGCGTAGTCTCCATTGCGCGGGCGCTGACGCGTTGGTCTTGAGCGGAACCGGCATGCCGACGCTTCGAGCCTTGCGTATCCTTCGCGACGAGTTGCCGATCCCGGTGATTTCGTCCAACCTTTGCCTCGCCTGGGGTTTGCTGCATGCCGCATCCCGGGATCTCGCGCCGCCTCAGCCTCACGCCTTGCTGGCTGTTTGATCGGCGTCCTTTGTAAGGAGGCTATCGATCATGCTCGAACGCAGTCACGAACTCCTCGACCGTCGGACGGCCATTCAACTGGCTCTGGCTTCGGGCCTCGTCACCAGTCTCGGCGGTGCAACGGTGGTGTTCGCAGCGGATGCGCTGCTGCATCGACGTATTCCGTCCAGCGGCGAACGATTACCCGTCATCGGCGTAGGGACCAACAACTACAGTCCGACCACGCCCGAGGAGCGAGCGGCTCGTCGCGTAGTGCTCGAGCGCTTGACCGGCTCGGGTCTGCGCGTCATCGACACGGCGCCGCTCTACCGCGAATCGGAACGAGTCATCGGCGAGTTGCTCGCCGAAATCGGCAACCGACCCCAAGCATTCCTTGCGACTAAAGTCACCGCACCTAACAAGACTCGCGAGGAAGGGATCGCCAGCATGGAGGAGTCCATGCGACGACTGCGAACGGATTTCATTGAGCTCATGCAGGTTCACAACCTCATCGGTACGGACGTTTTGCTACCGCTCATTCGCGAATGGGTCGCCCAAAAACGTGTTCGATATGTCGGTGTGACGACCTCGCGCGACGAGCAGTATCCAGAGATCGTTCGACTCATGCGTTCAGAGTCGCTCGATTTCATCCAAGTCGACTACTCCCTAGGCAATCGTGGCGCTGCGGAGCAGATTTTGCCCCTCGCGGCTGAGCGAGGTATCGCCGTCCTGATCAACCTTCCTTTTGGGGGTCGGCGTGACGGAAACCTCTTCGCGCGAGTCCGCGGTCAGTCCTTGCCTTCATGGGCCGCCGACTTTGACGCACGCAGCTGGGGTCAGTTCTTGTTGAAGTACGTGCTTTCTCATCCGGCTGTCACGTGTGCGATTCCCGGTATGACCAAAATCGCCAATCTCGAAGACAACCTCGGAGCGGCGCAAGGACGATTACCGGACACTGCGATGCGTCAGCGTATGGAAGAGTTCTGGGATAGCCTGCCCGGCTGATCTCGACATATGGATTCACTGTCGCAGTTTGCATTGGGTGCTGCAGTGGGCGTTGCGGTCATGCGACGACGCGCGCACGTCTGGAAATCGGCCTTATGGGGCGGAGTTTGCGGCACGCTGCCCGATCTTGATTCGCTGATCGATCACGGTGATCCGATCCGCAACATGACCTTTCATCGCGCCGAAAGTCATTCCCTCTTTTACTTGACGTTGATTTCGCCTGCGCTCGCGTGGCTCATCTCACTCCGGGACCGAGGGCTATTTCGTCGATGGTGGCTCGCGACCTTTCTCGTCTTGTTCACGCATCCGCTGCTGGATGTCATGACGATCTACGGCACTCAACTCTTTCAACCTTTCGTCGACACACCCTACGGCATCGGAAGTGTCTTCATCATCGATCCGTTGTTCACGATCCCTTTGATCGCGGGGCTGATTGCGACTGGCGTATCGCGTGGAGTGCGACGACATCGCTGGACAAACATCGGGCTCGGTATTGCGGTGGCCTATCTCGGCTGGAGTATCACCGCACAAGCCCTTGCCACTCGAGCGGCGGAGCATAGTCTCGCGGCGCAGGGTATCGAGTTCGAGCGGCTGCTCGTCACCGCAACCGCCTTCAACACCCTGCTATGGCGTATCGTCGCGATGCAACCCAGTGGAGCCGTTTACCACGAGGGCTTCTACTCACTTCTTGATCAACCAGGGACGATTCGTTTTGATCGATTTGAGAGCGATCGCTCGCTCTTCGACTCTCTACGCGGGAATTGGGGGCTTGAGCGCATGGCATGGTTCAGTCACGGATTCTTTCGTGTCGTTCAACGAGACAATCAAGCAACGATTGCTGATCTGCGGATGGGTCAGGAACCTGCGTACGTCTTCGAGTTTGCCATCGCGGAGGGTTCACCCAACCCCGGTTGGCGAGAAATCAACTATCGTGCCGTGGGCGATCGCGGCGATATCGACGCCTTACTTTCATGGCTCGGACCGAGAATCGCTGGATCGGGTTTTCCACCACCCCGCACTCGATCCGACGACATCAATCGTGTCGAATGAAGCGAAAAGTCATTTTTGATTGCGACCCGGGTGTCGACGACGGCGTGGCACTGTTGCTCGCCTTGTCGGCAAAGCATGAAATCGACTTACTCGGTGTCACGACCGTGGCGGGGAATGTCTCAGCGGAGCTCACGGCTCGAAACGCCTGCGTCATTCGCGAAATCGTTGGTCGACTCGATGTTCCAATTTTTTCGGGTTGCACGAAGCCGCTCGTGCGCGATCCTATTGAGGCCGGGCACTTCCACGGAGAGTCGGGCCTTGGCGACTTACCCATCCGCGCGCTGACTCACCACGTGTCCTCTGAGCACGCCGTCGACTTTCTGGTTCGTACCTTGATCGATGCCGCACCTGAAAGCATGTCGCTTGTCATCACCGGCCCGATGACCAACGTCGCCACAGCCCTGCAGCGCGAACCACGATGCGTGAAGGGGATCAAGGAATTCGTCATCATGGGAGGCGCGAGAAGCGAGGGTGGAAACATCACCGCCTCGGCGGAATACAACATCTATGCCGATCCCCACGCGGCACAGAAGATCTTCAACGCCGGGCCACGGGTGTGGGCGTTCGGTCTCGATGCGACGCATCAGGTTCGGGCTACGCCCGCTCGCACCGCAACGCTTTCAGCGATCGGCACGCCGATCGCACGCGCGGCAGCTCAGCTCATCGAGTTCTCGAACGCGCTGCCTGCCAACGGACCGCGGGAGTATGGATCCCCGTTACACGACCCATGTCCCATCGTGTGGTTGATCCAGACCGAGCTTTTCGAGTTTATACCGTGTCACGTGGACGTCGAGACCGAGTCACCGCTTACACTCGGACATACGGCAGTGGAGTTTCGCCCAAGAGCGGATCGCGAGCAGAACGTGCGATGGGCCGTGCGGGCCAATGCGGACGGCGTGTTTTCTTTGATCAACCGTGTTTTTCAGATCTGAAGGTATATCGTCACGCTGACTGCAATCACGACCGCGGTTGCGATCACGGCAAGCCACGCCCAGTTGCGGGATCGCGGTTCGACACCCGAAACCTCGATGGCGGCCGCTCGAACCAGCGCAGGCGTTACGTCATGGCGATCTTTGGCATACGCACCAAGCATCGCCCGATCCGCGATGACATTGACGAGTCTTGGCAGACCCCCCGCCTGACGATGTAACTCGCGCAAGGCCCGGGGAGTAAAAATCTCGTGTGTAGCTCCTGCGACGCGAAGACGATGCCTGACGTAGGCCGCCGTCTCGCCCTCGGAAAGCGGATCGAGATGCAAGCGCCCGGTGATCCGCTGCGCGACCTGACGCATATCTTCGCGCGCCAGTAACTCGCGCAACTCGGGCTGCCCGATCAGGATGATTTGCAGCAACTTCCGAGTTGCCGTTTCGATGTTAGTCAGCAAACGAACTTGCTCCAGGACGTCGCGCTCGAGCAAATGCGCTTCGTCGATCAGCACGGCCACACGCCGACCGGCGGCATGAGCCTCGAGTAGCCTGGTCGTCAATGCATCGACTAGGGTCTTGACGCTCGATTTTGAGTCGGGCGGAAGCGCCACACCGAGCTCCTCGCAAATCGTCTGCAAAAACTCCGGAACCGTGAGACGAGGATTGAGAATGAGCGCGATGTCCACATCGGCGGGCTCTCGCGCCAGCAAGGATCGTACGACCGTCGTTTTGCCGGTACCTACTTCGCCAGTCAGTTGGATGAAGCCGCCGGCGGCGCTCACACCATAGAACAGGTGCCCGATCGCTTCGATATGACGACTACTCGGGTAGAGATAACGCGGATCGGGCGTGATCGAGAACGGCGGCTCAGTCAGACCAAAGAAATTTTCGTACATGATGAGGAGGGTGCCCGAAGCGCGCCCGTCTCACCGACCCGGCGCGACGTACACACAGCCCTGACGCGCCGCGACGAGCACCCGACACACCTCGCGCGCGCGTTCCTCACTCGCCACGCTCGCCTGGAGCCGATAGATATCGACCTGCCCATTTGAGCCCACGATCACTTGGGAGACGAGACCCTGCAGCTCAGTATGTCGGGCGCGAACCTCGCGCCATGCTTCGAGCGCTTTGATACGACTCGAGTAAGCCCCCAACTGAATTCGATGGGTCACCGGTGCAGGCTCGACCAAGGCGGCAGGAACCGGCGGCGGACTGTCGAATTCAGGTGACTGCTCACGGGCACCGGATGTCGCCCCGAGCGGGACATCGTCCTGCTCCGCCCCCATCGACATCGGCCCAGGCTCTTCCGGCAACATTGCAGGCGGAGGTTCGGAGGGCTCAAGAGCCGCCGGCCCGAGAACCCCTGGCGTCGTCAAAAAATTCTGCAGACGAACTCGTGCCTCCCGGGTCCACCGTCCCTTGGGATGGGTATTGATGAACGCACGATACCCCGCCGCCGTGTCGGACTCCGTGGCAATCAGCCAATCGCGCTGCTCCACGAGGTCAGTGAGGCGTCGCAGCGCCACCGGAACATATTGGCTCTGCGGATAGCGTGCGACGAACAATTCGTATGCCTCGAGGGTATCGGCACGCTGGGTACTGCGCCAATCCTGCAACTCGCCGCAACCGCCGAGCACGGCGAGGACGATGAGCAGGACGATACAGGATGACCGGCGGAGCATTCGCCGATTCTAGGTCATGCGGCCGCAGACTGCTGCAACTCGCGCAGAATCAATCGGTCGGCCCACCCAGGTCCCGTCAAGGAATCGAAAAATCCGCAGTGCCCGCCTGTTTCGGTGACAATCACTTTGAGGGCGGAAGGCTTTGCGAGCCGCGATAGATCACCGGCCGGAATGATGGGATCGTCGAGGGCGGTGATGAGCGTCGAAGGCACTACCAGATCGGCGAGTCGATCCTCGGTGATGGCATAGCCACGAAAATAATCGTCGACATCGTCGTAGCCTGCATGCCTCAACACGAGCTCCTGGGTCATTTCGCGCAGGTTGCGTGACGAGATGAGATCGTCGAACGTGAACTCACCAGGCCAAGCTCGCTGCTTCAATCGAAGTGATCGCAGCCATTTTCGAACAAAGTAATCGTGATAGAGCGACCAGCCACGCTCCATGGCATCAAGACAGTTTGCCGGATCGAGTACAGGCGACACGCCCACCGCATGAGTCACCTCGATGCCGGCACCGGGCGCTGCGGCTGCCACACGCAGCATGAAATTTCCGCCCAAGGAAAATCCAGCCAAAGTCAGAAGGTGCGCGGGAAACAAAAACTGCAGTCGGCGAACTGCGCCGACTACCTCAGGAAGCCGACAGGAATGAAAAAGCTCTTTGTTGAGGTGGTGCGTATCGCCATGGTCTCGCAGATTGAGCCGGACGACATCGAAGCCGTTCTCGTGCAGCGTCTGCGCCAACGAAAGCACATACAACGACTGAGCGCTGCCTTCCCAACCGTGCAAGAGTACGGCGAGCGCCCGCCTGTCCTGCGGCTCCTCGGGCCCACGAGTACGTACTGCAGGCGCGGGCGAAAAAAACGCCTGCAGTCGCACCCCGTCACCACAGTCTAGAATCAATTCACGGCTGGCCGTAAGTAAAGGTCTTGCGCGTCGCTCCACGAGCGCCCGACGCAGCGGCAGACTCGGCAGAATCGACTGAACATGGGCGCCGCGTAGCCAGCGTGGTGGAGTGAAGTCCTCGTGCACGAGTCAACCCATCGCTGTCGAGATCAGTCGCGCAAACCCGTACCACGCTGCATCAACCACAGCGCGATCACGAAAAGTACGACAGCGGAAAGCACCATGATGGCGAAGGCCAGGCCGACTTCGACGTCGGAACGCCCAAGAAATCCGTAGCGGAAGGCGTTGACCATATGCAGAACAGGATTTGCGAACGACAACGTCCGCGCCCATTCCGGCAACAAGTTGATCGAGTAGAACACGCCGCCGAAATACGTGAGCGGGGTCAGGATGAAGGTCGGGATCCAGTTCACCTGATCAAAATTCTTTGCGAATACGCCGTTGATGAACCCAGCCAGAGAGAAAATGACCGCCGTGAGCAGCACCGCGGCCAGAATCAGAAAAAGATGGTGTACCGGTAGATGAGTAAAAATGAGCGAAATGATCGTGACTGCGAGTCCGACGAGCAGACCGCGTAATACTCCGCCACCAACATACCCCGCGATGATCACCCAGTTAGGTTGTGGCGAGACGCTGATTTCTTCGAGAAATCTCTGGAACTTTGCGCCAAAGAATGAAGAAGAAACGTTGGCGTAGGCATTGGTGATGACCGCCATCATGATGAGTCCAGGCGCGATGTACTGCATGTAATCGACGCCATCCATCTGGCCGATGCGACGGCCGATCAGGCTGCCGAAGATCACGAAATAGAGTGCTGCCGTCACCGCGGATGGAACGATCGTCTGACCCCAGATGCGGATGATGCGTCCAAACTCCCGCATCACGATAGTCTGAAAACCGATCCAACGAACGCTCGCGAATCCTGCGCTCATGCCGCGGCTCCAGACTTATCGACGAGTCGCATGAAGATCTCTTCGAGTCGATTGACCTTGTTTCGCAAGGTGACGACGTGAATACGCTCGGTGGAGAGATAGGCGAACAGATCGTTCAGGTCTCGATCTTTACTCACCTCCACTTCGAGAGTGTGGGGATCGACGAGGCGGATGTCGTACCCGGGTACAGACGGTACGGTGCCCACTGCCTCACGGAGACTGAGAACAAATGATTCCGTGTGCAGCTTGAGTAGCAAACGATCCATGCGATCGGACTCGGCGATACGACCACGGTCGATGATGGCGATATTCCGACAGAGACTCTCTGCCTCCTCGAGATAGTGCGTCGTCAAAATAATGGTGGTTCCGGCCGCATTGAGCTCGCGGAGAAAATCCCACATCGAACGTCGAATCTCGATATCGACGCCTGCGGTCGGCTCATCGAGGATAAGCAACCGTGGCTCATGAACGAGTGCCCGCGCAATCATCAGCCTGCGCTTCATGCCCCCCGACAGGGTGCGCGTCATTTTGTGGCGTTTGTCCCAAAGCGACAGCTGCTTGAGATACTTCTCTGCCCGCTCGCCGGCGACTCGCCGCGGAATGCCATAGAACCCAGCCTGATTGACGACGATGGTCTCGGGCGTTTCAAACTGATTGAGATTCAGCTCCTGCGGGACGACGCCGATGCAGGCCTTCGCTGCTTCGAGATCGGTATCGAGATCGTGGCCAAACACTCGAACGGAGCCCGCTGTTTTAGTGACCAGCGAGGTACAAATGCCGATCAAGGTGCTTTTGCCAGCGCCGTTGGGACCCAGGAGCGCAAAAAAATCGCCCTGGTGAACATCGAGGTCGACACCCTTCAGGGCCTCAACCCCATTTTTGTATTGCTTTACGAGACCTCGAACCGCGAGCGCTTCCATGAGGCGGCGAAAGATAGCATGCCGACCGCAGCAAAAAGCGTCCTACCCCTCACACCGGCATGACACCCGCCTGGGCGTCGCCTGACAGGATTCTCCGTTAGTTGGCGCTGCGCGATACGGCGGCCAGACGCTGAACTCCGGAGAGCGTGGCGTCCCAGAGCGCGGTGCGGTCTCCGGCTTTGGCGGCTTGGATTCGGCGTCGCCAAAAAAGGACATCTTCACCCCAACGCAGACTGACGTACGGACCCGCTGTTTCGGCGAGCTCGTCGATTTCAGGGAGTTCGGGTTCGCGCAGCACCTCACAGCCCGCGGGCGAGAGCCCGAGCAACAAGGATGCGGCAGCCGGTCGCGACTGGGCCGTTTGCCAAGCGAAGTAACAGACGATGCGTGCAAAGCCCTGACCTGCTTGCCCCTCGCAAAGGCCCGGCGGCAGGCGGGGCAGACTGACCCCCGCTTGAATTCTTCGCCAAAGCGCGAACGCGGTATCAGTGGAGAGATCGAAAAGGAGATAGGGGCAGTCGGCGACCGACGCCAACACCCCGTCTTCGAGGCCGAGCCAGTCCTCTCGAAGCATGGACGCGGCAGACGGCAGCACGATCTTGGAGCTCTCGAGCGCTTCGCGCAGGATGCGCAAGCCCCGAAGGCTCATGCCGCCGACCTGGCGGATGATCTCCCGGTCGACGCTCCGCGCGAAGTCGGTTTCGGTGGTGGCGAGCGCAATGGGGTCTCGAATCTGGGGGTTTTTTATCGGTAGCCATGCATTCCTCCGTTTTTTCGCTGGAAATGGTCGCCCAAACCAACTTGGAACGCAGCGTTTGTTTTGGGATATTTTCCATGGAAATACATTCTTTGATGGACCCCCCTCATGCATGTCACCGATGAGCGCTACAAGCGCGACCGTTTGCGTCTCGAGCTCGCCCTGAGACTCATCCGGCACGAGGCGCGCACCCACACGATCCGTCACTGGACGGGGCTCAGCGACGACCGCGTCCGCAAACTCTATCGGTCCTACATCAAACCGGGTGCTGGCGTGCGTCGGCATCGGGGTAAGTCACCGGCCCAGGTCAATTACTTTCTGCGCGCGACCAGCCTTGGCGCCGAGGCTCATGCCCTGGCCTCCATCCTCCTGCTCTTCGGGGCCATTTCCGATAAGCCCGATCCCGCTTCTCTCAAGAAAATTCCCACCATCGCCCGAGGGCGTCTCCTGTGTGACGCCTACGAGGCCTATCGGCGCGTTTCGCCACGCCCTCGCATCGACTTCGAACATGCGGCTTTTCTCGCTAAAGCCCTCACCGTCGGAGATGAAATTCGATTGCGTTTCTGTCCTGCCTGCCAGGCGCTCAACATCGTCGAAATCGTCACGCTACGTGACCCCGAATGTCGGGCTTGCGAAGCGCCCATGCCCGAAAAGTCCACGGCCAACCGCGGGTCGGCTCGACCCCTCAGCTCGCGCACTTAGAGACTGCTAAACTCCTTTCACCCCGGTGGCGTGTGCCGCACCGATGCGTTTCTCGCTCGGGGCCCACAGTCATGCCGCCATCCTCAGAACGCTCCGCCGCCAACTTTCTTGCTGGACCCTATCTCGACCGGCGAGCCGAGTTGCGCGAGGATCCGCGCTGGCTCGAGTCGGCCAGAGCCGATGCCGAGACGCTGTTTCTTCCCGCGCGCGGGACGGCTCTTGGCGTCACCGGCGACCCGCCCACCGCCGCCTTCATCGACCACTCCCATACGATCGTGCGCTCGAGTCCCGACGACTCCTGGGTGTTGCTCGGATGGTTTCGTGAGCGTCGCTGCGTGCTCGTGCAGCTTGATGAGCAGGCGATCGAAAACGATTCACGCGATGACGCCCTGCGGTTCGAGGAGCTACGCCCGCTGGCGAGCACGCTAAGCGCCGATGAAGCCGGTCTACTCGCGTACGCCCGGGCGCTGACGTTTTGGCAACTACGACATCGGCACTGCGGGGTCTGCGGGTCCCCCACGCAGCCCACGCGCGCGGGTCATGTCATGACCTGCCGCGACCCGAGCTGCGCCACCGAGTTCTTTCCCCGAATCGACCCGGCCATCATCGTGCTAGTGAGTGATGGCGAACGCGCGTTACTCGGTCGACAGGCCTCTTGGCCATCGGGCCGTTACTCGACGGTCGCGGGCTTCGTCGAACCCGGTGAGAGCCTCGAGGATGCGGTGGCTCGAGAAGTGTTCGAGGAAACCGGCGTTCGCATTCTCGCCAGCGATTACCATTCCTCCCAACCTTGGCCCTTTCCCTCCTCATTGATGCTGGGCTTTATGGCCACCGCAGCGCCGGGGTCAGTCGTCGAGGCGGGGAGCGAACTGGAAGATGCTCGATGGGTCAGCCGAGACGAGATTGCAGCAGGCGAAGTCGTTCTTCCGCCGCACACGTCGATCTCCCATCGCTTGATCGCCCACTGGTTCGACGCAGGATCCTCCGTGCCACTTCGCACCTTGCGAACCCGAAGCTGGGGCTCTTCCCCACCCCGAGGAAAGGCCGCAAGCGGGTAGAATCCGGGGCGTGATTCGCATGGTCCGCAGCCCCTCCTCGATCGGTATTGTGCTGTGCCTCGCCAGCTTGGCTGCCGCGAGCGTCCCGGCCGTTGCGGACATCAATATCGAAATCAACGGTGTCGACGGCGCGATGCGTCGCAACGTGCTCATTTTTCTCAGCCTCGAACGTTACAAAAATCGCGATGACCTTGATCAATCTTTGATCGAGCGTTTACAGGAACGCGCTGAGCGGGAAGCCGCCGATGCCCTTCGACCTTTCGGGTACTACGAAGCGACGGTCACTTCGAACGTCGAGGCTCTAGGCGAAGGTCGATGGCGAGCGCGTCTCAACATATCGCCAGGCAAACCAGTCATCTTGGAGGAGGTCAGTATCGGCGTGACGGGCGCGGGAGGCGAAGACCCTGCGTTTCAATCTTTGCTCTCCGCTGCATCTTTGAAGCGCGGCGATCGACTCGAACACGTCAAGTACGACTCGCTCAAAGATGGTCTGCGCCGGACCGCAGCGACACTCGGCTATGTCGATGCCAAGTTGACGATCAGCGAACTGGTGATCGACACCGAGAATTACAGTGCCTCAATTCGGCTCGCCATGGATACCGGCGAACGTTATCGCTTCGGTGCGACGACCATCGAGCAGCGATCACTCGATGAGTCGTTGCTACGACGCTTTCTTCGTTACGAGGAACTCGCCCCGTACGATGCCACTCAATTATTGAGGACACAGTTCGCACTCGACGACAGTCAGTACTTCTCGAATGTCGAAGTCCTCGCCGGATCGCCAGATCCCTCATCACGGGTCATCCCGGTGAGCATTCGCGCCGAACCCAACCGTCGAAACCGTTATTCAGTGGGCGCAGGTTACGCAACGGACAGCAAAGCACGCGGAACACTCACCTGGGAAAATCGTCGACTGAACGATCGCGGCCATCGCTCGCGCGCAGAGATCAAGGCGGGGCAACTCGAGCAGTCGATCGAGGCGCGCTATCTCGTGCCGATCGGTGATCCTGCTCTCGAAAAACTTGGATTTGAATGGCGCTATGCGCGCGACGAACTCGGCGATCTCGATACGCGAACCACGCGCTTCCAGCCGTCCGTCACGCGAGTCGATGGCGAATGGCAACGCGTGATGTTCGCATCGCTGAGTCGAGTGCGGACAATCACCGCCGGCTCAGCCAATCGAAGTGGATTCGAGGAGTCGACGACGCTCGTTATTCCGGGCATCAGCTATGCCTCGGTTCCGCGCGGTTATCTTGGAGAGGCGCTGTTCTCGAGAGCCCTTTACGCCGAGTTACGTGGCTCAGCGACGGGGCTCGGAGCGGAGGAGGACTATCTTCAGTTAAGGATCGAAGCGGAGCGCGTCTTCGATTTGGCGCCAAGGTGGCATTTGTTTCTGAGGGGACAAGTGGGTGCGACCTGGGTCTCGGATGCCACAAAACTACCGGGTACAGAGCGCTTTTTCGCGGGCGGCGATCGTAGCGTTCGTGGCTTCGGATTCAACGATCTGTCGCCCATCGAAGACGGTAGTACCAAGGTCGGTGCAAGACACCTCGCGACCGGTACACTTGAGGTCATTCGAGATCTCCCGCGCAATCTCGGTATCGCTGCATTCGTCGATGTGGGCAATGCGTTCGACTCTTTCGGAGATCCTGTTCAGTATTCGATCGGTATCGGGGTGCGATTCCGTCTGCCGATCGTAACCTTGGGTATCGATATCGCGCAGCCGCTCACTAACCCCGTTTGTCGCAGCGCCAACCCTGATCCGCGCTGCAATCTCGAACCTGGTTTCGACAAGCGGCCTGGGCCGCGTCTGCATTTCAACTTTTCGCCGAAGCTTTAAGCGAGCATGAAACGGCGCAATCTCATCATCACGATTATTCTGGCCTTGGTGGTCGCATTACCTGTCGCGGGGCTGTGGACGCTCGGATATTCAGAGCCCGCTTTGCAGCGTCTTATCTCTCTGATCCCGAATAAAGTCGGCACTCTACAAAGTATCTCTATCAAAGAGGTCCGGGGGAGTCTTGCAGGAGGCTTCGAAATCGGATCAGTCGATGTCGAGCATGACATCGTGACACTTCGGATCCGTGATCTACGCGCTCGGATCGAGTTGCTTCCGCTTCTGTGGCAATCGATTGAAGCCGCAGAGCTCTCGGTCGGCGAAGTGATCATCGAACAAGAAGCTCGTGATCTTCCGCCTCCAGAGCAAGCACGCCCTTTCTTGCCACGACTACTCACGATCGAGCTGAAATCGGCCGAGATTCCGAGCCTGCAGATTCGACCCATGCGAGGTGATCCTCTCGTCATTCGAGATATCGACCTTGACGCGCTGATTAGAAGCAAGACGATCGATCTCTCAAGGCTTGAAGCGTCTTTGGGCACAATCCAGCTCGATCTCCAGGGCGTTCTCACCGCTGCGCTGCCGCTCAAACTCAGTGGCGAAATCAGGGCGGCTTACGATCCAAAGCGCGGTCCACCGTGGCGGCTACAAGGTCGCTTCGAGGGTGATCTCGAGAGCGCGCGTCTCGATGCGAACCTGCTCGAACCGTTCGACGCGGAGATCAAGAACGGCACGATGACGCTTCAAGCGCCCTGGAGCGTTCGCGGCGATGCAGTGGTCGCCAACCTCGATCTTCAAAAATTTGGCGGATCGGCATTTCTCGGACTCATCGGTGGCGAAGTATCGATCGTTGCCGATCAAAACGGCTATCGCGCCAACGGAAAACTGCTGCCTCCCGGGCTCGCAGCAGGCCCTCTCGATGTCAGCTTTGACGGAGTTTTCTATCGTAACGTCCTCACGGCGCGCCGCATGACGATCGCTCACGCCGACTCTCGCCTCGCGGTCGATCTATCTGGAACGTTCACCCCGACGGAGGACGGCCCACTACTTGATCTCGAGGGACGCTGGACCCAACTCCGTTGGCCTCTCGCCGATCGAACGCCAGCGTTAGACAGTAATCGGGGGCGTTTCAAACTAAGTGGAAACGGCCCGTATGCGATCACGGCGGTGGCAGATGCTCGAATCGGTGTCTTGCCCCGAATCGACGCAGAGCTCACCTCCACACTCGATGTCGGCCGTTTCGAACTAACGAATATCGCCGTACGCGCGCTGGGTGGTACGGCCAAACTGAGTGGTGAAGTGGCTTGGAAGCCGCAAGAGCGCTGGCAGATCAGCGGCCTCATTCGCGATCTGAATCCCGGAGAGCTGCGCGCCGCGCTGCCGGGGCGTTTGAATTTCGCGCTCGACGCGCAAGGACGCGGATTTGGGAAAGGGGGCAGCATCTCGGTCGACATCAAAAACATCACAGGACGTCTACGCGGCGCATCCGCACGCGGATCAGGCCAACTGTCGATCGTCCATGAGGCACTGAGATTCAAAGATATCGATTTCTCAGCGGGTGGGTTGCGACTCGCGCTCGACGGTGAGATGTCGCCTCGTCGAAATGATCTGCAATTCAGACTATTCGCCGACGACCTCGGCGTCATCACCGAAAACGGCCAGGGACGACTGAGCGCCCAAGGAGCCCTTCGAGGTTCGCCGAAGGCGATGAAAGTACATCTCGACGCCGAGGGCGAGGGAATCAAGCTGGGAGATTTCTCAATCCGCCGCCTTTCAGCAGACGTGGATCTCGATCCGACCGGAGGCGCCGAAGCCAGTGCGTCAGCTCGCATCGAAGCCGATGACGTGCTCGTGTTGGGGCGTCGTGCCGATCGAGTACGGCTCGATATCGCCGGTCGTAGTGCCGCACACACGCTGAAGATCGACATCACTGGCGAAGATCTCGGCTTGGCTGCGAAAGCCGACGCGGGTTTCGACGCACAAGGCTGGACGCAGCGTTGGTCGTCCGTCGACTTGCGACTGCCCGACAATATTTTGTTGGGGCTTGATCAAACACTCGGTCTGCAGCTCACGACGAACTCGATCTCCGTGGGTCAGTTTTGTCTTCGAGGCCAAAAGAGCTCCAGCCTCACCGAATCCGCCACGATTTGTGCCTCGGGTGCGCGGACGAACGAAGGCTGGTCTATGGAGGCGGCTGCCTCACGCTTGCCGATCGCGAGTCTGCTCCCACCCCCGACGGCGAAAGCCCAGTACCTCGGATCGGTCAACGCATCGGTCAAGCTCCGCTCTGGAAACGACGGACTACCACTCGGCACGGTACTCGCGGATTTTGAAGGAGCGGGATTGCGGTGGCAGCGCGCGGGTGGGAGGCAAGATGTCATCCCGCTCGGCGCGGGATCCCTGGCCTTCGATTCGAACGACCAGGGGCTCGTCGGCTCGCTCGACGTCGCGGCCGATCAGCGCGGACGCGCCAAAGGTGAGCTTCGTGCCATTCGAAACCCAAAGGATGATTCTTCAGGATGGCGTGACCTGCCCATCACGGCGACGCTGCGAGTAGAGTCCTCGGCGCTCGCCCTACTCTATTTGTACGTCCCGGAGATTGATCGCTCCGCAGGAGATTTATCGCTCGATTTGATCATCGGCGGAACACTGGGCGCGCCTCTCGTGAATGGCGTCGTGCGTCTCGAGAAAGGCGAGCTCGACTTTTATCAAGTCAATCTCGCTTTGCGAGGCATTCGAGCTGAAGCGCGTCTCCTCGACAATGGCTTTGTCTTGGACGCATCGGCTCGCGCAGGAGAAGGCAGCATTCAGGCCGATGCAGAGCTGACCTGGCGCGGCGGTCAGCCGTACGGGGAGCTCAAAATAAAGGGGCAGGATCTCGTCGTCGTCGATGTGCCAGAAGCTCGGATCACTGCCTCACCTGATTTGCGCTTCAAGGTTGCGGATCGGGACCTGGAGGCATCGGGAACCGTTCTGATCCCAACTGCGCGAATCACACCCGCTGATCTGACGGGCGCCACCCTCACCTCCGGAGACGCACGACTCGTTGGAGCGGAACCCATCGACCCTGCAAGCTCGTTCCGAGTCTCGAGCAATCTTCGTCTGACTCTTGGCGATCGCGTGACGCTCGATTCTTTTGGTCTCTCAGGTCGCCTCGCCGGATCTTTGAATCTTGTGACCACCGCGGATGGTACGAGCCGCGGAACCGGAGAGCTCGGCGTTGCAGAGGGCAAATATGCCGCCCTTGGACGTCGATTGGATATCGAGCGTGGGCGACTGATCTTTTCGGGAGGGTTGCTCAACGATCCGGGTGTTGAGATTCGGGCAACGAAGGAGTTTCCCGATGTACGCGCTGGCGTCAATGTACGAGGTTCGTTACGCGAACCACGAATGACATTCTTCTCCGAGCCCGCTTTGCCGCAATCGCAGGTCGTCTCACTCATTCTTGCTGGAGGTACTCTCGAGTCGACACAAGGCGGTGGCCAGGGAAACGCCGGACGCGACACCTTGCTCGCTCAAGGCGGGGCCATTTTGGCTCAGCAACTGGGCCAACGTATCGGTATCGAAGATGTTGGTATCGAGCAAAACCTCGCCAATGAGACCTCACTGGTCTTCGGTAGGTATCTCTCGAGCCGCCTGTATGTGAGTTACGGAGTCTCTCTCGCTGAAGCCATCAATACGCTCAAACTTCGCTACAGCATCAACGACCGCTGGACCTTGAGAACTGAGGCTGGAAAAGAATCGAGTGCCGAGGTCGTCTACACCGTCGAGAAGAACTGAACCGCACGATTCGGGCTCCGAGACCTTGGCTCGGCGTCTCGGCGAGGTACACTCAGCCCGTGACCCGAGATCATTATCTCAGCGCGCTTGTCGTCGCTTTCGCGATGCTCTGGATGGTTTTGGCTATCGCGCCGTACGATCGAGATACCTGGCTACTGGAAAATGTTTTGCTCGTACTGGGTGTAGTCGTCCTGTGGCAAACGCGTCGAGCGCTGCCGCTCTCGACGATGTCCTACTCGTTGCTATTCACGTTTTTTTGTTTGCATGCGGTCGGCGCGCACTTCACCTACTCGCTCGTGCCCTACGACGAAGCGCTCCGAAGTCTGAGCGGCATGTCCGTCACCGAGGCTCTCGACTTCAGTCGAAATCATTACGATCGCATCGTGCATTTCGCTTACGGGTTTCTCCTTGTTCTACCCGTTCGAGAGCTCCTTGTTCTGTTCGCAAAAGTTCGTGGGTTTTGGAGCTACTTCCTACCCCTCGACATCGTGATGTCATCGTCGCTTTTGTATGAGCTCATCGAATGGGGCGCTGCCGTGGTCTATGGCGGTGATCTTGGAGCAGCGTTTCTCGGCACACAGGGGGACGAGTGGGATGCCCATCGCGACATGGCGCTCGCCGGACTCGGCGGTCTCATCGCCATCCTCGCCGTCCTCGCGGTCAACCACTGGCGGGGATATGACATGACCCTCGAATGGTTCAAGCGACTCGGGCGAATCGACGGGCCGGAGCGCGCGCAGTGACGCGTCGTTTGCTCATCGTGCACGGTGGACACCCCGGAGGTCGAACCGAAAAGCTACGCACGGCCGTGACGAGCGGCATACGTGACTCGGGGGGCGACCTCGAAGTGCGTGAGCGCCGAGCACTGGACGCCCACGCCGACGATTTACTGTGGGCCGAGGCCGTCATCCTCGGTACGCCGGAGCACTTTGGCTATATGTCCGGAGCACTCAAAGATTTCTTCGATCGCACGTTCTACGCATGCGAAAACCGGACTGCGGGGCTTCCTTGGGGTCTCTTCATCAGCGCGGGTAACGACGGAACCGGCACCCGCTCAGCCGTAGAGCGTATCGTCGCCGGCTATCGATGGAAGAGCGTCACCGAACCGGTCATCGTCGTGGGCGCACCCGATGCCGTAGCCCTCGAGCGCTGCCGTGAACTCGGTGCCACCCTCGCCGCAGGACTCGCAGCCGGAATTTTTTAGCGCCCGATCGCCTTCGCCGCTGCAGCGAACTCCGGAGCTAAGGCGAGTGCACGTTCAAACTCTCGTCGAGCGCCTGCGACATCGCCCGCATCCCGAGCACATCGCCCGACCCAATAGTGCGACTCGGCAGCGCCCCAACTGACTCCGGCAGGTGAGAGCGCAGCGGAAGAACCAGCCGTCTCAAAGCTTGTCGCCGCTTCCTTGAAGCGAGTACACCCCTTTGCTTTGTCACCTCCAACGAACTTCGGACGGAAATAAACCCCGAATCCGTCAATCAAGACGATGCGCGGATTACGCGCGTCGAGCGCCAAGGCCGCCTCGATGCTTTTACCGCTACGTGAACCGTTACGAATGGCGCCCATGCCGCCGAGATTGGCGAGGTAGCCATAGCAAGCAGACTGCAAGGCATGGGCTTCGGCAGATTTGGGATCACGCTTCAAAGCGAGATCGAGCGCTTCATTGCAGGCATCGCCGGCACGCTCGGCCTCTTTCTCCCGCTTGGCTGCGATCGCCCATTGGAGAAGGCGAAATTGCACATACGCGTGGGTGTAGAGTTCCTTGGGGTTTTGAGACTTCGACCAAGCCGACGTCGTCGCGGCGAGTCTCGCGAGCTCCGCGTTATTGCCCGTCAAGTAGGCCGACTGCGCCTTCGTGGCGACGGATACGACATCTTGCGCCGACGCGAAACTGGCCGCGAGCAACGACAACACAGCGAATGCGATACGGATCATACGAGGTACTCCGAAACGAGTTCAGTCGATTTCTGCCAGAGCGCTTGTGCGAGAAAAAGATCATCCATGTGTTTTCCGGGCATGGGTACGACGGGATTGCAATCTTCAAAATATTGCCCGCTGACGCCGGCCAAGGAATTTGCCGTCGCCACATAGCAGGTGGTCGCAGCCCCTTCCGGAATCGTTTTCATGAACGTCCAGCCGATGAGCCGACCCATCGTGCGCTTCCATGGATCGAAGTGTCGTCCGAGGTTGGTCAGGATGATGCCCGGATGCACAGCGTTTGAGGTGGCTGCCGAGCCCGACTCCCGAAATCGCCGCGCGAGCTCGAGAGAAAAGAGCCCATTGGCCAACTTTGATTGGCCATACATTTTGTTGGGCTCGTAGCCTCTCGAGCCATCGAGGTTGTCGAACTCGATACCGTCTGCCGGCGCCCATTGGTAACCGAGACTCGACACGACGACCACTCGTCCCTGAGGTGCCGCCTGTACTTGCGGCAACAATCGGTTCGCCAAAATAAAGTGACCGAGATGGTTGACCACGAATTGCTTTTCAAGCCCATAGACTTGCTCGAGCTTCGGTAACGCCATGATGCCGGCATTACAGATGAGCATGTCGATGGGCATCCCGAGCGTCTTTATGAGATCGGTGGCACTGACGATGGTGTCCCAGCGCTCGAGCTCAAGTGCGACGGGCATCGTTCGTCCTTCCACACTCTCACAGGCGGCCTTCGCTTTGTCGAGCGTTCGCCCGGTACCGATGACGTGAGCGCCGCGCAGCGCCAGCACCCGCATGGTCTCGAGGCCGAGTCCTGATGTCGCGCCGGTGATCAGCACTGTCTTGCCTCGAAGATCGAGACCTGCCGTCACCTCTTCGGCCGTGCTCTCGTCGCCGAAAGGACCGATCGGTACGCCCGCCGGGCGCCGAACGTCATCACCACCACGCGAACAGGATGACAAGAGAGGCAGTGCCGCTACCGCTCCAGCCCCTGCGATGAACTGACGACGTTCGATATCCATGAGTTCGAGGCTAGCAGAACCTCGGGCGAGCGGCTAACTTGCCGATCAAGAACGGGGGATTAACGAACATGAGCACCACTACACCCACGGCAAGCACCAAACTTGACGTCAAGACCATCACCGAGTTTCTCGCCGAACAACCCAACGTCGATGTCAGCCGGGCTTGGGAGCGCTGCTGGGGAATCCATTCCGGCATCGTCGATCGCGTGAAGCAAAGATTTGCGGTGCAGAAGCACCCAGCGACGGCGGGTCATGAGTACTTCACGTCGCTCGATAAATCGATGGAAGGCTCCTTCAATGCCTGGACGGGCCCGCGCGTCGAATGGTTGGTGCACTCCTGGCTGGGCAATCGCAAAGCCAGCCTGCTTGATATGAACGCTACGGTGTTCTTGTCGCAGCAGAACCGTGTCCCTCACCTCGTCATCATTTTCGGAACCGTACCGAAGCTTTTCTTTTACGCCGACTACACGCCGCGCGTTGATCTTCGAATGAACCTCGATTACGTCAACCATTATTACGAGCCGGCTAACGCCAGCGCGATCCGCTTCAGGGGACTGCCGAACTTCACCTGGAATTGGAGTCACGGCACTTACCTACGCGGATTGATGTCGCCGGTCTGCACGAGCGTGATGGGCGATCTCAATGAGCAAAATATCGCGACCTGCGAGTCGTACCTCGAAGAATTTGTCGGACGCTGGTTTCAGTGGCTCGATGAAGCGGATCGTCAACCGCTCCCCCGCGACGAGCGACTCGAGCAGCAACGCTACGATCACTACGTACGCGAGGTCGGCTATCGCACCGATCCGATGAATGTGCTCGCTCAACGCGCGTTTGGCAATGAAGAGTTCAATCGCCGCCTCGAGTTGCGAATGGGCTCTCAGCAGATGACAGAGACTCGCGGGAAGATCGCTGGGGATTGATGTCGCAGATCCCTCCACTTACCACGCGCGTGGCTCGCCCAAGTGATGCTCGGGAACTCGTCGCGCTGGTGAACTCCGCCTATCGCGGAGACAGAAGTCGCGCCGGTTGGACGACGGAGGCCGATCTTCTCGGCGGCCAACGTACCGACGAACTCGCATTGATCGAGTTCATCGCCCGCGGCGAAACAGCAGGGGATCGAGCGATGCTCGTGCACGAAAGAGAGGGACGTCTCATCGCGTGCGTCCAGCTTGAGCGACGCAAGCAAGCGGCCTACCTCGGCATGCTGACCATCATGCCTACGCTTCAATCTGGCGGGCTCGGTAAAGCTTTGTTGGCCGCGGCGGAAAACTTTGTCCTGCACACATGGAATGGGACCTCAGTCACCATGACTGTCATCGAGCAACGCCCTGAGCTCATTGCGTGGTACGAGCGGCGGGGTTACTCCCGAACGGGTGACACCGCGCCGTTTCCGTATGGCGATGCTCGCTTTGGAGAGCCCAAACGACCCGACCTCAAGTTCGTCGTCCTCTCAAAACGACTCGGCTCGGCCCCGACTTCTCCATGACACTCGACGTCACCTCTTCGTCACGCAAGTTTCGTAGGCTCGAGCCATGCGTAGCATGGGCAGCTTGTTTGGCGTTCTTTTGTCAATGGTCGTCACCGTGAACACGGTGGCCGCCCCGCTCGTCATCGCCCATCGCGGAGCCTCCGGCTATCGACCGGAGCACACGCTCGAGTCGTATCGACTTGCCATCGAGATGGGCGCCGACTTCATCGAGCCCGATCTGGTCGCAACCCGTGACGGGCACCTCGTCGCGCGTCATGAGCCTGAAATCGGAACCACGACGGACGTCGCAAATCGTCCCGAGTTCGCCGACCGAAAACGAACTCTGATCCTCGACGGCATGACGGTGACCGGCTGGTTCACCGTTGATTTCACGCTCGCCGAGTTACGCACGCTCCGCGCGATACAACCGCGAACCGATCGTTCCAAAGAATTCGATGGTCAATTCCTGATCCCGACCCTCGAGGAGATCATCGATCTCGCCCAGCGCGAGTCGAAGGCGCGCGGACGGACGATCGGTATCTATCCGGAGACTAAGCATCCGACTTGGCATTGCGAGCTGGGGCTTCCGCTCGAGTCTCGATTACTCGAGACGCTTGCTTCGGTGGGTTGGACGACTCGCGACTCACCCGTGTTCATTCAGTCGTTCGAGTCGGGAAACCTGCGTTGGCTGCGATCGCGAACCGACGTGCGACTCATCCAGTTGCTGGACGGCGGCGAACTTCGCGATGACGGCAGCGTCGCCCCTCGGCCGCGCTGGAGCTCAGCAGGCACGTGCAACCTCTATTCTCAAGGCGATATTCCGCAGGATTTCACACGACCCGAGACCTTCCTCGCATTTCGTGAGTACGTCGATGGTTTGGGTCCCTGGAAACGCCATCTGATCGGCACACGTCGCACGGACACCACCGACACGACGGAGCGCAGCCGACGCGTCGTCGCGCCGACCGAGTTCGTTCGATTGGCTCACGCTGCAGGCTTGCAGGTTCATCCGTGGACGTTTCGTAACGAAGCCCACCAGCTTGCCGCCGATTATGGTGGCAACCCTGCAGCCGAGTATCGAGCGTTTGCCGAACTCGGTGTCGATGCCGTCTTCACGGATTTTCCCGATACGGCGATCGCCGCATTCAGCCGAGGCCGCGTAACTGGTCGATGATGGCCGGGTTCTCAAGGGTACTCACGTCCTGAGTAATGGGCTCCCCACGAGCAATGGCGCGCAACAAGCGACGCATGATCTTTCCCGATCGGGTTTTCGGAAGATTCTCGGCGAAGCGGATGTCATCGGGTTTGGCGATGGCTCCGAGCTGCTCGGTGACCCAATCTCGCAGCTCTTTTTCGAACGCGCGAGTATCGCCAGTCGGTCTCGCGCCGCGGCACACCACGAACGCAAACACCGATTCGCCCTTGATCTCGTGCTGCTTGCCCACCACCGCCGCTTCGGCGATACGAGGATGCGCCACCAGAGCCGACTCGATTTCCATCGTACCGAGACGGTGACCGGCGACGTTGAGCACATCGTCGATACGGCCCATGATCCAAAAATATCCATCTGCATCGCGATGGGCGCTATCGCCTGCGACATAGAACTTGTTCTGGAACTTCTCCCAATAAGTTTTGAGGTAGCGCTCGTTGTCACCCCAAATCGTACGCAGCATCGATGGCCACGGTTTGCGAATCACGAGATATCCGCCGGCATCCGGCGTCGTCACACTGCGCCCCTCGTCATCGACGATATCGGCGAAGACGCCCGGTAGTGGCCGGGTACAGGAGCCCGGTTTGGTTGAAGTGACACCCGGAATCGGCGAAATCATGATCGCTCCCGTTTCGGTCTGCCACCACGTATCGACGATCGGACAACGCCCCTGCCCAATGACGCGGTGGTACCACATCCAGGCTTCAGGGTTGATCGGCTCCCCCACACTACCAAGCAATCTGATCTTTGATAGATCGTAATTCGCAGGAATATCTTCGCCGAGTTTCATGAGCGCACGAATCGCCGTCGGCGCGGTATAGAACACCGTCACGCCGTGGCGTTCACAAATGCTCCAGAATCGGCCACCATCCGGGTAGGTTGGCGCCCCCTCGTACATCACAATCGTCGCTGCTGCAGCAAGTGGTCCGTAGGCCACGTAGCTGTGCCCGGTGATCCAACCCACGTCGGCCGTACACCAAAAGACGTCGTCGCTCCGCAGGTCGAAGACCCATCGACTCGTCATCTTGGCGCCGAGTAAATAGCCGGCGCTCGAGTGCTGGATGCCTTTCGGCCGTCCGGTGGAACCCGAGGTGTACAACAAGAAGAGCGGATGCTCGGCGTCGACCCACTCGGGCTCACACTGATCGGAGATGCCGGAGATCGCCTCGTGCCACCAGATATCGCGGCCTGCCTGCATCGGCACGGATTCACCCGTGCGTTGCAGCACAAATACCGACTCGACCGTGGGACAACCCTCGGTGAGCGCTTTATCGGTGGCCGCCTTGAGCTCGATGACGTTACCGCCTCGTCGCCCACCGTCTGCCGTGATGACGCAACGCGCACCGGCATCTTCGATACGGTCTTTCAAAGAAACCGCCGAGAAGCCGCCGAACACGACCGAATGGATTGCGCCGATGCGAGCGCAGGCCTGCATGGCGACCACCGCCTCGGGGACGAGAGGCATGTAAATCACCACTCGGTCACCCCGACGAATGCCCCTCGCCTTCAGCGCATTGGCGAATCGACACACCTCGGTATGCAATTGCCGATAAGTCAGACGCCGAACATCGCCCGGCTCACCTTCGAAAATAATCGCAGTTCGATTCGCATTCTCGGCGAGATGTACATCGAGACAGTTGAACGACACATTGAGCTCGCCATCGGCGAACCATCGATAGTTGGGCGCTGTAGAGTCATCGAGCGTCTGTGTGAAAGGCTTGCGCCAAGTGATCTCCGATCGCGCAAGATCGCTCCAATAGCCGATGGGGTCAGACTCGGCTCGCCGATGCAGGGCGGCGAGGTCTTGATCCCCAATGCGCGCCTCGCGCGCAAATTGCGGATTGGCGGGAAAGACTCTTGCCTCGTGCAGTACCGACTCAATGTTGTTCTGGCTCATCGATCAACCCTGAAGTTCAGTAACGGACAGGATACTCCGGACCCAAACCCTTGAATCGCTTGTGCAGCCAAAGATATTGCGCGGGTAGGCGTCGAATCTCGGCCTCGATCAATTCGTGATGGCGGAGTGTGTCGGACACGCTGTCGGGACCGGGGAAGTTTTCGAGTGCCGGCCCGATACGCACGACGTAACCCTCCTCGCCCGGTAAACGCTCGACGAAATAAGGCAGCACGGCTGCACCGGTCAGTCGCGCGAGCCGAGACGTCGCGGTATTCGTCGCAACCGGGATACCGAAAAACGGCACCATCTCCGCGCCTTTGGCTCTAAATGCCTGATCGGGTGCGTACCACACCGCTCCACCCGCCTTCAGCACACGCACCATGGCGCGAATGTCATCGCTCGCGATCATGCTGGCAGCGACTGCACCTCGATACTTTCTAAAAAACTCGCTGAGTAGCGGATCACTGGACGGTTTATAAACAGCGTGGACTTTACGCGCAGCGGTGATGAAGCGTGCGCCGATCTCGAGCGTGGTGAAATGCGCCGCCAGCAATATTACGCCTCGACCCGATGCGACCAGCCGATCGAACTCATCGAGACCTTCAAAGCGAACAAGAGAGAGTAAGTGCTCACGCGGCATGAACCACGCCAGCGCCGTCTCGGGTAACGAGATGCCCGCCTCACAAAAATGACGCTCCAAAAGACGCTGACGCTGCGCGTGGGGCATCTCCGGGAAACACAACTCGATGTTGCGGCGCACGACTTTTTTCTGAGGCAAGGGAAGTCGTCTGGCGAACTCGCCGAGTCGTCTGCCGAATCGTAGCGACGCGGGATAGTCGCGACGCGCGAGTGACTTGAGCATCCACAACGCCGCCCACATCGGCCAACGCTGAGGAAAATAAAAACGCCAATTCATACAGTCATCACCCGACCGTGATGCCAGCCAACGCGGCAAGTCGCTCACCCTGCTTGCGCAACGTCGGTCCGAAGTTCTGTCGATCGAAGAATGCACTCAAGGAATCGAGATCGGGCGCTCGCGGACGCAGGGCGTTTTGATCGACCTCGATGGGCATGTCGCGGACGATCTCCGTAAGACGGCGAGCCAGGAACGCATCATCGCGATGACGCTCGAGTTTCTCGGGCAACTTGGCCGCACCGCGAATCGGAAGCCGGGCAACGGCATCCAGATTGTCGTACAGCTCTTCGAGCGACACAAAATCGCGAAGCAGCGCAGCGGCCGTCTTGGGGCCCACGCCCGGCACACCGCGGATGTTGTCGACGGCATCGCCCGTCAAGGCGAGGTAATCGGCATATCGTTCGGGCACAACACCGAAATGCGCCTCGATTTGATCGTAGGTGAGCCGCTGATTCTCTGTGTAATTCCAATAGATGTCGCCTTCACGGATGAGTTGTGCGAGATCTTTATCCCGCGTCACCACCGTCGCAGGCATACCGGCTGCGCGAAAACGCGCATGCAAGGTACCGATGATGTCATCGGCCTCATACTCGCCACTACCGAAGTGCGCGACACCCAGATGCCGACAAAACTCCCTGCAGCGTTCGAACTGTAACTTGAGATCCGGGGGAGCCGGCTCGCGGTTCGTCTTATATGACGGATCGATTCGATTGCGAAACGATGTGGCGAGGCTTTCGTCAAATGCTACGGCAAGGTAGCGAGGCTTGGCGCGCTCCACGAGGTCGCCGAGAAATCGGGCGAATCCGAATAGCGCATGAACCGGATTACCCTCTTGATCCACCATGTCGGGAGGTAGGGAGTAATACGCACGAAAGACGTACACCGAAGCGTCGACGAGATAGAGCACGCTTCATTGTACCGACCGCGACGCCACCGGGACGCCTTATAAGGCCGTCAGGCCATCAGGTGCTTGATTCGCCCGTGCAACGGACTGCTGCGCGGGAAATGCGCCAGCAGATACTCCATTTGATCGAAGAGTACGCGACGACCTTTCAAAAAAATGTATTCCGCATAGGTTGGCGTAAACGGCACGGCCAGCAGCTGCATCTTGGCCTGCTCAGGGGTTCGCCAAGCCTTGTAGTTGTTGCAACGGCGACAAGCGGTCACGACGTTGGTCCAGACGTCACGGCCACCCTGGCTAAAGGGACGCACGTGATCACGCGAGAGGTCTCGGGTCGAGAACCGGTCCCCGCAGTACAAACACAGGAAGGCGTCGCGCCTGAACAGTGTCTGATTATTGAGGGGAGGAACGTAGTCGTTGCGCAGATGGCCCGGGTTACCACTCTGCCCGACCGTCGCGATGATCGAATTAACCTCAAGGACGGTACGTCGACCCGTCAGGGCATTGGTTCCGCCGAACAGCCGGAACAGGGGCGTACCGCAGGTGTAGGCGATTTGCTCCTGGTGATAGAGCCGAGCGGCTTCGCGATAGTCGATCCATTCGAGGGGCATGCCGGCGACATCGGTTCGCAGCACATGCTGGTGCAGCGATACCCCTTCCGCAGGGCGCGCAACGATACCGAACTCTTCGTGGTCCAAACTCGACATCTCCGATGTAATTTACGGTAGTTTTGTTACAACATTCAACGGTTCCGAACTCGCCGTCGGTCGACGGGTCCTAATTGCACTCACGATGAAACTCGCGCTATCCATTTTCCCTTGGCTCTTGGCGGCCCTCTTCAGCTCCGCCAGCCTATCGGCGCAAACGTCGAGCCCGATCCTCGAGCCCGCGGGCGACTCCATTCCCCGTGAGGGGGGCGCCCCCACCGAGAACGTCGCAGACGAAATCGAAGAGGTCACGATCATCGGCGAAGCCGCCGGCCCTGGGCTCTGGAAGGTTCGCAACGGCGAAAACACCTTGTACCTGCTCGGCACCCTGAGCCCGCTCCCGAAGAAGTTGCAGTGGCGCTCGCGAGAAGTCGAAAACGTCCTGTCGCGCGCCAAACAGGTCATTCCCGCGCGCAGTGACGTCGACGCAGACATCGGACCGATCAAGGCCGTCCAGCTCTACATGCAATACCGAAAGCTGCGCGGAAACGAGGATAAGCAGTCGCTCGAGGAGGTGCTCCCGCCCGACGTGTTCGGACGTTTCGAAGCGTTACGTCAGAAATATGCGCCACGCGAGCGCGACATGCTCAAACACCGCCCCCTGATCGCAGCCGGAGAGCTTTGGCGTGAGGCCCTCTCCCGTAGCGGACTGACCGGTCGTAACGATGTCAGCCGGCAAGTCGAGAAGCTCGCCAAGTCGCGCAAAGTCCCCATCGTCGTACCCACCATCGTCATCGATGATCCCAAGGGCGCGTTAGCGGAAGTGGGCAAAATCTCGAGAGAAGCAGAGCTTGCCTGTATCCGCTCGACGCTCTCGCGGATGGAAAGCGACTTGGACGCTGCGCGGCGCAAAGCCGAAGCTTGGTCGGTGGGTGATATCGACCGACTGCGCTCACCGAGTGCCTCGGAGCAGCGCGAGGCGTGCTGGTCGGCCCTTCAGCAAAGTCCAAAAATCGCTGGGATCCGTCAGCAGTTCGAGGATGGATGGTTTCGTCTCGCAGTCGAAGCGGTGGAGAACCACGACGTGGCACTGGCGGTCGTCCCCATCGACGAGCTGTTTGGGCGTAATGGCGTGATCGCGCGCATGACCGCGCGCGGATACAGCGTCGACGAACCCTGACTCACCCTCGGCGTATACCGCCCACCGCCTTCGCCGACGACCCAGCGACTCTAGAGCGCGATCGAGTCGAGATAAGCGCGAAGCTCCGCCAAAACTTGGCGGGTTTCGGTTGAGATTCGGACGGACTTTTCACGCCGGTCATCCCGCTGACCCACCTCGATGACGAGCAGATTGAGTCGATGGAGACGATGGATGAGCTTGCGGCAGGCGCGATCTCCCCCTAACCCGTTAAAGCGCAGCACCATGACCAGCTCGGAAATCGACACCGATTCATGCTGGGCCGCGAGCACCAACGCCGGGATGAGATGAAGGTGGCGCACAAGCGGTTCGGGCTTTAATTGACTGGCCCGAGCCGATCTACTCAAAGAGTCCACTGATGGAAGCTCCGACTATTTGTTTTTTTAATCCAGACCCTTCCTAAACGGGTCGTTTTATAAATTTTCGAACCTTAACCGACTCTAAAACTCTTGTGCGGCAAACTAGACCAAATTTACTAGTCGTTATTAATCGCTTTTTTGGGTATTTTTTGTACAAATGCGACGAAGCGGCCATCCCCGTATTCTATGATCCGCGCCAATGAAAACCTTTCTCACATGCCGTGTCCGTCGTCGTGCTACTCCGCTCGTGGTTCTGCTCGCGATCGGTTTGAGCGGGTTAGAAACAGGGGCCCAGACTCCGCCGGCCCTCGCCGCACCCCCCTGCAGCGTTGCCTTGAATGTCGGTCGTCTGATCGACCCCGAGCGTGGCGCCGTGTTGCGCAATCAGATCATCCGTATCGCAGGGGATCGCATCTCAGGCGTGTCCCCGGCCGGTGACGCTGCGGTTCAAGGCTGCCCGCAGGTCCTCGACCTCTCGCGCTCGACGGTGCTTCCCGGCCTGATCGACACCCATACCCACCTCACCTCGGACCCGACGATCCTGCGTTACGAGCGTCTCGGTCTCTCGATTCCTCGTCTCGCACTGATCGGTGCCGCCCATGCGCGTCGTACCCTGCTCGCCGGATTCACGACTGTGCGAAATCTCGGCGCCGACGGTTATGCGGACGTCGCACTGCGCGACGCCATCAACGCGGGAGACGTCATCGGGCCACGCCTCATCGTCTCAGGACCCGGCATCGGTATCACCGGCGGACACTGCGGCAGTAACTTGCTTGCGCCCGAATTCCGACAAACCTCTCTCGGCACCGCGGATGGTCCCGATGAAGTGAGAAAGGCGGTCCGACAAAACGTGCGCTATGGCGCCGACGTCATCAAGTATTGCGGCACGGGAGGCGTCTTCTCAAAAGGAACGCAGCCTGGCATGCAGCAGTTCACGCCCGAAGAAGTCGCCGCGCTCGTCGACGAAGCGCGGATGCACGGCCGCAAAGTCGCGGTACATGCCCACGGTGCAAGCGGAATCAAGGTGGCGTTGCGCGCGGGAGTCGACTCCATCGAACACGCTAGCCTCATTGACGACGAAGGTCTCGAGCTTGCGAAGAAGTACAAAGTTTACTTCTCGATGGATATCTACAACACCGACTACACGCAGAGCGAGTCGAAACGTCGCGGCGAGCTGCCTGAATTCATCCGTAAGGATGCGATGATCGGTGAAATCCAGCGACGTAACTTTGAGCGTGCATTAAAGGCGGGCATCCGCATGACGCTTGGCACCGACGCAGGCATTTACCCGCATGGTGACAACGCCAAGCAGCTTGCCGTGATGGTGCGCTACGGCATGACACCCATGCAGGCCATTCAGGCTGCGACGATCAACGGGGCCGATGCGCTGGGTCTCGCTGGCCAAGTCGGTACGCTCGCAGTCGGCGCCTATGCCGATCTGATCGCCGTCGATGACGACCCGCTGGTTGATATCCGCGCGCTCGAGCGCGTCAGCGTCGTGCTGAAAGGTGGCGAAGTAGTCAAAAGCGGAGCGGCGAGCTCCATCTGATGACGACCAGCGGTCGAGGCGTCACGGCGATGTTCATCGCCGTTGCAGCGTTTTCTTTTATGGATGCGCTGCTCAAATTATTCGCGGCGCATTACCCGCCGATGCAGGTGACCGCGATTCGGGGCGCAGCCTCGTTACCTTTCGTGATCCTTCCGCTGTGGTACTCGGGTCGCCTTCGCGAGCTCAAGCCCTCGCGTTTCGGACTGCATCTCGTGCGCGGCATCCTCGGCATCATCATGCTGGCGACCTTCGTGCTCGCGCTGCGCGAGGCGCCGCTCGCCTCGGTCTACTCGATCTACATGGCCGCCCCCTTGTTGATCGCGGCCCTTGCCGCGTGGTGGCTCGGTGAGAAAGTCGACGGCGGACGTTGGCTCGCGATCGTGATCGGACTCGTCGGTGTGATCGTCATCCTCAGACCTCGCCCCGATGGTCTGCCGCTGATCGCGGGCCTCGCTGCGGCAGCCTCTGCGCTCTGTTACGCCCTCGCAGCGATCACGGCACGCATCCTCACGCGCACCGAGCGCTCCTCGACCATGGTGTTCACCTTCTTGATGATTGTTACGCTCGTGGCAGGCGCGCTCGCTGCGCCGGGCTGGGTGTCCATCCGTCCCACCGATTGGTGGCTCATCGTGGCGGTCGGAGGCTTGGGGGCGGCAGGTCAGCACTACATCACCGAGGCCTTTCGCCATGCGCCGGCGGCCGTGGTCGCGCCGATCGAGTACACGGCCCTGCTTTGGGGAATCGCGATCGACTGGGTGGCTTGGGCCGTGCTGCCGGGCGGGATCATGCTGAGCGGAGCGTCGCTCATCATTGCGGCCGGCCTGTATGTCGCCTGGCGAGAGCGAGCAGTGACACACTCGCCCTCGTGAACAGTCTCTACTTTCGGCTCGCGGGTGTCGCCGCACTTTGGGGCGGTACCTTCATCGCGGGTCGTATCGCAGCACCCGAGCTCCCGCATTTCACCGTCTCTGCGCTGAGATTCTGGGTGGCCTTCGCCATCCTCGCCCCTCTACTGATCGCCGTCGAAGGACGGCTGCCTCGGCTGCGGCCCCGTGATTTCGGCTTCACGGCGCTTCTCGCCCTCTTCGGTCTGGTCTTCTACAATCTGCTGTTTCTCGGCGCGCTCGAACTGATTCCGGCGGGACGCACGGCTCTCGTCGTCGCGCTCAACCCCATTCTGACTGCGCTCACCATGGCGCTCGTATTCGGTGAGCGATTACAGCGTCATCGCTGGGCGGGAATCCTTCTCGCGCTGACCGGGGTCTGGATCGTGCTTTCCAAGGGCGATCCCTCGCTCTTGCTGCAACGAGTCGGACGCGGCGAGTGGCTCATGCTGGGCGGCGCCTGCTGCTGGGCGATCTACACGGTTATTGGCCGTTATGCCCTGGATGGAGAAGCGGCGGCATCACCGCTCGCCATCACGACCGTCACCACACTCTGGGGCGCCTTGATGCTCACGGTTGGGATGCCATTCGAGTGGGAGGCCTGGCACGCGAAAGAGGTCTCCGTCGCGGCTTGGGCGTCGATCGTTTATCTTGGCGCGGGAGGGACCGCGTTGGCTTTCGTGTGGTACGCCGAGGGGCTGCAACGCCTGGGTGCTGCGCGCACGGCCGTCTTCAATAATCTCGTCCCCGTGTTCGGCGTATCGTTCGGCACACTCCTGCTGGGAGAGTCGTTGCTCGTCTCGATGTGGGTCGGCGGTCTCGTTGCCGTCGCCGGCGTGACGCTGACGAACTGGAGCCGGTCACGATAAATCAGTGACTTGCGTGAGGTCGTGGAGAAACGGTTTCACAAATGCGTCATAAGAGTATCTGATAACGGATACACTCGTAGTTAACTAATTGATTTAAATGAGTTTTTTATGATCTGGTCAATCTTTAACCAAGCCAACGAAAATCCGCGGAAAAAGCGGCGATTTTTCGCTTGAAAAGCTCGCTATCCACAACGTTATCCACACCCTCTGTGGACAAACTTCAGACGCCGAAAGCGTCGATTTGTCGAGTGGCTCTCGATACGCCGCTGAGACGAACCTTCGACTATCGCATCGAGGCTGAGGTGCCGGCGCCAACCCTCGGAAGTCGCGTCTCTGTGCCCTTTGGGCGACGTCAACTCGTCGGTGTTGTGATCTCCCTCGAGTCCGAGTCGGACGTCGACGAATCCAAACTCAAGTCGATCTCGAAAATACTCGACCCAGCACCCACGTTCGACGCCCCTCTTTTGAAGTTGCTTCGGTGGGCGACGGAGTACTACCACCATCCGATTGGCGAGGTGATCGCCGCCGCCTTGCCTAAACTCTTGCGCGACGGTGCCTCGCTCGTCTCACAGATCGACTATTGGTCGGCGACTGAAGCGGGAATCGCAGCCCTTGCGACGGGCGAACCCAAGCGTGCACCGAAACAGCGGGAGCTCCTCGAGTGCCTCGTCGCGGCGGGCGCTCGGGGTCTCGATGTCGACGCCCTCAATGAGCGACTGCCTAGCTGGCGAGAGGCGGCAAAGGCTCTCGCCAAGCGCGAGTGGCTGACCTCTTCCTCACGCGAAACTTTCTTTGAGCCTCGCGAGCGACTCCCGACGAGCGATTCGACCTCGACAGACCTCCGGCCCGAACTCTCCGCGCAACAGCGCCAGGTACTCGAAGCCGTGCAATCTGCAGGCGTGACTCAGTATCACGCGTGGCTTCTGCACGGCGTAACGGGCAGCGGCAAAACCGAGGTATACCTACGGCTCGCCGAACAGCAGTTGCAAGCGGGTCGTCGCGTACTCGTGCTAGTGCCCGAAATTGGTCTCACGCCCCAACTGGTCGGTCGATTTGCTCGACGATTTCCTCAAGCGCCTCTGGCCGTCCTGCACTCAGGACTGACGGATTCAGAGCGACTCGCCGCGTGGCGTGCCGCGCACAGTGGTCACGCGCAACTCGTGATCGGTACACGCTCAGCAGTCTTCGCCCCCATCCCGTCGCTCGGAATCATCATCGTCGATGAAGAACACGATTCGTCCTTCAAGCAGCAGGAAGGAGGATTCCGTTATTCGGCGCGCGATCTGGCGATGGTGCGTGCTCACTTTCTTGATATTCCGATCGTGCTCGGATCGGCGACGCCCTCGCTCGAATCGCTTCATAACGCGGCGTCAGGAAGGCTCACCCGTCTGTCGCTCCCCGATCGGGCCGCGTCAGCATCACCCCCAACGCTGCGTCTCGTCGATTTACGCCAGGAGCATGTGCACGCAGGGCTGTCGACCACGGCCGTATCCGCCATCCAACGTCATCTCGCCGCCGACGGTCAGGTACTCGTGTACATCAATCGACGCGGCTATGCGCCCACGCTCGCCTGTACGGCTTGCGGCTGGGTGGCGCCCTGCCAGTCCTGTGATGCGCGCATGACGGTGTACCGTCAGGCAGCACGACTGCGGTGTCATCACTGTGGCGCCGACCGCGACTTACCGCGCCAATGCCCTCAATGCGGCTATGCCGTAAAAACCGTCGGGCAAGGCACGGAGCGCGTCGAGGAAAGTCTCGTCGAAGCCTTTCCCGGCATCGGGATCGCCCGACTCGATCGCGATGTCGTCCGTCGCAGCGACGAACTCGAAGCGGTGGTGACTCGAATGTCCGGCGGCGAGGCGCGCATTTTGGTGGGGACTCAGATGGTGGCGAAGGGACACGACTTCCCCTCACTTACCCTCGTCGTCGTACTCAACGCAGACCAAGGCCTGTTCAGCACGGACTTTCGTGCCGCCGAGCGCCTGGCGCAGACCATCGTCCAGGTGGCTGGACGCGCGGGTCGGGCCAATCGTCCCGGCGAAGTGCTGATCCAAACGGAGTATCCCGAACACCCTTTGCTCTCGGGTCTGCTCACGGGCGGCTACGAAGCCTTCGCTTCCGCGGCGCTCGAGGAGCGGCGCAGTGCCGCCTGGCCACCGTTCTCGCGGCTTGCAGCGTTGCGCGCATCCGCCACCGAAGCGGAGACGGCCATCCGTTTCCTCGAAGCCGCGCGTCGCGCAACCCGGATGCTCAACACCGGGGCCGTTCGACTGCTCGGGCCGGCGCCGGCCGCCATGGCCCGTCGGGCTGACCGCCATCATGCGCAGTTGCTTCTGGAAAGCGCCGATCGAGGTGCGCTGCATCGCCTGCTCGATCAGTGGCTGCCCGCCGTCGAGGCTCTACCCGAAGCTCGGAGAGTTCGATGGGCCCTCGATGTCGACCCGCTCGAACTGTTCTGACCCGGTAGAATCGCGCCCGTGAAAGAAGACCTGCACATCCTGCTGCAGCGCGCGCTGCAATCGCTCGAGGGCTCACTGCGCTCAGGCCCCGTCGATCCGCAACTGATCGTGCTCGATCGAGCGCGTGATTCCGCGCACGGCGACTTCGCCTCGAACATCGCCATGCGCCTGGCAAAAGCTGCGGGCAAACCGCCTCGAGCGATCGCCGAGGCCATCATCGCCGCACTGCCCGCATCGCCCATCGTCGAACGCGTGGAAGTTGCCGGCGCCGGATTCATCAATTTCTTCCTCGCCAAAGATCTCTACGCGCGCGAGCTCGTGCGCATCCACGAACAGGGCGAGGCCTACGGGCGCCACCGCCCCGAGCATCCCCGAAAGGTGTTGCTCGAGTTCGTCTCCGCCAATCCCACCGGACCCATGCACGTCGGTCACGGCCGTCAAGCGGCCTTTGGGGATGCCTTGGGAAATGTGCTCGCCGCAGCAGGCGATGTCGTCACTCGCGAGTACTACATCAACGACGCGGGTCGCCAGACAGAAATTCTCGCGGTGTCCGTCTGGGTTCGTTACCTCGAGGCCTGCGGGGAGGTTTTGAAGTTTCCGGAAAACGGGTATCGAGGTGACTACATCCGGCCCGTCGCACACGCCTTGCACCAACGCGAGGGCAACGCCCTACGACACCCTGTGACAACGGTGTTCGAGGGGCTGCCCGCCGACGCTCCAGAGGGCGACAAAGAAAAGCATATCGATGCGCTGATCGCACGATGTCGCACGCTGATTGGGGAGCCTGCGTGGGAGCGCGTGTTGGAATCGAGCATCGCCGCGATGCTGGCCGAGATTCGCGATGATCTCGACGGATACGGGGTTCACTACGATAACTGGATTTCCGAGCGCGCGTTCACTCAAGGCGGCGCTGTCGACCGTGCGCTTGAAAGACTGCGTGCCAAAGATTTGCTTTACGTCAAAGACGGTGCTGAATGGTTCAAAGCCACGCAGTTCGGCGACGATGAAGATCGCGTCGTCGTACGCGAGAACGGCGTCAAAACTTATTTTGCTTCAGACATCGCCTATCACCTCGACAAGCGCGAACGGGGGTTCGACTTGCTCATCGACGTCCTCGGCGCTGATCATCACGGTTACGTCACCCGAGTACGCGGTGGGCTGCAGGCCTTCGGTCATTCTGGCGATTGCCTCGAAGCACCGTTGATCCAACTGGTCGCGCTGTTCAGAAATGGCGTCAAGATGTCGATGGGTAAGCGTGAGGCTAATTTCGTCACGCTTCGCCAACTGCGCGAAGAAGTGGGTAACGACGCCTGCCGAATCTTTTATCTGATGCGTAGCAACGATCAGTCGCTCGACTTCGACCTCGATCTTGCAAAATCGAAGAGCAACGAGAATCCTGTTTTTTACGTGCAGTACGCACATGCTCGCGTCGCGAGCGTCATGAAAGAGCTTGCGGTCCGAGGCATGGAGTACGATGCAGAGAACGCGCGCCAAATCGTCTTAGATCGAGGCGCCTCCCTGCTCGCGGGACCGCAGGCCGAAGCCATGCTCTCGTGCGTATCGCGCTACCCTGAGGTCATCCGACAGTCGGCTACGCAGCGCGCACCCCATGCGCTCGTACACTACTTGCGCGAACTCGCGACGACCTTGCACGCCTTCTACAACGCCGAACGCGTACTCGTCCCCGAGACAGAGATTCGTAGTGCCCGGGTCTATGCGTTACTCGCCGTGCAACAGGTCCTTCGAAATGGCCTCGAGGTACTCGGTGTCTCGGCTCCGGAGTCGATGTGACCAAAACACCCATCGGCCGAGACTTCAAGCGCACAGGCCGTCGTAGCGGCACCGAGTTTAGTTTTTCGCGTGAATTCTTTGCAGGGCTCGCTGCGGGACTTGCCGTGGCGGTGGGGGTCTTTTTTTGGCAGCAGCAGGCTGTCAAAGACGCTCGAAACTCGATCGACGAAAATCAGCCGACGCCGCGGCCCGCCCGGCGAGACCCGGCCTCGGTGACGGCGGCAGAACCTGAGCGTGAGTACGATTTTTACGGAATGCTGCCGAAAAGCGAGGTCATCGTCCCAGAGACGGATCCCAAAGCACCCGTCGCGGCGATTCCCAATACGCCGATCGAAAGGCCAGGGGTCTACGTTCTTCAGCTCGGGATGTTCAAAAATCTCGAGGAGGCAGAGCGCCTGCAGGCCAAGTTACTGCGCCTCGGCGTGCAATCGGCCGTCCAGCGCATCGCCATCGAAAATGAAGTGTTACACCGAGTTCGAATCGGACCGGTCAGTAATCTCAATGATCTCAATCGAACTCGTGCTGCGCTCCAGCGCGCCGAGATCGACGCCGTCGTGATTCGCGTCGGCGATTAAGCTTCGACGTCGTCCGACACGCTTCGGAAATCGACACCCAGCGCGCGCAGCTTGCGATAAAGGTGCGTTCGCTCCATGCCAACTCGTTTGGCCAACTGACCTACTTTCCCGTGGCACAGCAGAAGCTGCTGCTGCAGATAGGCGCGCTCAAAATGTTCTCTCGCTTCGCGCAAACCCAGGGCCAAAAGATCTTGTTTTACCAACGTCTCGGCGGGAGGCGCGGCCTGCGAAAGCTCGCGCTCAATCTCTTCGAGCGAGACTTCCTCGCCCCCGCCTTGGAGTAACAAACGACGGACCATGGTACGCAACTCTTGGACGTTCCCCGGCCACGGGTAGTTACGCAGGCGATTTTGTGCGGCGATGCTGAAGCGACGGAATGTGAGGCCCTCGCCGTCGACCACCCGATCAACATGGTGTCGCAGAAGATCAGGGACATCCTCCGCATACTCCCTGAGCGGAGGTACTCGCGTGAGAGCAGCACTCAGATGCGACAGCAAGTCATGGCGCAAGACTCCTTGCTCGATATCCGGTTGCGCTGAGCAGATGATGCGTGCGTGGAAAGGTCGGGATTTCGAATCGCCAAGGCGCGAATAGCTGCGGGTCTCGAGCAGCCCGAGCAACGCGCGCTGTGCCGCCGGCGGAAGATCGCCGATCTCATTAATGAACAACGTACCGTCGCTCACCTCCTCGATCATGCCGCCCCGATCCCCTTGTCCGAACAGGGCCGTCTCAGCATCGAGCTCACGGAGTGCACTCGAGACGATTGCCACAAACGGCTTGGCCGCGCGCGAACCATGATCGTGTACAAACCGCGCAAAAGCCTCTCGGCCGGAGCCAAATTCGCCGATCAACATCAGCGAGGCGTCACTAGTGGCGTGTCGAAGCAGCTCGTTTCGCAACTGCTGAACCTGACGACTCTTTCCGACTGGGGTGGCAATCGCGCTCGACTTGGTCTTGGCTGACGTTTTGCGCGCTCGCGCTCCCTCGAGCGCCTTCTCGACGGTTCGCAACAACTTGGCGAGTGACAACGGCTTTTCGACGAAGTCCATCGCGCCGAGTCGGGTCGCCTCAACGGCAGTATCGACCGTGCCGTGTCCAGACATCATCACGACGGCGCATGAATTGGCCGTGGTCGAGGACCATTCGCGAAGCAAGGTGATGCCATCGACATCGGGCATCCAGATATCGAGCAGCACGAGATCGGGTTGATGACGTTGACGCAGCGCGCGGGCCTCGGCCCCGTTCGCCGCGACGTCCACCTCATACCCTTCTTCGCTCAAAATTTCTTTGACGAGACCGCGGATATCCGCCTCATCATCCACTACAAGAATGCGTGCTGCACTCATGCCCGCTCCCTCCTCCGCTCCCCCTGTTCGGCGCCGGGGGCTATCGCCCTCTCTTGCTCCGATACCGGGAACATAACACGGACCATAGCACCGCCCGAGGGACGATTCCCCAACTCGATGCGTCCACGATGATCTTCAACGATCTTTTTGACGATGGCGAGGCCGAGACCCGTACCGCGCGGCTTACTGGTGACATAAGGATCGAATACCCGGCCGATCATGTCGGACTGGAACCCGGGTCCGTTGTCGGCGACGGCCAATTCGATGAACGTATGCCCCTCCAGCGTGATTGCCGACGTCCGGATCTCGATCACCGCCGGTCGAACCCCTTCTAGCGCTTCGAATGCGTTCGCCAAGAGGTTGTTGAGGACCTGCCTGATACGGGATCGATCCGCCTCGATCTCCGAAAGCGTCTCCCCAAGATGAGTCACCATCTCGATCGCCGCATCCTGCGATCGATAAAGATCCGTCACCTCGGTCACGAGACGATTGAGGTCGAAAATCGCAACTTGCATTGCTGGCGCCCGGGCGTACTCGCTAAAGTCGTTCACCATCTGCTTCATCGACTCGACTTGCTGAACGATGGTGTGAGTCGAGCGCTCGACCATATCCGCATCGGACCCCGATAAAGCCGGTAACAACTTCCGGCGCAATCTTTCCGCGGAGAGCTGTATTGGGGTGAGCGGATTTTTGATCTCGTGAGCCAAGCGACGCGCCACCTCGCCCCATGCCGCATCGCGTTGCGCCTGTAACAAATGGGTCACATCGTCAAAGACGATGACGAACTGCTCTGCTCCACTTTCTTCTTTAGGCAGCGGAACACAGGCACAGACGAGCACCCGTGAACCGGCTTTACTCGAGGCGGACTGCAACTCGATTTGTTCGCGCCATTCATCGCGCCCCGTCGCGAATCTCGATCGTAATTCCACAACAAAGGCCGATAGCAGACCCGTCTCGGCGTTAGCGCCCAGGCCAAGCACACGGCCCACCGTCGAGCTGAGATCGACGCCCAAAATGCTTCCGGCTGATTCGTTGACTCGCTGAACGAGTAGATTACGATCGACCGTGATCACTCCCGCCGAAAGACGAGCTAAAATAATCGCGAGCCGCTCGCGTTCACGCTCAACCGCTGCACGACTACTTTCTGTTTCCTCTCGTGCGCGTCGCAGCCTCTTGGTCATATCGTTGAACGATTGCACGAGAAAACCCATCTCGTCATGAGACGTCAGCGGCACACGCATGCCGAAATCACCCTTGGCGACCGCACGTGTACCTGCCATGAGATCCTGTACGGGTTTGAACAAAATCTCTGCTGAGTAAATAGCGCCGTAGATGGCTCCGAGCAAAGTAACGAGCAGCACCATCGTCAGCGTGAGCCTGAAGCTGTATTTCAATGGTTCGCGTAACGCCGCGAGATCGCCATACTGCGAATAGGAGCGCTGAACCGTATCGGTCAGCTCGGCGAACTGCCTAGGAAGTTCGTAGACCACGACGACGAACCGCGCATCGCCTCGCGAGAACGGCGTGCCTGGAATCGGCGCAGCAGTACGGATCAGGTAGCGGGAATCGCCGACGGGCTCAAGACTCAGATAAGTTGATCCACTCGAGACGGCACGAACAAGGTCGGCAGGCGGGCGATCGGGCAACGCGTCCGCAACCTCCTGACTCGCAGCGCCGACGATTCTTTCGTATTCGCCATAGAGTACGATCTCGCTGGCTCCAGAGCTTCGAAGCTCTTCGTCCAATGCAAAGAGCGCGCCCCCCGCGCTCTGATTGGACAGCGATGCGGCAAAACGCTCGGTCCGTCCACCATATTCACGCATGCGAAGATCGAGCGCTGATCGCGACAGCACCACGGCGTCGTTGAGACCTTGCTTGATTTCCACGCGAAACCAACTGTCGATGCCACGATTCAAAAACTCGAGCGAGAATATATAGACCGTCAGCAAGGGGAGCGCCACTAAGGCGCTGAACACGAGTACGGTTCGGGAGGTCAGTCGAGAACCCGGCACGCCGCTGCGATAGGCCGAGACGAGCTGATAAATTTTTCGCGCAAGCAGTCCAATGATCACGACAACAGCCGCTGCACTCGCGAGCAAGATCCAGGGCTGCAGTCGACCAAATTGCTCAGAGTTCTGCGCAGACAAGAAGAGCGCGAAGAGCGCACCAACGACGACCGCGATCCAAATCGCGATCACGATACGAGTGCGACGATTGCTCAGCGCGGCAGCGACCATGAATACCACTCGCTCTCTCGTTGCCAGTCATCCGACCAGAACATGAGCGCGCGCAGCGCATCGGTGAGACGTCCACGCCGCACACTGGCCCGGACACTGACGAGGTAAGCCCCCGGCTCAACGACTTGTGAAACCACGAGAATTGGCCAGCTTTCAATGCTGCCTAGCGCGGCGAGCGCTTCATCGAGCGTGGCGTATGATTTTTGCTCGTCATCGAGCAGAGGATCACGCACCACATAGCGCTCGCTGACAGAGTGATAACTCAGCTCTCGTCTCAGCTGCAGCGTCACGATGTTTTCATTGGCCCAGAAACGCCGCTCGCGCGCGACTTCTACGTCGACGTCGTAGGACAACGAAACACCATCCCGTAACGCGCTGGCCGTTTCGTCACTCGAGGAATATCGGGTCTTCACGTGCAGCTGGTAAACCCCGCCCACCACATTGACAAACGCGGACTGAACTTCGAGGGTTCCTTCGAGCGGATCGGCGCGGAGTTCCGGCCACTGCCAAGGCATCGCTCCTGCGAGCCAAAGACAGACCATGGTCATGATTCTGACCCACAGCTGCCGGGCTTTTCCGTCCTTTGTGGTCATGCGCCTCTATCCCGAACGAGGCAAGCATAATAGAAGCCGTCCGTCGACGCCTGACCCGGCGCTGGAATCAGCTGTACACCGACCTCGCGACGCAGAGCCCCCGGGGGTAGAACGATGTCCTCCGGCCACGGCACCACCTTCGCCTCCGGGGTAGCCGCCAAAAAGGCTTTCACTACCGCCTCGTTCTCTTCGGGTAACACGGAGCAGGTGGCATAAACGAGCTTTCCGCCCGGTATCAGCTTAGAAAAGCAATGGCCGAGAATCCGCTTTTGAAGCGCCGCGAATCGCGCGCCGTCCTCCGTTCGACGAAGCAACTTGATATCTGGATGACGTCGAATCACCCCCGTGGCCGAACACGGTGCATCGACGAGAATCCGATCGAAATGCAATTCATCCGAGAGTGCTTCGGGGTCTGCGAGATCCGCAAGGCGAGTTCGAGCGCGAGAGGGAGAAGCGCCGATACGCTCAAAAGTAGATGAGACGAGCGCGAGACGCGCTGCATCGTCATCGACGGCGAGTAACTCGATCTTCGGTTGTCGCTGCAAGATATGCGCGCTCTTGCCTCCGGGTGCCGCACAGGCATCGAGCACACGATGCCCCGGCTGTACGTCGAGTAGCCACGCCGCGAACTGCGCACCTGCATCCTGCACCGACACCCGGCCCTCTGCGAAGCCGGGTAGACCCGCGACCGGAATGGATTGAGTAAGCACCACCGCCCCCGGCGGGGTTTCAAGCGCGAATGCCTCGCGCCCTGCCGCTGCAAGTTCGGCGAGATAGTCTGCAACGGCGGTCGAGGGTGCGACTCGAAGCGTCATGGGCGGATGCTCGTTGTTCGCCGCAAGTATCGAGCTCGCTCGATCGCGATAAACCGACTCGAGTCGATCGACAAACCACTTAGGATGCGCAACCCGCGTCGCAAGATCTCGATCTGCGCGCTCGAGTAGATCGTCGCGCTCACGAACAAATCGGCGCAGCACGGCATTCACGAATCCTGTCGCCCGTCCGAGTCCGAGCGCTCGAGCGGCATCTACAGCAAGGTGAACGCTCACCTCAGGAGCCGAGCGCGAGTACTCGATCTGATGCGCAGCGGTCACGAGAAGCGAGCGAAGTAGCGGTGGAATGTCTTCGGCCGGGCGATCGACGATGGACGAAAGCGCCGGCGCAAGCCTGAGATACCAACGAAGAGTGCCGAGAGCGATGGCGCGGACAGCCGCTCGATCACCACGCTCGTCCGCCGCTTGCAGAGCGAAATCGGCGGAGCGACCCGAATGGGCTACGGCGCTGACGGCTTCCACCGCAGCCGCGAGCGTCGCGGCGCCTGGGGCGAGTCGAGAATCGCCTTTTGCGGACTGCGATTCCATGACCTCTGCATCGGCGTTCATTCAAAAAATTCCTCAGTGGAACGTAGGCTATTGGCAAATTCACGAGCGGTCATACTGCGACGCCCAGCGCGTTGCAGTTCGGCGATACCGAGCACCGCTTCACCGCAAGCCACGAGAATAAGACCGTCTTCAAGCCCGAGAATCGAGCCAGGGGGTCGGGATGTCGCGGTTGAGACAGGTAGGACTTGCGCGCGATGCACCCGAACCTGCTCACCCTGATGAGTCGTCTCGGCGATCGGCCAAGGTCTGAAGGCCCGAATTTGACGATCGATCTCCGACGCAGCGCGCCGCCAATCGATGCGCGCCTCCGATTTCTCGATTTTTTTGGCGTAGGTGACGCCGTCCAAGGGTTGTGGCCTCGACACGAGCGAACCCGACTCGATGCCCGCCAGCACTTCGAGAAGCGCGGGTGCACCGAGTTTCGCAAGCTTCTCGAGCACGGAGACCGAATCGTCGATATCCGAGAGGGTCAGCGCTCGCTGCAACAGGATCGGTCCCGTATCGAGCCCCGCGTCCATCTGCATGATCGTCACACCCGTTTCAGTATCCCCCGCGAGGATGGCGCGCTGTACCGGAGCGGCACCCCGCCACCGTGGCAGTAACGACGCATGAATATTGAGACATCCATGTTTCGGGATAGCCAGCGCCTCGGTGGGCAAGATCAGTCCATAAGCGACGACCACAAGTACATCAGGTCGCCAGGCCTCGAGCGCCGCACGACCTTCTGCCGTACGCAAGGTTTGGGGCTGCGCAAGCGACAGCGCGTGTTTGAGTGCGAATTCTTTGACGGCACTCGACGAAAGAGTTCTTCCGCGTCCGGCAGGACGATCCGGCTGCGTCAGTACGCCGACGACCTCATGTCCCGACTGCACGAGTGCAGCGAGCGGGGGCACCGCAAAGTCCGGCGTACCGGCAAAAACGATTCGCATCGGGGCGAGAGGTCTGAAGTCAGCGACCGAGCGCTGCGCCGGCAGGAACCTTGTCCGACTCCTGCTTGGCGGGCCGATCACGGCGCTCTTTCTCAAGTTTCTTGCGAATCCGGTCTCGCTTCAGCATCGAGAGGTAGTCGACGAACAACTTGCCATCGAGATGATCCATCTCGTGCTGAAGGCAAACGGCACGAATACCGTCGAGCTCGCATTCGAATACCTTACCGTCGCGATCCTTCGCTCGTACACGTACGCGTTGTGCGCGCTCGACTTCGTCAAAAATTCCAGGGACAGATAGGCACCCCTCCTCCATCACGCCCACGTTTTCGCGCGAGAGAATCTCGGGGTTGATAAAGACCAAAGGATCACTGCGGTCATTGCTGCAATCCATCACGATGAGTTGTCGATGAACGTCCACCTGCGACGCCGCAAGCCCGATACCCGGCGCGGCATACATCGTCTCGAACATGTCGTCGATGAGCCGAGAGAGCTCGCCATCGAAAGCCGTCACCGGCACGGCACGGGTTCGCAGTCGGGGATCCGGAAATTCGAGGATGTCGAGCAATGCCATGGGAGGAGACCCCTGCCAGAAAGGTAATTCGTTGGACAGCATTATATCAGTGAGGTTTCGCGCCTTTTGCGGCTCGCCGAAACTGTGGCGCTCCGTACTCTTTGGCACCCATGACCACACCGGAACATTACCGCTTTGCCTGCCTCCCGCGACTCGACGCGAGTTCGTGGTGTCGCCTCGTCGAGCGCGTGTCTTCTCCACTCGACTTGATCGGCCTACCTGAAGATCGCCTGATGTCGCTCGGGTTATCCAAACCCGCAGCGCTGGCCCTTCAACGCAACGACCCATCTCGACATCGCGCGACGCTCGAGGCACTGGCCCGACACCACATCAAGATCATCGCGGCCCACGAATCCGACTACCCTCCACAGCTACTCGAAGTGCGCGGTGCGCCGGCCGTAATCTTCATTCGCGGTCATCACGAAGCGCTGAAAATGCCGCAATTGGCGATGGTTGGTAGCCGACACCCGACTGCCAACGGGGCGCTCACCGCCCGCGATCTCGCCTTTCATTTTGCTCAATGCGGGCTCGCCATCACGAGCGGACTCGCCATCGGTATCGACGCGGCGAGTCACTCGGGCGCCTTAGCGGCCGAGGGCACCACGCTCGCCGTCTGCGGAACGGGGCTCGACCGTATCTACCCCGATACTCACACGGACCTCGCCGCGCGCATCCTCGACCGTGGCGCTCTCATCAGCGAGTTCCCACCGGAGACCGCCCCGCTCCCTCATCATTTCGTGCAACGAAATCGCCTTATCAGCGGTCTGTCGGTGGGGGTCCTCGTGATCGAGGCGGCATTCAAAAGCGGGTCCCTGACGACGGCCCGATACGCCGGGGACCAACGCCGGGAGGTGTTCGCAGTCCCCGGATCCATCCATAGCCCCCTGTCGCGGGGATGCCACGCACTTCTCCGGGAGGGGGCCGTCTTGGTAGAGAACGCTGACGATGTTTTTCGAGAGCTTAAAATTAATCAATTAAATCATGGCTTTACACTACCTTTTCCGCTCTCGTCAGCGGAGCCTCTCGGGGGGTCGCGGTTGGACAACCCCTCCGAAATCCTGTTAGATGCCATCGGCTTCGAGCCTACGAGCCTCGATGCGCTCATCGCGAGCACCGGCCTCTCCAGCACATCTGTAGCGTCCTTGCTCCTCTCCCTCGAGACCGAGGGGCGTATCGCATCGGACTCGTCAGGCCGGTTTTATAGAGTGCTCCAGTCAACCCATATCGAATGACTCAAACGACCGACAACGGCAGCGTCCTCGACATCCTCATCTATGTGTTCGACCGGTACATGCTGGCCGACGCCCCTGAGGTGCCGGAGCGGGATGCCTTGGCCGAAGACCTCGAGCGCGCCGGTTTCCCGGGCGATAACGTCGAGCGCGCGCTCGATTGGCTCGCTGATCTCGCCTATGAACGCCACCGCCCGTCGCTCGCTGAGTCCGGCCCGCGCGCGATGCGGGTGTTCACGGACGCGGAACTCAATCATTTGCCGGCAGACTGCCGCGGTTATCTGCTCGAGCTCGAGCGCACCGGCATCCTCTCGCCCCAGCAACGCGAAATTGTCATCGAGCGCCTGCTCGCGCTCGATTCCTCCGAACTCGATGTCGACCAGCTGAAGTGGGTTGCCCTCATGGTGCTCTCCAGCCAGCCCGGCGAAGAACTCGCCTGCTCGCGTATGGAAAATCTCGTGTTCGATCTGCCGGTCGAACGGCCCCACTGACCCAGCGCCGGAGACGGCCCCATGGCTGAAAACCTCGTCATCGTCGAATCACCGGCGAAGGCCAAGACCATCAAGAAGTACCTCGGCCCCAAATTCGAGGTGCTTGCCTCGTATGGCCACGTACGAGATCTCGTGCCTAAGGAAGGCGCCGTGGATCCATCACGTCGATTCGCGATGAAGTACGACGTCATCGAGCGTAATGAGCGTCACGTCGAGGCCATCTCGCGCGCCGTCCGCAAAGCCAAGGCGCTTTACCTCGCGACCGACCCTGATCGCGAAGGCGAAGCCATTTCGTGGCATCTGCGCGAGTTGCTGCAAGATCGTGGCGATCTCGATGGCAAGGAAGTGCATCGCGTCGAATTCTTTGAAATTACCCGAAATGCCGTACGCCAAGCGATCGAGTCACCGCGCGATCTGTCGCTCGATCTCGTCAATGCTCAGCAGGCGCGTCGCGCACTCGACTACCTCGTCGGGTTCAATCTCTCACCGCTGCTCTGGAAGAAAGTCCGTCGAGGTCTCTCGGCGGGTCGCGTTCAGAGCCCTGCGCTGCGCATGATCTGCGAGCGCGAGGCCGAGATTCAGGCCTTCATTCCGCGCGAGTATTGGTCGCTCGATGCTCAGGGCGAGCGTGAGACTCAGTCTTTCCCTTTGAAGCTCGTCGAATTCGAGGGGCGCAAAGTCGAGCAGTTCAGTTTCACCAATGCAGACCAAGCACAAACCGTCGAACGCGCGCTGTGCAAAGCGAGCGGTGCAGGGGCTCCCGCCGGCGAAGCGCCACTGTCACCGTCCGGAAAGTTGCGGGTGCTCTCCGTCGATCGCAAACAGCGTAATCGCAACCCCGCGCCGCCATTTACCACCTCGACGTTGCAACAGGAGGCTGCGCGCAAGCTCGGTTTCTCGGCGCAGCGCACCATGCGTCTCGCACAGCAACTGTATGAAGGCGTCGATTACGGTGAGGGCGCTGTGGGTCTCATCACCTACATGCGTACCGATGCGGTGAATCTGGCTAACGAAGCCATCACCGAGATCCGCGAAGTCATCGGACGCGTTTACGGCGCCGAGTCGCTGCCGGAGTCCCCACGCTTCTACAAGAACAAATCTCGTAACGCCCAAGAGGCGCACGAGGCCATCCGTCCGACGTCGGCATCTGTGTTACCTCAGATGCTCGAAGGCAAAATCGACGCGGACCAACACAAACTCTATTCGCTCATCTGGAAACGCGCGGTCGCGTGCCAAATGACTCATGCCGTTTTCGACACCGTCGCCATCGACTTGCTTGCCGGCCCCGATGGTCCGCAGCGTCACTTGCTGCGCGCCAACGGTTCGACGCTACTGAAGGCCGGCTTCATTGCAGTCTATATCGAAGGGCAAGACGACTCCTCAGACGACGAGGGCGATCGCATTTTGCCGGTCATGAACGAAGGCGACGAAGTCAAACTCGTCAACCTTCGCGGTACCCAACATTTTACTGAGCCGCCTCCGCGCTACTCGGAAGCCTCGCTCGTTAAAGCGCTCGAAGAGCATGGCATCGGTCGTCCGTCGACCTATGCCTCCATCATCTCGACCCTCAAAGATCGCGAGTATGTCGACATGGATGGTCGCCGTTTCATCCCGACGGACATCGGCAAGATCGTCAACAACTTCCTGAGCTCGAACTTCGGCGAATACGTCGACTATGGTTTTACAGCAGCCATGGAAGACGAACTCGATGCCATTTCGCGCGGCGAAGAAGCCTGGACCGATCCGCTACAGAAATTTTGGCAACCGTTCATCGATCGCGTCGAGCACATCGAGAAAACGGTTTCGCGAGACGAAGCGGCGCAAGCTCGAGAACTCGGTACCGACCAGGCGAGTGGCAAGCCCATTTCGGTTCGAATGGGTCGTTTTGGACCCTTCGTTCAAATCGGCACGCGTGATGACGAAGACAAACCCCGCTTCGCAGGGCTGCGTCCCGGGCAAAGCATGGACAAGATCACGCTGGCCGAAGCGCTGCAGCTTTTCCAGCTGCCGCGAAAGCTCGGTGAGAGCCCGGAGGGCGAACCGCTTGAAGCGAACATCGGACGCTTCGGCCCGTACATCAAATACGGGAGCAAATATGCTTCGCTCAAGGCTGAAGATGATCCGTATACCATCACACTCGAGCGCGCGATCGAGGTCGTGGCAGCAAAGAAGCTCGCCGATGCGAACCGCATCATCCAAGACTTCGGTATCGACGATATTCAAGTACTGAACGGGCGCTATGGTCCGTACATCACCGACAAGCAACGTAATGCGCGCATCCCGAAAGACCGCGACCCGAAAACCTTGACGCTCGACGAGTGTCGCGCATTGCTGGCCGCGGCGCCGCAACGCCCGGGTCGTGGTCGCTTCGGCGGCAAGACTGCAAAATCGGCCGGCAAGAAAACCGCTGCAAAAAAGACTGTGAGTGATGTCGTCGAGACTGCAGAGGCGCCGGCCAAGCCTGGGCGCACGAAATCCGCATCGAAGGCACCGACGAAGTCGGCACCTAAGAAAAAGAAAGCCAAAGCCAAGAGCAAGAAAGCGGCGACGGACGCTGCAGACTGACGCGGGCCGGTGAAATACCGACACGCGTTTCATGCTGGAAACTTCGCGGATGTGCTGAAGCACGTCACGCTGCTTGCGCTGCTCAGGTCGCTCACCAAAAAAGACAAGGGACTGCTACTGCTCGACACTCATGCGGGCCGCGGTCTCTATGATTTGTCGTCCAGCGAATCGAAGCAGGCCAACGAAGCTGCGAAAGGTATCGAGCGATTGCTCGTTCACGCGGCGCAAGACGGCACAAGGTTCGCTCCCTTTCCTGAGATCGCCGATTATCTCAAGGTCGTGCGCGAGACACGTCAACGTACGTCCGATCGACAGGCGTATCCCGGATCCCCCCTCATCGCACTCGCAGCCCTTCGACCTCAAGATCGGCTCACTCTCATCGAGTCGCAGCCCGCCGAACACGCAGCGCTGCGCGAGGCGGTCAAAAACGCGAGCAGGTACGCTCGGGAGCACGACGGAACGCCGGCATCGATCACCATCGAATGTGCTGATGGCTATGGGCGGCTCGCCGCCTGGCTGCCTCCCATCGAGCGACGTGCACTTGTAGTGATCGATCCGCCATACGAGGACACTACCAGCGACTTCAAGGCCGCAGAGCGCGCCTCTCAAGAGGCCTTGCGTCGGCTGGCCAATGCGGTGACTGCGATCTGGTATCCCATCAAGCAGGTCAAAGATACAGACACATGGCGGACGAAGCTGATTTCAGCACTACCGCAGAAAGCCGGCGGCGAGGCCCTCTCGACTCTGGCCCTCGAACTTTGGATCCATCCTCTCGATACGCGGGTGGGGTTAAACGGATCGGGGATGTTGATCATCAATCCGCCGTTTCAATTCGAGGAGCATGCCCGCCAATGGTTGCCTGCGCTGCATGCGGCGCTCGATCCGGAGTCCCGCGGCGGCTGCGCCGTGAGATAACATCGTGTAAGTCATGACGCGATCCAATAAACCTGTTTCGGCGATACCGGATCGTTATGGCGTTGTCGGTCATCCGGTCGCGCACAGCCTATCGCCATTGATCCATCGCGCATTCGCCGATGCGAACCGACAATCCATGAGTTATGACCGATACGACATCGCACCCGAAAACTTTGATCGTGAAGTCTCTGCGTTCTTCGAGAGCGGAGGCCGTGGTCTCAATGTCACGGTGCCTCATAAAGAGCGCGCTGCGACGTGGGCGGACGAGCTGACCCCGCGCGCCCAACGCGCCGGTGCGGTCAACACTCTCGTCAAACTTGAGGACGGTCGTATACGCGGGGACAACACCGATGGCGCGGGTCTCATGGCAGATCTCACACGACTCGGTATCGAAGTGAGCGATCGTCGTCTGCTCATTCTCGGAGCGGGCGGTGCGACACGCGGCATCCTCGGACCTCTAAAAGAACGTCGCCCCGCCGAACTCGTCATCGCCAATCGTACGGCCGAGCGCGCGCGAGCCTTAGCAGGAGAGCAAGGTTGCCGCTATGACGAACTCGGTCCGTTCTTGAATCGAGGTAACTTTGATCTCGTGATTCATGCAACACCACTCGGTCTGACTGGTGACATTCCGGCGGTCGATCCACGAGTCATCGGCCCACGAACGTTTGCGTACGATCTCGGTTACGGCAAACCCGACACGCCGTTCATACGCTGGGCACGACAGTATGGCGCAGCTGGCGTCGCTCAGGGACTTGGGATGTTGGTCGAACAGGCGGCGGAGTCTTTCCGAATCTGGCGGGGTATCGCCCCCAACACCGCAGACGTTCACCGCAAGATCGCGGCGTAAGACAACTTACTCGTCGTTCGATCTGAAAAGCTGATGACGCCGCGCATACCAAACGAACAGTGGTAGCTCCATCAGTAAGAACGTCACCACGGTGAAACCGAACCAACCCACCTCTGTGATCAGCAAGTCGAAACGCTCCCCGGAGCCCCAGAAATTCAAACCTACGACGAGCAACGCACAAGCGTTGGCGATCAAATCGTTGATGGCGAGGTGATTCTGATCAGAGCCCGCAAAGCACGGATAAATGACGAAGTATGCGCAGATGAGAATGACGGCGTTGACCATCAGGACGAATTGTTCGGGGCTGCTCATCAGGGGTTCCGTACGTCATTAACTTGTCGCATTCTATCGCAAGTGACTCGGCTATCCTTCCGATCACGGACGCCTGTCTAGCTTCGCCAATTCCAGGAGCGCGCATGACTTTACGCCTCGATCGTCGCCAACTGATTCACGCCGCCATGTTCGGTCTCGGCGCCCTGTCGCTGCCGGCGATGGCCAGCGTGCTTTCGGCGCGCGGCTTCACCCACGGCGTTGCGAGCGGTGAGCCGGACTCTGATTCCGTACTGCTCTGGACGCGATTCGTCGCCGAGGGTGATGTCCGCCTAAAAGCGGAGATCGCTCGAGATGTCGGATTCACTCGCATCGTCAACGGTGGCGAAGTCGTCGCCGAAGTTCAGCGTGACCACACCGCACGCCTCACGATTCGCGGTCTCGAGCCTGGCCGTTGGTACTTCTATCGGTTCATCGCTCCTGATGGCTCGATGAGTGTGACGGGTCGTACGCGTACGCTGCCGGTCGGCGAGGTTTCAAAATTTGGTATCGGACTCTTTTCTTGCTCGAACCTCGGATTTGGCTGGTTCAATGCCTACGCTCACGCCTGTGAACGCAGCGATCTCGACGTTATCGTTCATGTCGGCGATTACATCTATGAGTATCCACTCGGCAGCTATCCTGATTTGAAATCGTTGATCCCGGGTCGCCATATCGAGCCCGAACACGAAATTGTCTCGCTCGCCGACTACCGCTTGCGATATGCAAGCTACCGACTCGATCCCGATCTGCAAAGAATTCATCAGTTTTATCCCATGATCGCGCAATGGGACGATCACGAACTCACCAACGATGCGTGGATGGAGGGTGCCGAAAATCATCAGCCCGCTACGGAGGGTGATTGGCCGACACGTCGCGCGGTCGCTGAGAGGGTGTATCGCGAATGGATGCCCGTCAGCGATTCGCGTTGGCGCGACTATCAAATAGGCTCTTTAGCCACACTGTTCAAGCTCGAAACTCGCATTTCCGGTCGCAACGCCCCGCCGGATCTCGAAAGCGCACTGAAAGGACGTGAAGACATTGCCAAGGCCCTCGTGGAATTTCGTGAGGGTGTAGTGAATTCCTCGAGCCGAACGATGCTCGGCGCAGAACAAGAAGAGTGGCTGCGTCGCGGTTTGCGACGATCGACGGCTGCCAAAACGCGATGGCAAGTATTGGCGCAACAGGTGTTGATGGGTGAAATCATCATGCCGCAGGACGCCGCAAAATGGGTGAGCACAGAGTCGCCGGAGTTCATTCGACGACGACTTCGTGTCGGTCTCGCCGCCTCACGCGCAGGTTTACCCTATAACCTCGACAGCTGGGGAGGCTTCCCTGCTGCTCGAGCACACCTCCTCAAAGATGCAGCAGATGCCAACGCGGATCTCGTCGTTCTCGCCGGCGATACCCACAACGCGTGGGCACAAAATCTCTCTATCGGACAACAGAAGGTCGGGGTCGAGTTCGCGACTCAGTCGGTTGCATCGCCGGGATTCGAATACAACTTGCCCGGCGTCGATCCGCTCGACATCGCACGCGCGGTGACGGCGCACAACCCAGGTCTTGCGTACATGGATGCAAGTCGACGCGGCTATACGAGCATTCTGCTAACACCCGAATCCGTCACCGGGCAGTTCCATTTCCTTAAAACCGTTCGTGAGCGCGGGACTGCGCTTGATGGCACGCAGACGCTGCGCGCCGCGCGCGGCGCCCGCAAACTCGATCTCATCTGACGACCGTGGCGTTTTCCATGACCACTGATCTCGTAACAACGCTCTTTTTGGTCTTTCTCGGGCTGAGCGTACTGCTTCAGATCTGGCTTGCTCGCCGGCAGATCAGGCATGTCAGTGCCCATCGCGACCGGGTGCCTGAAGGTTTTGGCGAAGTCATCAGTCACGAGGCGCACGTCAAGGCCGCCGACTACACGTGTGCGAATCAAAGATTAAGACTGGTGCAACTGGCGTTTGCCACGCTGATACTTCTGGGATGGACGGTCGGGGGCGGCCTCGATCTACTGAACGATGGTGTGCTGCGGTTTTTTGGTGGCGACGAAAGCGCCACGGCCAGTCTTCTCTACCCCGTTACGCTCGTCGTGCTCTTCACGCTCGTTGGTAGCATCATCGAGTTGCCCTTTGAGTGGTATCAAAACTTTCGCATCGAAGAGAAATTCGGCTTCAATCGCATGACGCATCGGCTGTGGCTCACCGACGTCATCAAGAATACGCTGCTCTCGATCGTCATCGGTGTCCCTCTCATTGCTGCAGTGCTTTGGTTGATGGGCGCGGCGGGCCCCACGTGGTGGCTGTGGGCGTGGGCGCTTTGGATGGCCTTCAACCTATTGCTCATGGTCATCTATCCGCTTTTCATCGCGCCGCTGTTCAATGAATTCAAACCGCTCGAAGACGAAGGGCTTCGCGCTCGAGTCAATGAGCTGATGCAGCGCTGTGGGTTCTCCGCGAAGGGGCTGTTCGTGATGGATGGCAGCAAGCGCTCTGCACAATCAAACGCCTACTTCACCGGTATCGGTCGATCCAAGCGAGTCGTCTTCTACGACACGCTGCTGGCACGGTTGTCCGCGGGCGAGCTTGAAGCGGTGCTCGCTCACGAGCTCGGACACTTCCATCACAAACACATCATGAAGCTGATCGCCGGACTCTTTGTCATGAGTCTGATCGGACTAGCCACGCTCGGGTGGCTCGCTCAGCAACCGGCGTTCTATCTCGGCCTAGGCGTGACGCCCAATGCCTCAGCCTCCAACGATGCTTTGGCATTACTTCTCTTTCTTTTAGTTTTGCCCTGCCTCAGCGTCGTCTTCGGACCGCTTTCAAGTGGTCGGTCGCGCCAATATGAGTTCCAGGCGGACGCCTACGCCAAGAAGCAGTCGAGTGGCGCGGATCTCAGCACCGCCCTCGTCAAATTGACCGAGGACAACGCGAGCACTCTGACCCCCGATCCGTGGTACGTCCGGTTCAACTACTCGCACCCCCCGGTCATCGAGCGGCTCGCCGCCCTCAAGTCAGGCTGAGACCCCTGCCCCAAGGGGTGCCGAAGGGCACCCCCGACCCGGCCGGGCCACCCGTCCCGGGTGGGCCCCCGCCTATTGACTGGCCTGCATCAATATGCATAATGCGCGCACTTTTATGCAGACCGATCTCCAACAAACCGATCGCCGAAACGCCATCCTGCGCCTCCTGCGCGGGAGTGCCGTGCGCAAACAGGGGGAGATCGTCGACCTTTTGAAGGCGCAGGGGTTTCCAGTCACCCAGTCGTCGGTGAGTCGCGACCTGCGCGATCTCGGCGTACTCAAGGCCGGGGGGCGCTACCTCGCCCCTGATTCCACCCAACGCTCACTCGATGACTTTGGAACCCTGCGGCAGTTCGTCAGAGGGGTCGCCACCGCCGGCAGCTCGCTCACCGTCCTGCGTACCACCGTCGGCGCGGCCCAAAGTGTCGCGATCGCCATCGATAAGGCCGAGTGGCCCGAAATCGCCGGAACGATCTCGGGTGACGACACCATTTTCATTGCCACCGACAGCGCTGCTGCGCAGACGGCCGTCGTCGCGCGCCTGCGCGAACTCTTCCGCGTCTAAGGATTTTCCATGTCTCAGCCCATCGTTCTCGCCTACTCGGGCGGCCTCGACACCTCTTTCTTGGTGCCTTGGCTCAAAGAGCAATATCAACGCCCAATCATCACGGTCACGGTCGACACGGGCGGTATCGATGCTGAGGCGGCCAAGACGCTCGAACAACGAGCGCTCGCGCTCGGTGCCGTCGAGCACCACCAGATTGATGCCCGTGCCGATTACTTTGATCAAGTGCTGCGATTCCTCATCATGGGCAACGTCCGACGTGGTCAGCTCTATCCGCTCTGCGTCGGTGCCGAACGCGTGATGCAAGCCCAGACGATCGCGGTCATGGCGCGAAAGCTCGGTACGGGCAGCATTGCCCACGGCTGCACGGCCGCCGGAAACGACCAAGTTCGCTTTGAAGTCGCCCTGCGAACGCTCGCGCCCGAACTCGAGGTGATCGCACCCGTCCGAGATCGACACTTCAAGCGACAGGAAGAGTTGGAATTTCTGCAGACTCGAAACTTGCCCGTGCCACCCTTCGGCGCGGCCTACTCGATCAATCGCGGCCTCTGGGGCGTGAGCATCGGCGGAAAAGAGACCTTGACCTCCCAAGGCAGCATTCCCGATGACGCCTGGGTACTCTCGAAAGAGGCGTTCACTCAACCGCGAGCACCTAAGCGGTATGCGGTGCACTTTCAAAACGGCGTGCCCTGCGGCCTCGATGGCAAAGCGATGTCACCCGTGGAGGTCATCGAGACGCTCGAAGCGCTTGCCGGGCCTTTCGGCATCGGTCGGGGCATTCATCTCGGCGATACCATCATCGGCACCAAAGGGCGCGTAGCCTTCGAAGCGCCCGCTGCCGAAGTGCTGCTCAATGCCCATCGCGAACTCGAGAAGCTCGTACTCACCGGGCGACAGCAGCGAATCAAAGAAATGCTGTCTGGACCTTATGGCGACTGGGTTCATGAAGGGCAACTCCTCGATCCGGTATGCCGGGACATCGAGGCGTTCTTCATCTCGTCTCAGCAACGCGTAACGGGCGTCGTAAACGTGCTCTTCCGCCCGGGCTCGGTATTCGTCGAGGGCGTGGACTCTCCTTACTCGCTGATGGCCGCCTCGAAGGGCGTTTACGGTGAAGCCACGGGAGAATGGACGGCTGCCGACGCACTCGGCTTCTCACGCATCGTCGGACTCACAGGTGTTTTCCATCGTCGAGCAGGTGAGCTCGCGACAGCTCAGGGGACTTTCAAGAAATGAGAACTATCGTCGTCGACAAGATCGCCTCCGTCACGCAGGCCTGTGGTCTCGGACAAGAGTTGCGCATCGCCACGGAAAATCTGCCTTCGGAAGAAGGTGTCGTGGTGGTCGTGGAAATCCTGAACACCAAGTCGAGCTATAACACGCTCGAACTGACGAGCGGCCGCATGGCGAAGGTCACGAAGGGTGACATCGTCGTCGGCGCGCTTGGACATCGAAAAGCCCTATTCGGTTACTCGGGTCACGTACCCGAGAAACTCGCCGTGGGCGATGTGATCCAGATGCTCAACATCGGCGGTGTCTTGGGCGTATGCGATTCGACCAACCCTGACAAAGGCAAACCCTTCGACTGTCGCGTGCTGGGCGTGGTGTTGCACTTCCCCTACCTCGGCGAGCGTATCGGCGTGCCAGCGCGAGCCGGTTATCGAAAACTCGATCTCGCAGCGCCGCTCGATTCCCAAGGCGTTCCCGTCGTGGCACTCGCTGGCACGTGCATGGAAGCAGGTAAGACCGCTGCGGCCTGCGCGATGGTAAGTCGTATGCGTCATCGCGGTCTCGTCGTCGATTGCTTCAAGGCGACAGGCGTCTCACTCCGTCGCGACATCCTCGCCATGGAAGATGCGGGCGCGAGAAATTCCATGATCTTCACCGATCTCGGGATCATCACGACGACTCGTGCCGTCGGTCCTGCGCTCACACGCACGATGATCACCGACATCGCAGTCAAGAAACCCGATGTCATCGTCTTCGAGCTTGGCGATGGCATTCTCGGCACCTACGGCGTCGACTCGATTCTCGAAAGCGCTGACATCCGTCGAGCACTGACGGGTGTCGTCCTGTCGGCGAACGATCCCGTCGCAGCCTGGGGCGGCGTCAAATTACTGCGTGAGCGCTTCGGGATCGAGCCCTGCGCGGTGACCGGGCCAGCCACCGACAACGCCGTCGGCGTCGACATCATTCGCGAGCAGATGAACGTCGCTGCCTTCAATGCGCTATCCGATGGCGCAGCGCTCGGCGACTGCGTCATCGATGCCATCGGACTCGGCGCACGATCCCCCGTGGTGGCAGCATCGTGAAGAAGATTCCGACACTCGTGCTCGGCGGCACGGGCTACGTCGCGGGCGAAGTCCTTCGCCTCGTGGCGGGTCACCCGCAACTCGAAATCGCCGGTGTCATGTCCGACTCGCAACCCGGCGAATCGGTCGCAAAAGCCCTCCCCCACCTCGCGCCAGCGCTGGGTGACCTGCGCTTCCTCTCCGAATCGGAGATCACGACACTCATCACGACGCTGCCGAAGAGCGCTGTCTTTTCGGCAGCACCTCATGGCGTCAGTGCCGAGCTCATCGACAAGCTGTTGAAGGCTGCGGAAGCTGCGGGCACCCATCCCCGCGTCGTCGATATCTCGGCCGACTACCGCTACGCCTCGGCGGATGCGTATGCCGCGGTCTACAAGCATCCTCACGGCGCACCGTCACGACTCAAAGATTTCACCTGCGCCCTGCCCGAGCATTTGCAACAGTCACCGACACCGCACGTCGCCCACCCGGGCTGCTTCGCGACGGCAACTTTGCTCGCGAGTGTGCCGTTACTCTCGCTGGGTCTCGTCACGCCGACGCTCTTCGTCAGCGGCGTCACCGGCAGCACAGGCTCAGGCCGAAAGCCAGTCGACGGTACGCATCATCCAACGCGGCACAGCGATTTTTACGCTTACAACGCACTCGCCCACCGTCATGCTCCGGAGATCACCGCCTGCGCCACGGCGGCAAGCGGAATCACGGCGAACTTCGCCTTCGTACCTCACTCCGGTCCGTTCGCCCGCGGGATCCATGTCGCCGTGCAAGCCACCCTCGCGCCGGCATATGTGGGCCTAGATTCTAAAGCGCTCCTCACTAAGTTGCGCGGCTTCTATGAGGGCTCGGTATTCGTTCATATCGTCGATACCCCGCCTCGCCTCAAGGACGTGGTCGCGAGTAATTACGCGTGTCTGCATGCCTCCACCGATGGCCGCACGCTCGCCGTGATGTGCGTGATCGACAACCTCACCAAGGGCGCCGCCGGGGGCGCCGTGCAGTGGATGAACCGTTTACTCAATTTGCCCGAGCATATCGGTCTCACGGCACCGGCTGCAGGCTGGACCTGACCTTTTACCTGAGAGCCTTTACTAATGAGTCCTATCGATCATCTCGCTCCGGTTTTCGCGCAATACCCCATCGAGGTGATCGATGCGGAAGGCGTGTGGCTGCATACGCGGGACGGGCGCCATATTCTCGATCTTTATGGCGGTCACGCCGTCGCGGCGCTCGGCTACAAGCACGCGGGCTGGACGCGCGCGCTGGCTCGACAAGCCGATGCTTGTAGCTTCCAGAGTAACGCCGTGCCCATGGATGTGAGAGCACGCGCTGCCACCCGGCTCGCCCGCTTCGCGGGCGGTCATTTCGACAGCATTTTTTTCGTGAACTCGGGCGCAGAAGCCAACGAAAACGCACTGCGTATGGCGTTCAAGATGACGCATCGCTCCAAGATCGTCGCTATCGAAGGCGGCTGGCATGGACGCACTGCGGCCGCCGGCGCAGTGACCTGGGGAGCAGATCAAAAATGGTACGAATTCCCACGCGCACCTTTCGACATCGGCTGGATCCCGCGACGTGACGTCAGCGCGATCGCGGGTCAGATCGATTCCGATACGGCGGCGGTCATCGTCGAACCGGTTCAAGGTGTCGGCGGTGCCTTCGACTTGGGTCACGAATTCCTCGCTGCACTTCGTGCGCGCTGCAACGAGACCGGTACTTTGCTCATCTTCGACGAAGTACAAATCGGCGTCGGTCGTAGCGGTCAGCCTTTCGCCGCGCATTTCTACGGTGTCATGCCAGACATGATCACGACGGCCAAAGCGCTCGGTAACGGCTTTCCCTGTGGCGCCTTGCTGATGACCCCTCGCGTCACGAGCGCTCTCAAACTGGAAGGGCTCGGTACCACCTTCGGCGGCGGACCGATGGCCTGCGCGGCCATCGAGGCGGTGATCGAAGCTATCGAGAACGAAAAACTTCTCGAAAACGTTCGTCGTGTTGCAAAGTACTTGCGAGATACATGCACTGTGGGCCCCGTCACCGGTCACCAGGGCGCGGGTTTCCTGCACGGCCTGATTTGCTCTCGGCCGGCCAAAGATATCCAGAAGTCACTGCTGGAGCGGAACATCCTCGTCGGCACGAGTGGCGATCCGCATGTTGTCCGACTCTTGCCCCCGTACATTCTTCAGGAAACACACGTCGACCTCCTGAGAGAGGCCCTGCAAGACCTATGAAACACTTTCTCGATCTCGCAGACTTCAGTCGTGAGGAGATCCTCGATCTGCTCGCGCTCGCTCGTCGCCTCGAAGAACACCCCGAACCGCGCGCACTCACTGGGAAGATTCTCGGGCTCGTATTCTTCAACCCCTCGCTACGCACGCTCTCTTCGTTTCAAGTCGGCATGATGCGGCTCGGCGGCCAGTCCTTCGTGATCACACCGGGCCAGGGAACTTGGCAACTCGAAACACGCACCGGCGCGATCATGAATGGCGCGGCGGCCGAGCACGTACGCGAAGGACTCCCCGTGCTCGCATCGTATGCCGACGCACTCGGTATCCGCGCCTTCGCCGAGGGCAAAGATCTTCGTCATGATTTGGCAGAGACCAACTTCAAGGCGATGGCTGCAGTCGTCGACAAGCCGCTCATCAATCTCGAGTCGGCAATGAATCACCCGTGTCAGGCGCTCGCCGACTGGAAAACCCTCGAAGACCTTCGAGTACCTCAGCGTGCGAAGTTCGTGCTCACTTGGGCGAATCATCCGCGCGTGACGCCGCTCGCCGTTCCTGCCGCCACCGTGCACATAGCCGCACAACGCGGCATGGAAGTCGTCGTGCTTCGCCCGGAGGGTTTTGCGCTCCCACCAGAAATCATGGATAAAGCGCGAGCGGCCGCAGCGGCCTCCGGCGGCTCGGTTCGCGAAACCAACGATCGATCCGAAGCGCTCAACGGTGCTCACGTGGTGTACGCCAAAGAATGGGGATCGACTGCGCATTACGGCGACTCCGTCGGCGATGCCACGCTACGCGCGGGCCTCACCGACTGGTGCGTACGCGAGAATTGGTTTTCAAAATCCGCGAGCGACTGCAAGTTCATGCATTGTCTGCCGGTACGCCGCAACGTAGCCGTCGCCGATGAAGTACTCGACGGTCCGCGCAGTGTGGTTCAACGCGAGGCACACAATCGTTTGCCCGCACAGATGGCGGTGCTGCACCGCATGCTTTCGAATGGAGGAGCCGAACGATGATCACGCACCGAGTCGACCCTGCCGCCGTCATCCGAGCACTGCGTAGCGCGGCCCCGTACATCCGCTTATACAAGGGGAAGACTTTCGTCGTCAAAGCAGGCGGTGGCGTGTTCGGTGATCCCGATGCCACGCGAGGCTTGATCGAACAGATCGCCATTCTCCACTCGCTCGGAATCCGCGTCGTGTTCGTGCACGGCGGCGGTCCGCAGCTCACCGAAGTCACCGAGAAGCTCGGCGTACCGACCCAAATGGTGGAAGGCCGGCGTGTCACCGATGCTCGCTCCATCGATGCCACGGCCATGGTGCTCTCGGGACTCATCAATACACGCATTCTCGCAACCTGCCGTGAGCTCGAGATTCGAGCGATCGGTCTCAGCGGCGTCGATGCCGGTCTCATCCAGGCTCACAAGCGCGCCCCCGTAAAACTACAAACGGGCGATGCGACCATCGACTACGGTTTCGTCGGCGACATCGACTACATCGATACCGACGTCCTGCGCAAACTCCTCGACAATGGACTCATGCCAGTGATCTCCCCGCTCTCCAGCGACGGCTCTGGCACCTTGCTGAACATCAATGCCGATACCGTAGCCTCGGCCATCGGGGCAGCGCTCGGCGCAGAAAAACTTATTCTTTGTACCGGCGCTCCCGGCATCCTCGAGCGCGTAGAGGACCCGTCCTCCGTCATTTCTTGTACGGATCTCGCGGGAATTAAACGGCTACGCGACGAGAAGCGCATCATCGATGGCATGCTCCCAAAAGCAAAAGCGATCGAGGGTGCAATCCAGGGTGGTGTCAAACGCGTCCACGTTATCTCTTACAAGTCGCCGGATGCCATCCTCGCAGAGGTCTTCACCAACGAAGGAACCGGCACACTCGTCGTGGCCGACATCGGCAAGCTCGCACCGACCGAACTTGCGGCCGGCAGCAGCTCGAAGTCATGAGTCGCCTCTGGGATAAAGGCGCACCGCTTGATGAGCGGGTGCTCGCCTTCACGGCGGGAGAGGATCACGCTCTCGACGAGCGCCTTGTTCCGTATGACGCACGCGCCTCGATCGCTCACGCCCAGATGCTGAACGAGCAAGGCCTCCTCTCGGATGCCGACTGCGAAGCCATCGAGAGCGGCCTCGAGGCCCAGGCTGCATCGCATGCCAAAGGTGAGTGGAAGATCGAGCTCTCGGACGAAGACGGTCAGACTGCGCTCGAGCGGCGCCTCACGGCGAAAATCGGCGAAGCGGGTGGTCGTATTCACCTCGGACGCTCTCGTAACGATCAGGTGCTGACGGCACTTCGGCTTTACTTGCGCGACGTCACCGAGCAACTGACGCGAGGAGCCGAAGAGGTGGCCTCTGCGCTCGATCGCCTCGCTGCGCGACAAGGCGACATCGAGTTGCCAGGCTACACCCACATGCAGCAGGCGATGCCGAGTTCCGTCGGCCTATGGGCGAACGGCTTTTCATCCGAGCTGCGTGACGATGCGTCGGGCCTGCGCGCCGTGCAACGGCGTCTCGGAAAAAATCCTCTCGGCTCGGCTGCAGGCTACGGCACGCCCGGTCTGCCCATCGACCGAGAGTCGACTCGTCAGGCGCTCGACTTCGACGAAACACACGAACCGGTCACGGCGGTGCAACTCTCGCGTGGCAAAGCCGAAGCGCAGCTACTTTTCGAAATCACGTTGTTGATGCAAGACCTCGGACGATTTGCGGCCGATACCTGTCTCTTCTATACGCAGGAGTTTGCCTTTCTCGAGCTGCCGGACGAGTTCACGACGGGCTCTTCGATCATGCCGCAAAAGCGCAATCCTGATGTATTCGAGCTGCTGCGCGGTCGAACCGCCTCGGCACACGGCTGCCTCGTCGAAGCGCTCGGCATCTTCGCCAAACTGCCGTCGGGCTATCAGCGCGATCTGCAATTGCTCAAGGCGCCGCTCTTCCGCGGTATCGATCTCGCGCTCGCGAGCACGTCGATCGTCGCGCCGGCCATCGATGCGATGTCCTTCAAGCCAGAGCGCATCATGATGGATCCGGCAATTCATGCGGCTGAACGCGCTAATGAACTCGTAGTCAAAGAACGGATCCCCTTCAGAGAGGCCTACAGACGGGTGGGCGCTGCTTTGCGAACCGACAAAGAAGGCGGTAACTCGTGAAAGGACAAAAAATTCCTTGGCGCCCCGAGGCAACCCTCGCGGCGATGAACGCGAAAGCGCACGACACCATGGTCGAGACGCTTGGCATCGTACTCACTGAGGTCGGGGACGACTATCTCAAAGGCACGATGCCGGTCACCTCACACAACTGCCAACCGATGCGCATCTTGCATGGCGGCGCCTCAGTCGCGTTTGCCGAGTCCTTAGCGAGCATTGCCGCCAATTGGTCTCTCAACGACGACCAGGCGGCGGTCGGTCAGGAAATCAATGCCAACCACCTACGCCCCGCGCGCGAGGGCGAAACCGTGACGGGCATCACTCGACTCGTACATGCCGGCGCCCGCAGCCAGGTCTGGACCATCGATATCAGCAACGAGCAGGGTCAACCCGTTTGCATTTCTCGTATCACCATCGCCATCATCAAGCGACGACCATGAACGAACCCCAACGCACGCCCGATCCGTCTCTCCTCACTTGGACGCATGTGGTCTACGGACTGCATGCACTGTCCGTACTCATCGGCATCACCGGACCAGCCACCATCGTCGGCAGTTTCATCTTCGGTCTGCCATCCATCGCGGCAGTCATCATGAATTACGCACGGCGACGCGATGTCCAAGGAACCTGGCTCGCATCACACTTCTCGTGGCAGATCCGCACGTTCTGGATTGCCTTCATTGCGAGTGCTCTGGTGCTCATTTTTTCCGCACCACTCATGCTGATTCTGGTCGGCTTCGCTACCGCCGCGATCGGCTTCCTGATCATCGGCGCTTGGGTGCTCTATCGCGTGGCACGTGGCTGGCTCGCCTTGCGCGATAGCCAAACGATGCCCGTGCCATGAGGAGCGCCGACACGGTATGAGGTTTTTTTTGAAGCCCTTCGTCGCCGCCTCGCTGACCTTGCTGCTCGTAGCCTGCGGACAGACCGGTGCACTTTACCTTCCCGATGAACCCCAGCAGGTCGTGGTGCGGGAGCGAGATGCGTCCAGCTCACCTGCGCCATCCGATACACCCGCGCCTCCGCCGCCTCAGCGCTGACCCCTCAGGTTTTCCGCAGCATCAAAGTTCGCCGTGCCTGCCCAGTCGCGTGACCGGCCTCGGAACATTCTGGATGCTATGGGCCTTCGGTCTCGCTCTACCGCTGGTAATGAGAATCAATCGTGATACAGCGCACACGAATTCGAATCCTCGAGACAATCGAGTTCGCGGTCCGCCTGCAGGTTGAGTCGACGCGTATAATTGCGCCGCTATTCGACCTCTCACCAAAAGGATTTGCTCATGAAGTCTGACAAGCTCTCTCGCCGTCAGGTACTCGGTGCCACCGTGCTGGGTCTGCCGGCCATTCCGGTCGTTGTCGAAACCGCGTTTGCGCAGGCCAAGCCGGCCGCCGGCGCCCTGCCTGTCCTGAGTCCGACTGAGCCCGCTGCCAAAGCTCTCGGCTACATCGAGGACACCAAGAAGGTCGACCGTAAAGCCAACCCGAATCACAAGCCGGAACAACACTGCGGCAACTGCCTGCAGTGGGCAGACAAAGATCGCAAGGCTCCACTCGCCAAGTGCAACCTCTTCCCGGGCAAGCTCGTCAAGAACCCGGGCTGGTGCAAAGTCTGGGTGAAGGCACCCGGCGTCACCGTCTAATTCACGTCGCATCATCACGCCGGGCCGCGTGGGTTCGCTCGCGCTGCCCGGCGTTCTCTTTTAAGGGCATGATTGCCGCCGCATGACTGCCATCTCCACTTCCCCACCCGATCTCGTCCTCGTCGACGGATCCTCCTACCTTTACCGCGCCTTCCACGCGCTTCCGCCGCTCACCAACTCGAAAGGTGAGCCGACCGGTGCCGTGCTCGGCGTCGTCAACATGCTGCTCAAGCTGATGCGCGAAACCGCGCCGGCTCGCTTTGCCGTCGTATTCGATGCGCCGGGAAAGACATTCCGCGATGAGCTCTTCGCCGAATACAAATCGCATCGACCACCGATGCCCGACGATTTGCGCTCGCAGGTGGAGCCCTTGCTCGACGTGGTTCGTACTCTCGGCCTGCCTCTGTTGCGTATCTCGGGTGTCGAGGCCGACGATGTCATCGGTACTCTCGCCCGACGTGCGTCGAGTGCGGGGCACAACGTATTGATCTCGACGGGCGACAAAGATATGTGCCAGCTCGTCGAACCGCGCATCACCCTCGTCAATACGATGAGCGGCAGCGTCTACGATCGCGCGGGCGTGAAAGCAAAGTTCGATGTGTGGCCCGAACAGATCATCGATTACCTCGCGCTGGTGGGCGACAGCTCGGACAACATTCCAGGCATCGACAAAGTTGGGCCGAAAACCGCAGCAAAGTGGCTTGGCCAATATCAAACACTCGATCAACTCATCGCGAACGCTCACGAAGTGACCGGAAAAGTCGGCGACAACTTGCGCGCCGGTCTCGAGACGCTCGAACTCTCTCGAAAACTCGCAACCATTCGATGCGATCTCGAATTGCCCGCCGAGGCCGAGACGCTTGAACGTCAACCCACCGACGACGAGGCTCTGCGCACACTGTATACACGCCTCGAATTCCGAGCCTTGCTGCGTACGCTCGGTGGCGGCAAAGACTCAGACGACTCTACCGAAACTCGCGCCGAGACAACGACCTCACAGAGCGCACCAGATGCTTCGAGGCTCGAACTGCGTCCCGACATCGCCAACGCTCCGCGGCGCTACGAAACCGTACTCGATCAAGCCTCTCTCGAGCGTTGGTACCAGGCACTCGAGCGCTCAGAGATCTTCGCGTTCGACACCGAAACCACCAGTCTCGACTACATGGTTGCGCAAATCGTGGGCGTTTCGTTCTGCATCGAACCTGGAGTGGCCGCCTATGTGCCGCTGAGGCATGAGTACGTCGGAGCGCCCGAACAACTCGATCGCGACACCGTTCTTGCGCGTCTCAAACCCCTGCTCGAGAGCGAGTCTCACTACAAAATCGGTCATAACTTGAAATATGACGCCCACGTGCTCGCTAATCACGGCATCACGCTGCGCGGTATGCGTCATGACACCATGCTCGAGTCGTATGTCTGGAACAGCGTCGCGACGCGCCACGACATGGATTCTGCAGCGCTTCGCTATCTGGGACTGACGACGATCACTTATGAAGACGTCGCCGGAAAAGGAGCGAAGCAAATTCCTTTCGAGCAAGTGGCGATCGAGCGCGCCGGCGAATACGCCGCCGAAGATGCTGATGTCACGCTGCGACTACACCGAACGCTGTGGCCTGCAATCGAACATCAATCCCTATTGAAGCGTCTTTACGAGGGGTTCGAGCAGCCGCTCGTCGGCGTATTGCAGCGTATGGAAAGACGCGGCGTGCTCATTGATCGAGAAATGCTGCGTCTGCAAAGCGGCGAACTCGCACGTCGAGCCGAAGAGCTCAAAACGCAGGCGCATGCTGAAGCCGGCACGGATTTCAATCTCGACTCACCCAAGCAGTTACAGCAAATTCTGTTCGAGAAGATGCAGATTCCGGTTTTGCGTAAGACGCCGACCGGCCAGCCCTCGACTGCGGAGGATGTACTGGAAGAGCTCGCGGATGCATACGCGCTCCCGCGATTAATTCTCGATTATCGAAGCATCGCGAAACTGCGCAGCACCTATACCGAAAAACTGCCGTTGCAGGTGAACGCGGGGACGGGACGCGTCCATACGTCCTACCACCAAGCCGTCGCGCAAACTGGGCGACTCTCTTCGACCGATCCAAACCTTCAGAATATTCCCATCCGAACGCCTGAGGGGCGTCACATTCGCAAGGCCTTCATCGCGCCGCCAAAGCATGTACTGCTGGCCGCGGACTACTCGCAGATCGAGCTGCGCATCATGGCGCATCTGTCGGCCGATGCAGGGCTGCTCGGCGCGTTCGAAGCCGATCGCGACGTGCACCAAACCACGGCGGCCGAAGTGTTCGGCGTACCGCTCGATTCGGTGTCCGCCGATCAGCGGCGATCGGCCAAAGCCATCAACTTCGGACTCATCTACGGTATGTCCGCCTTCGGCCTCGCTCGACAACTCGGCATCGATCGAAGTTCCGCTCAAAGATATGTCGATTTGTATTTCGAACGATACCCGGGCATGAAGGCGTATATGGATCGAACTCGCGAACACGCCAAGGAGGCGGGCTTCGTCGAGACCGTCTTCGGACGTCGTCTGTACCTGCCCGACATCCGCTCGCGTAATCGCGCGCTGCAGCAGTACGCCGAACGCAGTGCAATCAACGCACCGATGCAGGGGACGGCTGCGGATCTCATCAAGCTTGCGATGATCCATGTCGATGCTTGGTGCGAGCACGAGTCTGCGGGCAAAGCGCAGCTCATCATGCAGGTGCACGACGAACTCGTACTCGAAGTACGCGAAGAGGCCGTCGCTGCGGTCACTGATGCCGTGCGTCGCTGCATGATCGACGCGGGACGTGGGGCGCTGCGCGTACCGCTCAAGGTCGACGTGGGAATCGGCCAGAACTGGGACGAAGCCCACTGATCCTGTTTGCTGTTGCGAACATGCGACAGAAACCCACTTAACTCATTGATTTTCTTATATTTTTATTTCTGAACTATTTCGGGTCTCAGCGGGTCTTAACTTCTGAACGTAGAGCGTTCCCCGCTTCAACCCTCCCTGAGCGGGATCCCGGCCGTGAGACCTGTGCCGGGTTCGTCTGCCCCCGGTTACCGCAAGGTTTCCGGGGGTTTTTTTATCCCTCGGCATTCGCCCACAGCTCGTCGAGCCGATTGCGAGCTTCCTCGACGCCCAGCCCCGAATGAGCCGAGAACAACTGCGCCGTCGCGGCCTCGCCGAGCACTGCCTGCGCCTCACGCAAGGCCGCGGCGCGCTCCGCCTGGTTGAGCTTGTCTGCCTTGGCGATCAGCACATGGATTCGGCGGCGCGACGGGTCGGCCCACTCGATGAGCCCTAGATCCTCGTCCCGAAGGCCACGCCGACAATCGACGATCAACAGCAGCCCCCTCAGACTCTCGCGCTCGCGAAGGGCGTCGAGCAGCGGTACCCACTTACGACGTTCTTCGGAGCGAATGTCGGCATACCCGTACCCGGGCAGGTCGACGATCCGGTGTCCCGCCTCGAGCTCGAAGTAATTGAGCAACCGGGTCTGTCCTGGGGTCTTGCTGGTTCTGGCCAAGGCTTTGCGGCCAGAGATCGCATTAATGGCGCTTGATTTACCGGCATTGGAGCGACCCACAAACGCCACCTCCGCCCCCGTATCGGCTGGGAACTGGATCGGTGCCGCCACGCTCAGAATGAAATCCGCCTTGGGAAAACGCGACACGGTGGGACCGCCCGCACAGGCACGAAAAAGGGTCGGTAGTGTAAACTCCCGGGCGTTAAATCCACGTTCGGAGCCCTGAGAAATGTTTATCGCCAAGCCCTTCGCTGCCGTCCTGGCTACTGCTGCCCTCGCCGTCCTCATGGCTCCTGCAGCGCTTGCCAAAGGCAACGCTGAAGCGGGGGCGACTAAAGCGGCGATCTGCGCGGCCTGTCACGGCGTGAACGGTAACAGTGTCAATCCGGAGTGGCCCAACCTCGCTGGCCAAGGGGCTGCGTACGCCGAAGAACAACTGCGCTTGTTCCGCGCCGGTCACCGTAACAACTTGGTGATGTACCCGCTCGCCATGGCGCTCACCGACGAAGACATCGCTGATCTCGCGGCTTACTTCGCCACACAGAGGCCGTACGGGCTTGAGGCAGACCCCTCTTACTACAAGGTGGGCGAAGCGCTATACCGAGGGGGCGATCGTACCCGCAACATTCCATCGTGCACCTCGTGCCATGGCCCGAGAGGGCTCGGTAACGTAACGGCGGGCTATCCTGCGCTGCGTGCGCAGCATTCCACGTATACGCTCAAGCAGTTGCTCGACTACACCAATGATCAGCGTTACGTCGATGTCGCAACCGGCACGCCGACCAAATCGCGCAACGGACACATGATGTCCGCCATTGCCAAGCGCCTCACCGAAGACGACAAGAAGGCGTTGGCGAGCTACATCCAGGGCCTGCGTTAATGAGGATTCTCCGGGCGGCATGGTGGGCTGTCGTGGGTGTCGTGCTGATCGGCACGTCGATCACCCCGAACACGGCCGAAGCCCAAGGCGCTGCTCAAGGTCTCTCGCGCTGGCAAGAAGGCCGCCATTATCGTCGTGTCTCCCCGGCCATTCCGACTAACGTCGCTGCGGGTAAAGTCGAAGTCATCGAAATTTTTTGGTACGGCTGCAGCCACTGCTATACGCTCGATCCGTTCCTTGAGCGTTGGAAGAAAAACGGCAAGCCGGCGAACGTCGAGTTCGTGCGCGTCCCAGTCACTTGGAATGCCGGTGCCAAATTACATGCGCGCCTCTACTACACGCTGCAGGCGCTCAAGCAAGACGAACGGCTGCATACTAAGGTTTTCGACACCATCTTCCGTACGGGCAATGGCCTGCTCGGTCGCGATGAAGCGTCGACTCTCGAAACGATGATCGACTGGGCCAAACAGAACGGGATCCAGGAAAAAGCCTTCCGTGATGCCTGGAACTCCATGTGGGTCAGCACCAAGCTGCGACAAGCCGACGATATCGTTCGACGGTATCGGGCAGAAGGCACGCCGTTCATGGCGGTAAACGGCCGCTACTCCACCGATGTGGGCATGGCGGGCGGTACTGAGCAGATGCTCAGTCTGATCAGCGACCTCGCCAACTCGGAGAAGGCTCGCTGAGCCTCGAGCGCGCGACTTTCGAGCAGCGCGCGTGATCCGATTTTTCAAACTCGACGCGACCGGGCTGCACGGCGAAACCCTGCACGAAGGAGCCGTCGTGCCTGACGACGCCATCTGGATCGATCTCGTGGAGCCTTCCGCCGAGGAGGAATCACGAATCGAGCAGTTCCTGCGCATCGACGTGCCGACGCGCGAGGAGATGCGGGAAATCGAGACGTCGAATCGCTTTTATCAGGAAGGCGATGCGTTTTACATGACGGCGACCGTGGTCACCAAACTCGATACCGCGCGCCCCGAGAATAGCCAGATCACGTTCATTCTCACACCCGATCGACTGATAACCAACCGATACGTCGATCCGCTGCCGTTTCGACGGTATATCGCGTACGCAGAACGCCACCCTGCGCTCTGCAACTCCGCTGCAGCAGTGCTTGCAGGCTTGCTCGAAGCCATGGTCAATCGGATCGCCGATGTGCTCGAACGTACGGGCGATGAGATGGACACGCTCTCGGCCGAGGTGTTCGGTTCGTCGACCGTCGTCAGACGACGTGATCGGGACTACCGTGCGATCCTCGAGCGAGTCGGTCGAAATGGGGATCTCAACTCAAAGGCGCGCGAAACCCTCGGCAGCCTCGCGCGCTTGATCGGGTTCATGCAGCAATCGAATGGACAACGCCTGGATGAGGATCTCAAGGGTCGTCTGAACTCGATCCTCCGGGATGCCGAGCAGTTGAGCAGTCATGCGGGGTTCATGAGCAACAAAGTTCAGTTTCTGCTCGATGCCACGCTCGGGATGATCAATATCGATCAGAACAATATCTTGAAGATCTTTTCTGTCGCTACCGTTGTTCTGCTACCGCCTTCGGTGATCGGTGCGATATTTGGAATGAATTTTGATGTCAATTCGAGCTCGCACGCTGAATGGGGCTTCTGGGGAGCGCTCGCCATGATGGCTTTATCCGCCGTTATTCCTTTCATCTACTTCCAACGGCGTGGTTGGCTCTGAGATAATGCCCCCATGCGACTCTCCATTTCGCCCCACGTCCGTGGACTCTCTCTTGCCCTGATCGCTGCGCTTCTCGTTGCCGCCTGCGGCGGGGGTGGGGGTGGCGGAAATGGAGGCAATACGGGCGGTGGTAACACCGGCTCTACTTGTTCGCTGACGAATCGCCAGAACTGGGTCGTCACGCAGATGAACGAGTGGTATCTCTACCCCGAAACACTGCCGGCGAATATCAACGTCGCGAACTATGCGTCGATCGACGCGCTCATCAGCGCCCTCATCGCCACGGCGAAATCGCAGAACAAAGATCGCGATTTCACCTACCTCACATCGATCGCGCAAGAAACCGCGCTGATCAATTCAGGCTCGACGGCCGGCTTCGGCATTTTGCTCTATTACGACCTGACGGCTCGTCGAGTGTTCATCCTCGAGGCTTATGAAAGTGCGCCCGCGTACATCACCGCGAGCATCGACCGCGGCGATGAAATCATCGCAATCGGCACATCCGCCAACGACCTGCGTTCGGTCTCCGACATCCTGGCTGCCGAGGGTCGTCAAGGTGTGTCGAACGCGCTGGGTCCGAGCACCGCAGGCCTCACTCGGGTGCTGCGGATCGCGCGCGGATCTAATGTTCGCGATGTGACCGTCTCGAAGGCCGACTATTCACTCGAGCCGCTGTCGCCGCGATACGGCGCTCGCATCATCGACGACGGTGGCAAGCGATACGGCTACATCAACCTGCGTACGTTCATCGTGAGCTCTGCGAGCACTCGCCTGAGGGAAGAGTTCGCCAAGTTCAGGACTGCCGGTATCACCGAGGTCGTGATCGATTTTCGCTATAACGGTGGCGGTCTCGTCAGCGTTGCCGAGACCATGGGTGATCTGCTGGGCGGAAACCGTCAAACCTCCGAAACCTTCTCGGAAACCGTTTACCGCAGCTCCAAGTCTTCACGAAATTCATTGAAGCGGTTCTCGCCTCAACCCGAATCCATCTCCCCGATGAAACTGGCGTTCATCACGACGTCATCGTCGGCGTCGGCGAGCGAGCTCGTGATCAACAGTTTCATTCCCTACTTCAATGATCGCCTTGCTCTGATCGGTGGCAACACCTTCGGCAAACCAGTAGGCCAGATTGCTGCCGACAACGCCGCCTGTGACGATCGGCTTCGGGTGCTCGCCTTCACGACCCGCAATTCCGCCAACTCCGACGCGTACTTCAACGGTCTCGCCGAAGCCGTGAAGGCCAGCTGCCGAGCCAGTGACGATTTCACTCGAGCGCTCGGCATCGCCAGTGAAGGCTCGACTCGGCAAGCGCTGGACTGGCTTCAGGGTCGATCGTGTACACCTATTCCGGCGACGACGGCCCAAGCAGCATCAGCCTCCGGAATTGGGCAAGGTACGACCGTCGAAAGCGGGGAGATCCTCGATCTCGAGCCGGTGCCGGTCTCGGGTCAACCGACTCCAGCGCAGCGAGAAATCCCCGGCCTCTTCTAATCCAAGCACCTGAATGTCAATTCGCTTGCCGATCACAATAAGGGTCGGTAACTTCTTGGGTGTGCGCTCGACCACACATCGCCAACTGTCACTGAACGTTTCGACTCTGCTCGTTGGAGCGTGCTTGTCGTTCATCGCGCCGCTCGCACAAGCCTCAGGCGCTCAGTCAACGGCCAAACTGCTGGCGATTGCCGAACCGCAGCGCGGGACCGATCTGCCGATCACGCAACTGATCGTTCGATTTCGCGACGATGTCGCAGCCGGTCGCCTAGCTCGCCCCTCGCTGGCAAAACTGGAATCGCTTTCGAGCCGTGCCGGTGGGCGTCTTGCCTACCGAAGACCGACTGCCGATTTTTCGCATGTCCTGCGTCTCGGCGAGCCGTTGCCGCGCGCCGATGCAGAACGCGTCGCGCAGCGTCTGCGACTCGACCCGGCGATCGCGAGCGTTGAGATCGACGAGTATGTGTTTCCTTTCTTGACGCCAACCGATCCCTTCTGGACGGACTCACGAGAAGTTCTTTGGCATTTGAAAGCGCCTACTGTTGAGCGTCCGGGTGGCGCGAATTTGCCAGAGGCTTGGGACACCTCAACCGGCCGAAATGTCGTCGTCGCAGTGATCGACTCCGGAATCACGACGCATCTCGACCTCGATACCAACATTATTCGGGGACACGATTTCATCTCCGGCGACAATGGCGGAGGCTTTCTCGTTGCCAATGATGGTGACGGACGCGATGCCGATCCTGCGGACCCAGGCGATTGGATTGACGACAACGATCTCACCAAGACCGTGTTCTCCGGTGGAAGCTCGCCGTGCACCAAAGCAAATAGTTCATGGCACGGTACGCACGTCGCCGGAACAGTGGGTGCGGTGACAGGGAACAACGCGGGCGTGGTCGGCATCGCCCACGAAGGCAAGGTGCTCGTCGTCCGCGCCCTCGGAAAATGTTTCGGCTACGGCTCGGATATCACTGACGCCATCCGCTGGGCCGCGGGCGCGCAACCGGCGAGCGGCACGTGGCCCGATCTTGGCATTCCAGTCAATGCGTCGCCTGCGCGAGTCATCAATCTCAGTCTCGGCTCCACCAGCTCAAGTTGTTCGAACAGTCGTCAGAATGCCGTCACCGCAGCCCGCGCGATGGGCGCCGTCGTGGTCGCTGCCACCGGTAATAACAGTCGCGCCACCATCAGCTCTCCCGCCAATTGCTCCGGCGTGATCGCCGTGACCGCCCATACGGTTGAGGGGGATAAGGCAAGCTTCGCTAATTACGGAGTGGGTACGACTCTGAGTGCGCCGGGGGGCGGCTCGTGTACGACGTCAGTCTTAAATTGCCTTCCGCAAGGCAGCAGCGGCGCGACCGGAACGATCTGGCGTCTCATCGCCTCGACGACCAACGACGGAACCACGACGCCGGGCGCTGCTGTTTACTCGGGAAAGTCCGGTACCAGTATGGCGGCGCCACATGTGTCAGGTGTCGCGGCGCTTCTGATCTCCGCAATGCCCACTCTCACTGTCGATAGCGTTCGAAATGTACTCGCTGCCAGCGCGCGAGAGTTCCCTGCCGGTACATTCTGCTTCGGCAAGGTCGATAATCCCTGCGGAGCCGGCATGCTCGATGCCGCGCGGGCCATACAGCGTCTTGCTGCACTGGCGCCCACGGTTACAGCACAGGTCAACGCCGCGCTTGTCGAAAATGGTTCGACAGTGACCCTGTCCGGGATGGCGACCCCCAAGGCGGGAGGTAACACCCTTTTCAGCTTGCGTTGGCAGCAGACAGCCGGCGCAACAGTGACCTTGAGCAGCGCGACCTCTGCTCAGACCACTTTCACGGCACCGAACGGTTCGCGAATGACGTTCAGACTGACCGCAACCGATGGCGACGGGTTTTCAGCGTCGCGCTCCGTAGACGTTCGGTCTAACGGCACGCCTGTGCTCGCTGCCTTACCCGCAATCTCCGCATCCGCTGGAAACACGGTGAGCTTCAGAGCATCCGCCACTGATCCGGACAACGATCCACTCACCTACAGTGCGGCGGGTCTTCCATCGGGCGCCACGCTGAGTGCTGGAACAGGTGAATTTTCTTGGCCGAACGCCACAGCGGGAACGTTTACGGTCACGGTAACCGCCAGCGACGGGCTCGTCACCAGCGCCCCTCAAAGCGTCTCGATCACGGTGACTGCCTCTCGTGGCGGAGGCGGCTCGCTCGATCTTTGGACTCTGTTGATGTTGATCGCCGCCTTGGCGTGGCGTCGATCGCTTCGACCTAACCGAACTACTTGAGTTCGGCGATCAGTACCCGCGACAGCTCAGCCATGAGCTTCAAACCGACGTTGTCCGGCGAATAATCGATATTAGGCATATCGTCGATCGTGATAGCGATCGCAATACGACCGTGCGGCGTGTAGACGATACCCACATCGCTTCGAAGCGCATCAAGACTGCCGGACTTGCTCGCCACTCGCCACTCGCCGCTGTAACGCCCGATGGCGTCCTTGTACTGCTGACGCTCAAGTACAGCGAGTAGTTCTTTTGAATGGGCTGCGCTCACCACCTTGCCTTGCTCCAACATCTCGAGCAGACGGACCATCTCTCGAGAGGTCGATGCGCCGATGCCGAACCGCTTGTTCTCAGGCTTATCCCCCTCCCGACTCCACCCCTCCGCAGGTTTGAGCTGGGTACCATCTCCGCGGACCTTGCGCATCGAGCGAGTTTGCGTGAGCCCCAAAGACTGCATAAAATCATTGACTCGATCCGCACTGATTCGATCGAGGATCAGGTTGGTCGCCGTGTTGTCACTGACGATGATCATCATCGTTCGAGCATCGCGCAGACTGATGGATTCTCCATCCGAGAAGTCGGTGAGTACGCCTGATCCGGAGACTTTGTCTTGTTCTCGGATCACAAGACGCTCATCCCAACGTGCCCGCTTCGCTTCGACTTCTGCGGCCAAGGCACAAGCGATCGGAAGTTTGATAGTGCTCGCCGTACGAATACGGCGATCGGGATCTATGCCGACCTCGTGGCCCGTATCGAGGTTGCGGGCATACAAAGAAACCGTTCCGCGAAAGTCCGTGAGCATGTCTCGAAGCTTGGTCTCGAGAAGGTCGGCTCCGTCCGCCCGCACGCCACGCGGGACCGCCCACAGCAAACTCGCCCATAACATCGCACGTCTGTTCATCACCATCCGCCTCCCTCGAGCCGCTCCGATATAATGCCTCGCGGAAGCGCCCGTAGCTCAGCTGGATAGAGTACTGCCCTCCGAAGGCAGGGGTCGTGAGTTCGAATCTCGCCGGGCGCGCCAACTCTCTCGGTCTTCACGACGATCACGCCCTATTCAGCACCCTGAAAACAGATTCTGCTCGGCTCATTGAGTGTACTCTGCACAGAGTCGTGGCAAGGCTAGGATGAGCGCAGAGGTCGCCTTGAATTGTGTGACCACGGCTTCCGGCGCTGGGACGCCTTCCCCCGGCACGTAAACCGAAAACACGGCGTCTCCGAACTGATCGAAAAAGACGATGCCACGGAGTGTCGTCGAGGCGCCGGGGATCTCGAGCAGATAGATCGATGCGTAGAGATCGGGTCGAAGATGGCCGGCGAGTCCCGGTCCTTCTCGGTGAAGATTGAAGAACTTGCTTCGGGTCGAGGGCTCGCCTCGTCCAACCGGCCCCTGAATCTCAAAAAGGTTCGGGCCCTTGATGATGAATGTCGTCGCATCGCTCCAAGTTTCGATGCTTTTCCAGATCGTCTGAAAATGGATGGCGCTCACCCCATGAGTTTGTTCGTGCGGCAACGCGCTCGCGACAAGGGCCTCCGGCATCTTGAGGGCTGCAGCGGTGGCACCCAGCGGCGCGGGCTCTTTTCCAGCAAGCGCCGTCCGAACGACCGCGATCTGCTCCGATGACGCGCACATCGGTGCGGCTTGCCCCTGCGCCTGAAGAGCCGCGGCAGCAACCACCACCGCCAGCATGACGAGCAGGCACGAAAACGTATTGGCTCTCGACATGTTACCCCCGAAGTCCGTCGGATCAGCCCACCCCGGCATTCTCATCTAGAAAAGCTCGCACGAGTCAGTGATCCGAATAATGTGACGTAGGCCCGTTCATCGCGCGGACGATCTCCTCAACATCGCCGCCCTGTAACCGATACGACATAGGAGGGGCGCTTCTCCCCGCTCGTGGACCTTCCGAGGATTCGGTCATGCTCAATCTGCCAGATCACCCCATCAGCGACCGTCATGCACGGGGACTGCGGCGTAATCTCGAGCGCCGGATCCGCGATCGGCGTGCTCGTTACAATCCCGTACGCCGACCCCAGAAATTCGGACCTCGGGTTCGGATGGTCCACGAGTTTTTATTCGACACTCTCGGTCACAGCAGGGTGATTATGATCGAGGGCACCCGGAAGTTTGCGATGTGGGGGTATTGCGAGCTGAATTAATATTGCGTGTATCAGTTGCACGGACACGCGCTGCGCAAACATGCGGATGGTGTGTGGAGCGAGCGATACGACTTCCCCCTGCTCGCGACGCCACATTTCTTCGACCGGATTATCCAAGGCTTGCGGTTCGAAGGGCACACGCTCATCACCACGATGATCGATGTCGTTCGTCTATTGATCGATCAAGTGGGGATCGACGAATCGGCACCTCTCGATCAATGGCCGACGTGGCAACACTCGAGCAGCGCGTGGTTCGCTCTCGACTATGGCCTCGCCGCGGGCGATATCCCGAACCATGGTGGCGTGGTGCTACGTACGATCATTCCCACCGCAGGCTTGCATCCCGATCGACGTGAGGACTGGGAGGCGATGCGTGCCGCAGGGCAGCACGTCTCGATCTCGAGACTCAGCCCAAGCTGAGAGACTTTCGCCTGCTAACGAGTAAATCGGCGGGCATCGTTTCACCCCCTACCCCTCGACGGCCGTATCCGGTTCGGCCAGATCAGGAGCGGCGGGGCGAACTTGGTGGGGGTTTCGCTGCAGCGAGAATCCGGCCCAACCCGTGCGCCTGCCCCCCGGTAGCGGCTATACTCCGCCCCGATTTTCCCAAGGGCTTTTTGGATAACGTCGTGAGCAAACAGGACTCCCAGTTTTTCAACATCTTCAGCCTCGTGCTCGGCATCCTCATCGTCATCGCGATCTTGCTGTTCGCACTTGCACGCGCAGTGGGCCGCGATACCCAGAACGCACATCTCCTGCTCGATCCGAAGTACGTCGCCGACGTCGAAAAAAATCTCTCGACGGGTCGAGTTGCCGTCGCAGGACGAGATAATTCGGGGCTCGATATCGTTCCGGCTGCCGGCGCTATCGTTGCCGAGCTCACTATTCCGACCGATGGCATCGGTGTGTATGAACAGGTCTGTGGCGCATGTCATCTCAACGGCATCGGTGGCGCGCCGCGCTCCGACGACCGCGCTGCTTGGGCACCTCGATTGGCACAAGGCAAACCCACTCTCTATAAGCACGCCATCGAGGGTTATACCGGAAAGGGCGGCGTGATGCCCGCGAAGGGTGGACGCACGGATCTCCCGGATGATCTCGTGAAAGCCGCTGTCGACTACATGGTCACCAAGGCGCAGTAAGCGCCCGTCGATCAAGACAGCGCCTGTCTCAACGCGACCGCCTCGAGTACATCGGCCTCGCTAATCGAGGGCGATTCGCGTAGGTCTGCGATGGTTCGCGCGACCCGGATCAACCGGTCGTAGGAGCGAAGGCCCCCCGCCAACACCCGTGATGACAGCAAGACTCGATGCGCGGCGTGATCGAGGCGACACGCCGAGGCCAGCGCTTGTACCGTCAAAGAAACATTTAAACAGCCCTGTCGATCAAGTTGGCGTGCCCTCGTGGCGACGACTCTAGATCGAATACGCTGCTCATCGGCGATCGCTGCACTCTCCTCGGGACCATGTCGAGTTCGACGGTGTTCGGCGAGGTCGGCATCTCCCACTGACTCAAGCATCACCCTGAGATCAAGTCGATCGAGTAAAGGCCCAGATAGTCGGGCTCGATATCGATCGACCGATGCAGGCGTGCATCGACAGCGCCCATAGCACGATCCGGTGTGCCCACAAGGACAGGGATTCATCGCAGCGATCAACTGAAAATGCGCAGGGTACTCGGTTTTCGTACCGACGCGAGAGATTGCGACTCGCCCCGTTTCGAGCGGCTCACGCAAAGCCTCGAGAACTCGTCGATCGAATTCCGGTAACTCGTCGAGAAATAGAACGCCCCGATGGGCGACGGTGATCTCCCCCCGGCCCTGCCGACGCGCCCCCGCCGATGATGGCGCTCGCTGAGGCCGTGCGATGGGGGGCTCGAAATGGTCGTGGGACGACTTCGGGTAATGAGGCAACGGATAACGACAAGATCATCGCGACTTCGAGGGCTTTGTCTCGGGTGAGCGTCGGCAGCAACCAGGGCAGTCGCTCCGCGAGCATGGTCTTTCCACATCCGGGTGGCCCCACCATGAGAAGACTGTGTCCGCCCGTGGCCGCAAGCTCGAGCGCGCGCTTACCCCTCGTCTGCCCGCACACCTCCGACAGCCTCAATCCTTCGATCGCCGAATCACCACAAAAAAGATCGAAGAGCTGTTCGAAGAGCTCGCCGATATAGGAGACCTCTGGATTTCTTTGGCTACAAGTTTTTCGCAGACGGAGCGCAAGCTGTCAGCGATCACGGCTTCGAGATTCGGGCACCAGGTGAGTTCAAGATGATTGCCGAACGGCAGGACGACCTGATGGCCATCGGCGGCCGCAGCCGCAGCGGCGGGAAGCGCACCACGAATCGGACGCAGATCACCCGATAAGCCGAGCTCGCCATAAAACTCGAGGGTGTCGAGGGCTTAGCGGAGCGATACTTGCTCGCTCGCCACCAGAACGCCGATTGCAATGGCAAGATCGAAACGACCGCCGTCCTTGGGTAACTCAGCGGGCGCAAGATTGATCGTGATGCGCCCGGCAGGAAACTCGAATCCGGAATTCGCGAGTGCAGCCCGAACTCGCTCCTTGCTCTCTTTGACCTCAGTGGCGGGCAAGCCGACGATGTTGAAGCACGGTAATCCCGCGCCGAGATGAACCTCGACATCGACACGGGGCGCGATCAACCCGACTTACGCACGACAGAGAATGCGTGCGACCGACATGACGGAGGATCAGTCGCGAGCCGTCGCCGCGAGACGCGCTTCGAGTTGCGCGAGTCGCTGTTCGACGTCTTCAAGCCGAGCACGAGTACGCTCGAGCACTTTGGTTTGAGCCGTAAATTCGTCGCGAGCGAGCAGGTCGAGGCGAGCGAGATTAGCGCGCAGCACGGCCCGAAAGTTAGCTTCGAGGTCATGACGCATGTTTTGGACGGTCGGAGGCATGCTCTCGAACAGCCGGCGGGCGAGATCATCGACGCGAAAATCCATGGTGCTACCTCCTTTGCCCCCTATTGACGCAGGCGGTTTCGCCCGAAGCGCCAAAACGGTGCGCCAAACTCGAAAAAAGCCGTGAAAAAGACCCGAAACGCCCGGTTTGGGGCAGTCGGGGGATGGCATGGAATCTGCAAAACCCCGAGAGCAGGCCGGACGTTGCGAAGGATAACGCGACCTTAGGCTCTGCGCCGAGCGGCATTAGCCGCCGGATCGTTCGGTTTGGCACCCAGCTGGGTAGGCAAAGCGATGAAGGCGTGGCGATGAAAATGATCACCGCGATCATCCGGCCCTACAAGTTGGACGATCTGGAAATGGCCGTGGCGCAAATCGGGGTGCAGGGCATGACCGTGATGGAAGTGCAGGGATATGGCGCTCAACATGGCCATGCCGAGGTTTATCGGGGCGCGGAGTATCACGTCGATTTTGTACCACGTATGCAGGTCTTGATCGCTGTAGACGAAAGCATCGTCGAACCCGTGATCGAGGCCATCGCCAACGTAACCCGCACTGGCAAAGTCGGAGACGGCAGGATTTTCGTAACCAACATCGAACAGGCTATACGCATTCGCACCGGCGAAACCGGGGTGGCGGCAACTTGATTACACGGCGAGCAGGGAGAGAGACATGATGACGACGACCAAAGATTGGATCACTTCGATAAGCGGCTGGCATCGCAAGGCCATCGGGCTTTCGGCACTTGTGCTCGGCCTCTTTGCACCGGCGATATCGCTTGGACAGGATGCGCCCACTCCGGACAAGGGCGACGTCTCGTGGATGATGGTGTCGACGCTCCTGGTCGTGCTGATGACGATTCCGGGTCTCGCTCTCTTCTACGGTGGCCTGGTTCGATCAAAAAATATTCTCTCCGTACTGATGCAGGTGATGGTGGGCTTCTCCCTCATCGTGGTCCTGTGGTGCATCTACGGTTACTCGATTGCATTCACCGAAGGCAGCGCCTTCATCGGTGGCACCGATCGGCTCTTCCTAAACGGCGTCTGGGATCCGGTCGCCGGAACTTTTGCCTACGCAGCGACCTTCAGTAAAGGTGTCGTCATTCCGGAAATCAGTTTCGTGGCCTTTCAGGCGACATTTGCGGGTATCACGTGCTCCCTGATCGTCGGCGCCTTCGCCGAGCGAATGAAGTTCTCCGCGGTACTGATCTTCATGGTGATCTGGTTCACCATTTGCTATTTGCCGATCGCGCACATGGTCTGGTTCTGGATGGGACCCGACGCATACACCGATCCCAGCGTCGTCGATGAGTTGAACTCAAAGGCGGGTCTGCTATGGCAATGGGGTGCGCTCGATTTCGCCGGTGGTACGGTCGTCCACATCAATGCGGGTGTCGCTGGCCTCGTCGGTGCCTATATGGTGGGCAAGCGTGTGGGCTACGGACGCGAACCCATGCCGCCGCACAACCTCGTGCACACCATGGTCGGCGCATCGCTACTGTGGGTGGGTTGGTTCGGTTTCAATGCGGGCTCAGCCCTCGAGGCCGGCAACTTCGCAGCCCTCGCCTTTCTCAACACCCTGCTTGCTACGGCGGGCGCCGTCGTCGCCTGGTCCTTCGCTGAGTGGGCGCTGAAGGGGCACGCGTCGATGCTCGGCGCCGCCTCCGGTGCCGTGGCGGGTCTCGTCGCGATTACGCCGGCAGCAGGTAACGTTGGAATGATGGGCGCACTCGTCATCGGTCTCGTTGCAGGTCCTGTCTGCCTCTGGGGTGTCACGGGCCTCAAGAGATTGCTTAAGGCCGATGACTCTCTCGATGTGTTCGGTGTCCATGGCATCGGCGGAATTTTGGGTGCCCTGCTCACGGGCGTCTTTAACAGCCAAAGCCTCGGCGGGCCCGGCCTCGTCACGGATTGGGTTATGGCCTCAGTGGGGTCGAACCCCATTGCCACGCAGGTATTGACTCAGGCGAAGGCCGTCGGCGTCACAATCGTCTGGTCCGCCGTCGCCGCGTTCATCGCCTTCAAGATTGCCGATCTGATCGTCGGGCTGCGGGTCGCTGAAGAATCCGAGCGCGAGGGGCTCGATACCAACGAGCACAACGAGCGGGCGTACACCAGCTGAGATTTTTGAGGTTACAGTTGTCCCCTGTAAAGCCTGGGGGCGGCAATCGAAAGGTTGCCGCCCCGTTTTTTTTGTAGCGGTCTCTGCGGCTACCGAGCGGTAACGGCCTGCTAAACTTCCGGGCATGCAAGTCGGATTCATCGGGCTCGGCGCTATGGGTATTTCCATGGCGCGCAACCTCCATAAGGTGGGGCTGCTTACTGCAGTCTGGAATCGCTCCGTCGAAAAATCTGCCGCGCTTGCACTCGAGCTCGGCTGTCACGCCGCCTCGAGTCCGACTGAACTCGCGGAGCGTTGCAACATATTGGTTTTATGCGTCTCGGCAGATGCCGACGTGCTTGAAGTACTGCGCGCGGTAGTACCCGTCATCCGGCCGAATACTCTCGTCATCGACTGCTCCACCGTCAGTGCCGACACGGCCCGTACTGCTGCCGCCTTGCTTGCAGAACGTCGCGCTGCATTTTTGGATTGTCCTGTGAGCGGCGGAGTCGAGGGCGCACAAAAAGGCACCCTCGCCATCATGTGCGGTGGCAACACCGCAGACTTCGATCGAGCCCGACCCGTGCTCGAAGCAATGGGCAAGACGATCAGTCTATTTGGGCCGCATGGCGCGGGTCAGGCTACGAAAGCGACGAACCAGATTCTTTGTGCGGGCATTATCCGCACGGCAGCCGAAGCGATGGCGTTCGCACGCGCTCAAAAATTACCCCTCGAATTGCTCGTCGATACGCTGGGTAAAGGCGCGGGTAGCGCGTGGTACTTCGTCAATCGGGCCCCCAATATGATTCGCGGAACCTTTCCCGCAGGCTTCAGAGTTCGGCTGCACGAGAAAGATCTGCGTATCTGCCGAGACATGGCCGCTGCCTGTGGTGTCTCGCTTCCCGTCGTGGATGACATGCTGCGCGAATTCGGAGAGCTGATTCGTCGAGGCTACGGGGACGAGGATATCTCTGCCGTGTATCGACTCAAGTGGGAGTTGTTCGAGAACGCATCTTTCACGAACCCTCCAGAGAATGAGATCTCGGCCTTGCTGCGTCGTGTGCAGACCATCGCCATCGTGGGTTTGAGCGCCGATCGTACGCGTCCGAGTCATGGCGTCGCGCGATCACTACAGAAGTTCGGGTATCGCATCATCCCCATCACACCCTCTGCCCCCGAAATCCTCGGCGAGCGTTGCGTACCGTCGCTCGATCGACTCGGCGACGTGCTCTCTCCGGGAGAGACTGTCGATCTCGTCGACGTGTTTCGACGGCCTGAACATGTCTCGGCTATCGTCGAGGACTGCATTCGTCTGAAGCTGCCCGCGTTATGGCTGCAAGATGGCGTCATCGACGAGGCTGCCGCACGACGGGCTCGTAATGCCGGGGTCTTCACGGTGATGGACCGCTGCCTCTTCCGCGATCGCGCGGCGATGGGTTGATCTCGGAGCCCATTCATGACGCTTCGCTTCACCAAAATGCACGGGCTCGGGAACGACTTCATGGTTATCGAAGCGCGTAAGGGAGATCCGCTTCCCGATACATCAACTTGGCGAAAGCTGGCGGACCGCCATACGGGCGTCGGCTTTGATCAGGCCCTCGTGATTTTGCCGCCTCACCAACCGGACTCCGTCGCGTCCTACAAAATCTTCAATGCGGATGGCGGTGAAGTCGAGCAATGTGGAAATGGTGCCCGCTGCGTTGCTGAGTGGCTCAGATTATCAGCAAGACTCTCTGATCAAGCCGTCCAGATGGGCTTCAGCCTCGAGAGTCTTGGCGGTCGTATCGAGGCCCGCTTCGGCGAACCGGGGATGGTCTCGGTGAATATGGGAACCCCGCATTTTTTGACTAAGGGCAACACGACTCTCTCGGTTGCAAATCGAGACGTCTCGTTCACCGAAGTCTCGATGGGCAATCCTCATGTCGTCCTGCGAGTCGATGAGGTTGATGTTGCCCCCGTCGCAACGCTCGGTGCCCTCCTTGAATCTCATCCGAGATTCCCCAATCGAACGAATGTTGGGTTTTTGCAGGTGATCGATCGCGCTCATGCGCGATTGCGCGTCTTCGAGCGCGGAGTGGGTGAAACTCTCGCCTGCGGCACAGGAGCCTGTGCTGCGATGGCCGCGGGTCGTCGATCGGGTTGGTTCGGAGATGACGTAAACGTCCGTTTACCCGGTGGATCACTACAGATCAGCTGGCGCGGTGAAAACTCGGTACTCTGGATGACGGGCCCTGCAGCAGTCGCCTATCGGGGCGAACTCGATTTTCTTTGAGGAGCATGAAGCCATGAGCAGTGCGGATGACGTTGCGCAATATCTGAAGCAGCATCCAGGCTTTTTCGACGCTCACCCCGAGCTACTCGAAAACCTTCATGTCCCGCATGGCGGAAACGGAACGGTATCCCTCGTCGAGAGACAACTCAAAGTACTGCGCGAGCGGCAGGCGGCGAGCCGTGAGCGGCTTGCAGAGCTCGTTCGGGTGGCGCGTAATAACGATCAACTCGCGGAGCGAATCCATAAACTGACGCTGCGCTTGCTGCATACCCGAACCGCGGCCGACGTATGCGCTCAGGTCGAGGCCTCGATGCGGGAAGACTTTGATGTCGCCCCCACGCAGCTCGTACTGGAGCCCGAGAAACGCCCGATGCTGGAATCTCTGCTGTCGGCAGGCAAACCGCGTTGTGGTCATTTTTCAGAGGCGCAACGTAAGAGTTTACTCGGCGATTCAGGCGCGAGTATCGCGTCGATGGCGATCATTCCCCTCGGACCGGGTGCGACGCTGGGCGCACTCGTACTCGGCAGTACGGATGCGGATCGATTCAATCCGGCGGTGAGCACAGACTTCCTGGCGCGTATCGGCGAAATGATCAGCGCGGCGCTCACGCGTTGCGGAAGCGGACTTCAGGTGTGAAGCCTGAGGCGCGACGATGGCGTGATCGCTTCGGTACTCACCTCGGTACCGAGCGTCGACTTTCGCCACACACCGCCGCCAATTATCTTCGCGAAATCGATGCGTTACTCATCTGGTGTGAGGCCAACCAGGTCGCGTCGTGGAAGTCACTCGATGCGCAGCATCTGCGCCTTTTCGCAGCACGCTCTCATGCCGGTGGATTATCGCCACGAAGCGTTCAGCGCCGTCTTTCGGCGGTGCGTACGTTTCTTCGTTATCTGCAACGTGAGCGGGTCATTACCCAAAGCCCTGCGGCAGATGTCCGGGCCCCTAAGGCAACGCGTCGATTACCGGAGACGCTAGACGTTGATCAGATGAGTCGTCTGCTCGCAATCCAGAGCGATGATCCACTCGCCCTACGTGATCGCGCGATCATGGAGCTCTTTTATTCCTCAGGACTACGCCTCTCCGAACTCATCGATCTCGATCTTGGCGCCATCGATTTTGCAGATCGAACCGTTCGCGTCACAGGCAAAGGAAACAAATCTCGTATTCTCCCGGTCGGTCGAAAAGCCATCGACGCGCTCGAGGCTTGGCTCAAGGTACGCGGCGATCACGCCGGTGCGGGCGAGACGGCTCTATTCACAGGCGGCAAAGGCCGCCGTGTGGGGCATCGCACCATCCAGACGCGTATCGCACGCTGGGCCCGATTGCAGGGACTTCCCGTCCACGTACACCCTCACCTGTTCAGACATTCTTTTGCGTCGCATCTGCTCGAGTCGAGTCAAGATCTGCGCGGCGTCCAAGAGCTACTCGGCCACGCAGACATCGCGACGACGCAGGTGTATACCCACCTTGATTTCCAGCATCTCGCCCGCATCTATGATCAGGCCCACCCGCGAGCCAGGAAGAAGACATGAGCGAAGGATTCAACCCGCACGGCACCACCATTCTCGGCGTACGTCGAAACGGAGTCGTGGCGATTGGCGGAGACGGACAAGTCACGCTCGGTAGCACCGTCATGAAGGGCAATGCCCGAAAAGTTCGGCCACTCGGACAAGGCAAAGTGCTCGGCGGGTTCGCGGGTGGCACCGCAGACGCTTTCACGCTTTTCGAGCGCTTCGAAGGCAAGCTAGACAAATTCGGCAACCTCACTCGTGCAGCCATCGAGCTTGCCAAAGACTGGCGCTCTGACCGCTACCTGCGCCGACTCGAAGCTCTCCTGCTGGTCGGTGATCCGCACAAACTTTTCGTCATTTCCGGAAATGGCGATGTCATCGAACCCGAGCATGATCTCGTCGCGATCGGCTCAGGCGGTCCGTTCGCGCAGGCCGCAGCCCGCGCCCTACTCGAAAACACCGATCTGTCCGCTCGCGAGATCGTCGAGCGCGCACTCAACATCGCGGCGGACATCTGCGTGTACACCAACCGTAATCTCGTCATCGAGGAGCTGTCATCGTGACCGACCCGGCCACGAGCCTACGTCCACGACAGATCGTGGGCGAACTCGACAAACACATCGTCGGACAAGACGCCGCCAAACGTGCCGTGTCGATCGCGCTTCGCAATCGGTGGCGTCGTATGCAGGTCGATGAGCGTCTTCGGTCTGAGATCACACCGAAGAATATTTTGATGATCGGCCCGACCGGCTGCGGCAAGACAGAAATTGCACGTCGGCTCGCTCGTCTCGCCAACGCGCCGTTTGTCAAAGTGGAGGCGACCAAGTTCACCGAGGTGGGTTATGTCGGCCGAGATGTCGACTCCATCGTCAAAGAACTCGTGGATGTCGCCGTCAAAATCACGCGCGAAGCGGAAATCGCCCGAGTAAAGGATCGAGCGGCCGATGCGGCTGAAGAACGCATCCTCGATGCGCTGCTCCCAAAACCCAAGCTGATGGGTTTTTCGACGGACGAGCCCGCCGCTCCGCGGGACGCCGAGACCCGACAGAAGTTTAGAAAGATGCTGCGCGAAGGCGCGCTGGACGAACGTGAGATCGAGATTGAACTTCGAGGCATGGGCCCCGGCATTGAGATTCTCGCTCCTCCAGGCATGGAGGAGATGCAGCAACAACTGCAGACGATGTTCCAGAATCTCGGGGCGGGTAAAAGTCGCTCGAAAAAGATGAAAGTGCGCGATGCAGCAAAGATCCTCGTCGATGAGGAAGCTGCAAAAATGCTCAACGAAGAAGAGCTGCGCGCCCAAGCCGTTCGCAATGCAGAACAAAACGGCATCGTGTTCATCGATGAAATCGATAAAGTCTGTCGTCGACAAGACACGTACGGTGCCGATGTCTCACGCGAAGGTGTTCAGCGTGACTTACTCCCACTCGTCGAGGGCTGTACGGTCAATACGAAGTACGGTCCCATCAAGACCGATCATGTGCTCTTCATCGCCTCAGGAGCATTTCATGTTTCGAAGCCCTCCGATCTGATTCCGGAGCTGCAAGGTCGCTTCCCGATTCGGGTCGAACTCGAACCGCTCAAGATCGAAGATTTCGTGCGGATCCTGACCGAACCCGATGCCTCTCTCACCACCCAATATGCCGCGCTACTTCGTACTGAAGGAGTCGAGGTCGAGTTCGCTTCGGAAGGCGTGCGCCGGTTGGCCGAAATCGCTGCTCACGTTAACGATCGTACTGAGAACATCGGTGCCCGTCGACTGCACACCGTGATGGAGCGACTGCTCGAAAGTCTCTCTTACGACGCCAGTGAACGCACCGGCAGCTCCATTCGTATCGATGCCGCATATGTCGACAGCCACCTCGGCAAGTTAGCACAGGACGAAGATCTGAGTCGGTTCATTCTTTGAGCGACCTCGCTCTCGGCATCGTTGTATTTACGTTCGTCGCGGTACCCGCGTCGCTCTTACTACTTGCGCTCGCGGATATCATTCGACTCGAGGGCGAGGGGCGACGCAAACGCTGGATTCGAGTGTGCCTTTGGGCGCTTGCGTTGCCCGCGTCGATCCCTCTCGGTATCGCTGCATGGGGCTGGGCGGGTGCGGCGCATCTCGAGCCCCTCTGTCAGGCCTATGCATCGCCGGAGTATCGGAGCGAGAGACCGATCTTCGCATCGAGTCTCGTCATCGATAGCGATCAATCACGAACCGGAGAAACGCCGCCGGTCTGGGCGACCGTCGTCGTTGAGCAGTTGCAATCACCACAGGGGCCGCTCGATGAAATACGTATCTCGTCGCAGTCATCCGATCGTTCAGTCATCACGCCGAGTTCGTCAGGGCGCGCGCTGGGACTGCAGGTCCGTCGGTTACTCCACCACGAAAATCTTTGGTTTCGCGTGGAGATGGATCGTTTCCGGCTCTACGATGCGAATGACGGAATGACCCTCGCGCTCGCGGATGAACTCTGGATCGATGCGGGACGCACCCGTTATCACTGCGGGATCGTGAGCGGACGGAACCCGAAGACGGGGTCAGGGTATCCGGCGGGTGACGGAGTCGCTCGCTTCGTGGAGCGCGCGATTGCAGGGACGACTCGGCGCTAGTAACCCTATCTATAACCGCACGTTCGCTCAGACTAAAAAGCCGAGATTTCGGGTCGTAAAGTTGGAGAGGCTTGGTGCGACCTTGGGGAGATCCGAATCGGCGACCCCGAACCAACTCGCCAGCGTCGCCGCGTACTGATCGGCAGAGATCGTGGGGATGATCCGTCCTCCACCAATCTCCAGGGTACTGCCGATCTCGAGTAGCGGATAGCTTCCATAAAATCGACTGCCCCGAACAGCGCCGCCCGCAACGAGTTGCAGGCCGCCCCAGGCATGATCTGAACCATCGCCATTCGAAGTCAGGGTACGTCCGAAATCGGAGTGAGTGAATAAGGTCACGTTGTTGTCCATGCCGATTTCGACCATCGCGTCATGGAAAGATTTGATCGACAAACTGATATTCGATAACAGGCCCGGCTGGTCGCGAACAAGATCATCGTGCTGGTCGAAACCTCCAGCAGATACGAAGAAAATTTGGCGAGACAACCCTAAGCTCTGGCGCATCGAAATAATCTTTGCCACGGTCCTAAGTTGCTGCTGCAGCGCCGAAAGGGTGCCTGTGTTAGGCAAAGCGGTAAAACTGTAGCCCGAAGCAATGGCCGCGCTGATGCGGTCTGCGAATTGAACAGCCCGCTGCTGTACTCCCGCGAAGGACCGTTCGTAAATCGTATTCGAGGCGGACCCGGCTGCGGCCGACAACACGGCCTCGAAGGCCGTACGCCGCGCGGGTCCGGCGCCCGTCGTGGGAAACGCCGTAAAAGGCGTCGGACCGTTCGCACCCATGACATAGGGCTTGGCAATCTCACTGGCCTGAAAATAGGTCTGCCCCGCCAGTGAGACGTTGACTGAGAGTGACTGGGCTCCGGTCTGCGCGTTGAGCACATCGGCGACTCGCCCAGCCCAGCCGGACTTTAGCGTTACGCGTCCGCGTAGGCTGTGCCACTGATCCTGCTGATCATTGTGGGAAAACAATTGAGGTGGGAGCGTATGGCCAGTTGTCGCAGCCGTCTGATATTGGGTCTTCGTAGTCGGCCGAATCAGCGGACCCACATTCGCCATGACCGCAAGCTTCCCGGACGAAAACAGGTCTCGCGCCCCCACCATGCTCGGATGAAATCCGTAGGTTGGGTCTCCAGACAACTGCCCTTGAAGTGTTACGGGCAGCAACGCGGAGCGATCGATTGCCAGGCTCGAGGATGTGCCCCCTCCGCGCGAACGCGCGTAAGCGTTGTACTCAGCCGTGCTGCTCGGGACGACCATATTCCAAGAGTCATTTCCGCCAAACAAAAACAGGCAGACCAATGCCTTGTAATCACCGAAACCACCCGTGCCCGCCATTTGGGCATGGACCGTACCGGCTGTCCGAGCGAAAGCGTGGGCGATTCCGCCTGCTGCCGCTGCTTTGATGAATTTTCTGCGTAGTCGGTTCATGGCACCCGGGTCTCAGCGCTGCAGGGTGTATTCAGGTGACGTCACAACAAAGAAAATCGCATCAGCTGTTCGAGTCGCAAGTGCCGTGTTGGGGTTAGTAGCTGGAACCGACGTTCTTTCAATCTGAGCCTTGGCTTGCGTCTTGAGCGAATTTGATATCTGCGTTGATCCGCCGAGCAGCCGGTCCGCGACACGATTGATCAGTGCTTCGCTATCTGCGGCAACCAACAACTCATCCGCCGTATTGATGTACATGGTATCGACAGCAAGGTTGGTCGCCGTATGCGTACGGCTCTGAGCCTGTACCCAGAAAAAGTTTGCAATCTGGGTGTTGAGATACTCAGTCGCCAGTTGCATCTCGGGAGCCACTCGCCTCGCATCAGCAATTTCACCCGGCGGCGCGTAAAACGGACTGAAAAAATTGAAGACTGAAGGTGCACTGCCCTGCGCCTGACCAAAAACCGCCGAGACACCGCCCGTGAAATTCGCGGCCACGCCCAGCTTTCCGGATCGCGATGTCGCCTCGTAGGCCCGCCAGAATTGGGTCAAGCGCAACAAGGGCTCCTTCAGTTTGCCCGCTGCAGAGGCTGCATTACCACTGGGAGCGGCGCGCGCTTCAGAATCGAGGAGGATTGCCCGGACGACCGCCTCAAGGTTTCCACGGCGTCCGTTTCCATCGTTATTGAATCGTTCCGCAACGCGCTGGACGTAAGCGGGCGACGGGTTACTGGTGACTAACCTTTGAATCAGTTGCTTCGAGATGAACGGGCCAACGTTTGGATGATTGAAGACGTTATCCAAAGCGTCTTTCAAATCTTGTGCTCCCGTTTGGCTTGACGGGATGGTGGCGTTTGCGAGAGCCATGCCGGGATAACTCAGCACGAGCTTGCTACCCGTCTCGTGTTGCTCAGGGTAAAGCCGCATCGGCCTCACTTGGTTATAGCCGATGACAGGCGCGAGCTGCGGACGCGTGTTGGCGAAGGTACAGGCTGGCAGCGTCGAGGGGCATTCCCACTTCCAGCCCGTAAAGACTTTAGCAAACCCCTCGATGACATCCTGGTTATAGGTGGGTAGTGGCTGTCCGGTCGCATCAGTTCGAACAGTCCCGTCGAGATTGAGCTGTACAAGTCCAATGCTGAACAGCTGCATCATTTCGCGAGCGTAGTTCTCGTCGGGCCTAAGATTTGTACCCGCCACCGCTTTTTGGTTACCCAACATCGATAGGTAAACGCCCATCGCCGGATGTAACGTCACCTCCTCCAATAATGTTCGGTAATTGCCGAACGCGTTCCGAGCCAACATGTCATGAAAATCGGCCGTGGCATTGGGCAAATTGAGTAATGCGCCGACCTGAGATACGACAAAAATCTCGGATAAGGCGAAAGCCACGCGCTGACGCAGCTGATCGTCACCCCGAAGAACATTGGCGAACCAGCGCTCTAAACGAACGGCGTTGAGAGATCCGACGTTGAATCCTTGCGGAACAGGATCTGGGTAAGCCGACTCAACCGCCGGTAAGAGCAAAGACGTTTCGCGAGTGAACTGAGCGTCGATCCAACGAGCATAGCCATTGCTCGAATCTCCGAGTGCGATGAGCCGCGATGCTTCTGCTTCAGTTGCGCCAAAGCTGGCCTGATTGAGAAACCGATACGCGTCGGCCTTGGTGATCGGAGGCGGAGCCGGCGCAGCGCTCGTAGGATTTGTAGAGGATCCGCCCCCACTCCCGCCCCCGCCACACGACGAAAGCAGCAGCAGGACGACCGCGACACACAGCCGCGGCACCGAGGCGTTATGACGAGAAACAGACCCCATGACGCGAATCTAACGCAGTCCGGAGCGAGACGGTCTAAAGGGTCACACTCTCAATTCAAAAGAATTGCGAAGATGCGAAGCAGATCCCGAATCAGGAAAAGTATTGTGCGGCGAGTAGGTCGAGTCGCTGCTCAAAGTCGGCGCCGGTCGGCAGCAAGACGCAGCCCGGAGGCAGCTCCTCAGGCGTGACCAAGCGCGCTGCGAAACCGCCGACCCATACTTCGCATCGGCCGCTGAGTTGCTCCGCGAGTTCACGCAATTGATCGAGAGCCGGCACTTCGTTCTCCGGCATGACGAGCGATACCAGCACGGCACGCGCATCGACCTCGAGTGCAAAGCGAGCCAGCTCCTCAGGCGGAACATCGACTCCTAAATTATGTGTGCGGAAACGACGGGTGGCTGCGAGCCAGCTACACATCAGGATGCCGAGTTCATGCCGCTCTCCCGAGAGCGTGGAAAGCACCAGGCAGGGGCCGCTGTCGGAGCGGAGGTATCCGCGCGACACGCTGATGATCAAGCGGCGCACGATGTCCGTGACCATGTGCTCCTGGGCGATCGACACCTCGCCGCGGTGCCAACGCTCACCCACTTCGCGGACGAGCGGTACGAGCACTGTATTGACGACTTCGTTTGGGGGCAGCAGGGCGACCGCAGAAGTCAGCACCTCTTCCACGCCGGAGGGGTCGGAGTGCTCGGTGGCGTCGATGGCGCGCTCGACGTACGACTGTCCACGTGGTGGACCAGGACGCGCTTGGCCGCCCGAATCGGCCACCAGCTTTGCGAGTTCGTCATCAGGAAGAGAGGCAAGCCGACTGATGGTATGGCCAAGTTCGGTCGCCGTTCGTAGCAGGCGCAGGCGAGCGACATCTGCAGCGGAATAAGTGCGTCGGCCCGCAGAATCTCGGGAAGGACGCACCACTTCGTACCGGCGCTCCCATGCTCTCAGGGTCTCGACGGTGAGGCCGGTGGCCTGGGACACGGCCTTGATCGTGAACTGGCCCGCAGAGGGGATCGTCGCAAGCCTGTTCATGATTTGTTCATCTCGTGTATAGCCTCTACCTGTACAGAAGCTTGACAGATTCCTCAGCCCCTGTCATCCTTTGTCCTGTCGAAACTCAGCGTACGCAGGAAATCCGGTACGCCCCAGAGCTAACCCACGGAGGACTGCCATGATTTTCAACGCCAAGAACTTTGCCGCCGCCGCCCTCTTGGGCCTGGCGTCGGTTGCCGCCCAAGCCATCGACTCGACCGTTCTCGATGTCGCGAAGGAAAAGGGTAATTTCAGCACCCTCTCCAAGGCCATCGAAGCGGCCGGTCTCAACGACGCCCTGACGGCCAACGGCCCAATCACCATCTTCGCCCCGACGGACGAAGCCTTCGCCAAGCTACCCTCGGGCCAGCTCGAAGCCCTGCTCCGTCCCGAGAACAAGGACCAGCTCGTCAAGATCCTCACCAACCACGTGGTGCCGGGAAAGGCCCTCGAGGAGAACGATCTGAAGCGCACCCGCAGCGCCAAGACCGTCTCCGGTGACGACGTGAAGATCGAGCTCGTTCGTGGCCGCGTCCGTGTCGACGGCGCCCGCGTTTCGGGTGACTACAACGCCACCAACGGCGTGGTCGTCGCCATCGACAGCGTCCTGCTGCCGAACTGATCGAATCATGAAGGACACGGCGTCCCCGTCCGGGGCGCCGTTCCGGACACGGATGTCCGGATGTAAGGAAACCCCCGTCCAAGGATGATCCGGGTGGAGTGGGCCGAAAGGTTCACTCCACCCCGGACGACGGTTGAGCGTCGTAAGATGCGCAGGTGTTGATCACCACGACCGTAGGCAGCCTTCCCAAGCCGGACTGGCTGGCCGAACCTGAAAAACTCTGGCCCGAGTGGCGTCTCAAGGACGCTGAGTTGCAGCAAGGCAAAGAGCGTTCTGCGCTCGAATGGCTGCGCGAGCAAGAAGCGGCGGGCATCGACGTCGTTGGCGACGGCGAGCAATTCCGCATCCACTTTGTCCACGGCTTCCTCGAGCAACTCGAGGGAATCGATTGGAATCGCAAGACACGGATGGGCATCCGTAACAATCGTTACGAAGCCGATGTCCCCACGGTCACCGGACCCCTCTCGCGCCCTCGCCCGGTTCATGTGGCTGATGCGTCATTCATGCGTCGCCATACCGAGCATCGACTCAAAATCACGTTGCCCGGCCCGATGACGATCTGCGACACCCTCGCCGATGGGTACTACGGCCGACGTGCCGACATGGCAATGCGTTTCGCCGAGCTGCTCAATGCAGAAGCTCGAGAAATCGAAGCGGCCGGCGCCGATGTGATCCAGTTCGACGAACCCGCATTCAACGTATTCCTAGAAGAAGTTCGTGACTGGGGACTACCGGCCCTCGAACGTGCCATGCAGGGGCTCAAAGCGACCACGGTCGTGCATATCTGCTACGGCTACGGAATCGAAGCGAACATTCGATGGAAGGCGTCACTCGGCAATCAGTGGCGGCAGTACGAACAGATCTTCCCGTGGATCAACCAGAGTAGCGTGAAGCAGGTTTCGCTCGAGTTCGCAGGGTCGCGCGTCCCTCACGAGGTGCTGCGTCTGTTGCCGGACAAAGAATTATTGGTCGGCGCGATCGGAGTGCTGCCAGGCAAACTCGAGACCCCTGAAGAAGTCGCCCACAACATTCTCGAGGCCACACAGCACGTCGAGAAGTCGCGTCTTCTGCCTTGCACCAATTGCGGTATGGCGCCGCTTTCGGCTGAACTCGCCCGCGGTAAATTACGCGCGCTGGGTGCCGGCGCGGCCATCGCGCGCAACCGTCTCTGACCAACTCGTGTCCGAGGATCTTCAACTCTCGGATCACCGGATCGTCCTCTGCGGGGCGAATGGAACCCTGGGTCGCGCCATCGCACGAAAACTCGCGGATGAGGGTGCGCACCTCGCGCTACTCGGTCGGAATATCGACTCGCTGCGTAACGTAGTCGAGGGCTTACCCGCCTCAACAAGTGGCCATCCTCATCTCATCGCTCACTGCGATCTCGGACAACAGGAATCGATCGATAGAGCTATCGAAACCGCCCAGAAAGATCTCGGTGGCATCGACGTATTCATCTCGGCGGCAGGTGCTTCGCAAGGTGGAATTTTTTGGGAGCTCGATGATGCGGCGTGGCAGCGCAATCTCGAAGTGAAGCTATTCGGTACTCTACGTATCCTCCGTACTGTGACGGCCCGTATGGCGCAGTCGAAAAGGGGGCGTGTCGTTGTCATTGCCGGAAACTCTGCTGAAAAACCTGATCCCCGTATGCTGCCGGGCGCGGCTGCGAACGCCGCCTTGCTCGCCGTGGTCCGCGGCCTCGCGACGGAACTTAAACCTCTCGGCGTCAGCCTCAATGCCGTTAATCCTGGCCCCGTCCGCTCGCCGCGCCTCGATGCCCTGATGAAAGCCGAGGCGGAACGCACCGGCGTAACCCCCGAGCAAGCGACTACTGCATTCCTTGAGCGAACGGGTGTTCGCGAACTCGTTACACCAGAGGACGTCGCGACCTATGTGGCGTTCTTCGCATCGTCATTGTCCAGCCATCTCACCGGAACTTCGATCACCGTATGACGGATCAACTCGGCCATCGAGCGCGTATTGCTCTCGTCGTTCCCTCGACCAATACCAGTTGTCAGCCGGAATCCGAGATGCTGAGGCCTCTCGGAGTCACCAACCAAACCGGTCGTATCAGCATTAAAGAAAGACCGCTCACCAGCGATCAGGCATTCATGGAACACGTGCAAGCCATGCGCGATGGTATGCGCACGGCTATCGATCAGGTCATGACCTGCCAGCCGACACACGTGATCATGGGTGTGGCACTCGAGGCTTTTTGGGGTGGCGTTGCTGCTGCGAACGAGTTGCAGCGCGAACTCGCTGAACGAGCGGGCGTCGGCGTATCGATGGGATCAACCGCGACCGTTTCAGCATTACAAAGATTCGGCTCCAAATCGATCGCGGTACTCACGCCTCACCAGCCACGAGGCGATGAGCAAGTTCGACGATACTTCGAGGAGGCGGGGTTTTCCATTCCGCGACTCATCGGACTCAAATGCCCTTCCCCCGTGCAGATTGCTCACACCACTCGGCAACAAGTTGTGGATGCTTTGCATGCACTGAATGGCGATGACGTTGATGCCATCGTACAGGTGGGAACTAACCTCGCCGCGATCGGCATCTGTGCCGAGGCAGAGCGGACTTTCCGAAAACCCGTGCTGGCGATCAATGCGATCACTTATTGGGATGCGCTGCGACGTTGCGGTATCGAAGATCGGATTCAGGGTTATGGGCGAACCCTCGAAGAATTCTGACGACATGACGCCATGAGCGAACGCGTACTCATCGCTGGAGGCGGGCCGAGCGGTATGGCCGCCGCGCTGTTTCTGACTCAGCGTGGCATTCCCGTTACGGTGATCGAACGTAGCGTAGAACCGCACGCCGACCCTCGAGCCGCCACCTATCATCCGCCTACGCTCGAGATGCTCGCACCATCCGGCGTTACCGACGACCTGCATTCGAACGGCCTCATCGCGCCGCGATGGCAGTTCCGAGATCGACGTGAGGGACTCGTTGCAGAGTTCGATCTCGGGATCCTCGCAGGCGATACCCCTTACCCTTACCGACTTCAGTGCGAGCAGCACAAACTGGTCGAGATGATGGAGCGACGCGTAGCAAGTTCGCCGCTTGCAACGATCATTCACGGTACCGCTGTGGATGAGGTAGCCCAAGACGAATCGAGCGTGCGCGTCAGAGTCGCTCGTACAGACGGACGGTCTGAGTGCTTTTCAGGCTCCTATCTCATCGGCGCTGATGGAGGTCGAAGTCTTGTTCGAAAGAGTCAGCACATCGAGTTCAAAGGATTTACCTGGCCGGAACGTTTTCTCGTCATCACAACGACCTTCGACTTCGAGTCTCTGGGGTACGCTTACAGCTCGTACACCATGGATCCTGTGGAATGGGCCGCAACTTTCAAGGTGCCAGGGGACGATGGGCGCGGGATTTGGCGCTGCGTGTTTCCGACTCGGCCCGATGAGAATGAGGCAGATCTACTAGACCGGTCGCGCGCCGCTGCCCGTCTCGCGGAGTTCGTGCCGGAGAGCGTGTCGGGGCGCGTCTTACACGTGAATCTGTATGCCGTGCACCAACGCGTCGCGGCCACCTATCGAAAGGGTCGGGTTCTGCTCGTCGGCGATGCTGCGCATATCAATAATCCCCTCGGTGGAATGGGACTCAACTTCGGTATCCACGATGCACACTCGCTCGCTGGACATCTGATCAGAGCGATCGAGAATGGTGATAGCGCTCCACTTGATCGATACGATCGACAACGGCGGACCGTCGCCGAGCGTTACCTCCAAGCGCAAACCATCGCAAACAAAGAGCTTTTAGAAGAGAGCGATGCCGGTCGTCGCACGGCTCGCCAGAGGGAGATGCGTGCGATTGCCGCAGATCCAGAACGGGCGCGGCAGTATCTTTTGCGAACCGCCATGATCGAGGGACTGAGAGCCGCGGCGTCGATCGAGTAACAAAGGCGCTACAATCGTCCAAAGTGGAACATTACGGTGCTTCGGGGGTCTTAGCTACGTGAAAAAATGGCAAAAAAGAACGCTGACCGTTGTAGGCGCATTGGTGCTCGTCGTCGGTCTGTTCACCTTGGAGTTCATGTCCTTCGGGGGGCAGTTCCGCGATCTCAGCGTCCGGTCGCCCGGCGCCTGCTCCACACTGCCTCTGAATGCCAGTGCAGAGGACATCCAGATCGATCGCAATCGAAGCATCGCGTATCTCTCCTCTCTCGATCGCCGTGGGCTCGTAGAAGGTCTTGCCGTCGAAGGGACGGTCCTTCAAGTCGACTTGGTCGCCGATCCGCTTCGAACCGAACCTGCACTCTCGTCAGCACCTCCGGGCTTCCGGCCGCACGGCATGTCGCTTTACCGTATGGGCGATGGCAAGCAGCGCTTGTTCGTGATCAGTCATCCGGAAGGTGACGAGCATGTCATCGAGGTCTTCGAGCAAAATGCCGACAACCGATTCACTCATGTCGGATCGATACGCGATCCGTTGCTCGTGTCTCCGAACGCTATCGTTGCAGTGGGTCCGCAGCAGTTTTATGTCGCCAATGACAAAGGTGATGCGGGCTTCCTGGGTCGAATCGGTGAGTCGTTGTTCCGAACAGGCTTATCGACGGTCGTCTACTTCGATGGTGAGTCGATGCGAGTCGAAGCCGAGCGCCTCAAAAGTGCGGTCGGAATGGGGCTATCGCCCGATGGCCTCACGGCCTACGTCGCCGAAACGCTCGGGAAAAGAGTGTCTGTCTATACCCGAAACCCGCTGACCGGCGATCTGACCTTCAAGCAGCATATCGAGCTCGATGGCTCGCCAGATAACATCAATGTGGATGCTGATGGTGCGCTGTGGATCGCTGTACACGCAAAGCTCATCGACCTGATTCGTCATTTTGGCGACGCGTCGCATCACGCTCCAACCACCCTCCTTCGGTATACTGCAGGCACGACGACACCTGTCTATGTCAATGACGGATCGGAGATCTCCGCGGGAAGTGTTGGCGCAGCCTTCGGAGGTCGGTTGTATATGGGTTCCATCACGGAACCCCAGTTGCTGATTTGCAGAATGCGCTGAGCCAGACGGGAGATTCGATCATGAGCATGAACCGTCGCGAATTCGTTGTATCGACCGCTGTGTCCGCTGCGATCGCCGGGCTCTCGACCCGCGCGCATGCATCCGCCTCCAAAGAGCCAGACGTGATTGTCATCGGTGCGGGTCTCTCCGGTCTCGAAGCAGCATTGACTCTTGAAGAGAACGGTCTATCGGTACTCGTCCTGGAAGGTCGTGATCGAGTCGGCGGACGCGTCTATACCCTGCTCGATCTGCCCGGCTACCCGGAAGTCGGCGGTAACGCCATCGCCAATGCCTACGGCCGCTGCATCGCAGCCGCCGCTCGCCACGGGATCGAGGTCGTCAATCTCGCGCCGCGACTTTTCGCCAATCGTGCAGGCCAAGAGTTATTCATCGGTAATGAACATGTTGCACTCAAAGATTGGGCGGCACATCCGAAAAATCCTTTCGCGGGAGAGTTACGGAAGTTACCCCCATGGAGTTGGGGCGATGCCATGTTTCAACAGCACATGCCTTTCCGCGATCTCGAGAACTGGTATGACCCAAAACATGCCCAGCATGATATCTCGGTTCACGACTTCCTAAGCGCTCACGGCGCTACCGATGATATGATCCGCCTCGGGTTTGATACCAATATCGCCTACGGCACGACGGCCCGTGATGTTTCACTACTTCAGCAAGCTTTCGCAGACCATTGGATGGCAGTCAACCGCGGAGCCGTCACGGCCTTCTCGCGAACGGGCGCATCGAATGTCTCCACTGGAGTTCCTGCAGCGGGCGTTCCCCCGGGCGTTTTAATCGGGGCGTTCAAGGGCGGCAACCAACGACTGCCGATGGCGATGGCCAAAAAGCTCAAGGGCGATTTGTTACTCAATTGCCGAGTCACTGCCATTGAAGTGACAGACCAAGGCTCGAAAGTGACTTGTAGTGACGGTCGAAGCTATAAAGCGAAAGCCGTCGTCTGCTCCATGCCGTTCTCTACGCTCCGTCACGTCGCGATCGACCCGTTGCCAGAGCCAACTCAGTACAAAGCGATTCAGTCACTCGGCTACATTCCGATCACTCAATATCACCTCATTGCCAAGCGCCCGTTCTGGTTGGAAGACGGATTATCCCCATCGATGTGGACAGACGGACCGCTCGGTATGGTGCTCGCTCAACGATTTGGAAAAACCGATGATGAAGTGACGAGTCTTACCGTGTGGGCTCGCGGCCTGAACGCCCAATACCTCGATCGTCTCGGAGTTGAAGAAAGCTCGCGGGTGGTGGTCTCCGAATTCGAGCGGCTGCGCCCTGCCTCGAAAGGCTTGCTATACGTGGCAGCGGTACATTCTTGGAGCACCGACCCGTTTTCGGCGGGCGACTGGGCGATCTTCCAGCCAGGGCAGGTTCGAGAACTTCGCGCTTCGATTGCCAAGCCGCATAAGCGGCTCTTTTTCTGTGGCGAACACACGGCTATTGGGAGCCGCGGAATGGAAGGCGCTTTCGAGTCGGCGGAGCGGGTCGCGCTGGAAGTACTTGCCTCTAGCTAAACGCGATACTCGATCAAAGATTTCCGCCGGCACCACGCCACTCCGGCTTGGGATAAGGATCTTCGCTGACCGACTTCGGCTTTACGGTCGATCGCGATCGCCAAACGATCAGCCACCAGAACCCGAAGAACGAGAGTGCCATCCAGCAAAACTCGTGCATGCCCCAATTCTCGACGCCATATCGAGCGAGTTGCTCGAACATGATGAATGCGACGGTATAAACCACTGCACCGATCAGCGCACCGAACTTCCAACTACCCGAGCGCTGTCGTCCGCGAATGGCAATCGTCCACCATGCGACAAGAAAGAACACGGTGTAAAGATTAATGAGCCAGAGCCAGTAAGGTGACTGCTGAAAATAGTGGTTGACCCAGAACGCGCCTGCACCAAAAAACGAGAGCAGCACGTAACGCCATTCGTCGAGCGGCTCTTTAAGAATTCGCTGCCAGAGAAGGACGAGAAAGACATAGGCAGTCCACGTGCCGAATAGCAATTCATAGAATTGCACCTTGCCTTGCCAGGCGTCCTCGAGCGGCGGCATCCACATATCGAAATCCCCCCCTTAACTCAGCAGCCGTGCTGACCATAAAGGCGACGGTTCGTGAAATGCCAAAAACTTCGACTCCCATGGCCGACTGACGGAATCGACAAACCGGAGTATCCTCGCGGCCACGGGAACCTATGTTGAATGCCACGATAACGGGCTGGGGCAAATGTCTGCCACCGGCCGTACTAAGCAACGCGGATATCGCGACCTTTCTGGATACCACTGACGAGTGGATCACCACTCGAACCGGTATCAAAGAACGTCGAGTTTCGCATGTGTCGCTTGGCGAGATGGCTTATGTCGCCTCCGCACGCTCGCTCGCCTGCGCCGGACTCGAAGGCCGAGACCTCGAGCTCATCGTCTTCGGTACGACAACACATGATGATCAATGCCCCAACATGGCTTCGGGCCTGCAACGTCGACTCGGGGCCGACGGCTGCGGCGCGATGGACGTCAACACCGCCTGCACAAGTTTTCTCTACGGTTTGTCGACCGCTGCCGCGATGATCAAAAGTGGTGTCGTACGCAATGCACTCGTCGTCGGAGGCGAGCTGATCTCGCCTTATATGGACTGGAACGATCGCAACGTCTCCGTTCTTTTTGGCGATGGCTGTGCAGCGGTCGTCTTGCAAGCCACCGACAAAAACGAAGGGCTGATGCTCGAAAAACTCGGCTGCTACGGCGAGTCTCGCGAGATCCTGCGCATCCACGGCATTGGCGGTGCCTATGTTCATCAGGGGCGGATGCTCGGCTCGACGGAATGGCAGTTCGAAGGTCAAGAGATTTTCAAAAAAGCCGTGAATGGCATGGGACTCGCGAGCGAAGATGTGCTGAGACGTGCAGGTCTCACCGCCGACGATGTCCATCTTGCAGTTCCGCACCAAGCCAATCTGCGCATCATCGAAGCCGTGGCCAAGCGTGCGGGTGTTCCCATGGATCGCGTCTATGTCAGTGTCAGTCGCTACGGCAATATGTCGGCGGCAACCGTGCCGGTGGCGCTTTGCGAAGCGCTCGAAGAGGGGCGTGTTCAGCCTGGCTCACTGTTATTGATGCCAGCGTTTGGCGGAGGGCTGACGTTTTGCGCGCATCTATTACGCTGGGGTGAGCGTACGACGCCTATCGCCTCCAGTGACGCCGAGCTTCCTCCGGCCGAGCGCTCCGCGCTCGAGATGGTGCAACGTTACCGAACATCGCGAGGCGCGGGTTGGGCATGAGCTCCGATCCACGACGACGAATGTTGCCTGTCGTTGCGATGGCGTTGTTCATCGATTCGATGGGCATCGGCATCATCATCCCGGTTGCGCCACAACTCGTCATGCAACTATCCGGTGCATCGATTGCAGATGCCGCGCCCATCGCCGGCTGGCTCACCCTCGCCTACGCGTCGATGCAATTCATTTTCTCGCCAGTCCTCGGAAACCTCAGCGATCGGTACGGTCGAAAGCTCATCCTTCTCGCTTCGCTCGCGGCGCTGTCCGTGGACTATGTGCTCATGGGCTTCGCGCCGACGCTTGCGTGGCTATTCCTCGGTCGAATCATCGCCGGTATCGCCGGAGCGACGTTTTCGACTGCTAATGCAGTCGTGGCCGATATCATTCCCCCCGATCAACGCGCCAAATATTTTGGTCTCAACGGCGCGGCTTGGGGCATGGGCTTCATCGTGGGTCCCGTCGTCGGAGGCTTGCTCGGCGGATACGGCCCGCGGGTGCCTTTCTTTGCTGCAGCGGTGTTCACCGCAATCAACTTTCTGATCGCAGTCGTGGTACTCAAAGAAACATTGCCGGAAGCTCAGAGACGAGCGTTCTCAGCGCGCCGGGCGAACGTTCTGGGCGCAATCAAATCCATGCGCGCGATTCCAGGTGCCGCGTTACTGCTCTTCGTGTTGTTCATGTACCAAATCGGACACGACACGCTGCCCTCCACCTGGACGTGGATGACCATGGCGAAATTCGGCTGGGGCGAACGCGAGATGGGCATCTCTCTGGCCGTCTTAGGACTCGGAACAGCCGTGGTGCAAGGCGGTCTCGTGGGAGTCTTCACTCGCAAACTGGGCGAGCACCGCTCAGCCCTGATCGGACTGACAGCAGGCTCGATTGGCTTTCTGGGTTATGCGCTGTCCACAGAACCTTGGATGCTGTTTGCGAGCGTTCCGATCGCCTGCCTGATCGGCCTGACCATGCCGTCGATCCGCGCGATCCTCTCGCGACAGGTACCCGCCAATGCACAGGGAGAACTCCAGGGCGCCATCTCGGGCATCGTGAGCTTCACGGCACTCGTCACCCCGTTCACGATGACTCACCTGTTCAGCCTGTCGATGGGGCAGATGCACTTCCCGGGGGCGCCGTTCGTCGCGGCCGCGGTTTCGCTGGCTGTCGGTGCCGTACTGTTCCCGCGCAGTCGATTCAGCGGCGCGAACGCACCCAGATAGCGAAGGCCAACAGGAGAATGTTGGCTCCCGCCATGATGATGAACGGAGAGCCAGGTCGCCATTCGTCAAAGGTATAGCCACCGATCTTCGAGATGGCGAGGATACCGAGGGCGCCAAAGAAACCCACCATGCCGATGACCGCGCCGCGAATGGCACTCGGCGCTTCCTGGGCGATGAGCACTTGCGAGGCGAGAATACCGCTCGCCTGCCCGATCCCGAGCATGGCCGCCGCGCCGAACGCCAAACCGCCGAGCGCCGGGTCGGGCGTGAATCCCATCCAGCCATAACCGATTACGGACAGCACGGTGGCGATGATGACGAGGGTCACTCGATTCACCTTGTCGGCCATCCAGCCGAAGATTGGCGCCCACAGCATCGCCGAGCCTTGGACGATGCCGAATAAGGCACCTTGCCGTGACGACGCTTCGGCTGCTGTCGCACCGTCGGCGATCGCTGCCGTCTGTACCCATAGCGACAGAAACAGCGCGACGATCACCAGGTCCGCACGGGCTGCAAACGACGCGGCGTAAGCGAGCGCGATACGCGGCTGTCGGCCCGCGATCAAGCCCTGAGTCAGGAGGGTACGTAACGGCAAACGCTCGGTGAGTTGATCGGGGCGGCCGGGTTTCAACCCCAACATGATGAGCGCACTCACGACGCATACGGCCGAAATCGTGAGGTAGGCAAACTGCCCCGCTTCGGTTTCAGTCGCGCCGAAACCCTGATAGAGCGAGGGAAGCCGGGTGAGGACAGCGAAGAATAACAATGCGCCGACTGCATTGAGAAAGAAGGAAATTCCCGTCAGCTTGCCGCGATCGGCATCGACGGGATAATCGGCGAGCACCGTCGCCAACATACCGCCAAGCGCTGCGATCCCGACGGCGTAGATGAGTCGGTAGATCAGTAACTGGCCGACATCGTTTGCAAAGGGATAGGCCGCGTAAGCGAGTGCCGTAATGAGAAACCCCGTGATGTAGACCACTCGTCGCCCTACCCGATCGGACCAGGCCCCGAACAGTCCCACACAAAGCAGGGTGATGATTTCCTGCCAGAACTGCAGATCGCCCGACACCACCCCGCGCTGCTCGACCGGAACGCCAATGTTCACCTCGAGGAGATAAGGTTGAAGCGTTGTTGCATACGTGAAAATGCCGATGCTGACGAACGCCGCCCAAAGATAAGCGCCAACGTGTCCTCGGGTGACTCCTGGCATCAGGCGGACTGGGCCGAACTTGGCGCCGGCGGATTGGTCACTCATGAGGAATCTCCAGGGTCAGCGAAACATCCAGAAGGCGGGATAGCGAGCATGCATCCTTGCGTCGAGACCATGCCATTGGCCGGTTGGCCAAATTACGAAAGGAAGAAACATCAACGCAAGCACGATCAGCGAGGCGTCATGGTACCCGCCGATCGCAAAAGAAAACATCATGAGCATTGCGCCCATTGCAGCACTGCGCGTCATGAAGCCGAATAACAATCCGGCAGCGATAAAGGTTTCGCCCCAACAGACGAGCCAAGCGAGAGGCTGGTAGTACGGCAGACCGAGGTTCTCGATGAACCAGGCACCGAAAGACTCAGGGTCGATTTCCTCAAGCCGCTGCATGAAGATCTGCGACAAGCGATCAGTGGTGATGTATTGCTGGCGCCATTTATTGACCGCGGCGCCCAAGAAAAACAGGGCGAGTAGATACCGCAATACGAGCAAGGCGATGCGGCCAGCGCCGAGTTTCCGGCGTTCGTTCACGGCGCTCGCTCGACAGGCAACTCACGGCCAAGCATCGCGCGCACCCAGGCATAGCCTTCACGACGAGGTAATGCCCGACATCGCCCCTGTAAATCACCATTGAGCGTCCGCCATTGGCCGTTACGCATGTCGATCACCGAATCCGGTAAGAGGATGAGGCCTGCCGCCGCATCTACACGCGCCTTGGCCTCAGAACTCACGATCCGACGACGCTCACCCTCGTTTTCATAGACCGTCAGAGGCCGGACGTCCGCGGTCTTTTGGCGAAAAAGCTGGATGAGGTAATCCCAGATCGTTGCGATCTGCGCCCAGAAACTCTTTTCGCGTAGTCGGTACAGGCGATAGGAATTAGTCTCCGGTACGACGTCCGAGACCTCGCACCGGAGGAAATCATCGCAGGTACTGCATAACAAGTTGATGCGTATCTGTATGGACTCAGGCGGAAGCGGCGCGGGGCCGCGATCACAACCCGCCAAAAAGAGGAGTGTCGCAACGAGCATCGCTCTGCCGAGGGAGCCTGTTTGATTGATGGTTCGTTGATCCACGGGTCGATTTCGGTCAGCGTTGCGGACCAAGTCAACATTGAGCGATAAAAGCGTGTACCTTGCGGACAAAGAGGGTACGACGATGGCTTCGAACTCTGCCTGGTTTGTCTTGGCACTCGCCATTTTGGTGTCCAGTTGCTCTTCGACACCCAAGACATCCACCCCATCTTTCAACACGACTGATCGCTTCTGCGTCGACGCGCAGGCTGCCATCGTCACCTCAGAAGTCGAGGCGCGGAATGAGATTCATACCGACGTCGCCGCCTTCACCAAGTCGAAGCCCGTCGCTCGCCCCCTTGTCACCACCCAATACGTCTGGCCCGAGAGCGCTGAGCCGAACGCGCAACCGATGATGGTGTCCTGCAAGATGAAGACGGCGGATCATCTCGTCAGCGAGTACGGCGCTGAGGCCGCGGGCGCTGATATCGGTTGCAGCGGGGTAAACGCCCTCACCTTGCAGCGCGTGCTCGACTCCATGACCCCGGCGGAACGCCGGCGCGCGCTGTTCAAGCGTGGTCGAAACGTTGTAATGGAAACCGACATCGTGACCGCCATGGGTCCTATTTGGCTCGAGCCGTATGCGATCGCCCGCGTAGATGAGTCGGGCACTCTCCGGCTGCAAGCAAAAGCCATGCGTAACGACTGGCTCGATCCGCGCTATCTCACAGCGCCTCCGCAGTTTCGGGGCACGCGTTACTGTCATCTCGTCGCGCCAGAGTATCTGCGACGACTACTGCTCGGGGAGGTCAAACCCGTCAGCGCATCGTGACGAATTCTTCTGCGCTCGTCGGATGAATGGCGATCGTGTCATCAAAGTCTCGTTTGGTCGCGCCCATCTTCACGGCGACGGCAAATCCTTGAAGCATTTCGTCGGCACCCGCGCCGATGACGTGACAGCCCACGACTCGCAGCTCGGAGCCCACCGTGACCAGTTTCATTTCGGCACGCGGCTTGCGCGATGTCAGGGCGTGATACATCGGCACAAACCCTGACGTGTAGACCTTCAAAGATTCTGCGCCATAACGATCTCGGGCTTCCTGCTCGCTGAGGCCCACCGTACCAATCGGTGGATGACTGAATACCACCGTCGGGATGTTCGAGTAATCGAGATGGCGGTCGGTCATGCCGCCGAAGACTCTATCGGATAATCGACGCCCTGCGGCGATCGCCACAGGCGTCAACAAGGCGCGCCCCGTGACGTCCCCGATGGCATAAATGCCACCGACGTTGGTTTGCTGGAACCGATCGACCGCAATGTGCCCGGAGTCATCCAGTTTCACCCCTGCACGATCGAGCCCAATCCCCTCGACCATCGGGTCACGGCCGATGGCCCAGACGACGCAGTCGAACGCGCCGAGCGTGCGTCCATCTGCCGTAAGCATACGCAGACTGCCATCGACATCACGCTCGAGCGCGCGAGGCGTGGCGTTGGTTTCGATCGCCGTGCCTTCATCACGCATGATCTTCATGAGGGTATCGCCGAGCATGCTGTCGAAGTGACGCAGCACATGCTCGTGGCGAATGACGAGCGATACCTGACTGCCGAGCGCAGCGAACACCCCGGCAAGCTCGACGGCGATATAACCGCTCCCCACGACTGCGACTCGGTCGGGCTTTTCTTCGAGAGCGAAAAATCCGTCGGAGGTGATCCCAAGCTCTGCGCCTGGAATGGCAGGCTCGGCGGGTCGGCCGCCCGTCGCAATCACCACGTGCGGGGCCTCGAGTGTGTCGTCGTCGACCCTCACCTCGCCTACTGCGATAAAGCGACCGTGCCCTCGCAGAAGTTCGATTTTTTTGCTCGCGAGATTGCGCTCATAGATGCCGTTGAGCCGATGGATATAGGCCTCACGCGACTCTCGAAGCACACGCCAGTCATGGCCGCGCAGTGCGAGATCGAAGCCGTAGTGCGCCGCATCATGCGCCGCATGAGCGATCTGGGCGGCATTCCACATGACCTTTTTCGGAACGCAACCGACGTTGACGCAGGTACCTCCGAGCCGCGCAGACTCGATGAGCGCCACTTTGGCGCCGTATTCCGTCGCACGCTGCGCGCAGGCGAGTCCGCCGCTGCCACCGCCGATCACCACCAGATCGTATTTTCTCGTCGTCATGGCCGAATCGTACACGGCGTCCCGACCTCTTGCTGCGGGGAGCATGACCGTTTCGTCATCCGTGCATTACTCTAGGGCCATGACCAAGACCACCGTCGCCACTTGGAACGTCAACTCACTGAGGGTCCGACTCCCCCAACTTGCGGAATGGCTTGCCACGGCGAAGCCCGACATCGTCGCCCTGCAGGAAACCAAGATTCCGGATACCGATTTTCCGGCCTCCGAGATTGCCAATCTTGGATACGAGGTCGTCTACAGCGGGCAGCGTACGTACAACGGCGTCGCCATCCTCTCCAAGAAACCGCTAAAGATCATCGCCACCGGTATTCCAGGCTTCGAAGACGAGCAACGAAGGGTGCTCGCCGCCGAGACCGACGGTCTCATCGTGCTCGATCTCTATGTACCCAACGGCCAGGAACCGGGCTCAGACAAGTACGCTTACAAACTCCGTTGGCTCGAGGCACTTGATCACTGGCTGCGAAGCGCCTTGCTCAAAGATCGTGAGGTCGTTGTCCTCGGTGACTTCAACATCGCCCCGGAAGATCGTGACGTACATGATCCAGCCGCCTGGGTCGGGAGTGTCCACGTCAGCGAACCGGAGCGCGTAGCGTATCGAAAGCTGCTCGATGCCGGACTCGTCGATGTCTTCAGAAATTTTGAGCAGCCCGAGAAGTCTTTTAGTTGGTGGGATTACCGGGCGGCGGCTTTCCGCCGAAATCATGGACTGCGGATCGATCTGATCCTCGCGACGACTCCCCTCGCAAAACGTTGCGTCGCCTCGCATATCGATCGCGAGCCGCGCCGTGCAGAGCGACCCTCAGACCATACGCCGGTAGTCGCCGAGTTCCACCGCGAGTGAGGCGGTCGACGCAGGCGCGACATCCGCGACGAAGCGTTCATATAAATCTTCGATACGCGCCAGTACGATCTCGCGCCCGTCGATCGACGAAGACTCGATGGCGCGGTACAGGACTTGGGGAGTGAGCTGGTTCGAGCAGCGCGTCGCAAGCGGCGCGAAGCTGAGATGCCACGGTTCGGGGCTGACGCCGCGTGGACTTCCTCCGTCGTTTGGCCCGACATACGGTCGGAAAAATCCGAATCGATGCATGTGCGCGTCGAGCCATGATGTGAGCGGCGCAAACGGTCCGTCGCTCGCATATTCTCCAGGTACCAACTGAAGCCGAGAACGCTCGGGCAATGCTGCGGCATCAAATACGTCGAAGTCCGTACCCCAATGGTGTCGACTCGCACCCGGCAACGCCGACCAGATGAGAATCGCCTCAACCCGCCCCTCGGGTGAGAGCGATGCCACGTCCAGTGCATTACCCGCTCGATCGAGCATCGGCCGTTCGCCACGAAATTTCCCATTCCAGATCGCCAGTTGACGATCGAAATCTCTGAATGAGGACGCGACGCGCAAATCTAAACCTGCCCCCTTAGCCGCCTCGCGCATGACAAGAAAGGCCGACATTGCGTCCCGATGCAGGGTGCACCCGATATCGGCGGCGTCGATGACGTGCGAACGACTCCGGCCGGTGAGCTCAAGTTCGTTCAGTAAGTCAGGCAAATTGCGCGTAGACCGCATGAGCCGCGAGCATACACGTACAATCGCGCCCGTGATTCACCTGCGTACCATTCAACTTCGTCGCGGTCCCGACCCCCTGCTCGAGGATGTTTCCGTCAGCATTCTGCGCGGTGAGAAGGTCGGACTCGTCGGCCGAAACGGCTGTGGCAAGTCATCCCTGCTCGCCCTGTTGCGCGGAGAACTCGCTCCCGACCGAGGCGAATTCGAGCTCCCCGGCAAACTTTCCGTGGCGTCGGTGGCCCAAGAGTTACCTCACTCGCAACAGCCGGTCATCGAGCATGTCATCGACGGCGATACCGCCCTGCGGGAATGCGAGCGCGCACTCGCGGAAGCCGAGCAGTCGGACGATGGTATTCGACATGCGCATGTGCTCGGAGAATATGACTCGCTGGGTGGCTACACAGCTCGTACGCGGGCGGCCGAGTTACTCGATGGTCTGGGCTTCGATCCGGCCGCGATCGATCGCCCCATCGCTGATTTTTCCGGCGGTATGCGAATGCGCGCCAACCTTGCTCGGGCACTCATGTGTCGCTCAGATTTGCTTCTGCTCGACGAGCCGACCAATCACCTCGATCTCGACGCCGTACTCTGGCTACAAGACTGGCTACAGTCGTACCCGGGCACACTGATACTCGTCTCGCACGACCGAGACTTTCTCGACGCCATCATCGGTCGTGTACTGCATATCTCGGCGAAGCGTATCGACAGTTACACCGGAAACTTCAGCGAGTTCGAAACACAGCGACTGTCACGCCTCGCGCAGCAACAAGCTGAAAACGATCGGATCAAGCGCGAGACCGAGCGCGTTCAACGTTTCATTGATCGGTTCCGCGCGCAAGCCACCAAAGCGAGACAAGCTCAGAGTCGCATCAAATGGCTCGAGCGACTTCCTGCCTTGGTCACGCAACACGTCGATGCCGCGTACGACTGGGAATTCAAGCAGCCACGTAAGCTCCCTGCCCCGCTCGTCGACCTCGACCAGATCAGCGCGGGATACGGTGATCGCACAATTATCTCCGGCGTCAAACTATCGATTGCGCCGGGTGCACGACTCGGCATCTTGGGTCGAAACGGCGCAGGTAAATCAACATTGATGAAAACCATCGCCGGAGAGCTTGAGGCGATGTCGGGCTCACGTACTGGTGCGCCCGATCTCGAGACGGGATTTTTCGCGCAGCTCGAAGTCGATCAGCTCGACGCCTCGAGCACGGCCATCCTCGAACTGACCCGTCGCGGCGGATCCGAAGCCGCCGTGTGGGGCGAACAACAAAAACGCGACCATCTCGGACGATTTAATTTTTCCGGTGACCGCGTATTCGAGCCCGTGGCGTCATTCTCAGGTGGCGAGCGTGCGCGGTTGTCACTCGCCATCTTGGTGGTACGGCGACCCAATCTGTTGTTACTCGACGAGCCGACTAACCATCTCGATCTCGAGATGCGGGATTCTTTGTTGCTCGCCCTGCAAGAGTTTGAGGGTGCGGTCGTCGTCGTGTCGCACGATCGAGGGTTACTGAGCAGCGTTTGCGACGAATTCGTACTCGTGGGTCATGGCGAGGTCATGCCCTTTGATGGAGATTTGGCTGACTACGCCACGTGGCTCTCGCGTCGATCGCGTGTAGCGTCGATCTCCGGCAATCTCGACTCGAATCAATCGTCATCGCGTAAAGGGCGAAAACGTCAGGAGGCCGAGAGCCGAAATGCGATTACGCCTCTGCGCACAGAGCTTCGTCAGGTTGAGAAAGATCTCGAGCGCCTCGGTAAAGAACGACTGGCACTCGAACAAAAGATGGCGGATCCCAAGGCTTATGCCTCGGCCGATGCGGCGCTCACGAAGTTGCCCGAGACTCACGCCAAACTCTTGGAACGGATCGCCTCGCTCGAGGAGCGATGGCTCGAACTCAGCGAGCAGCTCTCGGGCTAAGCGGAAAATCTGGCCCCAGAAAGAAACCCCAGAAAGAAAAATGGGCGGATCTTTCGATCCGCCCGAACGGGGGTCACTCGTCAGAAGGGACGGTTGACGACCTCAATTCTACCGGCCGATCGAGGGGTGTCAAGCATTTGTACAGAACAAAAGCTATACGTTTTGAACCCCCTTCGACACAGGGAGAATTGTCTTAAATATTAGACACTTATTGTTACATTTTTTTGTGGGAGCCATCGCAATGCGGCGCCTTGGCGGTGTGTTTGCAGCCGCAAAACCAGACCGTTCCGGTCTTATCGGCGTCGTACTTCATCGGCGTGAAAGCCGAGCCTTTGTGAGACCCGTCGCAGAAAGGCTGCTTGGCGGACTTACCACACGTACACCACCAATAGGTCTTCCCCGTCTCGACATCCACGGCGTACGGCGTTTTGCTGGCAATGACTGGATCGGACATGACGAAAATTCCTGAAGTTAAACTGCCGCGCAGTCTATCCCGAGGCCTCGCATGACCACCATTGGCACTCCCCGCAAACCTTCGGCCACGCGCCTGATGCTGCTCGGCTCAGGAGAGCTTGGAAAAGAAGTCGCCATCGAAGCGCAGCGTCTCGGCCTCGAAGTCATCGCTGTGGATCGATATGCCGATGCACCGGCAATGCAGGTTGCGCATCGAGCTCACGTCATCCGCATGCTCGATCGATCCGCCTTACGCGAACTCGTCCTGAGAGAGCGACCACAATTCATTGTTCCGGAAATCGAGGCCATCGCGACCGAGGAATTACTCGCGCTCGAATCCGAAGGATTCAATGTCATCCCAACTGCCCGCGCCGCGCGATTGACCATGGACCGCGAGGGTATTCGACGCCTCGCGGCCGAAGAGTTGGGGCTGCCCACGTCGCCCTACCGATTCGCCTCGACGCAGGACGAGTGTCGAGCGGCTGTTGCAGCCATCGGCACGCCTTGTGTCGTGAAGCCGGTGATGTCGAGCTCTGGGAAAGGTCAAAGCGTCATCAAGAAATCTGCCGATATCGATCGCGCGTGGGATTACGCTCAAGCGGGCGGTCGCGCGGGGGCTGGCCGGGTGATCGTCGAGGGTTTCATCGAGTTCGATTACGAAATTACCTTGCTCACGGTTCGTCATGCGGGTGGCACATCGTTCTGCGAACCGATCGGCCATCTGCAAATTGCAGGTGATTATCGCGAGTCTTGGCAACCGCACCCGATGAGGGACACCGCGCTCAAAGAAAGTCAGCGCATCGCCGAACGCGTCACCGCAGCACTCGGTGGACGAGGCTTGTTCGGAGTGGAGCTTTTCGTGAAGGGCGATTCGGTGTGGTTCAGCGAGGTGTCACCCCGCCCTCACGATACAGGGATGGTCACGATGATTTCCCAGGACCTCTCGGAATTCGCGCTGCACCTGCGCGCGATTCTCGGGTTGCCGATCCCGGCGATCCGACAGTTCGGCCCTTCGGCATCAAGCGCCCTGCTCATCGAAGGCGCCTCCGTCAACGTGAGCTTCAGCGAACTGGATGCGGCACTGGCAGAGCCTGATACCGCTCTGCGACTTTTCGGCAAGCCCGAGGTAAGTGGTCAGCGACGAATGGGCGTCTCGCTCGCCAGGGCCGACTCCATCGAGGCGGCCCGCGTCAAGGCCCGACGCGTCACCGAGATCGTGACGAAAGGGACTCGGTTCTAGCGGTCATTGTCAGGCGTCGTCGCGCCAGCGGCGCAACCGAATCGCCAGCAGGACGAATATCGCCGCGACGGCAAGACCGGAGTAAAGATGGAGCTCGCCCAGCAACGAGGCGGCACTCATCTCGTTATAGGTATTCGCGATGGAATCGAGGATCACTTGCGGCCCGGCGCCCGTCTCGACATTAATGCCCAACGATGCCGCTTCAAAATAATGAATCAGACGATGACCGATGAGCTGGGCGACGTACTCGGTATTGAAAATGATCTCTTCGAAAAGTATCACGAGCGCTGGGGGCAGAACGGCCCAAAGAAACGGCGCACGCTTCGCCCAAACCGAGACCAACAGCAACCAGCCCGCGATGGGGGCATACCATAACGAAGCAAGAAAAAGGTTCTGCAGCAGGGTCAACTGCAGTGCCAGCCAGGCGGTCAGGTGGAAGTTACCGAGCGGTGCAATCGGACTTCCTGACACCTTGAGCGCGATGATCACGAAGGTCAGAAGGCCCATGACGAGCGATACGGCCCAGACCCATACGGGCACGGCCACCATGGCGGTAAACAACTTGGAGAGAACCGTGGCCGAATCCGATACGGGCATCGACTTCCAAAATAAAATGCTGCGGTCCTTGCGTTCGATATAGAGCGCGTCGAGCAAATAGAAAAACAGGACGATGATGGTGACAACGAGCACAGGAAGTCCGATGGAGCCCATCCAGATACTGAAGAGCTTCGCCTGAGCCATCTGATCCGCTGCCAGCAGACCAAAGAACGCCGCGCTTTCGACGTCGAGGTCGACATCGAGTCGAATGCTTCCGGCGACATTCGTACTGATGATTGTTGCGAGGACGATGAGTGCCGCCGTGACGACGGGTACCCAGAGCAGGCTGCGATGCTCCCAGGTCTCCCGTTTGACGAGTGTTAAAAAAGACTTGGCATTCATGACGCACCCCCGGCCATTTTGGCGACGAAGAGATCGGCTACGGACGGCGTACGTATCTCGCCGAGAGCAGCGAGCTCGGTCGCATCACGCCCCTCGAAGACGAACGCAGTTCGACCAAAGACTTCACGCTCGTAGATCGGCTCTAGGCGCCGAGCGGCCTCGCAAGCGTCACCGTTTGCAATCAGCTGAACAAATCGGCCTGGTAAATCGTCGATGGCAGAGTCGAGAACGATCCGTCCGTGGTTGATGAACAGCACGTCGGTCAGCAAATTCTCTACTTCTTCGACCTGGTGGGTCGTAACGAGGATCGTGCGCTCATGATCAAAGTAATCATTGAGCAAAGCCTCATAGAACGCCCGTCGATAGAGAAGATCGAGACCGAGCGTGGGTTCGTCGAGCACCAGCAACTTCGCATCGATCGCCATGATGAGCGCAAGATGCAACTGGGTGATCATGCCTTTCGAAAGCTCGCTGATTTTGCTTCGCCGACGAATCTCAGTGCGCGCCAATACGGCGTCGGCCCGTGCGCTGTGGAATCGGGGATGTACGCCCGCGACGTACTCGATGGCGTCGTTCACGCGCAACCATTTAGGCAGTACGGCCACGTCGGCGATGAAACAGACGTCCTGCATGAGACTGTCGCGTTCGCGTCGCGGGTCACGACCAAGCACATCGAGCTGCCCCTCGAATGGCGTCAAACCGAGAATCGCCTTGAGGGCTGTGGTCTTACCGGCGCCGTTCGGTCCCATTAGTCCGACGATTCGACCGCGTCCCACGGCGAAACTCGCGCCATCGAGTGCCACGGTGTGATTGCCATATCGCTTACGTAATTCTTTGGCTACGATGACTGAGTCAGTCATTTTTGTTTTCCTGTGGACATCAGCTCGTCCACCGTGAAGCCCAATCGCTCAATCGTGGCGCGAGTGCGCGGCCACTCGTCACGCAGGAATCGTCCGCGCTCATCTTTAAGCAGCGTCTCACGAGCACCGGCATTGACGAACATGCCGCGACCTCGACGCTTCTCGACGAGTTGTTCGTCGGCGAGCTCCTGGTAGGCCTTGAGGACGGTCAGAGGATTGATCCGGAACTCCGCCGCGACGTTACGAACGGAAGGCAGGGGGTCCCCCTCCTTCAATACGCCCTCGAGAATCATCGCCACGACGCGATCGCGGAGTTGGCGATAGATCGGGGCGTTATCGGTCCATTGCGGGTCCATTCACGTCGCTCCGAGAATCCGGTCGATTAAAGGGCGCCGGAAGCCTCGATCAGATTCCAGAAAAAACTGAAGGTCAGCGCAACGGCAATCGAGGCGGCCGCGACGGTCGGGGCCAAATCCGGGGATATCTGATTGATAGGGCATGTGCTCACGTTACTTTCTCCTGAACTATCCTTCTAGTGTTTTATATAACTACAACACCATAACGAAGTCGAGGGCTTCTGGATCGTCCTCTCTCCCGGGGGGCGATACCGTAGAATCCGCGCGCGAAAATAATCTTGTTTCCCCGGAGACTCTCGAGATGAAGCAGCCTTTGAATGTCGCCATCACCGGCGCCGCTGGCCAGATCGGCTACGCCCTCGCTTTCCGTGTCGCTTCGGGCGCCATGCTGGGCTCCGACCAACCGGTCAACCTGCACCTTCTCGAGATCACGCCGGCGCTACCCACCCTGCAGGGCGTCGTGATGGAGCTCAACGACTGCGCCTTCCCCACGCTCAACAAGGTGGTTGCCACCGACGATGCGCGGGTCGCCTTCAGGGACTGTCATGCCGCCTTGCTCGTGGGTGCTCGCCCGAGAGGCCCCGGCATGGAGCGCAAAGACCTGCTGCTCGCCAATGCGCAAATTTTCTCAGCCCAAGGCAAGGCCCTTAACGAAGTGGCCGCCCGCGACATCCGCGTGCTCGTGGTCGGTAATCCGGCCAATACGAACGCGTTGATCGCCATGAAGAACGCGCCGTCGCTCAAGCCGCAAAGCTTTACTGCAATGACTCGCCTCGATCACAACCGTGCCCTGTCGCAGTTGGCCGAAAAGACCGGCAGTCACGTGAACGACATCCAAAAAATGATCATCTGGGGAAATCACTCCGCGACCCAGTATCCCGACATCGACCACTGCTTCGTCAAAGGCCAGCCCGCCCGCAGCCTCGTCGATGCCGAATGGATCGAGAAAACCTTCATCCCCACCGTCCAGCAACGCGGCGCAGCCATCATCAAGGCACGCGGTGCCTCCTCGGCCGCCTCGGCCGGCTCTGCCGCCATCGATCACATCCGTGACTGGTTCCGCGGATCGGCTCAGGGTGACTGGGTGTCGATGGGCATCCCCTCCGACGGCAGCTACGGCATCCCCGAAGGCGTCATTTATTCGTACCCCGTCGTCTGTCGAGGGGGTCAGTACGACATCGTTCAAGGCCTCGCCATCGACGAATTCAGTCGTCAACGCATGGACGCCACTCACCAGGAACTGCTGGAAGAGCGCGACGGAGTCAAAGACCTCCTCGGTTGATCTCGGAGGTTCAGATCAGGCGGCGTGATGCCGCTCTTTAAAAAGGGATTGGGCATGCAGTAGTCTTCTATGTATGACCCACATCCTCATTGCCCTCGCCTTGCTGGCCCTCACGGGACTGGCCCTGACGCTCAAGGGCGGCGTCATTGCGATCCTTTTCGTCACGGCCTTGCTCTATCTCGCATATAAGAGACTGAGCTTGCTCAGCTACACCGTCACCTTCGGTGTGCTGCTCGTCGCATACTCAGCGATCGGTGAACCTGCAGGGCTTTGGAAAGGATTTCTTTGGTTGTTGTTTGTGGGTCTCGTACTGCTCAACATCGCGCCTCTGCGTCAAAAGTGGGTGACGCGTCCGTTTATGAAGATCTACCGGCGAATGCTGCCGGCGATGTCGTCCACCGAACGCGAAGCGCTCGAAGCCGGTACGGTCTGGTGGGACGGCGAACTCTTCACAGGCAAACCGAACTGGTCGAAGTTGCTCGGCGCGAAGGCTCCGAAGCTCACCACGGAAGAACAGGTATTCCTCGACGGCCCGTGCGAGGAGCTCTGTCGCATGATCGACGACTTCGACATCACACATCGTCGCGGTGACATGCCGCCCGAAGTGTGGGACTTCCTTAAGCGAAACGGCTTTTTCGCGATGATCATCGCGAAGAAATATGGCGGCCTAGAGTTCTCCGCCTATGCGCACTCCTGCGTTCTCGCCAAACTTTCGAGTCGTAGTGCGGTCGTATCATCGACGGTTGCCGTACCAAACTCTCTCGGTCCGGGCGAACTCCTTCAGCACTACGGCACCGATGAGCAAAAAAACTATTACTTGCCGCGGCTCGCAAGCGGCGAAGATATCCCCTGTTTTGCACTGACGGGACCGCGTGCGGGTTCCGATGCCGCCTCGCTCCCAGACTCAGGCGTCGTATGCCGAGGGATGTGGCAGGGCCGTGAAATCATTGGTCTGAGACTCAATTTTTCAAAGCGTTACATCACGCTCGCACCCGTCGCCACGGTGGTCGGCTTGGCCTTCCGAATGTTTGATCCCGAACGTCTGCTTGGAAATACGACGGATATCGGCATCACCTGTGCGCTTATTCCGCGAGAAACCCTGGGCATCAGCATCGGACGTCGTCACTTCCCGCTCAATGTACCTTTCCAGAACGGCCCCATCAAAGGCACGGATGTGTTCGTTCCACTCGACTACATCATCGGCGGTCCGAAGATGGCGGGCCAAGGCTGGCGGATGCTCGTCGAGCAACTTTCCGTCGGGCGCTGTATTTCGCTGCCCTCAAGTGGCACCGGTGGCGGCAAGGCGGCCGTCTTCGCAACCGGTGCGTACGCACGCATTCGTCGGCAATTCAACATGCCCGTCGGCAAGTTTGAAGGTGTCGAGAGCGTGCTCGCCAAGATGGTGGGGCTCACCTACACCATGGACGCAGCGCGTTCGGTAACGGCGGGCGCCATCGACGGCGGCGAGCGCCCATCCGTGCCGTCGGCGATGCTGAAGTATCACGTGACTGAAATGGGCCGACAGATCGCCAACGACGCCATGGACATTCATGGCGGCAAGGGGATCTGCCTCGGCCCTCGCAATTACCTCGGTCGCGGCTATCAGGTCGTGCCCGTTGCCATCACGGTCGAGGGCGCAAATATCCTGACTCGCAGCCTCATCATATTCGGTCAAGGCGCGATCCGCTGTCATCCGTTTGTGCTCAAAGAAATGGAAGCTGCCCGCAACCCTAACCGCGCCCAGGGTGTCAAAGATTTCGATAGTGCCTTGTTTGGACATGTCGGATTCACCTTGAGCAACGCGGTACGCTCCCTCGTGATGGCCATGACGAACGCTCGCTTCACTGCAGTGCCCGTCGAGGGCTCCGTCGCGCGTTACTACCAACATATCGTGCGATTTTCAGCGAGCTTCGCTTTCGCCGTGGATGTGGCGATGTTGAGCCTCGGTGGTTACCTCAAAAAGAAGGAAAACTTGTCTGCGAGACTGGGTGATGTACTTTCCTGCATGTATCTCGCCTCGATGGTTCTCAAGCATTACGAGAATCAGGGTCGTCGCCCCGAGGATTTTCCGCTCGTGGAGTGGGCCTGTCGCAACCTCCTTTATAAGGCTCAAGAGCAGTTGCACGGGTTCCTTCGCAACTTCCCAAACCGCTTCCTGGCAGGGGTGATGCGCCTGATGATTTTCCCAAGAGGTCTGCAGTACTCCGCGCCTGATGACCGACTCGGTCGCAAACTCTCCGAGCTCGTACTCGGACCTACCGATGTGCGAGACCGCCTCTGCTACCCGGTCTACCGCCGTATCGAACCCGGTAATGCGCTCGGCTTGCTGCAAGAGGTCTTAGAGATGGCCGAACGCGCCGAAGCCCTCGAGAAGCGACTGCGTGTCGAGGGTGTCAAAACAGGGCGCATCACCGCACTCGATCTGCCGGGTCAAATCGACGAGGGTGAGAGCACTGGACTACTCTCGACTGAAGAGGCAGCGTGGCTGAGAGCCTACGATCGCAAGGTCATGGAGCTCATCAACGTTGATGACTTCGCGCCTCATGAGCTCGGCACTCACGGCAAGCCGCGCCCCCGCATCGATTTGGCGACTCAGGAACAAGCCGAACTGTTCGTGTGAGCGCGGACGGCGATCGCGCGATCCTCCATGTCGATATGGATGCGTTCTACGCGTCCGTCGAGCAACGCGATCATCCGGAGCTTCGCGGCAAGCCGCTCATCGTCGGTGGCGTGAGCGGACGCGGCGTCGTCGCTGCGGCGAGTTATGAGGTGCGCAGGTTCGGGGTGCGTTCAGCCATGCCGATTCGGCGGGCGTTGGCGCTGTGTCCCGAAGCCGTGTGTGTGCGTCCACGCATGGCCCGATACGCCGAAGTATCCGCTCAGGTGTTCTCGGTGTTTCACGAATTCACGCCCCTCGTGGAGGGGCTCTCGCTGGACGAGGCTTATCTCGACGTCACCGGCAGTCGCACACTCAAGGGTGATGCCTTACACATCGCGCGGGATGTTAAACGACGTGTCCTCGAGATCACCTCACTCACCGCGTCGGTCGGCGTCGCCTCGAACAAACTCGTCGCCAAAATCGCCTCCGATCTACACAAGCCCGACGGCCTGACGGTCGTCCCGAAGGAACGAATCCACGAGATTCTCGATCCGCTCCCCGTTAATCGCTTGCCCGGGCTCGGACGCAAGCTCGGTGACCGCGTCTTCGCATCTGGACTCTCGACGCTCGGCGCGCTGAGACGAGCGGAGGACGAGAAACTCCGATCCTTGTTCGGAAGACATTGGCAAAGTTGGCGCGATCGCGCCTCAGGGCTCGACGATCGGGAGGTCGAACCCGATCACGACGAAAAGTCGGTCAGCAACGAGTGCACGTTCAGCGAAGACTTGCGCGATGTCGGTCTGATGAAAACCGAGCTGTCCGCACTTGCCGACAAGGTGGCCGCGCGACTACGGGCTAAAGATTTGAAGGCCTCATGCATCGGCATCAAGGTGCGATTGCATGACTTCACGACACTGACCCGCCAGTGCACGCTGATCACTCCAAGCTTCGAGAGTCGCGTGATCTCGGGGCGCGCACTGGCTCTTTTCGAGGCATGGCTGACGACGCAGCCGCGACCCCGCATTCGACTGCTCGGCGTCTCAAGCTCGGATTTCGATGGCAAGGTCCAGACGGATCTTTTCGCGGAACCCACGCGTCAGCAAAACGAGAAACTCGATGCAACCCTCGATGCGATTCGTGGAAAATTCGGCGGCACGGCCGTATCTCGGGCGAGCATTCTCAAGCGACGTCGGTAAGCGGCCCAGACGAACGATGTCGAGTCGGGATGAGTCCGAGTGCCATCCCGATCACTACACCGAAGAGGTGGACGTCAGTCACCACTGAGGTCTCGCGGCCGGAAAACGGCATCGGCCCGACCGTATTTTCATACACAATCTTTCCGAGACCGAACATCGCGACGCCCCACGCCACTCGATCATGACGATCGACGATGAGGCGAACGACCGATGCGGCGGCCAAGGCATGCAACAGCCCTGACAATCCGACGTACCACTCGAGGTTACCCAGCCAGATCAGTCCTGCATCAATGAATAGAATTCCAATGATGGCGTGAACTCCATGGCGAGCAAGCGTAAAGACGCGACCAAACAGCGCGGCGAGCAAGATCAGCACGACGGCGTTAAGCATCGCGTGGAAGAGATTGAGATGAACAACATGTGCCGTGATGACCCGCCACCATTCACCGTGCTTCACGCCTGAGCGGGTCCACTGGAGAGTGTCGCGTGTGACATCTCCGGAGATCGCAAGAGCGACGATCAAGCTCGCCAAGATGATTGACATGATCAGAGCGCGATCAAAGAATACTTTTTGCGGCGTCATGGGACGAGCCGTGACGTAGTCCAAGAGGGCTGGACAATCGCCCCGGATCCGATCACTGCAGCAGCGGCTACTCCGGGTGTGGGTAACGCCATCGACCAAACACCGGCTTCCCATCCGGGCCTCTGCGGAAGGGGTGTACGACGAAAATCCGTCTCGATGCCGACTTCGATCTCACGAGCGACCCAGGAAAAACCGCTTCCCGCTGCCTTGAGGACCGCCTCTTTACGCGTCCAACATCGCAGGAATGCCGTATCGCTCTTTTCCTGGTCGGACGAGCTGAGCGCGGACAGCGCCGTGCGCTCGGCGCTCGAGAGCACTCGCGTCGCAAGACGCGCAGCGCTGGGCACCTGAGTTCGAGTTTCAACATCAACACCGATTTCTCGACCGCTCGTAACCCCACACAACCAGGCGTCGCCACCGTGGCTGAGATTGAAGTGAAGACGGTGAAACTCCAGTGAGTCAGCAAGCCTAGGTTTCCCATGCTCGCCACGCACAAGTTCAATCTCGGCCGGATCCATTCGGAGGTGAGCACTCAATAGGCGTCGTAGCAACACGCAGGACGTGAGATAGGCGATACGACTCGGCTCGGCGGACATCCATCTTGCCCGCTCCCGTTCATCGGAGCTCAAAATGATGTCAGCCGTACTGGACAGAGCGTCTTCAAAATCACTGAGCTGTGCGAACCAGAACGTCACACCCGCGACACGGGATGACAGAGTGCCTGACTGAAGGTTAAAGATAGACTGCGGCTGCCAAGGTCCGTGCACGATGGCCGGGACTATGCCCGTCGGGGTCCCGACCGTGCAATACTTCGGAAAAACGGGGGACTTCCGTCGACTTCGGCGGGATAATTCATCATGTCTTTCATTCTCGACGCGCTGCGAAAATCAGAGAATTCGAGACTGCGGCAGGGCCATCCGGCCGTTTTCTCACACCGGATCGTGGCAGAGCAGCCACGGTTGCCCGTCTGGGCCGTCGTGCTGATCGCACTTCTGGCGATCAACCTGTTGATCGCAGCCCTCCTACTGTTAAGAACGCCATCGGCTGACACCGAAGTAGCGATCGCGCCCTCACCCGCGACGAGTACGCCGACCCCCCTCGAGGCTTCGATACCCGAGTTGCCGCAGACACGCCCGTCTAAAACCTCGATGACACCTGTTGCGATCGACTCCGTCACACCACCCAAATCAGACAGTCTGATCACGCGTGACGATCTTCTCGCGCGCGGCACCAGTCTGCCGCCTGTCGATTTGAACATGCATGTCTACGACGCCAATCCCTCAATGCGCTTCGTACTCCTGAACGGTCAACGACTCAGGGAAGGCGAATCGTCTAAAGAAGGCCTTGTCTTGGAGCGTATTACTCCTGAAGGAGTCGTTCTGAGATTTGGTAGCAACGGCTTCGCCGTTAATCTTCAATGAAAAATGAGCTCGTCGAACTCGACGGATTGCAGCTCGCGAACCTGCTACGCGCCGGAATCTACCGTTTGTTCGAGAAAACGGATCATATCAACAAGATCAATGTATTCCCGGTACCCGACGGCGATACGGGAACCAATATGTCGCTGACCTTATCCGCGGTGCTTGCTTCGCTTAATCGGTCTCCGGAGCCTCACGCTGGGAGCATGTTGGTTCGTGCTGCCGATGCGGCGCTCGATGGCGCGCGCGGCAACTCAGGAGCGATCCTCGCGCAGTTCCTACTTGGACTTGGCGATGGTGCAGGTCACCTCGCCCGTCTCAGTATCGGAGAGTTCGTGCTCGCCTTGCGAAAGGGTGCCAGCTACGCCAAAGAAGCCCTATCGCAACCGCGCGAGGGCACGATTCTTACTGTGTTAAGAGAGTTCGCTGATGCGGCCGAAGCGCAGGCTGCTCGTTCACCTGATTTTCATAGCTTGTTCACCCACTCCCTCACACGAGTGAACGAAGCGCTCGAAGCCACACGTAATCAGCTCGAGGAACTGCGCGCAGCGAATGTCGTCGATGCCGGTGCACTCGGCTTCGTCGAGGTACTCGAGGGTATGCGCCGATTCCTCGACACAGGCGAGCTTGGTACCGTCGTCGCGCCCCTGCACGTCGGAGATGAGCTCATGGCCGGTTCAGCAGCGCCATCGATCGATCAAGATTATCGATACTGTACCGAGTGCCTCGTCACCGCCAAGACGGGCGAAGACATCGACCTGAGGCTCCTGCGTGAGACGCTCTCGGCCTCCGGCGCAAGCCTCGTGGTGAGCGGGAGCAAGCGGAAAGCCAAGATCCATGTTCACGTCGACGATCCGGAAAGCATCTTTCGGATCGCCGAGGGGTTTGGCGAGCTCAGCGGCCAAAAGGCTGATGACATGCGTATGCAGCAAAGCGCTGCACATCATCGCCGTACCCAACGCGTAGCCGTCGTCGTCGACTCGGGTGCAGACGTGCCGGAAGAGTTCGTCGAACGCCTTGGCATCCATATCGTTCCAGTGCGTATCCATTTCGCCACGCACTCTTATCTCGACAAGGTCAGCATGACGCCGGCCGAGTTCTATCGCGAACTCGTCACCAATCCGGAACATCCCAAAACGTCACAACCGCCGCCGGGTGATTTTCGTCGAATGTTCGAGTTCCTCGCTTCGCATTACGACGCCGTTGTTTCAGTCAATCTCACTTCTCGTCACAGCGGAACGTGGGATGCAGCCACCAAGGCCGCGCAGCGTGTCGCCACCGAAGGGAAGCCTGTCTCGGCGCTCGACAGTAGAAATGCCTCGGTCGGCCAAGGCCTCGTCGCGATTGCAGCGGCTGAAGCTGCCTCCAAAGGTGTCGACGCGCCAGCTGTTGTCGTCGTAGCTCAAACAGCGATGGACAACACACAAACATTCGCCCTTCTCGGAAGTATCGATTTCGCCGTTCGCGGCGGACGTGTTCCAGCCATCGTCGGCAAAGTGGCTCGGCTGTTAGGACTCAATGTGATTTTGCGTACCTGGCCTGACGGTCGCATCAGCGCAGGGGGTGGGCTGTTCGGACCATTGAAGTTACGCAGTCGCTTCGCACGATTCGTGGTGCGCCGTTACCGCGTCGACCCCGCGAAAGAAACCGTGCGTATCCTGGTGGGTCATGGCGATCGCCAAGAGGAAGGTCGGTTACTAGCCGACGAGCTGATCGCCAAGTATCCGAAGGGCAGCGTCGAGTTTTGCGCTTTGACCGACATGGGCCCTGCGATCGGCGTCCACGGCGGCCCCGGCACTCTGATCGTCGGGCTACACCGAATGCCGAAGGATTGACCGACGGATCAGCGCTCAACCGAGCGCTGCGATGACCTCAGGCGGCGCCTGGACGAGCTCCACGAGCACTCCCTCTCCCGTAATGGGATACTCCTCGCTCGATTTCGGGTGGAGGAAACAAATGTCGTAACCTGCCGCCCCTTTTCGCATGCCCCCTGGAGCGAAACGCACGCCTTGAGCCGTCAACCATTCGACGGCCTTCGGTAAGTCGTCGATCCAGAGGCCGATGTGGTTGAGCGGCGTCGTATGCACCGCTGGTTTTTTCTGAGGGTCGAGCGGCTGCATCAGGTCAACTTCGACACGCGTCGCACCATGCCCTATGACACAGATATCTTCGTCCACGTTCTCACGCTCGCTGACGAAGTTTCCGGTGACCTCGAGCCCCAGCATGTCGACCCACAACGTACGCAGACGCTGCTTGTCTGGTCCACCGATGGCCACTTGCTGAATGCCGAGAACTCGGAAGGGACGTTTCAATGAATTCGCCATACTGAACCTTGCCCTGTCCGCTCACTGAAACTTGATGATGACCTGATCGACCGCGAGGCTATCACCTTTCTTCGCGAGAACCTCAGAGACGACGCAGTCCTGCGTCGCGAACAGGATGTTCTCCATTTTCATGGCTTCGATCGCCGCAAGACGCTCACCGGCCCGCACTGTTTGACCCGGCTGAACCGAAACGTCCACCAGCAGGCCAGGCATGGGCGAAAGCAACACTTTCGAAAGATCGGGCGGCGCCTTGAACGGCATCAAGGCTTCGAGCTGCGCATGGCGCGGAGTGAAGACCTTGGCGAACAAACTCGTGCCGTTATGGGAAATTCGGTATCCGAGACCAATACGCTCGATCTGAGCGCAGAACGGCTTGCCATCGAAGTAGCCGTGAACCGCAATATCGCGCAAGTTATCCTCGAACGACACCTCATGGGTGCGGCCGGCGATGCTCACATTGAGCATCGAACCAACCGGGTGCACGTTGACCGGAATTTCATCACGTCCGCCTGCCTCATCGCGCAGCACGATGATGAAATCTTCTCGGATGCGCACTTCCCGATGACGAAGCTGTCCGGTCATGCGCGTGGCGCGCTCACGCGTGCGCCGATGTGAAACGGCGGCCAGTGACAGCAGGAACTCGGGCTCATCATGCGGTACGGCCGATGAGGAGAACCCCTTTGGGTATTGCTCGGCAATAAATCCGGTATTGAAATCGCCTGCAATGAAACGAGGATGTGCCAGCAGTGCCGCCTGAAACGGGACATTGCTGGAAATTCCGCGGATGACAAACCCATTGAGCGCTTCGCGCATCTTCGCGATCGCCTCGTGACGATCGGCGCCGTAGGTAATGAGCTTGGCGATCATCGAGTCGTAGTACATCGGGATTTCGCCGCCCTCGTACACGCCCGTGTCGACGCGAACACCGCCCTCTGCAGGCACCGGGTGTGCCGCCTCCATATTTTGAAGGGGGGGTCGATACTTCACGAGCCCGCCGGTCGATGGCAGGAAATTACGGAACGGGTCTTCAGCGTTGATTCGGCATTCGATGGCCCAGCCCTGACGTCGAATCTCTTTTTGCGAAAAACCGAGCTTCTCGCCTGCCGCGACACGAATCATTTGTTCGACGAGATCGAGGCCGGTGATGCACTCCGTGACCGGGTGTTCCACCTGAAGCCGCGTGTTCATCTCGAGAAAATAAAAACTACGGTCTTTACCGACGACGAACTCGACCGTGCCCGCGCTTTGATACTTGACTGCCTTGGCGAGCGCGACTGCCTGTTCACCCATAGCCTTACGAGTCTTGTCGTCGAGGAAGGGGCTCGGCGCCTCTTCGATTACCTTTTGATGGCGACGCTGAATCGAGCACTCGCGCTCCCAGAGATACACGCAATTGCCGTGACCATCGCCGAGAACCTGAATCTCGATATGACGCGGCTCTTCGACGAATTTTTCGATGAAGACGCGATCGTCGCCGAAACTGTTACGAGCTTCATTACGGCAAGAGTTGAACCCTTCGAAGGCGTCTTTGTCGTTCCATGCGACACGAAGACCCTTACCGCCGCCGCCCGCGCTCGCCTTGATCATCACCGGATAACCGATGCTCTTTGCAATCTCGACGGCCTTCTCCGCCAACTCAATCGGGTTATTCCATCCGGGAATGGTGTTGACCTTGGCTCTGGCCGCAAGCTCTTTCGAGGCGATCTTGTCGCCCATCGCAGCGATGGAGGCGTGTTTCGGTCCGATGAAAATGATGCCTTCTTCCTCGACCCGACGAGAGAACTCAGCGTTCTCAGACAAAAACCCGTACCCCGGGTGAACCGCCTCGGCACCCGTCTGCTTGCAGGCCGCGATGATGCGGTCGGCGACGAGGTAAGACTCGCGCGAAGGCGCTGGACCGATCAGCACCGCCTCATCCGCGAGTTCGACATGACGTGCGACCTTGTCGGCTTCGGAATACACCGCTACGGTCTTGATGCCCATGCGGCGAGCCGTCTTGATGACGCGGCAGGCAATTTCGCCACGATTGGCAATGAGTATCTTCTTGAACATGTTCGACTCCCTGCGCGCGATCAAAGCGGAATGTTGCCATGCTTGCGCCACGGTTCTTCTATTTTCTTATCGCGCAAGACTGTGAGCGCACGGCAAACGCGTCGTCGTGTGCCATGCGGCATGATCACGTCGTCGATGTAGCCGCGGGCTCCCGCGATGAACGGATTCGCAAACTTTTCGCGATACTCGGCCTCGCGCGCCGCGAGCTTTACCGGATCGGACTTTTCCTCACGGAAAATGATCTCGACCGCACCTTTGGCGCCCATTACGGCGATTTCGGCATTCGGCCAAGCGAAGTTGATGTCGCCGCGCAGATGCTTCGAGGCCATGACGTCGTAAGCGCCGCCATATGCCTTGCGAGTGATTACGGTGACTTTGGGTACCGTGCACTCGGCATAGGCGTAGAGCAGCTTTGCACCGTGCTTGATGATGCCGCCATATTCCTGCGCGGTACCCGGCATAAAACCTGGTACATCGACGAAAGTGACGACTGCGATATTAAAGGCGTCACAGAAACGTACGAATCGTGCAGCCTTGATACTGCTCTTGATATCGAGACAGCCGGCGAGCACCAGCGGTTGGTTGGCGACGATGCCGACCACCTGACCATCCATGCGGCCGAAACCGATTATGATGTTCTTCGCATACTCAGGTTGCAGCTCAAAGAACTCGCCGTCGTCGACGATCTTGGCAATCAACTCCTTCATGTCATAAGGCTTATTCGGGTTATCGGGCACCAGCGTATCGAGCGAATAGTCGTCGCGATCCGGCGGATCGAAGGCTTCTCGCGTCGGTGGTTTTTCGCGATTGTTGGCCGGCAAATAATTGAAGAAGCGCCGTAACATCAAGATGGCCTCGACGTCGTTGTCGAACGCGAGGTCCGCGACGCCGCTGCGCGTGGTATGGGTGATCGCGCCACCCAGGTCTTCGGCGGTCACCTCCTCGTGCGTGACGGTTTTCACGACATCAGGCCCCGTGACGAACATGTACGAGCTGTCCTTCACCATGAAGATGAAGTCGGTGAGTGCGGGGCTGTATACCGCGCCGCCCGCCGATGGACCCATGATCAGACTGATCTGCGGCACTACGCCGGATGCCGTGACGTTGCGCTGAAAGACTTCAGCATACCCACCGAGCGACGCGACACCTTCCTGAATTCGAGCGCCGCCGGAATCGTTGATGCCGATGACGGGTGCGCCGACCTTCATGGCGGTGTCGAGCACCTTACAGATCTTTTGAGCGTGCGCTTCGGAGAGCGAGCCGCCGAACACCGTAAAGTCCTGGCTGAACACAAATACCAGTCGACCATTGATGAAGCCGCAACCCGTCACGACACCATCGCCTGGAATTTTTTGGTCCTGCATGCCGAAATCGGCGCAGCGATGCTCGACGAACATATCCCACTCTTCGAAAGTCCCGTCGTCCAGCAACAGTTCGACGCGCTCCCTCGCGGTGAGCTTGCCCTTGGCATGCTGTGCGGCGACGCGTTTCGGGCCGCCACCCTGCCGGGCCTGGGCGCGCTTCTGTTCGAGCAGGTGAATGATGTCGTGCATGGGCTATCCCTATATTGAATTCTTGTGGTGTCAGTGTGCTTCGAAAAGGTCAAGAAGTCTGCGTGCAGCCGATGACGGCGCAACCCTCGCGTGGATCACATCTTCAGTCGTTTTCGGTAACGCGGCGCGGACCGCAGCGCTATCTCGGAAGTCGGCCGCAAGTCGCGCATGGACCTCATCCCACATCCAGGTGAGGGCTTGCTGACGACGGCGCTCGGCAAACTCGCCGCTGTGGTCACGCATGGTTCGAAAATCGGTGACGTGTGACCAGAAGGCCTCGAGCCCTTCACCCTTGAGTGCACTGCCCTGCATCACCCGCACATGCCAACGCAGCTCGTCGTGTGAGCCAGGCGCTCCCGTAAAGCGCAACACTCGCAGTGCAGAGGTGAACTGAGCCTCAGCACGCGTTGCCGCATCGGGGTCAAGATCGGCTTTGTTGATCACGATGAGATCGGCAAGCTCCATGATGCCTTTCTTCATCGCTTGCAGATCGTCCCCTGCGTTGGGCAGCTGCAGCAAGACGAACATATCCGTCATGCCAGCGACGGTGGTTTCGGATTGACCGACACCCACCGTCTCGACGATCACGACGTCGTAGCCGGCCGCTTCACAGACCAGAACAGCCTCACGGGTTTTTTCCGTCACCCCACCGAGGGTGCCTGACGAAGGGCTCGGACGGATGTAGGCATTCTGCTGCATCGAAAGTCTCTCCATCCGCGTCTTATCGCCGAGTATGGATCCTCCCGACACCCCAGAAGACGGGTCGACGGCAAGAACGGCCACTTTGTGTCCGCGCGCCAGGAGAAACATGCCGAGCGCCTCGATGAACGTCGACTTGCCGACTCCGGGCACACCCGAGATACCAAGTCTCAGCGCCTGACCCGAATGGGGCAACAACGCATCAAGAACAGCATCGGCACGACAACGATGATCGGCTCTCGTCGACTCGAGCAGCGTAATCGCCTTGGCGAGCGCACGGCGATCGCCACTGCGAATGCCGTCGATCAATCGAATATCGTCTTGATCAAGCCCCATTACTGGCGCGCTTGATATGGTTGAGCACGTTACGTGCACTCTCGGGGATCGGCGTACCGGGGCCGTAGATGCCCTTCACGCCGGCCTCGCGCAGGAACGCATAGTCCTGCTGCGGTACGACTCCGCCTACGAACACGATGATCTCGGGCGAACCTTGTTCGCGCAGAGCGCGAATGATCTCGGGTACCAATGTTTTGTGTCCCGCAGCGAGCGTACTCACCCCCACCGCATGGACATCGTTTTCGATGGCCTGACGCGCACACTCTTCCGGCGTCTGAAACAAAGGTCCGACATCAACGTCGAAGCCAAGATCGGCGAACGCGCTCGCCACGATCTTCGCTCCACGATCATGCCCATCCTGTCCGAGCTTCGCGATCATGACGCGTGGACGTCGGCCATGGCTTTCAGCGAAGGCTGCGATATCGGCCTGCAACTTCGTCCAATCCTCACGCGATTCATAGGCTCCTGCGTACACGCCACTGACCTCCTGGGAATTGGCTCGATGTCGGCCCCAAGCCTGCTCAAGCGCATCGCTCACCTCACCTACCGTCGCGCGAAGGCGCATCGCCTCGATTGCGAGGACGAGCAAATTCCCTTGACCAGACTTGGCGGCAGCGGTGAGTGCAGCGAGTGACGCGGATACTTTTTTTCCATCGCGCGAGGCTCGCACTTTCTGGAGTCGGGCAATCTGATTTTCGCGGACGGCGACATTGTCGACCTCGAGAATCTCGACTGGGTCTTCTTTATCGAGCCGAAATTTATTGACGCCGATGATGACATCACGCCCGGAATCGATACGCGCCTGCTTCTCGGCAGCACTCGCTTCAATACGCAACTTCGCCCAACCACTTTCGACAGCGCGGGTCATACCGCCGAGGGCATCCACCTCTTCGATGATCGACCACGCCTTATCGGCCATGTCCTGCGTGAGTCGCTCCATCATGTAGCTGCCTGCCCAGGGATCAACCACATGAGTAATCTGAGATTCTTCTTGCAGGATGAGCTGGGTGTTACGCGCGATGCGCGCGCTGAACTCGGTCGGAAGCGCGATCGCCTCATCGAAAGAGTTGGTGTGAAGGCTCTGCGTTCCGCCGAAAACCGCCGCCATTGCCTCGATGGTGGTCCGCACGATGTTGTTGTACGGATCCTGCTCCGTGAGACTCCAACCTGAAGTTTGACAATGCGTACGCAACATCAGGCTTTTTGGATTCTTTGCACCGAAGCCGCTCATGATGCGCCACCACAGCAAGCGAGCCGCGCGCATCTTGGCGATCTCGAGGTAGAAGTTCATGCCGATCGCCCAGAAGAAGCTGAGGCGGCCCGCGAATTCGTCGACGTCGAGACCTTGGGCAAGCGCAGTCTTTACGTATTCCTTACCGTCCGCCAGCGTGAAGGCGAGCTCGAGCGCCTGATTCGCGCCGGCCTCCTGCATGTGATAACCGGAGATCGAAATCGAGTTGAACTTCGGCATATTCCGCGCCGTGTGCTCGATGATGTCGCCGACGATGCGCATCGACGGCTCGGGCGGATAAATGTAGGTATTACGGACCATGAACTCTTTGAGGATGTCGTTCTGTATGGTCCCGGAGAGTTTGTCGGGTTTGACGCCCTGCTCCTCTGCGGCGATCACATAGGCCGCGAGTACCGGAAGCACCGCGCCGTTCATCGTCATCGATACCGACACCTTGTCGAGCGGAATACCGTCGAACAAGATCTTCATATCCTCAACGGAATCGATCGCTACGCCGGCCTTACCAACATCGCCTGTCACACGAGGATGGTCGCTGTCGTAGCCGCGATGCGTGGCGAGGTCGAAGGCGACCGACACGCCCTGCCCACCCGCCGCCAACGACTTACGGTAGAAGGCGTTCGAGGCTTCCGCCGTTGAGAACCCGGCGTACTGACGGATGGTCCACGGACGCACGGCGTACATGGTCGGCTGCGGACCACGTAGGAACGGGGCAAACCCCGGCAGGGTGTCGGCGTAGGTCAGCCCCTCGAGGTCGGCCGCGGTATACAGCGGTTTGACCTCGAGACCCTCGGGGGTCTTCCAGACCAACTTGGAGAGATCGCCACCGGGGGCCACCTTTGCAGCCGCTTTCTCCCATGCCGGGAGAGCTCCGGAGTCGAGGATGTCGTCTTTGGCCATGAGCGCGGGCATTCCCTGCCAAAAACGTCAGTCTAGCAAGGGGTTACTCCTCGGGGGAAAGACCTCCGACTTGAACCGCGGAGGGGGCTGCCCGAACCCCGAATTCGTCCCCCGTCAGCTCAGGGCGCGGGGGTCGAGCCGGCGATCAGGGCCTTCCAGGCCGGGTAGTCCCCATCGAGGTGCTTCAGGTTGGTGTAGCCCGCTGCGCGCAGGGCCTCGATAGCCGCTGAGGCGCGCCGACCGGAGCCACAATACAGGACAATTTCCGCGTCTTTGGCCGCCGGGACAGCCGTTGCAGGGCTCGCCATGACAACCGTATGGGCCACATTGAGCGCCCCCTCGACATGGCCCGCGGCGAATTCGTCGGCCCGTCGAACGTCGAGCACGACCGGCCGGCTTTCGCCCTGGGTCAGTCTGGCGCGAAGTTCGGCGACTGGAACGGCGGGCACCGAGGCGAGGATTTCAGCCGTTCTTTCGGCTGTGGGCAGCGCGGGGGTCGCCGCCGCAGGGGCGGCCGCGGCGGGTTTCGCCGTCTGCGGCACCTTCACGAGCTTGCTCACGTCGTAGCCCATGTCCGCTACCTTTTTTACGAGCTCCGCGTATCGGGCATCGTCCATCGTCGGGGTACGGGCCATGATCCAGACGTAGTCGCGCGCACTGCGGGCGATGATGGTTTCGGTGTAATTGGCATCGACGTGGGAGATGACGTATTCCGCCTTGATCGGCCAGACGAACTGCATTCCCCAGATCGCGTTATTGGTACCCGGGATCACGAATCCCTTGGGCTCCATTTGTTTGGCGGGCCCATCGAATGCACCCTTGTTGAAAGTAAAAGTGGTTTTGATGGTGCCGTCGGGCGCGAGCTCATAGCTTTCGATCGCGTTGTAAATGTCTTTCTCGATGAAGGTGGGGATCACCCCGATGACGTACCAAGGCCCCATGAAACGCGGAAGATCGACCGATGCCACCACCGGAACGGTCACCTTTTGAGGCGATACGCCGCAGGCAGACAACAGCGCGGCCGTCAGGGCTACGGCGAGCACTCTTGCTCGCCGATTGGCAATGCGATGGATCATGGTCAGTCTCCTAAATTCTTTGGCTAGACATTATTCCGCGATAAACCAGCGGCCGTCGACTCGCTCGAGCACATAACGGTCGTAAGGCAGTCCCTGCCCCTCGACATCGTAAACCGCGCGACGGCCCCCTTCCTCAAAGATCGGGGTCGTCCGTCGGACGATACGCAATGCAGCGATCAGCAACTCACGCGTGGCGATGCTCCGGTTGCACGCGGCGACCAGTGCATCGAACGTTCGACCCGATAATGTGCGCCGTAGTTCCGGACTGAGAAAATCCCGGTAGTAACGGTCGCATCGACCCTCGACCAGCGTTTTCTCCGCCTGCTCGAGCAAGGAGAGAATCTCAGGCGTGTTTCGCCCCGGGGCCGAAGCGGCTGCCGGAGGCATGGTCGCTCCCGACTTGTCTGAGCTCGAACTGCTGCCCGATCCCGCACCACTCCCTGCGCTCGAGACGGCGGCGGGGGGTCGCCTGCCTGCGATGAGATCGTCGATCTGCGCCTCAAGTTCGAGGGGGATGGCAGCTTTCCACTCTTTGCCGTAGGGCACGAGGGTCACAAGCTCTACGACTTCGACCCGACCACGATCTCGTGGCTGCCGACCCTTCAAGACGACATGCACGAACTTACCGTCGCGCACGGCAGTCAGCCCATCGAGCTTGTCGTAGGTACGCATTTGAAGGTTTAGCCGGCGCGCAATCGTCCGAAAGAGATTGACGCTGGTCAGGCGCTCGATATCGCCCATGAGCATGGCATCACCGAACAGCCGCGTACGAATCCCGGATTCGCCTCGAGCGGCTTCCTCACGTAATCGTTGTACGACCATGATGCGAAGACGATCGAGCTCGGCGGGATGAACGGCGAATGTGACGGCCTGCGCATCACCCGAGGAGATCGCCGCAAGCAACTCTGCGGCTGCGCGCTCTTGTGATCCGCTGACACTTTCAGCCGATACCGGGACGACGGAAGTCATCAGTACCGCAATCATGAGAAGCGATTTGATGATGCTCAAGTGCATTACTTTGATTCTCGAGGCTCTTTGGCATCGTTGAGTACCGCCGTTCGATCATGTCGACGGCCGAGCAACCAGCCGTTTACGGCCCAACCTGCAGCAAGGGCGGCACCGACAAACGCCGCACCTGCCGGCGACGCGGAGACCGCATCAAGCGCAGTCTTGGCTTGCGCGCCAACATAGTCGGCGGCGCGATAAACCGGAACGTCGATGAAACTCTTCGCTTTATACTTGGACTCTTTGTCCATGGCGCCCCAAAGCATCTCTCGCCCTGGACGAACGAAGGCGTACTCACCCCAACGACGCAAAATCAGCAACGCGGCAACCATGCCGAACATGTTGAGCATCGATAGCATCATGAATCCAAAGATCATTAATACGGGGACAAAAGTCAGTAACGTCCTGACCCCGAGTTTCGAGGCAATGCGCCCGGTAAGAAAAACTTGCGACAGAATAGTCATCGCTTGAACGATGAAATCGATATTCGCGAAAACCTCGGTACGGCGTGTCGTATCGGAAAAGGTTTCGCTGACGATACGGAGTTGCTCGAAGTAAACGAACGTGTTCACGGCAGACAGGAAGACGACAAACAACGCGATTCCGAGCAGGTAGGGCGAGCGCAGCACGATAAAAATTCCGGCGAAAGGATTTCCACCGAGACCCTCGTCATCGCGCGCCCCGGGGGTACTGAGCGGCGCTCCGGATGGCGGTTGGCGATTCCAGATCTTGATCAGAATCCGTTGGCAAAAAATTGCGCCCAGAAAACCGACTGTGCCGAGATACAGCACGCCGGAGTTGCCGATGGTGTCGACCGTGAGACGGGCCGTCAGCGGTCCGACTAACGCACCGAGCGTACCGCCGGCTGCAATGAATCCGAAGAGTCGCTTGGCCTGCTCACTATCGAACATCTCGAGGAGGAAGCTCCAGAAAACCGAGACCAGCATCAGGTTGATGACGCTGACCCAGACATAAAAAAATGTGCCTACGCGAAGATTGCTCCCGTCGACTTGAATGGAGGAACCGATGATGGCGAGGATGATCGCTACGGAGCCGTAGAGCACCGGAAGAAGAAGACTGCGGCGCATTCTGGCAACCAACCAGCCCCAGAGCGGTACGATCGCGATCGAGAAGAGCGCCGTGTAGAACCAAAGGTCTGCCACACGCTCTCGTCCGAGGAGTGTAGCCACTGTCTCTCGTACCGGTCGTACCGCAAAGTAACTTCCGAGTACAAAGAAAAACAGGCAGAACGCCGCCACCACTGCAGCGGTTTCACGGGGCTCAACTCGCGCGAGTCGCGCAAGGTAGCGTTGCATGGTCATTCGGACCTCGATGTCATAGTCATGGTGGCGAGATTCAGTCTCGCCCCCGGTTTTGGCACGATAGCCTTACCGCCCAGTTTGTCTATCTTTTGTTGCAGCGCATGGGCAGGTTCGAGCTCGCCGTGCACGAGACATACCAAAGGTCGACCGGCAAAGGAGCCGTACCACCGAAGAAGATCGCCTTGGTCTCCATGAGCGGACAGGCCACCGACCGTATGGACCTTCACGCGCAGGCGTAGCGTTTGCCCATGGATACGGACTTCCGAGGCCCGGTCGACCAACCGACGACCCAGCGTCCCCGGCGCCTGAAAGCCCGTGATCATGACGTGACATTCCGGACGCTCCAGGTTTTTAAGGAAGTGATGCAGGATGCGCCCACCATTGCACATGCCGCTGCCCGCAATGATGAATGCCCGAGCCCGAATCGAATTGACCTCACGTGACTGCTGCGGGGTTTTACACAGACATAGATTGGGAAGCTCCGGCATCGACTCAAAAGTCGCTCGAACTCGCCGCGCTTCGTCATCGAATCGATCCGCATGCGCCCAATAGACTTTGCTTGCTTCGATGGCCATAGGGCTGTCGAGGAAATCTTCCAGCGTGCGAGTCCCCACTCACGAAAATGTTGCCCGAGCAGATAAAGAATTTCCTGACTACGGCCGACAGCGAAAGCCGGTACCACGACGTTCCCGTTGTCTTGATCTGCCTCCCGAATAATCTCACCAATTTCTTTGATTGTGTCTTCCCGGCGATGATGAAGTCGATCGCCGTACGTGCTCTCCATCAGAATCACATCTGCCAAATCGAAGCGAAAGGGATCGAGAAGGATAGGAGAGTCATACTGACCGACATCACCGCTGAAAACGACGTGCTTTGTCACTCCATTCTCGGTGCACGCCACATCGAGACTGCTGGAGCCCAGTATGTGTCCGGCGTCTCGTATCCTGAGTGAAACGCCTGGGAATGGCGCGTACTCCGTGTCGTAACGCAGCGCACGTACCAACTTTAGAGTGCGCTTAACGTCCTCAAGATCAAACAAAGGCTCGACAATCGGCTCGTGATCATCAGCCCGCCGCGCACGTCTCTCGGACTCGCGCGCCGCAAGATCTGCGGTATCACGGAGCAGTAGCGGCAGCAAATCACGGCACGCTGCATTCGTGTAGATCGGACCACGGAAGCCCCTCTTGACCAGCAGGGGCAGTCGTCCGCAATGATCGATATGGGCATGCGTGAGCAGAACAGCGTCTATGTGTGCAGGATCGAACGGGAAGTCAAAGCGGTTGCGGCGAGTGGCATCCCGACCGCCCTGCACCAGGCCGCAGTCGACGAGTAGAGTCTGTCCGTTGACCCGAAGGATATGACAGGACCCCGTTACTTCACCTGCCGCGCCGAAGAATTCGATCTCCAAGCCTGATCTCCCGAGACGTCAACTTGGGTATAGTCCAACCGTCAGCTAAATGTTACCCGGAGAATCTGCGTGATCAGTCTCAAAGTGAACGGAGTGGTCCGAGAGACCGATGTCGAACCCGATGCGCCACTACTGTGGGTCATCCGCGATGTGCTGAAACTGACCGGAACCAAGTACGGCTGTGGGATCGCTCAGTGCGGCGCATGCACCGTTCACCTCGATGGTCAGCCGATTCGTTCGTGTGTGACACCGGTATCGGCCGTTGGCACGGCGGAGATCCGGACCATCGAAAGCCTGTCGGGCGCTGACGCATCCCATCCCGTACAAAAAGCCTGGCTCGAACTCGACGTCGTACAGTGTGGCTATTGTCAGTCGGGTCAGATCATGGCGGCAGCGGCTCTCCTTGAAGCAAAGCCTAACCCGTCAGACGACGACATCGATGCCGCGATGAATGGCAATCTTTGTCGGTGCGGCACTTATCCCCGAATTCGCGCTGCCGTGAAGCGTGCTGCAGAAATCAAGCGCAGCTCCCCTTCAGCGTAAAACTGCTGCCTGCTCTGTCCGCGAAACAGCCGTAGCGACTACCTCGAAGACTGCACGGCTGGTTCACCGGCGGCGCCTGCAACCAGGTAGTCGAGAGCAAGCTGTCCAAAAGCGCGGCTCGCAATCGGGATTGCTGTTTCGTCCACATAAAATAGCGGCGAATGATTGGATGCTGCCGTGAGCATGTTCTGATCACGCGGCGTCACACCGACAAAGAAAAAGAAACTCGGAACTTTTTCTGCGAAGAAGGCGAAGTCTTCGGCTCCGGTGACGAGCGGAACCGCTCGTACGCTGTTTGCGCCTGCCGCTTTCCTCAGCGAGGGAAGCACTCTCTCGGTCAGCATCGGGTCGTTACGAACCACGGGGTTGCTACCGGGTTGAATCTCGAAGGTGGCCGTCGCCCCGCTCGCTTCGGCGATATTCGTCACCATTCGGTCGATGTTTTTGATGACCATCGAACGCTGCTGCGGATCGAAGGTACGGATCGTGCCGAGCATCTCGACATCATCGGGCACGATGTTGAATCTCACTCCGCCCTTGATTGCCCCGACCGTGACGACGGCCGGGTTGAGGGTGATATCGGTCTGACGACTGACCACTGTCTGTAAGGCGCCGACGATCTGCGATGACACGACGATCGGATCTATTCCAACCCAAGGTCGCGCCCCGTGAGTCTGCTTACCTTTGACGACGATCCGGAAGGTATCAGAACCTGCCATCAGCGGTCCGCCGCGATAACCAATCAGTCCTGTAGGCATATTCGCGAAAACGTGCAGACCAAACACCGCCTCAGGACGATGACGCTGGAGCACCCCCTCCTCGATCATGAGTGAGGCCCCGCCTTCTTCACCTTCTGGTGCACCTTCTTCGGCGGGCTGAAACAAAAAAATCACGGTGCCGGGCAGATCTGCTCTCATGCTGACGAACGCTTCGGCAAGCCCCATCAACACGGAGGTATGGACGTCGTGGCCACAGGCATGCATGACGCCCACTGTTTGATTTCGGTACGTCGTCGTCACGCGTGATCGAAATGGAACATCCGTCTGTTCGACGACGGGCAAGGCGTCCATGTCCGCACGCAACGCGATGGTGGGTCCAGGCTTACCGCCCTTGAGCACGCCGACGATCCCCGTCTTAGCGATCCCGGTCTGAACTTCGAGGCCGAGACGCTTTAGATGGTCCGCAACGACCTTGGAGGTACGGAACTCTCGATTCGACAGTTCGGGATTTTGGTGAAGATCACGGCGCCACTCGATGACGCGAGGCTCAAGTGTTGTGATCGCAGTCGCCAATCTTGTATCTAGATTTTCAGCGCTCGCGAATGAAGCAAGAAAAAGCCAGGCAATGAGCGCCATGTTGAAGCCTTCGAGTCGCATCATCATCCTCCCGCAATACGAACGAGTTCGAAGACTGATAGCTTTCCGTTACGCTCGCCGACAGCGATAAAGCGCCCATCTGGCGACCATCTAAGACAGGTCGGTTCGGAGTCCGTCAGTTGCGCATCGAGCGCTGCGGACGATTTTCCAGGTAACCAAAGCGACACGCGCCAATCGCGACCGCCGGTGACAAGATGATTTCCCGCAGGCTGAAACGCTACACACTCGATGCGATCGGTATGCCCACGCAGTTGTAGAGGGCGCGAACCTTCGGGTCCCTTTCCACTGAAGTCCCACACGACGACCTGATCGTCGGCAGCCGTCGCCAGATAACGCGAGTCACCGCTCCAGGACACGTGCTCAACTTTGGAAGGGTAGCCCCGCATCTGCGAGTCGCGCCCGGTCGACAGATGCCAAAAATGAACCGAACCATCCTGAGTTCCCGTCGCAAGATATCGAGCATTAGGGCTGAAGGCTACCGCCAGACATGGCGCAGTCCACTTATAGTGACGCATCTGGAATCTCGGTGGTTCGACGCGATGTACGACGAGGCCGCCGTTGATTGCGGCGCCGAGATCACGACCGGGCTTGTCCCAACCCAACGCGACGACCGTCGAGGATAGCGGTGCAAACACGTGCTCTTTTTCGAGCGATGGCGACCAAAGCGTGATCTGCTTACCCGCGGCTGTCGCCAACCGTTTTCCATCCGAGGTCCACACCATCGTAGTCGTCCAGGCCATCGCCGGACGCTGCTCCGAAACACGATTACCCGCGGCATCGTAGAGCGCGATACGAGAGTCTTGGCCACTCGTGACGAACGCCTCTCCGCGCGGCTGCCAAGCGACGGTGATCGCCCCCATCCCGTGTTCACCCACCGTACGCGCCGTCATAGCTGATGCATCGTGCGAGAGCAGGAACACTTTGCCTTCTCCGCCCGCGACGGCCAATCGCCGAGAGTCGGCAGACCACGATACCTCGACAACGTAATCGTCGAGGGCAACGCTACCGCGCGGCTCGAGGATGGCGGTGGGCTGCTTCACGCGGTGCAGGAGTGGAATCCGGCCTCGAGCTCTTGCCGATCAAGTTTTCGTCCGATAAAGACCAGTGTGTTCCGCCGCATCGCGCCGGACGGCCACGGCCGCTCGAGCTGCCCATCGAACATCATGTGTACGCCGTGAAAAACGTAACGACGATCTTCACCCTCGAGTGACAACACGCCTTTCATACGAAAAATATCGGCGCCACGACTCTGCAACAGATAAGACAGCCAGTCGTTTACCTTCTTCGCGTCAAGGGGACGGGGGTCACTGATACCGATCGACGAAATCTCCTCGTCGTGATGATGCGATGCGAATGCGCGCTGAGCCGCCGGTCGAACGCCGTCGATACGCAAATCGAATTCTGCCGGAGCATGCTCGCAGAAAACGGCGTAGGCGCCCGCCTTGGACACCTCGATGTCGAAATGGCTGCCGTCGTGATCGACATCGATGGCATATCGCGTATTGCCCGGCACGATGTGCCCCCCGCAGGCAACCGTTTTCGCCTCTTCGGCGAAGGCCCTGACGGCTGGCTCGATCGACGCATCGAGTGCCACAGCGTCCGCTGCGGACGCCGCTAGCATCACGAGACCGAGGCCGCCGGCGTGCGCATGATCATGGCCATGATGATCGTGGTCGTGGTCATGCTCGTGATGGTGATCGTGGTGGGCATGCGCTTCAGAACCGGTTCGCAGCGTGAATCGGCCGGCGAGTAACTCATACATTCCACCCCACTCGAACAGATACTCAGGCTCCAGAAAACTTCCATCCACCGCCAAGGCGCGTTGTAAGTCGAAGGCGCCCACATCGAGTACCCGATCGATGGGTACATTGGCATTTTGAGTACGGAAAATCTTTGCTGTGCCGTTCATCGCCCGAATCCGACGCTCGATACGCTCGAGTTCAGACTCGGTCACAAGGTCAGTTTTATTGAGGAGGATCACGTCGGCAAAAGCGACTTGCTCGCCAGGCTCTTTCATCTCATCGAGATGTTTTTCGATGTGCCGTGCATCGATCACCGTAACGATGACATCGAGCAGAAACTGCCGCTTGAAGTCGTCGTCAAGGAAAAAGGTCTGTGCGACGGGACCCGGGTCGGCCATGCCCGTAGTTTCGACGATGATGTAGTCGAACTTGTCGCGACGCTTCAGCAGCTGCCCGAGGATACGCAAGAGGTCGCCCCGGACCGTGCAACAAATACAGCCGTTATTAGTCTCGAAGATCTCCTCTTCGGCACCGATGACGAGCTGGTGATCGACTCCCACCTCGCCAAATTCGTTCTCGATCACGGCGATGCGCTTGCCGTGGTTCTCAGAGAGGATGCGATTGAGCAGCGTGGTCTTTCCAGACCCCAAGAATCCCGTCAGGACGGTGACGGGCACCCGATCCGTGGTCGCCATAGGGGTCACATGATAACGTAAGGCATGGCCAAACCCCGCGATCTCGAATCCACTCATGCGCACTCACATGCGGCGGGCCACGACCATGCGGCATGTATCGTCGAAGCTGTGCGGAACGCAGCGGAGGTGTGCGCCGATAGAGGGCTCAACCTAACCCCTGTCCGAAGGAGAATTCTCGAAATCGTCTGGCGAGCACATGAACCGATCGGTGCCTACGAGATCCTCGCCGAACTCGCCAAAGAACGGGACAAGGCGGCGCCTCCTACCGTCTATCGTGCCCTCGAATTTTTGATCGATGCCGGGCTGGTGCACCGCATCGACTCACTCAATGCATTCATCGGCTGCGACAAACCGGCGCGTACGCACGTCGCGCAGTTTCTGGTTTGCCGAAAGTGCCATCGTGTCGTGGAGATCGATGATCCGGAGATCAACCGCTTGCTTGCCGAGAAATCACTCGCAGCAGGATTCCGGATCGAGCCAACGTCGCTTGAAATCAAAGGCCTGTGCGGTGACTGCGAGGACTCGCATTCCGACTGACCGGCCTTAGCGGGTGGCGACCAGCCAGATCCCAATGATCAGCAAAACAATGCCCACTACTCGCCCGAGGCTGACCGGGTGCTGCGGAAATCCCAATAAGCCGAAGTGATCGACGATCACGGAGGCCAGCATCTGCCCTGCAACCGTTAGAGCGAGCAGCAATAAGGCGCCGAGTCGCGGTCCTGCCAGTGTCGCTACCGCAACATAGAGCGCTCCGAACAACCCCCCGAGCCACGCCCAAGCTGGAACGCCTGCGAACGCCTCACGCGCTGGCCAAGCTTGCCGCGTCATCAACATGAAAACAGCGATTGCTGCGGTCCCCACTAAAAAATTGGTCAGTGTCCCGTATACGGCACCGCCGAGTGCGCGACTAACCGTCATGTTGAGCCCCACCTGAATGACGAGCCCGGCACCGACCAGGAAAGCGAGCAGCATAGAAAAACTTTGCACGAATCAGCTTCTCGGATGAGGACTGTAACGACGAGTGATCAGCGAACGCCCCACCGATGTTCTCATAAGCCAAAGCACGAGGCGCCAGAACACGCGCTTTCCTAGCGGAACACGGCGCGGCGGGATAGCCGCCTGCACCGTAGCGCCGACATCCTCGTGGAAAAGGGGGGATCGACCGCTCATCGACGCGAGGATAGCGGGCAGATCAGCCCTCGCGCTAGGCTTGGCCCGACGGAAGTGCACCGTGACGACTGTTCCCCAACATACGCGTACCCTCGTCGAACGCTTACTCGAGGCGTATTGCGCTCGAATCTGCCCGCCCACGGCGCGCAATACCGTGCTGATCGGCTATCGCATCGCACAAGATCACGCTGTAATCCACGAGCTTCGGCGTATCTGTGGCGTTCAGGGAACCTGGCTACCCTCACCGGTTGCGCGCTTTCGTTACCGACATGCTACGCAGGATTGGGCGCTCGATTATTTTGAAGAGTCCCCCGAGCCGACCGGCTCCTGGCGGCGCTATACACCCTTGCGGCACAGCCGAAGCTTCATCGAACTCCTGCGGGAGTTCGATCTTGATCCCGTCGGTCATTTTTGGGGACGCCTCGACGGAAAAAGCCTAAGGTGGTGTAGCGCCAAAGGGCGCTGCATGGAGTGTGACGTTCGATACAAGCAAGTCCTCGGCCTGGCCGTCTCCATCGACTCCACTACCGACAATCAGAAGGTATACCGGAGTGTCACCCCATAAGTCGTGCGGCGCGGGTGCTATACGCTGTATCGAAAAGGAAGAAACGTGCCGGTTGAGTGGCTGCCATTCGGCAACGTGTTGCTGAGGAACGCATCACGAAATGCCCCTGTCGGTGCATCTTCATCGGTCAGGTTCCGCCCCCACAACTCCAACGACCAATCGTCTGCGCGCAATCCGAACGATGCGTTCACGAATGTCGCAGCCGGAACGATCGTTTGATTCGATGCATCAGCAAACTGCCTACCACGATGCGACACATCGCTGCGGATGAACATCTCGTTGTCTCCCGAGGTGTTGGCCGAATACTGAAATCCAGCGTTCGCCTGCACCTTCGACGTTCGCAGAATCTGGTTTCCGGAAACATCACCCGTCGGCGCAAAGCTGGGGAAGTCCCCGAACGTTTCGATCTGTGCCTTCTCGTAGGTCGGGTCGGCGAACGACGCGCTCACATTCAACTCCAAGCCTGGGAGAGGTCTCGCGAACAATGCAAGCTCAATACCTTTGACAGTCGCATCTCCTGCATTCACGTTGACGCCGGTTGCAGAGACAATCGCGCGGCCATCGATTCTCGAGATGACCTGCGGGATAACGATATCGGACCAATCGAGTTGATAGACGTCGAACTCTACGCCCAGTCGACGATCAAGAAACTCTGCTTTCACGCCAAGCTCGTAACTCTTGAGCGTCTCTGGATCGAACGGAGCCGGAACCGTCACCTCAACCGCAGCGTTATCGACAAAGCGCACTCTCGTCGGATCAAAGTCGCCGGATTTTTCCGAGTACGCGAGACTTGCGAAAAACGTCATGCGCTCTGACGGTTTGTATCGCAGCGTGCTACGCCAACTAAACAGACCCCAAGTGTTCTCGCGACTAGCTCGCGTGTTTTTGTCGATGAAGGATCTCTTTTCGTCGGTGTATCGCGCCTCGACGGATGCCGTGAGTTGATCGGTGACGTCGTACTCGATGGAGCCAAACGCCGAGGGCGCGGATGCGTCTTCGATGATGACCGCACCGAAGCCCGCCCCACCCGAGGGGTCGCGGAACCATGGAAGAAATACCGCATTGCCACCGTCACGGACAAAATCGACAACCGTCGTCGGTCCGAAAGACGTACAAGCGAGACAGAACGAACCAAAATCAGCCGGGAGCGGACTCGTCGCAATTGCGCCGTCGATACCGCTACCTGATGATGTTTCGTAGTAGTAGAGGCCCAAAGAATAGCGTAAGGACTTGCCGCGATCGCTGGCGAAGCGAACCTCCTGACTTTTATCGAAGGTGTTGTCTACGCCGCCGACCTGCAGCAACCCGGTCTGAAATTTCTTGAGCGGCCCCGATCGCGTACCAAATACCCCCGCACCAAGCGGGAACGGCGACAACAGCGCGGGCTGATACGTGAACCACACCGTATTTCCGGTATTGCGTGAACCATCGACGAGATAGCCCTGCTTGACACGAGAGTAGCCAGTAATCGCCTCGAGAGTGCCTCCAGCCAGATCGTGGGTGAGTTTGAGATAACCACGGATGAGATGTCGCTTTTCGCCCGTTGCATCCGGCATGGTTGTCAGAGCGTTACGATCGATCGACGGTAGCTTGCCGCAATAATTGAGCAACCGACTCGAGCGAGGATAAGTGGTGCCGCCGATGCTGCCGCTCAAGCCGAGGCTCTGATCGCGTACTCGCCGATCCTCACAGTTCATGGCGAGGCCAGTAGTCGCCGTATTATCGACATCATCGCTCGAGACGTAGAGGCCGAGCTCAGCAGCAAACGGAGCCCCAGCGTCCCACAACAAAGCCCCATTGAAGGTCGAAAACTCGTATCCGCCAATCGTCGCGCTGCGGCCTGGTCCTGAATACTGATTTTTGTACGACCCATCCCACTCGTCATGAAGAAAGGTGGCTCGACCTTTTAAACGGCCGACGATCGGGCCGCTCAGCGTCAGGGATGCGAGTCGCTTCCCGCGATTCCCTGCGGTGAGAGTCGCGCGAGCCTTAAACATATCGCCCGGCTTAGCCGACACGTAATTGATTGCGCTGCTGAATGCATTCCGACCATATAGAGACGCCTGCGGGCCTTTGACTACCTCGATGCGCTCGAGATCGAGTTGGTTGAAATTGATCCCCTCGCGTCCAGACACGAAGACACCGTCAAAGAAAACTGCCGTATTGAGCTCGCCGAAGATATCGATCGGCGCAACTCCACGAATGACGGGGGCGGGAAGAAAGTCGCCGAGTACGTTGGAAAATGTCAGCCCAGGAGTCAATGACGCGACGTCATCGAGGTTGGCGATACCTCTCACCTCAATGGCTTCGGCCGTGAACGCCGTTATCGCGAGCGGGACATTGATGAGGGATTCGGACGATTTGCGAGCCGTCACCACCACTTCATCGAGCGCGAGAGTGTCTTGCTCGACGGTTTGGGCCATTCCGCTAGACCAGGGGGCGACCGCAAAAACAATAATCGTCACCCACGGAAAGCCAACCCTCGACGGGAATCGTTCATGATCAACATGCCTCCTTGGCATTAGGTTCGCTGATTTACGACGTGAATTTTACAATGTCCCGCCGTCGAGTGGCCATCGCATGATTTTCGATTGTCTTTGAAAACTTGTAGGCATATCGTCGGGTGACCGGGAGCTTTTTTGTGATTCAACCCTGCAGAGGACTTGACACGCATGGCCAGAAAAATTTCGAAAATCGATCGACGTTCCTTACTCGCGGGTGCTGCGATTGCCAGCGTTGCGGCCATCGCCGGCCGTGATGGCGTTACCGATGCCAAAGCGCAGGGCACCTCGACCTCCTCAGCGACGAACGACATTCAAGTGGCCAATCGCGGTCAATACTCGACCGTAGCGCTCAAGCAAGACTCGATCAATGTCGCTGCCGTGCAATCGCAGCTGTATTCAATCGATCTTCGAGATCGCGCGAAAACGCTCAAGCGTAATCTCGATCGCGTGCTGCGCCTCATCGACCTGTCGCAGAACTCGCCGGAGGAATGGAACGGTGAGCGCCGCTGGGGCTCGAAGGTAGACCTCATCGCCATGCATGAGTTCCCGATCCAGGGCTTTCAGCCTTGGAATCGGAAGGAGCTCAACCAAATCGCTTTCGAACTCCCCGGTCCCGAGTCAGAGGCCATCGGTGAGCGCGCACGTCGCTATGGTTGTTACATCTCCTGGGGTTGCTACGCCAAAGAAAAAGATTGGCCGGATCACGTGATTAACATGTCGGTGCTTACTGGCCCCGACGGCAAGATCGTGAGCAAACAGTGGAAGGCGCGAAATATCTTGGGGCTTTTTGGTGACGGCGCCCTCATCGGTACAACCGTTTACGACGTGCTCGACCGCTATGTCGAAATGTACGGCTGGGATGCCGTGATGCCCGTCGCTCGCACCGATATCGGCAATATCGCAATCACCGCGGTGGGTAACGAGCCTCTTCTTTATACCTGTCTTGCACTCAAAGGTGCGGAGGTGCTCGTGCTTTCGGTCACTGGCGGGAGCAACGCCGAAACCGCCAAGGCGACAGCGCGATCCACTCGGATCTACACCTTGGGCGTCGGTAATGCGGTGTCACCCAACAACATTGGCTTCCCGGAATCATCGGGAACGCGCGATCAGGGCACCGTGATCGTCGATCCGCGAGGAAGCGTACTTGCGGAGACGGATAATCATCACGAGGACATCATCACCGCTCGGGTCCCCATCGCTGATTTCCGAAAAACTCGCCGAGTACAAGAACTGCCCATGGCGATCCTGCTGCCGATCTTGCAGCAGTATCAGCCGCTCTTTCAGCCCAATGCCTTCCTAGACAAACTGCCTCAAACCTATCAGGAGGCGGGCGAGCTCGTCAGAAAGCGCATGAGCATGAGATGAGTGAAATAGGCCCTGCGCTCAAGGCGCGGTGCCGCCGGTGAGTCCGATACTTAAATCGACTGCGTCGATACCCACCGGATATCGATGACGCATGCCTTGGGTCGGCGTCCATCCTTCGACTGTGACGACCAACGCAAACACACCGAGAACATGGGTATCAAAACTTGCGGTTCGCGTTTTGATGTCATATCGCAATGGCATTGAGCCGGCAGGTAGAAATACTGGATCCCATCCGAGAGATGCTTCGTTGTAGACAAAGGCTTTCAATCGGGAGATTTCGTCGGTCGTGAGCTTCCGCTTGCCTGTAATCGGCAGCGTGATCGTCGCAGGCCGATTGACGATAGTGCGGTAAGGCCCCATGAGTACCGCCGGGCTCACCGGCTCACCATGGTCGCGCAGATGCTGAACCGGGACGCTCTGCGAGCCGATATACGCCTCAAAGCTGTCCCAAGCAGAAACGAGGTTGTCGGCCGGGTCACGAAACGCCCGATAATTCTTAGCATCGAAGGACTCGGGTTCACCAGGATAGGCGTCTCTGGCGATCACCAGCTTCGAGCCGCGCAATGCGCCCGACTTTACCTCGACGCTACCGCCTCCCTCACGATCGACCGCGCCCCTCGCAGCGATCGACAGATTCGTACCGACGGGGAACACGCCGAAGCGCTCAACGGCAGTTCGGATGTTATTTGCGTATCCGATCGAGAACTCTCGACCCCAGGCATCGAAGGTTTCGGAATACTGAAGCTTCACGATCGACGAATCTGACGGGTTGCACTCGATAGGCGTCGGAGAGTCCACGCGCTCGCACCACTCGACCCAACGCTTACCTTGACGCAGGTCGGTTCGGGAGTTGAGCGGAATCTGCTGCATTTTTCTAATCGCGAGTAAGGGATCGCGACCGTCATGATACCAGTGCGACAACAGTACGAGAATCTCGCGGCGCCCGTCTCGCTTAGCCAAATCAATATTTTCGCGAAGTGTTCGAAATCTGTTTTCAGGATCTGTGGACGTGAAATCCTGCGGTAATGACAAACCGTAGGAGTAGTAGTTATCGAGTCGGATATCTCCAGACTTTCCGACAGGATTGAATCTCAAGGTATAGCGATCGCCGAAATACGCCTCGAGGTATCGCTTGAACGAGATGTAGTTGTTGTACGCGTTCTCGTGATACACCTCTTTCGACCAAGGATGTGGCGCCGAAAATGGACCAGCGCCCGCCCGATCTGGGAAAGGCAAGCCGTAAGTCGTATAAAGTACAGCCACTTCCGACCCGCGCGGTAACCGATCGAAATGTTTCTTTGCCACGTGCAGCAGTGCGAGGTTGTACTCGGGAGTACGCCCGACCTGTCGCGCTTGCTGATAAGTAAACGTATCGCGGTGTCCAGACAGACATAGCGCGCGTTGAATATAGCCGCGTGTCATGAAGTTGTTGGCGTAATTGTTGTTATCGGTCGTTTCACGAACGAGCACCATTTTCCGAAAGCCTTCTCGCGCGAAATCGAGCGCGACATCCTCTTCGAAACGCGTGAGGCCAGTCGTTGGTGAGTACGCACCGAAGCGGACGTCGATCTGATCGCCGAATATTTGGTGAAGAATGCGACTTGTCTTCTGTTTGACCTCCTCAGTCATGGGTGACAGTCGCGGCTTCAGATCGTCATGCAGGATGCTGAAATCGGTGATGCCCGAGGCCATTGAGAGTTCATCGGCGTTGCGAATGCCATTGGGCATCGCGAGCGGATTAGGACCCGGGCCTCTCGAACTCGCACCGATCATGACGACGTCCTCGAGATAATTCGTACCGTCACGTGGATCGATTGCCTAGAAGGAGCGCTGCTGGGGATTCTTCATGTCCTTCGCGGGCGTGATCATTCCCAGCAGATCCGGGACGTCCTTGACTGAAAGCCTTACCCTCGGGTCGTAGATGGAGACCCAGTGCAAACCGTCGGAGGAGCGCCGATACAATCCCATCGCGTCGTAGGCGCCCTCCAGCCCACGCGTCTTGAAGCCGAGAAAATATGGAATCAGCCCCAGCTGCTGTCGAAACGGCGGAGTTCCGACGAAATCCTCAGTACAGGGTTCATCCATCGCGGATGCGCTCGCCCCAAAACTGCGGTTGAGGACCTGCCTTCGGTAGAGCGGGTCGATCCCTTCGGGCTCGGTCCAGTCGGTCACCAGCACGGCAATTTTTTCAGCGTTTCGCGCCGTATCGGGCTGCGCGACCGACAAGGCCGCAGCAAAGACTGCAGAAAAAACGGTGATGCAAAGTCGCATGATCCCCCCCCTGATTCTCGCCTACAGCCATCCACGGCGAACGCGGTTTAGGTTAGCCTCGCAGCTCCCTACGAGCAGACTGGAAGATGCACCGATGACCGAAAATGCGATCGCCTCCGCCCTCGCCGCCCTTCAAGCCCGAGTCGGCCACGAGGTTCATGTCAGTGACTGGATGATGATCTCGCAGGAACGTATCAACGCCTTCGCCGCAGCAACTGACGATCCCCAGTGGATACACGTTGATGTCGAGCGCGCGACTCGCGAGTCCCCTTACAGCGCACCAATCGCCCATGGTTACCTGACACTGTCGCTGAGCGTTCCGCTGCGAGGCCTGGTGGATGCCAGCAAACCTATCGCTCCTGGTGTTCGAAATGTCATCAACTACGGACTCAACAAACTTCGATTTCCGAATGCCGTCCGTGTCGGCTCGAAGATTCGTGGCCGATTCACGTTACAAGCGGTAGAGCAAGTTGCTCCCAATGTATTGCAGGTCACTGAGCAATACACCGTAGAGATCGAGGGCGTGCCGAAGCCTGCGTGTATCGCTGAAAGTGTGATGCGCCTGGTATTTTGATCTCGATCGCTCTGATCGTCAGACGATGAGGTCCGTCTTCCTCGATTTTGCAACCTTGGGTAGCGGCGATCTCGAGACTGCTCGACTTGAGGCCGCAGCGCCAGGTCTCACGCTGCTTCCTGCGACGCCGCAGCCCGAGGTGCTCGAGCGTATCGCCGGTCACGCCATCGTGATGACCAACAAACTCAGACTTGATCGAAGCATCATCGAGAACTCTCCGCAATTGCGGCTCATCGCACTCTCGGCGACCGGAACCAATAACCTCGATCTCGAGGCCGCGCGGGAACGCGGTGTCGCTGTCTGTAACGTCACCGACTACTGCACGCCCTCCGTGGTTCAGCATGTGCTGGGGGTTTTGCTATCGCTGACACACCACTTACCTGACTACTCGCGCGAGGCACGCGACGGAACTTGGGCGAAGGGCTCGCAGTTCACCTTGCTCGGTCATCGAATACGCGAATTGCGTGGGCGCACGCTAGGAGTCGTCGGCTGGGGGGTATTGGGTCAAGCTGTGGCGCAAGCCTGTGAGAAGGCGCTGGGGATGCGCATCCTCGTCGCGAATCGTCCTGGCGGAACACCCATCGACGGACGACTCGATCTCGATGATCTGCTGCGCTGCGCGGATGTCGTGACACTGCACTGCCCACTGACCTCGGCCACCACGAATATGATCGACGAACGGCGGCTCGCACTCATGAAGCGCGACGCTATTCTCGTCAATACGGCGCGCGGCGGGCTCGTCGACGTCGACGCTCTTGCGACCGCCCTAAGAAATGGCCGCCTAGGTGGGGCAGCCATCGATGTGCTCCCCATGGAGCCCCCCGTCGGCGGCAGCCCCTTGTTCGCCCCGGACCTGCCCAACCTGATCGTCACGCCGCATACCGCTTGGGCGGCCGTCGAATCTCGCCAGCGTTGCCTGGATGAGGTGGCCGCCAACGTCGCGGATTGGCGGGCGGGAGGAACTCGGCACCGGGTGGTGTGATCAAAAGTTGGCTTGGGGGGAAGTCCCAATGGAATTAACCTCCTTATATGTAGAATCCCGGGCCCAACCTCGGACCCCGATATCACCGATGATCTCCACCATGCCTCGCGCTGTTCTTGGTTCACTTTTGCTCGGCACTCTCTTCGTGCTCGCGAGCTGTGGCGGAAATGGGCCTACAGGGGCTTCGGGCAGTGATCGCCCGGCAGGCTCGGGCGGCCCTCCCCCCGCTAAGGTCATCACGGCCAAGATCGATCGTCGCCCTTTCGGCCCTCAAATCGAGGCCGTGGGAACCGCGCTCTCGCGGGAATCCGTCGAGATCACTTCCAAGATCGCAAACGTCATCACTCGTATTCGGTTCGCTGAGGGACAGCTCGTCGCAGCCGGGACAGTGCTCGTGGAGCTCGACCGTGCGCAAGCGGCGGCAGCGCTTGCAGAGGCCGAAGCCAACCTCGCGGAGTCGCGTAACCAGTTCAATCGCGGGCGCGACCTCTCGGTCACTCAGGCGCTTTCCAAGGCTCAGCTCGATCAACTCGAGACGGCAGTGAAAACCGGTGAATCACGGGTCGCGGCTGCACGGGCACGTCTCGAAGATACCGTCATTCGTGCGCCCTTCGCAGGACGTACGGGGCTGAGAAAAGTCAGCCCGGGCGGCCTCGTGAACCCCGGCACCGTCATCACTACGCTCGACGACTCCTTGGTAATGAAGCTCGAGTTCACGGTGCCCCAGTCGTTTCTCAAAGATTTATCACTCGGTCTGCCCGTAGAGGCTCGTGCTGAAGGTCTGGGTGATCGTGTGTTCGCCGGCAAGATCACGGCGATCGACTCGCGTATCGACCCCGTCACTCGTGCACTCAGGGTACGCGCTGAACTCGCGAACTCAGACGGCGCGCTGCGTCCAGGTTTGTTCATGAGCGCTCGGCTGCGCGGCAAACCTATCGATACACTCATGATCCCGGAAGAAGCGCTCGTGCCCGAACAGGGAAAAACCTATGTTTTCGTCGTCATTGACGGAAAAGCGATTCGGCGTGAAGTCCGAACGGGCGGACGTGAGCCGGGATATGTGGCGATCCTCGAGGGTCTCGATGGCGCTGAAGCCGTCATCGTGGAAGGTACTCAGCGCGTTCGCGACGGCGGCAAGGTGATCGCCGAGCCTCGCGCATGAAGCTCTCGGAATTCTGCGTCCGCCGACCGGTCTTCGCGACCGTCCTCAGCTTGATGCTGGTGATCTTCGGTCTCGTCGCGCTCGAGCGATTGACCCTGCGCGAGTACCCGGACATCAATCGTCCGGTCGTGTCGATCACCACCATCTACCGCGGTGCATCGGCCAACGTGGTCGAGAACAAAGTCACCCAAGTCATCGAGGATCGAATCGCGGGGGTCGAGGGAATCCTCAAACTCGAGTCGGATAGCTCCGACGAACGATCAAGCATTCGAGTCGAGTTCGATGTTGCACGCGACATCGACGATGCCGCTAACGACGTCCGTGATCGAATCTCGCGCGTGCTCACGCAACTTCCCCCGGAAGCCGATCCGCCTCAGGTCGTCAAAGCGGATGCCAATGCCGAATCGGTGATGTTCCTCAGCTTCAACTCGGAGGCAATGACTCCGCTTGAAGTGACGGACTACGCCGAGCGGTATATCGTCGATCGTCTTTCGACGGTGCCCGGAGTTTCGCGTGCGGCGCTGTCTGGCGCACGGCGTGCGGCCATGCGCATCTGGATCGATCGTCAGGCTCTCGCAGCCCGGGCGCTGACCGTTGGCGATATCGAAACGGCGCTACGTCGTGAGAATGTGCAGCTACCCGCTGGACGCATCGAATCACAACAGCGGGAATTCTCGCTGCGGACCGAGGTCGGGCTCGATACCGAGGAAGATTTCCGAAATCTCGTCATCGGTCGTAACTCCGACGGACATCTCGTACGCCTCGGCGAAGTGGCAGACGTCCGAATCGCTGCCGAGAGCGATCGCACGCTGCTGCGTACGAATGGCCGTGCCGGGGTTGGTATCGGCATCGAAGCGAACTCTAAAGCCAACGTTCTTGAGGTCGTCCAAGGAGTCCGTGCAGAAGTTGAACGCCTGCAAAAGAGTCTGCCGAAAAGATCCTCCCTGGTCGTCAACGTCGATAACGGTGTAGCCATTCAGGCTGCACTGCGCGAAGTGCTGATTGCAGTGCTCTTCGCGTTCATCTCAGTGCTTGTCGTCATCTACGGATTTCTCGGAACGCTTCGCACCACGATCATTCCGGCGGTCACCATCCCGGTGTCGGTGATTGCTGCATTCATCTTTGTCTATGCGCTTGGCTACTCACTCAACGTCATCACACTGTTAGGCGTGGTGCTCGCGATCGGACTTGTCGTCGACGACTCGATCGTGGTCCTCGAAAACATTCATCGACGTGCCGAACTGAATGAACCTCCGATCGTCGCGGCAATCCGCGGCAGCAGCGAAATCGGCTTCGCAGTCATCGCGACAACCCTGACGCTCGTTGCAGTATTCGTACCGCTCTCTTTCTTGCCGGGCGATAACGGTCGGCTGTTCCGCGAGTTTGGCCTGACGGTAGCCGCCTCGATCTTGTTCTCTGCCGTCGTTGCGCTGACCTTGACGCCGATGATGGCCTCACGTTTGCCGCCCGAACAGGAAACGAAGCACGGTCGGTTTGCGATACTCATCGAAGGTTTTTTCAAGACGCTCTCCGATCAATACGAGCGTCGCTTACGGCAACTCATGCGCCGCCCATGGCTGATCGTCGGTTCCGTTCTCGGGCTCGGCTTTCTCGGCGCCCTCAGTTTCCGAGCTCTGCCTTCCGAGTTCATGCCGTCAGCAGATGTTGGTCGAGTATTTGTCATGCTACAGGCGCCTGAAGGTGCCAGTTTCGAATACACCGAAGAATATGGCCGTCGACTCGAAGCGATCGCCCAGAGCGAAGTCGACACGGGAGATGTTCGTCGCGTGACGCTGCGCGTTCCCGCCGGGTTCGATGGCGCAGGAGGGGTGAACTCTGCTCGACTTATTCTCGTACTCAATGATTGGAGTGGGCGCGATCGCTCTGCGCAAGAGATCGCCACGTCACTGCAACGCAAGCTTGGCGACCTTCCAGGCGTCCGCGTTAACACCATGGCCGGTGGAAATATGCGTGGTGGCTGGGGCAAGCCCGTTCAGGCGGTTCTCGGGGGCCCCGATTACGAGACGCTCGCGGAGTGGTCCGACAAACTCGTCCAGCTCGCCGAACAAAACCCCGGCCTGACCGGTGTGGATAGTAGTTACCAGCCCCGTAAACCGCAGATCCGTGTCGCGATCGATCGCGATCGAGCGGCAGATCTTGGCGTATCGCTGCAAACAGTCGGTCGGACGCTCGAGACCATGCTCGGGTCACGTATCGTGACGACGTTCATCGATCGCGGTCGTGAGTACAACGTCGTCCTACAAGGTCGCGCCGATGAGCGTGCCACGACGACGGACCTGACCAACCTGATGGTCCGCTCCGATCGATCGGGGGAGCTCATTCCCCTCTCGAGCGTGGTACGTCTCACGGAGACGGCAGGGGCCACTGAGCTCAGTCGATTCAATCGACTCCGTGCGGTAGAGATCGGCGCAGGACTCGCCGATGACTACACCATGGGCGAGGCCATCGAGTGGTTCGAGCAGACCGTCGCTCGAGAACTGCCCCCCAGCGCCACACTCATGTGGGACGGCGACTCCGGCGATTATGTACGGAGCGGCGGCCAGCTTTGGATCACGTTGCTGTTCGCGGTCATCATCGTCTTCCTGGTGCTGGCGGCACAGTTCGAGAGCTTCGTGCATCCTGCGATCATCATGGTGACCGTTCCGCTCGCGCTGCTCGGTGCCGTGTTCGGACTGCAACTGCACGGCATGAGCGTGAACATCTTCAGTCAGATCGCCGTGATCATGCTCATCGGCATCGCAGCGAAGAATGGCGTATTGATCGTCGAGTTCGCTAACCAACTCCGCGAACGCGGAATCGAGTTCAAGGAAGCCGTCGTACAAGCCGCAGCCGTACGTCTACGACCGGTGTTGATGACCAGTCTTTGCACGGCCTTTGGTGCCATTCCATTCCTGCTCGCATCCGGTGCGGGCGCCGAGCAGCGCGAGCCCATCGGAGTAGTCGTGTTCTATGGCACCTTGGTATCGGTATTCCTGACCCTGCTCGTCGTTCCCGCGGTGTACTCACTCGTCGCGCGGCACACCCGATCGAGTAGTCACACCACTCGCCTCGTCGATCGATTGATGGGTAACTCTCCGCAAGACTCCGGGGTGTAAAGGAGCGCCGCGCTTCCACGCGGCGACCCATTAGGCAGCGAGTTCCGCCGCCTGTTCTGCGAAGCCTTGCTCGAGGACACACGCCACGGCGTGAATCACCGCAGCAATTCGGACGGTGCTCTGAATCGAGTCGCGCCCGATGTCGTGCTTGCGCAGCAACTTTTCGTGTGACTCGATGCAGAGGCCGCAACCGTTCACCGCAGACACCGCGAGCGAGTACAACTCGAAGTCGAGCTTGTCGATCCCGGGGTTTGCCATCACGTTCATCCGCAGTCGTGCCGGCATGGACTGATACTCCACATCGCCGACGAGGTGCAGGAAGCGGTAGTACACGTTGTTCATGCCCATGATCGCAGCAGCGGCTTTCGCACCGCTGATGCCCGCCTCATCGAGCTCCGCGCGCGCCGCCGTCTCGATCGCCCGAACGAGAGGCAGATGGCGCGAGGCGATCGCTGTGGCGAGCGCCGTACCCCAAATCTGCTTCGCGGTGAGCCCTGGTGCGCCTTGAACGGTGAGCACCGAGCCGAGATTCAGCTTGAGGTCGCGGGCGTAATCGGGAATCGAGTCCCGAAGTTGCTCGAGGGCGGTCATGATCAGGCCGCCTTGAGGGTGTCTTCGCCCTTCTGCCAATTGCAGGGGCAAAGCTCGTCCGTCTGCAGCGCATCGAGAACACGCAGCACTTCGTCTGGCGAACGGCCAACGTTCAGGTCGGTGATGTAGACGAAGCGGATCACACCCTGCGGATCGACGATATAGGTCGCGCGCTGAGCGACACCGGCTTCTGCGTCGATGATGCCGAGAGCGCTCGTCAGTTCGCGCTTGATATCGGCGAGCATCGGGAACGGCAGATCCTTCAGTTCCGACTTGCTACTGCGCCAGGCGAGGTGTACGAACTCGCTGTCGGTGCTGACGCCGTAGACCTGCGCGTCACGCGCCGTGAATTCTTTGTTCAGCTTGCCGAAGGCGGCGATCTCGGTCGGGCACACGAAGGTGAAGTCCTTCGGCCAAAAGAAAACGATCTGCCACTTGCCGGCGGCCGAGGCGTTGGTGAACGGCTGGAAAGCCGTCTTGATGTCGTTGGTGACGACGCCGGTCAGGGCGAACTTGGGAAACTGCTGTCCGATGCCGATCATGAGATGCTCCTTGCGTTAGATTCGAACCGGTCGCGCATCTTGGCGACCCTCGGCTCGACAATCCAATCGATTGATGTGATGATTTCGATAGACGCTATTTATCGAATTCCGGCGAGGGACCCGCCCCATGGCTGACATCAAACTGAAGGATTTGCGTTATCTCGTCGCGATCGCCGACACCCGACATTTCGGCCAAGCCGCGGAACGTTGTTTCGTCAGTCAGCCCACCTTGTCGGCCCAACTCAAGAAACTCGAGGATTATCTAGGTGTCCCTCTCGTCGAGCGTCAACCGCGCAAGGCGCTCCTGACGCCCGCCGGTGCAGAGATCGTGGCCCGAGCCCGACGTATCGTCGAAGCGAGCGACGAAGTAGTCGCCATCGCCCAAGCCCATCGTGAGCCGCTTGCAGGTCGCCTAAAGGTCGCTTTCTTGCCGACCATCGGTCCTTATCTGCTGCCCGTCGTCGCTCCACGACTGCGTAAAACGCTGCCTCACCTTGGGCTCATGCTCTACGAGTATCAAACGGCGACGATGCTCGAGCGCTTGAAAGCGGGTGAGATCGACATGGGAGTATTGGCGCTACCAGTGGATCTCGACGGTCTCGCCTCGCGACGGCTGTACGACGAGCCCTTCGTCGTCGCGGCTCCGGCTGATCATCCACTCGCCGTACGAAAGCAGCTCAAGGTGGGTGATCTCAAAGGCGCAACGCTACTGCTGCTCGAGGATGGTCATTGCCTGCGTGATCAAGCGCTCGACGTCTGTAACCGAATCGATGTGCACGAGAAACAGGACTTCCGCGCCACCAGTATCGAAACGCTCAGACAGATGGTCGCCTCAGGAGCAGGTCTCACGCTCATGCCGGAATTCGCAACTCGCGGCAGTCATGCCACACCAAAAGGCCTGGTGTTTAAGCCCTTCGTCAAACCCGTTCCCACTCGTAGTATCGGCGCGATTTGGCGAAAGAGTTCCCCGAGAACCGTCGCCATCGATGCCGTCGCACGCGTGATCGCCAACCATGCCGAGTAATTCTATGAGTGCCACCCTACTCTGGTTCAGACACGATCTTCGCCTCGCCGATCACCCGGCCTTACGCGCAGCGCTCACCCGCGACAAGCCCGTCATCCCGGTTTTTCTTTGGTGCCCTGAAGAGGAAGGCGAGTGGGCGCCAGGCGGCGCCTCGAGGTGGTGGCTGCATCGATCCTTGACCTCGCTCGCCAAAGATCTCGAAAAAGCGGGCTCGAAGCTTTTGATTCGGCAGGCTGACGACTCGCTGGCCGCGATCAAGAAACTGATTCGCGAGACGGGCGCGGACGCGGTGTATTGGAGCCGGCGTTATGAGCCTCTGGTCATCGAGCGCGACCGGCGAATCAAAGAAACGTTACGCACCGAAAACATCGAGGTACGCAGTTTCAATGCGGCGCTACTGATCGAACCTTGGGACGTTCAGAACCTGAGCGGGAAGCCCTTTCAGGTATTCACCCCGTTCTGGCGCAAAGTCTCCGCGAGTATCGAGCCGCCCGCGCCTCTGCCCGCACCCAAAAAAATCTCGGCGCCGGCCAAGTGGCCCTCCGGCGTGAAACTGGAGTCGCTCGACTTGATGCCGGAGATTCCCTGGCACGAGGGAATGGCGAGGACTTGGCATCCTGGCGAGCGTGGCGCCAAAGAACACCTCGAGACGTTCCTTGAGGGCCCCGTCAAACATTACGGTGAAGCCCGCAATTTGCCAGCGCAGTCAGGAACTTCGAGACTCTCACCGCATCTTCATTTCGGCGAGCTCTCACCCAGACAGGTTTGGCATGCCGCACCCAAGTGGCGAAGCAGTCAATTCATGGCGGAGATCGGCTGGCGGGAGTTCGCTCACCATTTGCTCTATCACTTCCCCCGAACGACGAACGAGCCGTTGCGTTCCGATTTCATTCGCTTTCCGTGGAGAGAGAACACTCGGGAGCTCGCGGCGTGGCAACGTGGAAAAACAGGGATTCCGCTCGTCGATGCAGGGATGCGTGAGCTCTGGGAAACCGGCTGGATGCACAACCGCGTGCGCATGGTCGTGGCGTCGTTTCTGGTGAAGAACCTGCGCATGCATTGGCTGCATGGCGCGCGTTGGTTCTGGGACACGCTCGTAGATGCCGACCTCGCAAGTAACACGCTCGGCTGGCAATGGGCTGCGGGTTGCGGCGCCGATGCAGCGCCCTACTTCAGAGTCTTCAATCCTGAAAGCCAGGCCGAAAAATTCGATCCGCAGAGCGAATACATCAAACGCTGGATTCCAGAGCTCTCTGGTGAAGGCGCAAAATCCTACCCTACTCCGATCGTCGATCTCAAAGCCTCGCGCGAGGCTGCCCTCGCAGCGTTCAAAACCTTGCGGAAGTAGATATGGTCAAGCACATCGTCATGTGGCGTCTTCGCGAAGGCGCCTCCAAAACGACAGATGCCGAGTTGATCAAGTCATTGCTCGAGAGTCTTGCCGGCAAGATTCCCGGATTGCTCAAGATCGAGGTCGGGGTCAATTTCATCGAGGATGCCAACGCCTCGGACGTCGTGCTCTACAGCGAATTCGTCGACCGGGCAGCTCTCGAGGCTTACCAGAGCCACCCGCTGCACTTGGCGGTAGTGCCCGAGGTCAAAGCCCGCGCCATCGAGCGCCGATCAGCCGATTTCGTCGTTTTGGGTTGATTCCTCGAGATCTTACGCGACGGCCTCGACGATCATCTGACGCTGTCGCAAGTCGGACAGTCGGTGTCGCCCGCCCGTTAGGGAAGCGACATATCTTTGAGCCGCGCAAAGATTTTCCCGTGATCGAATGCGCGGTTGACGATTAAGACGCTCCACTCGCCACACCCAATGCTGTAACCGATCCGACGAGAAACTCGCGCCGGGATATCCAGTCAAGCTCGGTATTCACGACGCACCCTCGGTCAGAGGATCGCCGCATCGGCTTCGAGCACACTCGAGGCGCCCGCGGTCACCACTTTGACCAGAGCCTGCGCCTGCGGCAGCACGTGCGCGGCATAGAAACGCGCCGAGGTAATCTTGCCACGAAGGAAATCTTTGTCTTCGGCGCCTGCCACCAACTTTCGAGCGGCGACGTCCGCCGACTTTGCGAGCAACCAGCCGCCAAGCACATAACCCGCAAGTCGCAACATCGGTACTGAAACGGCCAAAGCACGCTCGGGCCCTTGGGCAAACGACTCGAGAATCTGGCGAACCGCTGCCTCGAGCGTATCGACAGCCGCGAGCGCGTCAGTGCGTACAGTTTCGATGGCAGAGTCACCGCCCTTGATCGCCGCGAGTTCGCGACGCATATCGGCGATAAGCGCCGCCATCGCCGCGCCCCGATCACGTGCAATCTTGCGCCCAATGAAATCATTGGACTGGATTGCCGTCGTCCCCTCGTAAATCGTGGTGATGCGTACGTCTCGATAGGCCTGAGCCGCACCGGTCTCTTCGATGAAGCCCATACCGCCATGAACTTGCACGCCGAGCGATGCCAACTCGATGCCCGCCTCGGTGCTGCAGCCCTTGATCACCGGAATGAGCAGATCACCTCGAGCTTGCGCGGCGCGACGCATCCCTTCATCTGCATGCTTTCCGCCGACGTCGAGTTGATAGGCCCCATAGAGTGCGACTGCGCGCAGCGCCTCAACTTGCGAGCGCATCGTCAACACCAGGCGCTTGACGTCAGGGTGATGAATGATCGGCGCAGGTCCCGGAGGGAGAGCAACCGGAGGCTTGCCCTGCACACGGGTGCGAGCCCACTCGGCGGCCTGTTGGAACGCGCGCTCCGCGACAGCGTAACCCTCGAGACCCACGGAAAGGCGCGCCGCATTCATCATGACGAACATGTATTCGAGTCCGCGATTGGGCTCGCCGACGAGATAACCGATCGCGCCGTCTTTTTGACCGTAAGCCATGACGCAAGTTGGGCTGCCGTGGATGCCGAGCTTGTGCTCGATCGAAATGCACTGCACGTCGTTGCGTGCGCCGAGCGATCCATCGTCGTTCACGAGCACCTTGGGCACGATGAACATCGAGATACCCTTCACGCCCGGCGGAGCACCATCGATGCGCGCCAGAACGAGATGAATGATGTTCGGCGTTAAATCGTGTTCGCCGTACGTGATGAAAATCTTTTGGCCGAACACGCGATATTGATCACCCTCGGGTGTGGCGCGCGTGCGGATGGCGGCGAGGTCCGAACCCGCCTGAGGTTCGGTCAGGTTCATGGTACCCGTCCACTCCCCACTCACCATTTTCGGCAGAAAGAGATTTTTTTGATGATCCGTGCCGTAATGCTCAAGCGCCTCGACGGCGCCCTGCGTCAGCATCGGGCACAGCTTGAATGACAAGTTCGAAGCCGCCCACATTTCTTCGACGGCCGTTCCGATCATCGTGGGCGCGCCTTGGCCGCCACTTTCTTGCGAAGCACGCAGTCCCGCCCAGCCCCCTTCGACATATTGCTGATAGGCCGCCTTGAAACCCTTCGGCGTCAAGACACCTTCAGGTGTCCAGCGCGCGCCCTCACGATCAGAGCTCTTGTAGAGCGGATCGAGGACGTTCTCAGCGAACTTGCCGGCCTCTTCGAGAATCGCATCGGCAACCTCAGGCGAATAGTCGGCGAAGGCCGGACAGCCCTGCAGAGCGCTCTCATCAAGCAACTCATGGATGACAAACTGCAAATCTTTGAGCGGTGCACGGTACATCGTCGAAATCCTTTTGCCCGGCCTGGGCTGGACACGTTGAATAACAGGGGATGGCGAATTCTAACCCGCGAGGGCCGGGACGAGATTGGCCGCGAGAAAATCGACAAACGCCTTGACCCGCTCGTCCTCGGCGAGCCGTCCGGGATACACCGCATACAGCGGCGCCTGCTCGGGCGGACGCCAATCGGGCAGGACTTTTTTGAGACGCTGCGAGGCGAGCCCCTGCCGACACAAAAACTCGGGTAACACACCGATTCCGAGGCCCGCCGCGACCGAGGCGTGCAGGAGCGCTGGATCATTCACGGCCAACTTGGGACTGATACTGACTTCCTCTCGACGCTTGCCATGAGTCAGCCGAAGCACGAACAGGGAGCCGGGCGGCGTCTCCGGAGTAAGCATGTCGAAACGAGCCAAGTCGCCTGGGGCGATCGGCTCCCCAGCCTTTTGGAGGTAGGTCGGGGTCGCGCACAAGATCGCCGGTGGAGCGCCGAGCACACGAGACACCCGATCAGTCGAAGGGTCCTCGCCCACCCGAATCACGAGGTCATGCTCGACCTGAAGTCCGGAGGAAAGGTCCCCGAGCTCGACCTCGAGCGGGATCTTCGGATACCGCTCGAGGAATCGAGGTACGAGGGGGGCGAGCAGTACCCGCCCGAAGGTCGGTTCGGCCAAGACTCGCAGCGGCCCGCCTCGCGACTCGATGAGTTCTCCGGCAAGCCGGCGCGCGTCATCCGTCGATTGCAGAATGGCGCGACACGCTGGGAGCAGCCGCTCACCTGCCGGGGTCAACGTCAGCCTTCGGGTCGTTCGGGTCATGAGCTTCACCCCGAGCTCATCCTCAAGCTCCGCGATCGCACGGCTGACCGCCGCCTTAGGAACGCCGAGGGCTCTGGCCGCTGCGGAAAATCCGTTCAGATCGATGATTTTGGCAAAGGTCGCCATATGCGCCGGAGACCAAAACTGCGACATGGGTGAGACTCCGAGAGGCCAACTGCCGCTTATTGTTTCTCCCGAGAATCAAAATGGCAAGAGCATCCGAACGCCCCTAAATTGTATCGCCGACGGTTACCATGCTGTTCGATCATCGAAGAGTCACTCGCCTACGGAGACCGACATGTCGCTCAGCGTTCACGCCTGTACGTCCGAACTGTTCACCCCCATGCTCCAAAACCTCGCCCAGATTTTGGGAAAGGCGAAGGCGCATGCCGAGGCGAAAAAGCTGGAGCCGGGGGTACTCGAGGGGCTGCGTCTGGCGCCCGATATGTTCCCGCTTAAACGACAGGTTCAGTTGTCGACGGACTTCGCGAAGAACAGCACGGCACGATTGGCCGGGATCGAGCCGCCTAAGTTTCCGGATGAGGAGCAGACGCTCGACGAACTGATCGCGAGGGTCCACAAGACCCTCGATTGGATGAAAACCGTGCAGCCCTCCCAGCTCGAGGGCGCCGAGACCCGTCACATCGTGGTGCCGCTACGAACCCGGACGTTGGAGATGGATGGCCTGCCCTTCATTCAGCGCTGGGCGTTACCGAACTTCTACTTTCACGTGACCGCGACCTACTCCCTGCTCAGGCAGGCGGGGGTCGACGTCGGCAAACAGGACTTTCTCGGCGGGGTCTGACGAACCTCGGACTACCAAGTGTACCGAACCCGGTAACTCACTATCGCGGTGCCGTTCTTGGGAAGCTTGGTGACAAACTGGACCTGGCGGGCATCGAGCTTGGTCGACTCTTGGCTCTGCTTGATACCCGTATCCGCAAGAACGACCGGAACGATCAAGGCGATGACGAGAAGCGAGGTCAAAGGCCTAAACGAAGTGTTGGACCACATGAGTCTTGTCATGATGACCTCCGGAGTTTGTACGATCAGCCGCCCCTCAAGGTGCTCGCCGGCGGTTGCTTCAAAACACTACGCGTCGCCAGCCAACCGCTTACCGCAACCAGCGCACCACCACCTAACAAGCCGAACAACCACAGTAAAGGATCGAAGGAATAGGACACCTGCAGTATCTGCTGCGCAAGAAAGTATCCAGCGATCGAAGCGCCTGTCGCGGCAAGAAGGCCCGAAAGCAGGCCGAGCGCACTGAACTCGGCCAAGATGCCACGCGCTACTGTTCCACGACTCGCGCCCAAGGTACGCAACATCGCGCTTTCGTAACGTCGCTCGTCGCGCGAAGCCTGCACGGCTGCGAGCAATACGACGAGGCCCGAGAACAGCGTGAACACAAAAACGCTTTGAACCGCCATCGCGGCTTTATCGACTACGGAGCGAACCTGGGACAGCAGATCGTCGAGATCGAAAACCGATACGCTGGGGAATCGGCGAACCAGATTAGAGATCACGCGTCCATCGCCTGGTTTGAAGTAGGCGCTCGTCATCCACGTCCCTGCGAGCTCATCGAGTAGTCCCGGTGGGAAGACGATGAAGAAATTGGGCTGGAAGCTATCCCACTTGATCTTGCGAACGCTCGCAACCTCCGCCTCGATGATTTCACCGGCGATATCGAACGTCATGCGATCGCCGATCTTGAGCCCGAGGCCTTCCTGATACTCATCTGAGATCGATACGAGAGAACGTCCATGCTCAGCCGGAGTCCACCAGCGTCCCGACACGATCTGGTTGTCATCGCCGAGCTCGGCTTGCCAAGTGATGTTCTGGTCACGACGCGAATACCCTTCGCCACGAGGATCAATGAATTGCAAGGTCTGTATCGGCTGCCCGTTAATCTGCGTGAGCCGCGCCCGAATCATCGGCAATGCACGAGATCTCGAAGCGCCTTGCTCATCGAGAAAATCAAAAAACGCCACGCGCTCATCAGGCGGAATATTGATGAAGAAAAAATTCGGCAAGTTTTCTGGAAGACTTCGGCGCCAATCGGTCAGCAAGTCGTTACGCACGACCGCAAGCAGTAAAAGCACCATGATTCCAAGACCGAAAGCCACGATCTGCACCACGCTTTCGGCGCGGCGACGACTCAAGTTCGCGATACCGTAACGCCAAGACACGCCGACCGTGCCTCGCATCGAACCCGCCAGGCGAACCATCGCCCAGCCCGCGAGCGCGAGAATCACCGTGAAGACTGTGAGCCCGACGGTAAAACCAGCGAAGAGCCGTACGTCACGTACAACCCACCATATAAGAAAAACGACGGCAGCGATCGCCGGGCCAAACGCGAGCCAGACCACAGGCGGTGGCGGCTCTATGTCTCGGCGGAGCACCCGAATCGCCGGTACTCGAGACAGCTGAAGCAAAGGCGGAAGGGCGAATCCCGCAAGCAGCGCGATTGCGGTGAGAAATCCGAGTCCGAGCGGAAATAAATTGGGTGGCGGGAGATTCGCGCGCAACAGCCCCTCGAGTGCGCGCAGCAACCACTCTTGAGCAAGATAGCCGACTCCCGATCCGATGAGTGCGGCCGCAATCGCGATGATGCAAAGCTGGACGAGACTCATCGATAGCGTGAATGCGCGCGTCGCGCCCACGGTTTTGAGTAGGGCAACGGAATCGAGGTGGCGCTGAACGTAGCGTCTGGCAGCCATGGCGACAGCGATCGCGCAGAGTAAAACCGCAACGAGACTCGCCAGACTCAGAAAGCGGCCCGCGCGATCGATCGCATTTTGTATTTGAGGACTCGCCTCACTGACATCGAGTAGGCGCTGCCCACGTTGTTTGGTCTTTTTGAGCCAAGCCTTGAAGCTCACGACAGCATCGCGCTCTCCGGCGAACAGCAAAGCGTGCGTTGCACGAGAGCCTGGCTGAAGCAGCCGAGTCGACGGTAAATCATCGGCGTGCATGAGCATCGACGGCGCGAGTTCACCGAACCCACCGCCTTGATCGGGTCGAGTGATGAGCACGCGGGTAACACGGAACGTGGCGGCGCCGACCGAGAGGGTATCGCCGACAGACACCTCGAGGGCTGCGAGTAGCTTGGAGTCGGGCCAGACCTCTCCACGCGCGGGGCCACGGGTGACGGCAACCGGAACACCGAACGCCTCGTCTGCAACGCCCACCGTGCCGCGCAGCGGATAGCCCTCGCTGACCGCACGTACGTTGGCAAGTTGGTTTCGATCATCTCGGAACACGACACTCAGCACCGATGTGCTACGCGCCGTCCGCAATCCGCGCGTCGTCGCCTCGCTAACGTAGGTTCCTTCTGGTGCGGCTGATCCTGACTCAAGGCGCAAGTCTGCCGCGAGCACCTCATTGGCCTGCAGCGCGACCGACTGGCTGATGCGATTCACGAGGAAACCCACTCCAGTGAGCGCACCCACCGCCACGATCAGGGCAATCAATAAAATTCCGAGCTCGCCCGATTTCCATTCGCGGCCGAGCAAGCGTACTCCGAGGACGGCGGAACGACGTAGCATGCTTAGCCCGGGGCGAGACGCCCAGCCTCCATCACCCAAACACGATTACAGCGTGCAGCCAGTGCTCGATCGTGAGTGACCAAAACCAAGGTGGTTCCCGAGCCGGCGTTCAAATCGAAGAGCAAATCGGCAATTCGACCGCCGGTGACGGTATCTAGATTTCCGGTGGGCTCGTCGGCAAAAAGAACCGCCGGTCGTACGACGAAAGCTCGGGCAATGGCGACACGCTGCTGTTCGCCTCCCGACAACTGCCTTGGATAGTGCCCGACTCTTTCACGCAGGCCGACACGCTCAAGCGCCTCAAGTGCCCCCGTTTTCGCATCGGAGCGGCCTGCAAGCTCGAGCGGCAACATCACATTTTCGAGTGCCGTGAGCGCCGGGACGAGATGAAATGACTGGAAAACGAAGCCTACGCGCTCAGCGCGAAGACGAGCCCGACCGTCTTCATCAAGCGTGGTGAGGTCTTCCCCAGCAAGCAGCACCTTGCCCGAGGTCGGCGTGTCGAGACCAGCCAGCAACGCCAGGAGTGTCGACTTACCCGCGCCCGACGCGCCGACGATGGCCGCCGACTCACCCGAGTGAACCGAAAAGGAAACCTTCTGCACAATGGCGAGTCTGCCTTCAGGGCTGCTAACCTCTTTAGACAGTTCACGGGCTTCGAGGACGATATCTTTGGTCACGAAACGTTCCTTCGTCTTGGCGCTGCTGATTGCGATCGCACCAGCATGGTCCTATGGCAATACGGCGCGCAACGACAGCCCCACCATATTGGTTCTGGGGGATAGCGTCAGCGCGGGTTACGGTCTGGCCTCCAACGAGGGCTGGGTAGCCTTGCTTCAAAGCCGACTCAAGGTTCAAGGTTACGGATACCGAGTGATCAATGCCAGCGTCAGCGGCGAAACCACCACGGGCGGGCTCGCCCGCCTGCCAAGGGCTCTGTCCGTACACCGTCCTCAGATCGTCATCGTCGAGCTCGGCGGTAACGACGGCCTCCGCGCCCTCCCCCTCGAGACATCGCGCCAAAATCTCGAGGGCATCATCAAAGCCTCGCAGGCATCGGGCGCGCGCGTGCTGCTACTCGGCATGAAGATTCCGCCTAATTACGGGCTCCGATATTCACAAGGCTTCGAACAGCTCTTTCGCGATCTGGCGCGCCGCTATCGCCTGCCCTTTGAGCCTTTCTTTCTGGAAAAAATCGCGCTCGCCCCCGGCATGATGCAGGCCGATGGTCTCCACCCCACAGCCAAAGCCCAGCCCGTCATGCTCGACACGGTCTGGCCGGTGTTGAAACCGATGCTTCGTCGTTGAGTCACACCCCGGGCAAAGGCTAAAGTCTCGTCATGTCAAAAATTTGGTTGTCTTCTTACCCCGCCGGCGTACCCGCCGAAATCGATCCCAGCCGCTACTCCTCGGTGACGCACATGGCCGAGCAGTGCTTCACCGAATTCGCCGATCGACCGGCCTACATTCAGATGGGTCGGCAGATCACCTACGGCGATCTCGATCACGAGTCGAAGGCTTTCGGGGCTTGGTTGCAGCACCGCACAGGTCTCAAACGCGGCGATCGTGTCGCCATCATGATGCCGAATGTCCTGCAGTATCCAATCGCCCTGTTCGGTGTGCTGCGCGCTGGCGGAACGGTCGTCAATACCAACCCGCTTTACACCGCTCGCGAACTCGAACACCAGCTTAAAGACTCGGGTGCAGAGACCATCGTCATCCTCGAGAATTTCGCTCATGTCCTGCAGGAAGTGATCGAGAGGACGAGCGTACGCACCGTCATTCTTACCAGCGTCGGTGAACTGCTGGGCTTTCCTAAAGGAAACATCGTCGACTTCGTGGTTCGGCGTGTTCGCAAGAGCGTACCGGCCTACCAGCTTCCAGGGGCACTACGCTTCTCTGACGTGCTTCGCGAAGGGCGAGGTCTCGAGCTCACGCGCCACGCGCTGACGCATGACGATCTCGCATTCCTGCAATATACCGGCGGAACGACGGGGGTCTCGAAAGGCGCGATGTTGAGTCACGGCAATATGGTCGCCAACGTTCTTCAGTCGTCAGCTTGGACAGAAGCCGTCCTGCCACGCAATGAAGTCGGAATCGCCATCACGGCACTGCCGCTGTATCACATCTTCGCACTGACGGCGAACTGCATCTTGTTCTTGAGATTGGGCTGGACCAACGTTCTCATTACGAACCCTCGCGACTTCCCGGCTTTTGTGGCTGAGCTCAAAAAATATAAGTTCACCTACATGTCGGGCGTGAATACTTTGTTCAACGCCTTGCTTCATACACCGGGCTTCGATCAGGTGGACTTCAGCAAACTGCGTTGCACGCTCGGCGGCGGCATGGCTGTCCAGCGCGCGGTGGCGGAACGCTGGAAGCAAGTCACAGGCTGCATTCTCACGCAGGCATGGGGGCTCACCGAAACCTCGCCGGCTGCCTGTGTCAACCCGATCGACGTCGACTTCAACGATTCCATCGGCTTGCCCATCTCCTCGACTGAGATCGGCATCGCCGACGACGACGGGAAAATGCTCCCCGTCGGAGAGCTCGGCGAGATTTGCGTACGCGGTCCTCAAGTGATGAAGGGCTATTACAAACGTCCGGAAGAGACCGCGAAGGTGATGCTGCCAGACGGCTGGCTGCGTACCGGCGACATCGGCCGAATGGATCAGAAAGGCTTCGTCTATATCGAAGATCGCAAGAAAGACATGATCAACGTGTCTGGCTTCAACGTATATCCGAACGAAGTCGAGAGCGTCGCCGTCACCCACTCCGGCGTACTCGAGGCAGCCGCCGTTGCCAAAGCCGACGAACGCTCAGGTGAAGCGGTCGCACTCTTCGTGGTTCGAAAAGATCCTAAGCTCACCGAGGAGCAGATCATCGAGCACTGCCGCGGATCCCTCACCGGATACAAAGTGCCGCGATACGTCTACTTCCGTAAAGAGTTGCCCAAGACGAACGTCGGAAAAATTCTGCGTCGCGCCTTGCGCGACGAAGCACAGACGCTCTGATCGCGTTACTCAAAATGGATCGGCGGGCGTAAAGAGCCGTCGGTGCTCACCGATGGCATAGCGATCGGTCATGCCGGCGACGTAATCGGCCACGACACGCGCGCGTCCTGATTTGCCGCCTGATTGTTCGGCTAGCGCAGCTGCATCACGATGTTCGCGCGGCAACAAGTCGATGTCGCCCATCATCGCCTCGAATAACTCGCGCAATACTTTGCGCGCCTTGTCGGTCATGCCCAGGACTCGATGGTGCCGATAAAGATTGGCGTTCAGAAAACGCTTGAGCTCAACATGCTCGGTGCGTACCGCATCGCTCAAGGTGATGAGCGGTTCAGCCTGAGTACGTACGTCATCGATCGAGCGAACGCCGGAGTCGAGAATACGCGCGCGACTGGTCTCGACCACGTCCCTTACCACGCGATTGATCATGCGCCGAATGGTTTCATGAATGACGCGTCGCCCCGTCAGCGCGGGATATCGCGCCATGACGGCCGCATGCTCGCGACCGAAGAGCGTGACTTCGCGTAATCCATCCATCTCGACAAGCCCCGCTCGCAGTCCATCGTCGACATCATGGTTGTTGTAGGCGATGGCATCGGCGAGATTCGCAAGCTGAGCCTCGAGACTCGGCTGTCCGCGACGCAGAAAGCGCTCCCCGAGCTCACCGAGTTGTCGCGCATTATTAAGCGAGCAGTGTTTGAGGATTCCCTCGCGCGTTTCATACGTGAGATTGAGTCCCGGAAACTCTGCATAACGCTCTTCGAGTAGATCGACAACACGAAGCGACTGAAGATTGTGCTCAAATCCGCCGTACTCTCGCATGCACTCGTTGAGCGCATCCTGCCCGGCGTGTCCAAATGGTGTATGCCCAAGATCATGCGCGAGACAAATGGCCTCGGTGAGGGTCTCGTGCAATCCGAGCACTCCAGCGATCGTGCGCCCAATCTGCGCGACTTCCATCGAGTGGGTCAGTCGCGTTCGGTAGAGATCCCCTTCGTGGTTGACGAAAACCTGCGTCTTGTAGACGAGGCGTCGAAAGGCGTTCGAGTGCACGATGCGATCACGGTCGCGTTGAAACTCGCCGCGCATCTCCGGCGACGGCTCGGGATAGACCCGACCTCGCGATGCGGCGTCGTGCGCAGCCCACGACGCAAGACGCAGCGCGTCGGCAGCGCCCTCGCTCGTCATGACAAATGAGCCTCGAGGGTAGCCATCAGCGCGTCGGTCGGATAGTCGTCGCTCACGAATGCTTGACCGACACTGCGCAACAAGATGAGTCTCATACGACCATCTTTTGCTTTTTTGTCGATGCTCATGGCACGGCGGGCTGCATCGACCGTCAACTCGCCGCGAGTCTCGGTGCGCAGGCCCAGCCGTTGAAGCAACAGGGCAACACGGGCGACATCGCGACCGGAGATCAAACCGCAACGCTCAGAGAGAGAGGTCGCCATCAGCATGCCGGCCGCAACCGCCTCACCATGTAACCACCTCGAGTAGCCCGTGACACTCTCGATGGCGTGCCCGAAGGTATGGCCGAAGTTTAGGAGTGCACGCTCCCCGTGCTCGCGTTCATCGCGAGCTACGATGGTCGCCTTGGTTTTACAGGAGTGATGGATGGCGTATCCCAATGCATCGACATCACCCGTGAGCAACTTCTCGGCATTGGATTCCAACCAATCAAAGAACTTAGGGTCGCAAATCACGGCGTACTTCACGACCTCGGCGAGTCCTGCCCGCAATTCACGCGACGATAGGCTACGCAACGTCGCGAGATCAATGACGACCGCGCGCGGTTGATGGAAAGCACCGATCATGTTTTTGCCGAGCGGATGATTGACTCCCGTCTTGCCACCGACAGAGGAGTCGACCTGAGCGAGAAGCGTGGTTGGGATCTGTATAAACGCCATGCCGCGCTGGTAACACGCCGCAGCGAACCCCGCCATGTCGCCGATAACACCGCCGCCCAAAGCGACGATGACGTCATCTCGCGCAAATCGATGGTCTATTAGGCGATCGAAGATTGTCGATGCCGTGGCAAGCGTCTTGTGCGACTCGCCATCCGGTAAAACGATGTCGTATGTCTCGGCACCCTGCCGCGCATCATGGAGGGTCGCGGCATAAAGCGGCGCGACCACATCATTCGTGACGATCGCCGCCTTACGGGCCTTTAGTACGTCGCCGAGCCACGTCACGTCACGCAGCAGTCCATCGCCGATGTAGATCGGATAAGACCGCTCACCGAGCGGGACCGTCATAGAGTGGAGCAGCGTCATGCCGAGCAAAGTATACGCGGGGCGAGGCCGAGTCAGTCTGACGACAACCGTTTCAGAATTTGATCTACGACGTCACGTACGCGGTGCCCGTCAGTACGCACAGTCACCGACGCAACGTCGGCGTAGAGCGGTGCGCGCCGTGCCATCAACTCCGCCAGGCGCCCCGGCAGATCAGGCGCCCCCGAAAGGAGCGGTCGACGCTCACCCCGACGGACTCGTTTTACTTGCTGTTCGATAGAGGTCTCGAGATAGATGACGATCCCACCCTCGCGCAATCGCTGGCGGTTTTCATCCAGAAGGACCGCGCCACCACCTGTCGACAAGACGATGCCCTGGCGAGTCGCTAGTTCGGCGATGAGCTCGCGTTCTCGTGCGCGGAACCCCGCCTCGCCCTCTTTCTCGAATATCAGTGGGATATCGACGCCCGTGCGTGCTTCGAGTTCCGTGTCGCAGTCGATGAACGGCCGCCGGAGTGCTCGGGCGAGTTGGCGACCCACCGCGGACTTACCGGAGCCCATCGGTCCGACCAGAATGAGATTTCGTGTGTCTTTCATCTTTATCAGGACATCGCCCAGACGATCCAAGCCTAACCGAAGGCCGGGGATCCCGGGATGGGGTACCGGACATCTCCATTCCGGTAACATGCACTGATCGTGAAGCGTTACCTGCCGAAAATCGCGTTTCTGGCCGCAGCGGGCCTCGCGATTAGCTCTCTTGCGATCGCCGCGCTCATCTCTGGCGCCTATCTCTATTTACAACCCTCGCTGCCCACCGTCGAGGCGATGCGCCAGATCGAGTTACAGGTACCGTTGCGGGTCTACTCGCGCGATGGACAGGTCATTGCGCAAATCGGTGAGCAACGACGTATCCCGGTGACCTTCGACGATATTCCGCCCATGGTGCGTCAAGCTTTCATCGCGGCTGAAGACGACCGCTTTTTCGAGCACTCCGGATTCGACTATCAAGGCATCCTGCGTTCACTGGCCGTCAACCTATTACCCGGTTCACGCCTCCAGGGTGCCAGCACCATCACGCAGCAGACTGCCCGCAATCTCTTTCTAACCCAAGACCGAACCTGGAGACGAAAAGTACAGGAGATGTTCCTCACTTATCGTATCGAGAACGAGTTCACCAAAGAGGAAATCTTTGGTCTGTATCTTAACGTCATCCACTTCGGAAAGCGGAGCTATGGAATCGCCGCCGCTGCCGATCTGTACTTCGGCAAGACTCTCGATCAATTGACGCTCGCCGAGGCCGCCACACTCGCGCGTGTGCCGCAGGCTCCGTCACGCTACAACCCGATCAATAACCCCGAGGCTGCTGCGCAGCGTCGCAGTTATGTACTACGCCGCATGCGCGAACTCGGGTATATCGATCGCGAAACCGAAGAGCGTGCGGCCACTGAAAAAGTATTCGCCAGAGAGCATGTTCAGACATTCGAGGTGGAAGCGCCCTACATCGCAGAAATGGCGAGGATTGAACTCGTACAACGGCTTGGCGCTGCGGCGCAAAATGAAGGCTACAAGATCTACACCACCATCGATCCGCGTATGCAGAGCGCTGCCAATGCCGCTCTCAGAAAAGGACTACTGGACTACGATCGTCGACACGGATGGCGAGGCGCGAAAACGCGCGTCACACTTCCGGCCACTAACGACGAAGGGGAGCTTGAGGCACTCATTGCCGATCAAGATGCCAGCGGTCCTGTGCTTCCGGGTGTAGTCCTCGATGTTCAGGAAAAATCTGCGCGGGTATATGTGCGTGATGCCGGTATTGTCACGCTGCCTTGGGAAGGTCTCTCTTGGGCACGCCCGAAAATCAACGGGCGACTCGGCAAATCGCCAAAGATGGCGCGGGAGATTCTGGCGCGCGGCGACGTCATCCACGTCACGCTGATTCCCACGCCGCAGCTCGCTCAGATTCCCGAAGCCGCTTCGGCGCTCGTAGCGCTCTCGCCGTCTGATGGCGCAATTACGGCGCTTGTCGGGGGATTCGATTACTTTGATCCGACTGCAGGCAAGTTCAATCGCGCCATCCAAGCCAAACGACAGCCTGGCTCTGGCTTCAAGCCCTTTCTCTACTCGGCGGCGCTCGATAACGGATTCACACCCGCCTCGGTAGTGCTCGATGCGCCGTTCATCATCGACGATCCGAACATGGAGGAAGCGTGGCGCCCCGAAAACTCGAGTGGTGATTTCGGTGGGCCGACGCGACTACGCGAAGCGCTCGTCAAATCACGCAATCTCGTATCGATCCGGGTGCTACAAGCGATTGGCATGGGCCCGGCCATCGCTTACAGCGAACGCTTCGGCTTCGCTCGCGCAAGCCTCCCCCGTAACCTCACGCTGTCGCTCGGCACCATGAGCGCCACGCCGCTGGAGGTCGCCTCTGGCTATGCCGTCTTCGCCAACGGCGGACATCGCATTCAGCCCTGGTTCATCGAGCGCATCGAAGATCCGGCCGGCCAGGTGGTGTTTCAGGCGGCACCTCGGCGCGTTGCGCTCGAGTGCGATCCGCCTGACCCGATCAGCAGACCAAGCGCCGATGGAATGTCCCTCCCAGAGGTGCCGATTGCGCCCTCTCCAGCAGAAACTGAAGGGCCGTCCCTCGTACCAGCAGGCTGCGCATTACCGGCGACCGAAATCGCACCGCGCGTGATCAGTGCACAGAATGCCTGGCTGATGACCGACATGCTTCGCGAAGTCATCACGCGCGGCACGGGACGTCGTGCGCTGGTGCTCGGTCGTAGCGACATCGCAGGCAAGACCGGCACCACCAACGAAGCGCGCGATACCTGGTTCAACGGATACAACGCGTCGGTTGTCGCGACCGTGTGGGTCGGATTCGACCAGTCACGGCCTCTTGGCGAAGGCGAGGAAGGCAATCGGACGGCGGTGCCCATTTGGGTCGACTTCATGGCCGAAGCTCTGAAGGGCGTGCCTGATCGTCCGTGGTACATGCCCGGCGGACTCATGCAAGTGCGGATCTCGCCCGTCACGGGAGAATTGGCGGGAGCAGACGATCCGGACGCCGTCTTCGAATCTTTCATAATCGATCGACTCCCGGTCGGCAGTAGCCCCGGAAACCCTGCGGCCGATCCTCGACGCCCGAACGAGACCCCAGCTGAACCTATTTTTTGATTCCTCGTCATGAAAAAGCTGCCGCCGCGCGCCGAAAATCTCAGACGAGCGCTCGCTCAAGAAGCCGCACGCGTGATGGCCGAGCACGGGATTCGCGATTTTCTTTTCGCCAAACGTAAAGCTGCTGAACGATTCGGCGTAGTCGATGGCTCAGTGTTGCCACGCAACACCGAAATCGAAGAAGCCCTGCAGGAATATCAACGTCTGTTCGGGGGTGACGCACATCTCGAGTCGCTGCAGGCGCAACGAGAAGTTGCTCTCGATGTCATGCAGCGTCTCAAAGAGTTTCAGCCTCGTCTCGTAGGGTCGGTCCTGCAGGGCACGGCAACCGACCACGACGACGTCCTACTTCACGTCTTTGCCGATCGCACGGAGTCGGTGACGTTTCGATTGATGGATCAGGGCGTCCCCTTCGAGGTGGGCGAGCGGCGCACCCGTCTCAATCCCGAGCGCGTCGTTCAGCAACCGGCCCTACGGCTAGAGGTCGATGGTCAGCCCGTGGAGATCGTCGTTTTTCCGATAGATGGAATCCGACAGGCGCCGATCAGTCCAGTCGATGGCAAGCCGATGCGCCGTGCCGACACGAGTGAGGTGTCGGCCCTCGTCGCCACAGGCTATGGCGGAGAATCGATCTCTCGCTGAATCTTAGGCGCGCTTGGCAATCGGCAGGTAGTCGCGCTTCACAGGACCTGTATAGAGCTGACGCGGCCGACCGATCTTGTAGGCCGGATCGCTAATCATCTCTTGCCAATGCGCCACCCACCCCGCCGTTCGCGCGATCGCGAACATGACCGTGAACATCGAGCGCGGGATACCGAGGGCGCTGTAGATGATGCCTGAGTAGAAATCGACGTTCGGATAGAGCTTACGCGAAATGAAGTAGTCGTCTTTGAGGGCGATTTCTTCGAGACGCTGGGCGAGCTCGAGCAAGGGGTTGTCGGCGCGCCCCATTTTCGCAAGCACTTTGTGACACATCTCGCGGATTATCTTGGCGCGCGGGTCGAAATTTTTGTAAACCCGGTGACCGAAACCCATCAGGCGCACGTTGCTGGTCTTGTCTTTGACCTGCGCCAGGAACTTCGTAATGTTATCGACGCTGCCGATTTCTTCGAGCATTTCGAGCACGGCTTCGTTCGCACCACCGTGCGCCGGGCCCCATAGCGCCGAGACGCCCGCAGAAATAGCGGCATAGGGGTTAGCACCCGTTGAGCCTGCCAGGCGTACCGTCGAGGTACTCGCGTTCTGTTCGTGGTCTGCGTGCAGGATGAGCAGCAGGTCGAGCGCCTGCGAAGCAAGCGGATCGACGTGATAAGGCTCGCAGGGTACCGCGTAGTACATGTGCAGCAGATTGCTGCAGTAGTCGAGATCGTTCCGCGGATAGACGAAAGGCTGTCCCACCGATCGCTTATAAGCCGCCGCAGAGATCGTCGGCAGCTTCGCGATGATGCGATGCATGAAGATTTCGCGGTGACGCGGATTATTGATGTCCATCGAGTCGTGATAGAACGCGGACATCGAGGCCACGATGGCGCTGACCATGGCCATGGGGTGCGCATCGTAATGAAATCCGTTGTACATGCGCAGCAACGACTCGTTGATCATCGTGTGGCGCTGGATGCTCACACTGAAATCAGCAAGCTGCTTCTGATCGGGAAGCTCTCCGTTGTTGAGGAGATATGCAACTTCGATGAACGAACTCTGGGCAGCCAGTTGTTCGATGGGATAGCCGCGGTAGAGCAATACGCCCTGATCACCATCGATGTAGGTGATGCGACTTTCGGTGCTCGCCGTCGCCATGAACCCCGGATCAAAAGTAAAGACACCGTGGTCTTTATTGAGTGCGCCGATGTCTACGACGTCCGGACCGATACTGCCGGAGCGCACCGGCAAGGTGCTCGTTTTGTCCGAGGAGAGATCTTTGAGTTCGAAGTTCTTGGTAGTCATGGCGTGAACATCATCATCTTGAAGCTCGTCGCAGAAACGCGACGAATCGTGACGAAATTGACACGGCGGGTGCACATAATCAAGGCGCTCCAGATGATTTTTTTAGTCAGCCGTCCTCATTCGACCACCTTGTAGAGGGTTCCAGGCTGCAGCTTGCGGTTGGGGTACAAACCGTTGATGAGCATCAGCTCTTCCCGCGGATACTTTTCGACCGGCATGTCGTCGGCGTAATCCTCCAGTCGAGTATCGGCTGTGGAGGTGCGGATTCGCAGCCGATAGGGCTCGGCCAACGGATACTCAGATGGCTTCAGGGCACGAAGCGTCTCGGCGACCGACAAGAACAGACCGTCGGCTTCCGGAACAGCGCCTCGGGACGAACGACTCGCGCCGGCAAATAGATAGGCGCTCTTGCCGCGATACAGCACCACCCAACGCACCGGCCCCGCTCCGTTGTCGAGGGGTGAGCCAGAGGTGGTACGCGCCGTGTACCCCTCCATTCCATTGATCTGAATCGGCTCCCCTCCCGACAAGGTCGCGCCGCGCAGTTGCGAAAACAGAAACTCGCGCGGGCCCATCGTGGGTGGATAGTCTCGCAACGTGATCTGCATCAACGTGTCTTTGCTCGGGGTATAGGCGATCAGCGCGTCTCGCTGGTTCTCGACCGTCCAAGCCTTCGGAAACGCAACCGTGATGCCGAGCTCGGCGTGGTACAGGCGGTTTCCACGAACAATGCCCTGCGCGCGGCTCGACCCATAAGTCAACCCGTCGATGGCCTTCATGTATCGCTCGCGGTTATCGACCCACCCGCCCTCAGGGCCTGCCTCGAGGTTGGCCGCAGCCTTGGCTGCCTGAACGGCTCGGGCATCAGGCGCGGGGTGTGAGGAAAACATACCGTGATAGACGCGGGGCTCACGACCTTCGGCGCGTGCACGGTCGATTTCGAACCGCTCTCCGCGTCGGAACATGTCGAAGACCTCACCCATTGCTTCGGGTCGGTACCCCGCACGAACGGAATACTGCAGACCAATGCGATCGGCCTCGAGCTCGTTCTCTCGACCATATCCGCGCATCCAGGCCGTCGCGCCCAAGTTCGCGAGGTCGGCGACCGCACCGGAGCCGGTGTAGATCGCTGCCGCGGCGGCAGCGAGCGACGCCAGCACACCGCGGGTCATTCGCTTTTGGGGATGCTTTGCCGTGACATGCGCGACCTCATGCCCAAGCACAGAGGCCAATTCCGCCTCGGAGTTGAGGTGGATCAACAAACCGCGATGGAGGTAGACATAGCAGCAACCCGTCGTGAACGCGTTGATGGAGTCGTCGTCGAGCACGACGAATTTCCATTCCTGGTCGGCCAGGCTGCTTTGTCTCGCCACGCGCTGCCCGATTTCGCTGACGTAGTCTTGCAGCGCCTGATTTTCATAAACGCCGTACGCCTTGAGAATCTTCTCGTGCGCTTTGCGAGAACTAGAGCTCTCTTGAGACTTTCGTTCAGTTTGTTTGCGCGAGGAAGACTGCGCGTCGAGTTGCAGCGATGCCAACGCGACCGTCATCGCGACGAACAGGGTGGCAAGCGCTCTCGACGGCTTCATACGGCGATCCAAAAATCCACGTCCATTCTGACGACTAGACGCTAACAGAAGTTCCGGTAGATCCGGATGTGCTCGACCCAGAAACGACAAAGCGCCCTGTCGGGCGCTTGGTCGAAAGCGATCGGGTCGCACGAGGCGCCCCGTCCAGCCTCAGCGCGCAGCGGCGGAGGCGTACTTCTTTCGGAACTTATCGACGCGGCCTGCCGTGTCGACGATTTTCTGCTTGCCCGTGTAGAACGGGTGGCAGCTCGAGCAGACTTCGAGCGAGAGGTCCTGACCGAGGGTCGAGCGCGTCTGAAACGTGTTGCCGCAAGAGCAGGACACCTTGATCTCGTGATATTCCGGGTGAATCGAGGGCTTCATGACCGACCTTCCAGTTAACGGGCAGGACGAAAAAGGGCGCGCAGTCTAAGCGCGGCGGGCCGGTTTCGACAAGGGCAAGTCGCCTCCGTCGGGGTGTCCAGATCAAATTGGAAGCCCAAGCCACTGAAATCTGTGGATAAGTCTGTGGAATAGCGCGAGGCCCTCCCGACCTGATCACGGCATTCCAGCCTTGTTCGGTCGTTCATCAAAAAATTAAGAGGGTGTTTTTATTATTAAAATCATGGACTTATATGTTTAATTTTGTATTAAAACTGAAAAAATCACGTAATTCACGAGTTCAGCGGGGTTTTTTAGTCGCTGTGCATACTTTTCGAGCCGTCTTCAGGCAGGAATTCCAGCAGCACTTCATTTAAAAACTGGCGTCCGATCGGCGTGGCCGAGATCCTGCCGCGGCCCGCGGAAGACGCTGAGTGAGACAGTAGCCCTCGACTTCGGAGTCTTTGCACCACCGGATTCACGACCTCCCAGTTCAACCCTGTTCGGCGCTCGAAGAGCTCGATCTCGAAGCCCACGGTCAAGCGCAGCGCATTCAACATGAACTCGAAGGGCCGCTGGTCATCCTCGACATGCTGCCAAACGAGCGCACTCTTCGGATCACGCTGATAGCGACGCGGCTCACGAGGTTGGACGCTTCGGATCACTGCGATTCCGCCGTCCGCGCGAGGGCCCGACAGCTTGCCGTGCGCGCCCGCGCCGATGCCGAGATAGTCGCCGAAGCTCCAGTAAACGAGGTTGTGGGCGCAGTCGAAACCCTCGCGGGCATACGCCGACACCTCGTACTGGCGGTACCCATCCTCAGCGAGTCTTCGACTCGTGACCTCGAGCATGCGTGCCACGTGTTCATCGAGCGGCAAGCCCGAGGGCGGTCGGGCCGCGAAAGGCGTGCCAGGCTCGAGAGTCAGGTGATAGTGGGAGATTTGCGTAGGGCGCAATGCGAGAGCCGCTTCGATATCTCGAAGAGCGCCCGCCTTATCTTGCTCGGGCAACCCGTACATCAAATCGATATTGAAATTGGAAAGCCCCGCGGCGTGAAGTTCTGCGGCAGCGTTTCGCGTTTCGTCGGACGAGTGAATTCGTCCAAGCTTTCGTAAAGCCTCTGCATCAAAACTTTGAGCGCCAAGCGAAACCCGATTGACACCCGCTGCGGCATATTCGGTAAATCGTCCTCGCTCGATCGTGCCGGGGTTCGCCTCGAGCGTAATCTCGGCATCCACCGCGAGACCCGGCCCCGCTCGAACCGCATCGATTACACGTCCGATAGCGGACGGAGAAAACAAACTCGGCGTTCCACCCCCCATGAAGACAGTCGAGATACGACGACCGCCAATGAGCGTCGCCTGTGACTCGCATTGAGAGGCCAGATCGCTAAGCAGGGTCGTCACATACGACTCTTCGGGTACGCGCTCTCGGCCAGGGACATCCTCCCGCAATGCGTGCGAGTTGAAGTCGCAGTAGGGGCACTTGCTGACACACCACGGAAAGTGGATGTACAGACTGAGCGGCGTCTCGAAGTTCATGGCTCCGTGCCGTTTAGGCACTACGCAAGCGCGCGTGCAGATCGCGCAAAGCCGAACCGCGATGGCTTTGTGCATGTTTTTCTGCGGCGGCGAGTTCAGCCACGCTGCGAGTCTCACCGCGAGGTGAGAACACCGGGTCGTAACCGAAACCACCATGGCCTCTCGGAGAGCGCAAGATGACGCCTTCCCAGATACCACGGCCGAACGCCGGTGACGGATCATCGGCAGTTCGAGCCAATGCAATCACGCAACGAAAGCGAGCCGATCGTGCCGCCTCTGGCACGGCCTGCATTGCCTCAAGCAATTTTTTGATGTTCGCGAGATCGCCAGCCCCCTCGCCGGCATATCGTGCGGATCGCACCCCCGGCGCACCACCGAGCGCATCCACCTCAAGACCCGAGTCGTCCGCCATCGCCGGCAGACCGCTCAACGCCGCGGCATGCCGCGCTTTCAAGAGCGCGTTGTCTTCAAAAGTTTCGCCCGTCTCTTCAGGAGGTTCGATACCGAATTCGGATTGCGGGACGAACTCGAAGCCGAACGGACCGAGCATGTCGGAAAACTCGCGGATCTTCCCGGCGTTACCGGTAGCGAGCACGATCCGCATGGTTCAGGGGTTGCCCGCCTGGAGGGACTCGCGCTGCAGGTCATGCAGTCGCGAAATACCGCTCGACGCCAAGCCCAGCATGACGTCCAGTTCTTCTCGACGGAACGCATGACCTTCGGCAGTGCCCTGAATTTCAACGAACGTACCACCGTCTTTCATCACGACGTTCATATCTGTCTCAGCCTGAGAGTCCTCGTCATAGTCGAGATCGAGTACGGGCACGCCGCCGCAAATGCCGACCGACACGGCCGCAACCTGCCCGTGCAGCGGCGAACGCAGAAGTGTGCCGTGGGCGATCAAAGTCTGGCAGGCATCAACCAACGCCACATAGCTTCCGGTGATGGCTGCCGTGCGCGTACCGCCATCGGCTTGTAACACGTCGCAATCGAGCGTCACGGTGCGTTCACCGAGCGCAGTCATATCGATGACTGCACGCAGACTGCGGCCAATCAATCGCTGAATCTCCTGAGTACGCCCGGATTGCTTCCCCTTCGCTGCTTCGCGAGCAGATCGAGTGTGAGTCGACCTCGGTAGCATGCCGTACTCGGCCGTCACCCAGCCCTGACCGCGCCCACGAAGGAATCCGGGCACCCCCTCTTCGATGCTGGCCGTGCAAAGCACCCGGGTGCCGCCGAACTCCACTAACACGGACCCCTCGGCATGTCGGGTGTAGTGACGATGGAAGCTAACGGGACGAAGTTGGTCGGGGCTGCGACCGCTCGGACGTTGAAACATCTTTGATTTCCGTCTCTGGCAGAGCCGTGGGATAAACTGCGCGCTTTATACACCCCGGCCGGTCTGGACGCACGACAACGGTGGCCGCGAGCAGAGGACTCTCGATGATCAGCAGCATGACGGGCTTCGCGCGACGCGAGGTGAGCGGTCCTTTCGGAGAACTCACCTGCGAACTGCGCAGCGTCAATCACCGGTATCTGGAGCCCGGGTTCCGGTTACCCGAGGAACTGCGCTCGTTGGAGGGTGAGTTGCGGCAGTTACTCGCCAAGGAACTGAGACGCGGCAAACTCGATTGTACGATTCATCTCCGTGGATCCCACCGAGCCGAACAAGAATTGAGGATCGACGAAGCCGTGCTACAGCACTTGCTCACACGTACCGGCGAAGTCGCCTCACGGCTGTCGATCGGCACTGCGGCTCGGGTCGATCCGCTCGACGTATTGCGCTGGCCCGGCGTACTCAAAGACGACGCCCCCGACACCGAGAGCCTGCACGGCGCCTGCCGCACACTGTTTCAAGAGACGGTTCGAGAGATGGCAGCGGCACGCCGTCGCGAAGGTCAAAGATTGCGTGAACTCATTGAGCAGCGCTGCGGCGCACTGGCCGAGCTCCTCGTCCACTTGCGCTCGCGTATGCCCGAGTTGCAAACCCGCCTGCGTACCCGTCTGCAAGATCGTCTTGCCGAACTCGGCACTACAGTCGATGCCGGGCGATTCGAACAAGAAGTCGCCTTGCTGCTGCAGCGTGCCGACGTCGATGAGGAGCTCGATCGTCTGGATGGGCACATCGCGGAAATCCGTCGTGTGATCGAAGGGGACGAAGCCGCCGGTCGTCGGCTCGACTTTCTCATGCAGGAACTCAATCGTGAGGCAAACACCCTGTCGTCGAAATCGCAGGAAATCGACATCACGCGTATCGCCGTCGACATGAAGGTTTTGATCGAACAGATGCGAGAGCAGGTACAAAACATCGAATGAGTGGTCGGCTTTTCGTAATCGCCGCGCCCTCGGGTGCCGGCAAGACCAGCCTCGTCAAGGCGGCGCTCGCGCGCGAGCCGAACCTGCGTGTCTGTGTTTCGCACACGACCCGTGCCCGACGCGCTAACGAAGTCGATGGTCGTGATTACCACTTCGTCTCCGTCGACCAGTTCAAAGAAATGATCGCCGCGGACGGCTTCCTCGAATACGCGCCCGTGTTCGACAATTTTTATGGCACCAGCCGCGCAGCGCTCGAGGAGGCCTTTGGTCGCGGACACGACGTGATCCTGGAAATCGACTGGCAGGGCGCGAGGCAGGTGCGCGAAAGGATGCGTGACCCGGCGACCGGCAAGTCGGGATGTATCAGCATCTTCGTGCTACCCCCCTCGCGAGCCGAACTCGAGCGGCGACTGCGCGGACGCGGAACCGACAGTGAATCGGTGATCGCCCGACGACTGAGCGATGCGGTCAACGACATGGGGCACCACGATGAGTTCGACTACGTCATCGTCAACCAGGATTTCGATCGAGCCGTGTCGGACCTGCTGAGCGTGGTGGCAGGGGATGCCCAGGACCTTTCCGGGGGTCGGGCGTCGCTTGCGCCCCTGTTGAGCGACTTGCTCGCCTAGATCGGCGTGGCAGCGTTGCCGCTGGCGGTCAGCCCCCGCGCTCGCCTATACTTGCCGGCCCATTTCAGGTTATTCCGGGCTGATCCCGAGGGCTTCTCCACATGGCGCGAATCACCGTCGAAGACTGTCTCCAGAACGTCGACAACATCTTCCAGCTCGTGATTCTCGCGTCGCAGCGTGCGCGTCGGCTGGCCAATGGCGCCGAATCGACCGTGCCTTGGGAAAACGACAAACCCACCGTCGTCGCCTTGCGCGAAATCGCCGCAGGCAATATCACCCCAGAGATGCTGCTCGAGCCCGAGCCGGAACCCGAGCCGGAGCCGAGCCTGCTGCCCGATATCATGGAGCCCGATCCGGGCTTCCGTGCTCCCCAGTTCGGTCTCGGAGACTGATCGCGCGGCCCTGACAGGGCGGAGGCACTTTGGATTATGCGCAGACACTGCTCGGCCTCTTGCCCGGCGGTTCACGCAGGACCCCCGGCCTCAAGGAGCTGCTGAGCGCTGCCAGCGCGTACCTGCCCCCCGAGCACGTCGAGCGCATCCGCGAAGCTGCGGAATTCGGTGCGGAGGCCCACCAAGGACAAAAGCGCAAAACGGGTGAGCCGTACATCGCGCACCCCGTAGCCGCAGCCGAAGTGCTCGCAACTCTGCGGCTGGATGCCGACACCATCGTCGCCGCCATCCTCCACGACGTCATCGAAGATACGCCGATCGCCAAAGAAGACCTGGCGAGTCGCTTCGGTCAAAGCGTCGCGGACATCGTCGACGGCGTCACGAAACTCGACCAGATTCAGTTCAAGAGTCGGGAAGAGGCTCAAGCAGAGTCTTTCCGAAAAATGCTGCTCGCGATGGTTCGAGACCTGCGAGTCATTTTGGTCAAGCTTGCCGATCGGCTGCACAACATGCGGACGATCGAAGGCATGGCGCCCCCGCGTCGCCGGGCCATCGCCCGAGAGACGCTCGATATTTACGCCCCGCTCGCCGAGCGACTCGGCCTCTATGCCATGAAGCTCGAGCTCGAGGATCTCGGCTTTCACGCCTTGTATCCGCGCCGATACAAGGTCATCGAGAAAGCGCTCAAGCGGGCCCGCGGTAACCAAAAAGAGTTTCTCACACGCATCTCCGAGACCATCAACACCGCGCTCTCCAAGGCTGGTATCGAAGCAGAGGTCGAAGCTCGCGAAAAGCATCTCTACAGCATCTACCGAAAAATGCAGCGCAAGCGCGCTTCTCTTTCGGAAATTGTCGATGTGTATGGGCTGCGTGTGATCGTGGAGTCCGTCGATCATTGTTATCGGGCTCTCGGTGTTGTCCACGGCGCCTATCGTCCGATGCCGGGTCGATTCAAAGATTACATCGCCATTCCCCGTGTCAACGGTTATCAGTCGCTGCACACCACGTTGTTCGGACCCAATGGGCAGCCCATCGAAGCGCAAATTCGAACTCGCGATATGCATCGCGTCTCGGAGTCGGGAATCGCCGCCCACTGGAAGTACAAGTCGGGTGAGGCCTCAGCAGGGCACGAGCAGGCCCGCGCACGCGAGTGGTTGTCGAACTTGATCTCGATGCAGGAAACGGGCTCTTCCGAAGAATTTTTGGAGAGCGTTCGTCTCGATCTCTTCCCCGACAAGGTTTACGTGTTCACGCCCAAAGGCAAGATTCTTCGACTTCCGCGCGGCGCAACCGTGGTGGACTTCGCCTATGCCGTACATACCGATGTCGGCAATCGTTGCGTCGCCGCCAAAGTCGACCGCAGGCTTGCGCCTCTGCGTACCCAGCTGCGAAACGGACAGACGGTCGAAATCGTCACGGCACCGGGAGCGATCCCCAACCCGTCATGGGTCAACTTCGTTGTCACGGCCAAAGCTCGCGCAGCCATCCGGCAGTATCTAAAAGGACTGCGAAGATCCGAAGCCATCGAACTCGGGCAACGGCTCGTCAATCAGTCGCTCGCGGAGTTCGACCTGTCGCTCACGGACATCAGCGAAAACGCTTTGGTGGCCACAGCCGGCGAGCTCGGTATGGCAGACACTGATGAGCTATTCGAAAAAGTGGGTCTGGGAGAACGTCTCGCGCCCCTCATCGCGCGCCGACTCGGACCGGCTGCACCGTCGATCCCCGGCACAGGCGGTGAGGAAGGGGGTGAAAGCGCTCCTGCACCGCTTGCGATCGCGGGAACCGAGGGTCTGCTGGTCAGTTACGCTCGCTGCTGTTTCCCGGTCCCAGGTGATCCGATCCTTGCCTATCTTTCGAGTGGACGTGGAATCATCATCCACCGAGAAGACTGCGCGAACGTCGATGATTACCGCAAGCATCCGGAAAAATGGATTTCCGTCGCTTGGGCGGAGCAGCTTGGACGAATGTTCGGCTGCGAACTTCGCGTCGAGGTTCAAAACCGAATGGGTGTACTCGCTGCAGTAGCCTCGTCCATCGCGGCAACCGAAACCAATATCGATCACGTCGAACTTGAGGAGCGCGATACCGACACCTCCGTGCTGATCTTCGAGGTACGCGTTCGTGACCGCCAACATCTCGCGAGCGTCATTCGGGTGATCCGCCGTATGCCCGACGTCTTACGTCTCTCGCGTACACTTGCCGTCAAGACGCGCGACGACTGACTCGCGCGGAAATCAAAATGAGGTTTAAGACATGACTCGACAGATCATCAGTACCCCCGATGCTCCACAGGCGATCGGCACCTACTCACAGGCCGTTCGAGTCGGTCCCACCGTCTACATCTCCGGACAAATTCCGCTCGACCCCGCGACCGGAGAGCTCGTCAGCGGCGATATCGATGCTGAGATACGTCGAGTCTTCGACAACCTATCTGCAGTCGCGAAGGCAGCAGGTGGTTCACTGAGGCACGCCGTTCGGGTCACCGTATTCCTCACCGACCTCTCGAACTTTGCGAAGGTCAATGAAATCATGGCGACCTACTTCCCGCAGCCCTGGCCGGCGCGCGCTGCGCTAGGGGTCTCGCAATTGCCCAAGGGAGCGAGAGTCGAGGTCGATTGCATCCTGCACCTTGACTGAACCCCGAGAACAACGCCCGGTCACCGCGCTGCGCGGCGTAGGCGATGCACTTGCAGCTCGCCTCGCTGTGCTCGGCGTGATCACCGTTCAGGACCTGCTCTTCGTTCTGCCCACGCGGTACGAGGATCGAACTCGTGTTCAACCGATCGGCTCCCTGCTCGCGGGGCACCGCGCCGTCGTCGAAGGTGAAGTGCAGTTGACGGAAGTCGTTTACCGAAGACGCCGTCAAATGCTATGTCGAATTGCGGACGGCTCGGGTTTTCTCACGCTGCGCTTCTTTTACTTTTCGAGCGCCCAACAAGAAGGGCTTGCACGAGGGACGCGTATCCGATGTTTTGGCGAGGTCCGTCGGGGCCCCCTCGGGCTCGAGATGGTACATCCGGAGTACCGCAGAATCTTTGACGATCACGCCCCTCTCGAGAATTCGCTCACGCCTGTCTATCCGGCGACCGAGGGCGTCAGTCAAGGCCGACTGCGGATGCTGATCAACATGGCGCTACGTGAACTCGATACTGCAGGCGTTCGAGACTGGCTGCCCGCTTCGATCATCGCACCGCTAGGTTTGCCTGCTCTGCGCGATGCGTTGCGCTACGTGCATCGGCCTCCTGTTGACGCCGCACTCGACGAACTTGAGGCGGGGCGACACCCTGCTCAGCGGCGACTCGCCTTCGAAGAATTACTCACGCATCAAACGGTGATGCGACGCCTGCGAGAATCGACTCGGACGGATCCCGCCTGGGCGCTCGATGATGCCGATGGGCTCGAATCCCGATTCATCGCGACCCTCCCCTATTCATTGACCAGCGCCCAACAGCGCGCGCTGAACGAGGTCGATGCAGATCTCGAACGCGAGCGGCCAATGGTTCGGCTCGTTCAGGGTGATGTCGGCTGTGGAAAAACGGTGGTGGCCGCGGCGGCGGCGGCCCGGGCGGTCGGCAGCGGACGCCAGGCGGCGCTGATGGCACCGACCGAGCTCCTTGCCGAACAACATCAAAGAAATTTGGATGCCTGGTTCCGACCATTAGGCATAACGGTCGGCATGGTGTCTGGCTCGCAGCCCGCGCGTACGCGACGCAGTGCACTTGAGGCCGTGGCATCGGGCGACGTTCAGATCGTGGTCGGGACGCATGCGCTTTTTCAGGAAGGTATGCAGTTCCGCGATCTCGCACTCGTCATCGTCGATGAACAACATCGGTTTGGAGTACAGCAGCGACTGCGCCTTGCCGAGAAAGGGCAAGCGAGCGGGCGGCATCCTCATCAGCTCATCATGACCGCCACTCCGATCCCGAGAACTCTCGCCATGACCGCTTATGCGGATCTCGATGTATCAGTCATCGACGCCCTGCCTCCCGGACGAACACCGGTCAGAACCGTGGTGGCAGCCGAAACCCGTCGAGAGGAGGTCGTCGCTCGAATCGACGCAGCGTGTCGGGAAGGCAGTCAGGCCTATTGGGTATGTCCACTCATCGAGGAGTCCGAGGAGCTTCAGTGTCAGGCTGCGGAGGAGACGGCCGCCGTACTCGCCGAAGCGTTGCCGCATCTTGTGGTACGACTCGTTCATGGCCGCATGAAGCCTCGCGAGAAAGACGCGACCATGATGGCGTTCAAGGCCGGGAAGATTCATCTTCTCGTCGCGACGACGGTGATCGAAGTCGGCGTCGATGTTCCAAACGCGACGCTGATGGTGATCGAGAACGCGGAGCGTATGGGCCTCGCGCAGTTGCACCAGTTACGTGGCCGTGTGGGTCGCGGCTCGCGTGAAAGCGGTTGCGTCCTACTTTATCGTGCGCCGCTCGGCCCACTCGCTCGTGCGCGACTCAATGCCATTCGCGAAAGCAATGACGGCTTTGAAATCGCGCGTCGTGATCTCGAACTACGCGGGCCAGGCGAGTTACTCGGTACGAAGCAGACCGGTCTTGCGCGAATGCGGGTCGCAGATCTCATTCGAGATGCCGATCTGTTGCCGAAAGTACAGGAAGCCGCAGAAATCCTGCTCGCCGCCCATCAAGATAGAATCGGCCCCCTGACTCAACGGTGGATCGGAACGGATGAACGATATGGCCGCATCGGCTGATTCCCTCTCGCTGCCACCCGCGGTGCCTGCAGCGGCGATGTGGCTGCCCGCAAGTGCGCTCAATTGCTATGTCGGCGATGCCGCCATGCGTGACTGGCTACTTACCCCCGGATTGCTCACCCAGCGAATTCGCGAGGCGGCAGGCGATGGTTTCGCCATGCACTACCTTCGAGAGGGATTGCTTCACGGCGAACATGTACGCGAAATCGATATGTGCTGTGACGACGTCGTCTGGATGTTTGCGCATACGCGTATCCCCACCTCAACGCTCGCGGCCCATCCTTGGCTAGGACAGATCGGTGGTCGGACTTTGGGTGAGGCACTCGCAGGTCGTGAAAGCGTGCAGCGTGAAGATTTTCGGTATGCACAACTTTATCCGGAGAGCTGGCTCGCCGAACGGGTACTACATCACGCGAGACTGCCGCGTCAGCCTCTATGGGTGCGCCATTCCGCGTTCAAGATCGGTGCTTCGCCTTTCGATCTCTACGAAGCGTTCCTACCCGCGATCGGACGACGCGGCTCCGCTGACACCTAACACCGTCGATAACGCGAGCACGCCGTGACGCCTGCCTTTAAACGACGCTTGAACGAATACGTATTGCTAACGCGGTTCAATCGCCCTATCGGAACGTTGCTTCTGTTGTGGCCCGCGCTCTGGGCGCTCTGGATCGGCGCAGGCGGTCTACCCGATCCACTGCTTTTAGCCGTATTTGTTTTAGGTACGCTGCTGACGCGTTCGGCTGGTTGCATCATCAATGATTTCGCCGATCGGAATTTCGATCCGCATGTCGAGCGGACACGGGAGAGGCCGCTCGCTGCGCGACGCATATCACCACACGAAGCGCTCGCGCTCTTCGTGATCTTGATGCTGCTCGCTTTCGTGCTGGTTCTACAACTCAATACGAGGACCGTATTGCTGTCGCTCGTCGCGGCCGGTTTTCTCGGCACCTATCCGCTGTTCAAGCGATTTTTTCCGGCACCCCAGCTCTATCTCGGCGTCGCTTTCGGCTGGGCCGTACCCATGGCGTTTATGGCAACTCAGGGAAAAGTCCCGCTGATCGCCTGGCTGATCTTTGTCGCCACCGTGGTCTGGGCGTGTATCTACGATACGTTCTATGCGATGGTCGATCGCGAGGACGATCGTCGTATCGGTATCAAGTCGACTGCGCTGCTCTTCGGTCGTCGCGATCTCCTCGTTATTTCTTTGTTACAGATCTTGATGATCTCGACTCTAGGTCTGGTCGGTGTGATAGCCAATCTTGGATGGATCTATTTTTTAGGTGTCGCCTGCGCAGCAGCTCTGTTTGTCTCGCAGACCTGGTCTGCTCGAAACCGTGCCCGTGAAGCCTGCTTTCGAGCGTTTCTTAACAACCACTACGTCGGCATGGTGCTCTTTGTGGGCATCGCTTTGGCCACAGCCCAGCGCTGAACGTCCACGACGCCCACTTCGAGAAGCGCCTCCCGAGCCGCATTGAGTGTGGCGCCGGTGGTGACGACATCATCGATGAGTGCGACCCGACGCAGACCCAACGATTCGATGTGGGTGCGAAACTCCGAGCACACGATGAACGCGCCCTCGACATTGTGACGTCGCTCAGCAGCATGAAGCGTGGTTTGTGAAGGCGTAGCGCGAATTCGGGACATTCCGTATGAACTCACGGGGCAACAGAGCCAAGCGCCCACATGTTTCGCGATGAGTGAGGATTGGTTGAAACCTCGACTGCAGACACGGTCGGGATGCAAAGGCACCGGGATCAGGACATCGGGTCGTGGTCTGTCTCGGGCAGCCGCGGCCAGGAGCGCGCCAAAGAGCCGTGCCGCACAACGATCGCCCCGATACTTGAGCGCTTTCAAGGCCTCGTCGACAGGGTCCCGATAGGCGAAGGCGGAGAGCGTCGAGGCCAGACGATCAGGCTCGACCCTCCACGGCAAGATCGATAAACACTCGCTACACACGTCGACGGACCCCAGATTCGCGGGGTCATGGCAGAAGAAACATCGCGGTGGCAGTCCAAAGAAGCTCCATCTGGCTCGCCAAGGTAATCGGCGACCCTGTTCAACCAGCCAAAGCCCGAGCGCGTTGATTGTCGACTCATTCGGCACTTGCAAGTTGACAGCCTCCCCCGCCCTTGAGGAACATCCTCTTCACGCAGCGGGACAGGCTGCCCTCGGACCGTGCCGTCAGGCACTCCGGCAATCTCGCCATCGCACCAGGAAACACCATGACCGAACACGCCGTCCGACACGATTGGTCCATCGACGAGGTCGAGGCCCTGTTCGCGCTGCCTTTCCAGGATTTGTTGTTTCGTGCGCAATCGGTACATCGCGAACATCAGGCCACCAATACGGTTCAGATGAGTACTCTCTTGTCGGTCAAGACTGGGGCGTGTCCCGAGGACTGCGCGTACTGCCCCCAAAGCATCCGATACGACACGGGACTCGATCGCGAGGCGTTGATGGCTGTCGCCGACGTCGCCGACCGAGCGCGAGCGGCGAAGAATGCCGGCGCCACACGTTTCTGCATGGGTGCCGCGTGGCGATCGCCAAAGAAAAAAGACATCGATGTCATGACTGCGATGATTCGTGAGGTCAAGGCGTTGGGCCTCGAAAGCTGCGCCACACTCGGCATGCTTAATCGCGAGCAGGCCAAAGAATTACGCGAGGCGGGTCTCGATTATTACAACCACAACATCGATACCTCTCCAGAGTTCTACGACAAGATCATCACCACGCGCGATTTCCAAGATCGGCTCGATACGCTCGAAGCGGTTCGAGAGGTGGGAATGAACGTCTGCTGCGGCGGGATCGTCGGCATGGGCGAGACGGTGAAAGACCGGGCACGCATGCTCCAGGTTCTTGCAAACCTCGCACAGCACCCCGAAAGCGTTCCGATCAATAAATTAGTAGCCGTTCCGGGTACCCCGCTCGCCAATCAAGCACCCATCGACCCGTTCGACTTCGTTCGTACCATTGCCGTAGCGCGCATCGTGATGCCGAAGTCGGCCGTGCGACTGTCTGCAGGTCGCGAGCAAATGTCCGACGAACTCCAAGCCCTCGCTTTCTTTGCTGGCGCAAACTCCATCTTCTACGGCGAGAAGCTGCTCACGACGGGTAATCCCGACGTCGAGCACGATCGCGAGTTGCTTCAACGCCTCGGCATACGTACCGCGACCGGAGCATCCGGTGCGTTGCACGCCTGAAGCGATTGCCGCCGCATTAGGCGACATCGATGCCCGCAATCTCCGTCGACGACGTGAACTCGCTCCGGACGGTCGCCTCAATTTTTGTAGCAATGACTATCTAGGGCTCGCGACCGACGAGCGCCTCTCGAGCGCCATGGCGGAAGCGGCACGGCAGTTGGGCGCGGGTGCCGGCGCATCACATCTCATCAGCGGGCATAGCGCCGAACACGATGCACTCGAGCGAGAGCTCGCCGAATTCACGAGGCGCGAACGCGCCCTCGTGTTCTCGACGGGCTATATGGCTAACCTCGGTGTGCTATCGGCGCTCGCGGATCGCCATGCCGTACTGATCGCGGACGAACTCAATCACGCTTCTTTGATCGATGCCGTGCGCCTCGTCCGCAGTTCGTCCAACCATCGGTATCCGCATGGGGATGCCGCAGAAGCGACTTGTCTGCTTGATACGCACGCTCCAACGAGCGAGGTCAATGGCAGCGGAACCTTCCTCATCACCGATGGCGTCTTCAGCATGGACGGAGATTTGGCGCCCCTCCCAGAGCTTGCGGACGCCGTCGCTCGGCATCACGGTTGGCTCATCGTCGATGATGCGCACGGGCTCGGCGTCGTCGGTGAAACGGGGCGAGGTAGCTGCGAACTTCATGGGCTGAGCGCGAGGCATGTTCCCGTTCTCATCGGCACATTCGGCAAGGCGTTCGGGACGTTTGGAGCGTTCATTGCTGGAGATGCAGACGTCATCGAATTGATCATGCAACGGGCAAGAACGTACATCTATACGACGGCGCTACCGCCGGCGGTCGCCGCGGCGACCCGAATGGCGCTCGCGATCGTCCACGAGGAGTCGTGGCGACGAGACCATCTCAATTCGTTGATATCACGATTCAGAGAAGGTGCAACATCGCGCGGCATTCACCTCATGCACTCGACAACGCCCATACAGCCGATGGTTCTCGGTTCAGCCGAGGCGGCTTTATCGGCAAGCGCCAAGCTTTCCGCAGCGGGCTTTCGTGTCACCGCCATCAGACCACCGACGGTCCCTCTAGGGACCGCAAGACTACGTATTACGCTCTCCGCAGCACATAGCGAGTCACAGATCGATCAGTTACTCGTGGCGCTGGAGGCTGCGATATGAACGCGCGCGTTTATGAGGAGCTTCTGAGTCGACTCGATCAGTTCGCTCTGTCGCCGAAGATCGTCATAGACATCGGCGGACATGCTGACGGGTCTCAGGGTGCACTGAGACAAAGATTTCCAAAGTCGAGACTGATCTCGACAGGTGAGGTGAAAAGAAAGGAGGGTGGTCAAGGCTCGATCCTGGGTCGCTTGTGGCGTCGCAGATTGCAGGTTGAACATCTCGCCTGCGCCATGCATGAGCTACCCCTTGCAGACGGCAGTGTCGATCTCGTCGTCGCTCACGATTGGCGTCCCGGCGTCGATTCGCTCGACCGGGCACTGACGGAAATTCACCGCGTATTGATGTCGGGCGGGATTTTTCTCTCCACGACGCCCAGTCCGACATCGCTCTCAGGTATGGCGGATATCTACGATTTCGGTGGTGCCTTGATGCGGGCAGGTTTCATTGAGCCTGTACTCGACATCGATCGATTAGCGGGCGACGACGGGGAAGTCATTCATGTGGCGGCCTTTGCGGGCTCACCTCGAGAGCCACACGGCGTCGGCGAGATCATCGTGCCGTTATCAAAGATTACGCGCCGATGAAGCCGGCCATCAGGGTGTTTGTCACGGGGACCGATACAGAGATCGGTAAGACCTTTGTGTCGACTGCACTTTCGGCGGCAGCGCGCAGCAAGGGCTTGAGGGTCGGTGTGATGAAGCCGGTGGCATCGGGTGCTCACGCGACGCCGGATGGGTTGCGCAACGACGATGCCCTCGCGCTGATGTCAGCAGCCGGCGAAACGGACTATGGCGCTGTAAACCCCTACTGCTTCGAGCCCCCAATCTCCCCGCACCTGGCGGCGGCGGATGCAGGGGTGGACATCGACGTCCGACACATCGCGGAGCTCGTGCGGAATCGCGTCGAAAAATATGACTGTCTGGTGGTCGAAGGTGCGGGTGGCTGGCAAGCGCCGCTCGGGCGCAATCTCAGCATGTCGGACCTTGCCTTGGCGCTTGAGCTGCCGGTGATCTTGGTCGTGGGTCTACGCTTGGGGTGCCTCAATCACGCCGCGCTCAGCGCCCAAGCGATACGCCGGTCCGGCTTGAGGCTCGCGGGATGGGTCGGAAATCGAATCGATCCGGCCATGTCGCGCGTTCAAGATAACATCTCGACCCTCGAGATATTACTCGGAGCGCGGCCCTTAGCGGTCTTCCCTTTCGGAGCTGAAGAGTCAGAGCGCCTTGTGCTGGGAGGACAGATGCTTGCCCACTTGGTGGACGATTATGATCATTCTCTATCGATTTAAGTGACTGTATTGATTGAATTTTAACAAATTGGAAGCACTTTTTGCGGAGTGCAACGTCCAAGTTTTATGCCCGAGTCCGAAGCCCGAATTGACATCGCTCCCCATTGCTCGCTATCACCCCGCGGAGCGCGCTGGTTTTTTATTAGCATTTGCGTCGCCTCACTGTCGATCGCCCTCCCGATCTCCCTGATGGGTTTCTGGCTCGTTCTGCCCTTTGCGGGACTGGAAATCGCACTGGTAGGGTGGGCTTTGCGCGTCAGCATGGCGAGGCGACATCAGCGGCAGACGATCATCGTGTCCGAGGACCTCGTGACCATCGAAGATGTATCGCCGCCCAATCACCAGCGTGTCGAGTTCCCGCGACACTGGGCGCAAGTTAGAATTCGCGGCGGGGGTTCACCGCTACATCCGAGTCGACTGACCGTCGAATCGCATGGTCGCGGCCTCGAGATCGGGCATTTCCTGAATGAACAGGAACGGCTCAGTCTCGCCAAGCGGCTCCGTCGCTTGATTGGTCGGATAGCAGAGTCCCCGCCATTGCCCGCCCAGGGTGGTCCGGCTTGACCGGCATGCTCGGGCAGGTTCGTTTTTTGGTTTTTGATCGACCCATCGGATAAGCCATGACCAGACATGCTCGCACTGCCCTCTCCGCTACCGCCTTCGCGATCCTGGGCAGCCTCGCCCCGCTCGCCGCCCATGCCGAGTGGGGCAATCTGAACATGCCGGTCGGTGTCACCGTTCTCTCCAAAGAAATCCATGCCCTGCACATGACCATGTTCTGGTGGTGCGTGGCGATAGGCGTGTTCGTGTTCGGCTGGATGATCTGGTCCTTGGTCGCCTTCCGAAAATCACAAGGCGCAAAACCCGATACCACGATGACTCACAGCACCAAGGCGGAAATCGTCTGGACAGTGATCCCGGTGGTCATCCTCGTGATCATGGCGATTCCCGCGGCTCGTACGCTCATTGCAATCGAAGATACCCGCAACACCGAGATCAGCATCAAGGTGACGGGTTACCAGTGGAAGTGGCACTACGATTATCTTGGCGAAGACGTGAAGTTCTTTTCCTCGCTTGCCCGTGCGAGCGACGAGGCCCGTCAACTCGGTTCGGGCGTCAATCCTGAATCCGTCGAAAACTATCTCCGCGACGTCGATAACCCGCTCGTCGTGCCGGAGGACACCAAAGTCCGCGTGCTGCTCACCGCGCAGGACGTCATCCACGCCTGGTGGGTGCCGGCCTTCGGCATGAAGAAGGACGCCATTCCCGGAAACGTGAATGAACTGTGGTTCAAGGTCGAGAAGGGCAAGACCGGTCTTTATCGTGGTCAGTGCGCCGAGCTCTGTGGCCGCGATCACGGCTTCATGCCCATCGTTGTGAAGGTCGTAACAAAAGATGAATACCGCACTTGGCTCGCGGGCCAGAAAGCTGGGGAGTCAACCCCCGCTGACGCATCGAGCGAACCCGCCGCGGACTCCTCGCCAACGATCGCAGCTCTTCCCGCTGCCCCCCAGGGCTGACTCGATCCCGGCTAATCAAAGAATTCAACGCAAGACTTAAATCTAGAGAGTAAGAACATCATGGCCAACACCGCGACCCACGATCACGCGCACGATCACCACGATCACAAGCCGCATGGCCTCAAGCGCTGGCTCTACGCCACCAACCACAAGGACATCGGCACGATGTACTTAGTGTTTGCTTGCGTGATGTTCTTCCTCGGCGGCGCCATGGCGCTCGTCATTCGCGCTGAGCTCTTCCAGCCTGGCTTGCAGTTCGTCGATCCGGGGTTCTACAACTCGATGACGACCATGCACGCGCTACTCATGATCTTCGGCGCAGTGATGCCCGCGTGGACGGGTCTCGCCAACTGGATGGTGCCCATGCAAGTGGGCGCTCCGGACATGGCACTGCCCCGACTCAACAATTTCAGCTTCTGGTTGCTGCCGTTCGCCTTCACGTTGCTGCTACTCACGCTGTTCGTCCCGGGCGGCGCTCCCGCAGGCGGCTGGACGCTTTATCCGCCTCTCTCCCTGCAGGCCGGTGACAGCTTCCCGCTCACGATCTTCGCGATTCACCTCATGGGTATCTCGTCGATCCTCGGCGCCATCAACGTGGTCGTCACCATTCTCAACATGCGCGCCCCGGGCATGGGGCTGCTCAATATGCCGCTCTTCTGCTGGACATGGCTCATTACGGCTTACCTGCTGATCGCGGTCATGCCGGTGCTCGCGGGTGCAGTAACCATGCTGCTCACCGACTATTTCTTCGGGACGAGCTTCTTCGCCGCGTCGGGTGGCGGTGACCCCGTTATGTTCCAGCACATCTTCTGGTTCTTCGGTCACCCCGAGGTCTACATCCTCATCCTGCCGGCCTTCGGTGTCGTATCGGAAATCATTCCGACCTTCTCGCGCAAGCCGCTGTTCGGTTACGAGTCGATGGTCTATGCAACCGCCTCGATCGCGTTCTTGTCGTTCATCGTGTGGGCACATCACATGTTTACGGTCGGCATGCCGCTGGCAGGCCAACTCTTCTTCATGCTGTCGACCATGCTCATTGCCGTACCGACGGGCGTAAAGGTGTTCAACTGGTGCGCGACGATGTGGAAGGGATCAATCAGTTTTGAAACTCCGATGCTCTTTGCGATTGCCTTCTTGTTCTTGTTCACGCTCGGTGGCTTCTCCGGCTTGATGCTCGCCATCGTCCCGGCAGACTTCCAGTACCACGACAGTTACTTCGTCGTGGCGCACTTCCACTACGTACTGGTTCCAGGTGCCGTGTTCGCCATCATGGCGGGGGTGTACTACTGGCTACCCAAGTGGACGGGCCGCATGTACAACGAGAAAATCGGCAAGCTGCACTTCTGGCTGTCGACGATCGGTGTCAACGTATTGTTCTTCCCGCAGCACTTCCTGGGGCTCGCCGGCATGCCGCGTCGTATCCCAGACTACTCGACCCAATTCGCCGACTGGAACATGGTGTCCTCGCTTGGCGCCTCTCTCTTCGGCTTTTCTCAGCTGCTCTTCGTCTACGTCATCTGGAGCGCGGTGCGCTCCGGTGAAAAAGCGGCCGATCGCCCGTGGGAAGGCGCGCATGGGCTCGAGTGGGAGCTGCCGACTCCGGCCCCGTATCACAGTTGGGAAACGCCGCCGACTCGCTCCGTCATTTCGCACGGCGCGATGCACTAATCATCACTGAAGGACTGCGTGACGTGGACCCGCACTCCGCTGAAGTTGAACGAGCCCGACGAGTGAAACGCTCGGCGATCGTGCTCGGACTCGTCGCGTTCGGATTCTATCTCGCGTTCATCCTGATGTCAGTTTTGGGCTTGCGACAATGAGCGAGATGCGAGAACAAAATAATCGTCGTCTCACGCTGCGCCTGCTTGGTTTTGCAGCGGGCGCCTTCGCCTTTGGTTTTGCGTTGGTTCCGTTGTATGACGTGATTTGCGACATCACCGGCGTAGGAAATCCCAAAGATCTGCTGCGCGCGTCAAACGTCCAAGCCATCGAGCACGATGAGTCACGCTTGGTCACCGTCGAATTCGTGGCTGATCTGCCTTCGGTCGGGAGTTGGGAGTTTCGTCCGGTCATCGCCGAGATGAAGGCGAACCCGGGTCGGCTTTATGAAATCGACTATGTCGCCCGCAACCTGACGGGTCGGGATACCGTCGCTCAGGCCATTCCGAATGTCGCGCCGGGTAAAGCCACGGCGTTCTTCCGCAAGACGGAGTGCTTCTGCTTCATTCCGCAGAATTTCGCCAAAGATGAAGAACGCGTCATGCCGGTGCGCTTCGTGATCGACCCCAACCTGCCGAAAAGTATCGATCGGGTGACCTTGTCTTACGTTTTTTACGATAACTCGACGCGGGTCGCCGCGCTGAACTAGGAAATACAACATGGCCAATGCCACAGAACACGCCGCCGACAAATATTACGTACCGCATGAGAGCCCTTGGCCGATTTACGGCTCATTGACGCTCTTCGTGTTCATGATCGGTCTCTGCGGCTGGCTCAACCAGTGGTACGGCCCGTGGGTGTTCGCGATCGGCGTCATCATGCTGATCGGTTTGTTCGTCGGCTGGTTCGCGGTCGTCATCAACGAGCATCAGCACGGCATGTACAACATGCAGGTAGACAAGTCATTCCGAATGGGGATGTTGTGGTTCATCTTCTCCGAGGTCATGTTCTTCGCGGCGTTTTTCGGTGCGCTCTTCTACGCACGCACGCTCTCGGTTCCCTGGATCGGCGGCGAGGGCGTAAAAATTTTCAACAAGCTGCTGTTGTTCCAAGACTTTAATGCGACGTGGCCGACGAACGGCCCGGCAGCGCTCGGTCCTCGTGATGACGGGTCCTTCGAAACCATTCCGGCCTTCGGCTTGCCTGCGATCAACACGGCGATCCTGCTGCTCTCAGGTGTCACGATCACCATCGCACACCACGCCCTCAAAGAAGGTAATCGCAAGATCCTCAATATCTTCTTGGCGGCAACGTTCTTGCTCGGCTTCTTGTTCGTCGGGTTGCAGGCCTACGAGTACGTCCACGCCTACACTGAGCTCGGACTCACACTCGCAACCGGTATCTACGGTTCGACGTTCTTCATGCTGACGGGCTTCCACGGTGTACACGTGACGCTCGGCGCCATCATGCTGCTCGTCATCTGGTTCCGAACCATGAAGGGTCACTTCACACCACAACGACACTTCGGCTTCGAGGCCGTCGCCTGGTATTGGCACTTCGTCGACGTGGTCTGGCTGGGGCTCTTCGTGTTCGTCTACTGGGTGTGACGATCACGGTGGCGGTCGCCACACTTTAGATGATCCGACGGGCCGGGAAACCGGCCCGTTTGCTTTTCAGCGGGCTACGCCGAGCGGCTGGATGAGTCCGGTGGCCCACGCCACCATGAGCAGCAAGAAGAGGCCCACCGACAAGCCCACGCGAACGGTAAGCGCTCTGACCATCTTCTTTGAGTCGCCTTTGTCGGTCATGAGGTGGAACAGCGCTGAGCCCAGGCTGACTACGATGCCCAACATGACGAGTCCGACAAAAAGCCGCAAGAGTTCCATAACCGTTATTATAGGCGTGTGCCGCTCAGAATCGCCGTCGGTCGCAGGGTTTTTTCTCCGTCGTGGCTGATGACCATCGTCACCTTGCTGCTTCTTGTTCTCTTCATCAGCCTCGGCCGTTGGCAATGGGGTCGTGCGGAGTTCAAGCAACAGCTGGGCGACGCTTTTACGACCCAAGCGGAACGCATCGTCGCGCTCGGCTCCAAATCCTCGACCGCCTTGCCGCGTTATACGCAAGTCGAGACGGACGGCCGCTGGGATGATTCGCGTCAGTTTTTGCTCGACAATCGTACGCGCGACGGTCGCGCGGGATACGAGGTGCTGACACCGCTGCAGCTCGCAGACGGGCGCTGGTTGTTGGTGAATCGAGGTTGGGTGCCGTTCGAAGGCTATCGCGATCGTCTGCCTGATGTTCGCGTAGCGCAGACCGGTCGCGAGGTCCAAGTGTTAGGTCGGCTCGATGAGTTGCCCACAGCGGGTCTCGCAGGAGGGCGCGCGCCGCCAGCCGTCTCTGGAGAGTGGCCGCGCGTGACCGCGTACCCGCAATCAGCGGAACTCGCCCGATCGCTGGGAGTCGACCCAGAGAGGCTCGAGTCGCGAATGTTGTTGCTCGACGCATCGGCACCCGAGGGGTATCGACGCGACTGGAAGCCCTATGCAAAGGGCCCCGAGCAGAACTGGTCTTATGCGATCCAGTGGTGGAGTTTTGCGGTACTGCTGCTGGTGCTGTTTGTGATCATGAACTTAAAGAAACGGAATAAAGCATGACTGAGACCCAAAAATTTCATACGCCCACCGCGGGTCGAGGGGTATTGGTCGGCCTTGCCGCACTTTTCTTCCTGCCGCTGCTCGGGGCGTTTTGGCTGTACTACGTCGGAGGTTGGCGCCCCGCTGGCGGTACGAATCACGGTGAGCTGATCTCGCCCGCCAAGCCGCTTGCCGACCACGGTTTCGTCACACCCGATGGCTCACCGTCGAGGGAAAACTTATTCCGTGGGAAATGGACGCTCCTCTACATCGACGAGGGGGCGTGTGATGCTGCGTGTCGGCAGGCGCTGTGGACCATCCGTCAAACGCGGCTGCTACTCGCCGAAGACATGGACCGCGTCCAACGAGTCTTTCTCGCCGAAAAAAACTGCTGCGACACGGCGTTTCTGGCAGCCGAACATCCAGGCTTGGAGACTATTCAATTTGCCGATGCCGCCTCACCGACGTGGCTAGAACAATTTCCGCGCGAGGCATCAGGCTCCACGACCTACATTTTCGTAGTCGACCCTCTCGGTAATCTGATGATGCGATTCGATTCCACGCAGAATCCGAAAGGTCTGCTCGAGGATCTCAACAAACTTCTCAAGCTTTCACATATCGGCTGACCCTCCATGTCCATCCACTCATCAATTCCACAGGGTGCCACGGCGATCCGCCGGTTGGCGCTGCTTGGCGTCTCGCTATGTCTCATCGTCATCGTGCTCGGCGCATGGGTGAGACTGACCGATGCGGGTCTCGGTTGCCCCGATTGGCCGGGCTGTTACGGTCACGTCACACCTGCCGGTGCAGAGCGTAATGAAGGCAAGATCGAGTCTTTTTCCCCCGGATGGGAATACGACTCCGGAAAAGCTTGGCGCGAGATGATCCATCGTTATGCCGCGACGGCTCTCGGATTGATCATCGTGCTGATCACTGTAATCGCCATCGCTTATCGGCGCGAACGCCCTGCCAGTATTCCCCTTGCCGTCTCACTGCTGGTCGTCGTGGTATTACAAGGAACGTTGGGTGCCTTTACAGTGTGGTGGCTCGTCAAGCCTCTCGTCGTCGTATTGCACCTTATTGGTGGACTCACCACGTTGTCGTTACTAATGTGGATGTGGCTCGGCATGCGTCGCAGAACTCGGCTCATCGAACCAACACCGGGTGCCACACATACCTCTGCGCTCGATGGCGCGCGTCGTATGGCGGTCGTCGCAACGATCGTCGTCGCCTTTCAAATCATGCTCGGCGGCTGGACGAGTAGTAACTACGCGGCGGTCGCCTGCCCCGATCTGCCGAAGTGTCAACAGCAGTGGTGGCCCGAGGGCATGGATTTCAGCGAAGCATTCGTTCTCTGGCGAGGTCTCGACATCAACTACACCGGTGGGGTGCTCGAACATCCGGCTCGGGTCGCCATTCATTTCACTCACCGAATCGGCGCTGTGGTGGCCACACTCGCCGTGTTGTTTGCAGCGTGGCTCGCCATCCGTCGTGCGCCGACCGTCCTCGTGAGTCGTGCGGGTTACTGGGCGATCGGCGCTTTAGGCGTTCAGCTGCTCGTTGCATTTTTGATGATTCTGAAAGCCTTCCCGTTGTCACTCGCGGCGGGTCACAATGCGGGCGCAGCGCTTTTGTTGATGTCGCTGATTCTCCTCAATCGTCGCCTGCGTGAGGCCTGAGATGTCAACCCCTGCCGCCGCTCTCGCGCCTCGCCCAACGTGGAAGCTGTACTTCGAGCTCACCAAACCGAAAGTCGTCGCGCTCATTGTCTTCACCGCGATCGTCGGCACACTGCTCGCGAGTCCGGGCATGCCGCCACTCGATGCGCTTGTTTGGGGAAACCTCGGCATCGCACTCGCCTCGGGATGTGCCGCAGCCATCAACCATGTCCTCGATCAAAAAATAGACGAGCAAATGGCGCGTACGCAGAGTCGTCCCCTGGCGACGGGTACGCTGAAAACATCCCAGGCGCTGACGTTTGCGTTGTCACTCGGTGTGCTTTCGATGCTCATCCTGTGGTTCCTCGTAAACCCGCTCACGGCCGTGCTCACCTTCGCCTCGCTGATTGGCTACGCCGTGATCTATACCGTGTTTCTCAAGCGGGCAACTTCGCAAAACATCGTGATTGGCGGCGCAGCCGGTGCAGCCCCACCCGTTCTCGGCTGGGCGGCGGTCACCAACTCGATCGAACCGAACGCCCTGCTGCTGTTTCTCATCATTTTCATCTGGACGCCGCCCCATTTTTGGGCGCTCGCCATCGCGCGCCGCGACGAATATGCGAAGGCTGGCATTCCGATGCTGCCGGTGACCCACGGCATCCCCTATACCCGCCTGCAGGTGTTGCTCTACACCGTGTTACTAGTGCTGGTCACGTTGATGCCCTGGATCTCAGGGATGAGCGGGTTGATCTATCTCGCCGCGGTGCTCGTACTGAATGCCCGGTTTCTGTATTACGCCTTCGCGCTAAAACTGACAGATCGCGCCGAACTACCGATGAAAATCTTCAAGTTTTCCATTTCTTACTTGATGTGGCTGTTCATCGCCCTGCTGGTCGATCACTACCTGCCGACCACCTCACTGCACACGATCTAAAAATAAACGATCGGCGACAAACGGATTACTGCGCCGCTCCGCACCAAAGGTCGATGTAGGTCCGTGTCCCGGTAAAAAGGTCACGTCGTCGCCAAGTGGAAACAAGTTGTGGCGGATCGATCGCAGTAACTGATCGTGGTTGCCGCGTGGAAAGTCGGTACGGCCGATGGATCCAGCGAAGATCACGTCACCCACGATCGCAAATCGCGATTCGCGCTGAAAAAAAACGACGTGCCCCGGCGTATGCCCCGGGCAGTGAAACACCTCAAACTCGATATCGCCGACCGTGACCCGGTCGCCCTGGCCGAGCCAACGATCGGGTGTAAATCGATCTGACGGTGGGAAGCCGAACATCTTGGCTTGCGCGGGCATCTGATCGATCCAGAACTGGTCGTCGGTTTGCGGCCCTTCGATCGGTAGCGAGAATCGACGAGAAAGCTCGGCGGTTGCACCTGCATGGTCGAGATGCGCATGAGTGATCAAAATCTTTTCGAGTTTTAAGCCATGCCGTTCAACGACCGCGAGTATTCGATCGAGGTCACCTCCGGGATCAATCACCGCAGCACGCTTCGTTCGCTCACACCATACGATGCTGCAGTTCTGCTGAAACGCTGTCACCGGAACGACTTCGATCTTCATACCGTGATCGCAAGCCCTCGGTAGATTCGAGCTCGATAACGACTCTCCTGTGCCTCGACGATCGGCGCAGCCGCCAACAAGACGGCATGCGCGTAGCGTTGATACTCCTCAGCTTGTTCAGCCGCATCTCTCGGCTCCTCGCTCCGCATGCGTCGCGTCAAATTTACCTGGTTGACCGGTACCGACGTCGGTAGACGCTCATTTTCGACGCCGAGTGTCGCCGTGAATGCATGCAGCGTGGTCTTGATGAAATTCGCCATCGCAAACTGCGCAAGCGTCCCGCCGGCTGGGACATCCGGCGAAGTGAGAATGAGTCGGGCGCCCTTGAACAAGGATACTTTCCGTGCCACACGGAAATGATGTGTGAGGTTCATCTCAATGAGCGCAGAAAACTCGGGTGCTGCAAGATGGTCCTTGCCTTCGATGCCAAACAACGCGCGCGGAATCGGCGCAAACGGCGTGGAAACCACGGCCGCTGGCGGGCCATGGTTGGCAAACGCGGTATCCATCCCCTCCTCGAGGTCATCCCCGACAGTCAGGTAGGAAATTCGGTCGTGGCCCAACGCGCGGCCCAATGCGAAACGGATGGCATCACCAGCCGCCGCAGTACGCGTCAGCATCACGATACTGCCCACATGACCCTCTGCCAGGAATAACTTCGCGGCCGCGGCGAGCGGTTCAGACATATGCTCACCGATGAGCCAGATCGTCTCGCCTTCCATCCGGCGTACACGCTCAGGCTTGGCACGACCGAAGAGTTCACGCTCGGTAATCGTGCGTTCCTGTTGTAAGCCACCCGAGGGCTCGAAGGTTTCGCCCGAGATTGCGCGGTCGGCCATGAAGAACACCGTGGCGAGCGCCACATCCGTTTCGGTCGGCATGCGATTGAGATGCAGCATGCCGATCACGCCCGTCCGAATTTTCTCTGCCTCAATATCGATACGGGCAGGATCGATGAAGGGCTCCGGCGGAACGGGAAGGTCGAGAATCCACTGCTCAGCCAGATCATGATGGATACGCTGTGGCATCAAGCAGCCGTTGCACAACCGCGCGATCAACCGAGTCGCTATCGAACGCGTCATCAAAAAATGTAAGGACGAGTAGGTGGGCTCGTCTGAGCCATTAGGTTCAGTTTTCAATTTGACGCTAAGGTCGCGCAACGCCGCTGGAACCTCGGGCGACTGCAGCAAACCGATGTCGTTGGAGCACATGGCGCCAAGGACTGCGTCGAGCGTTGCGCCATCCGCGAGCGCTTTCAGCACCGCACCATGGAGCTGATTCAATCGCTTATTTTCAAGGATCAGCTTCGCGCGTCGATCAAAGAGCCCCGCCTTGCCGTCCTTGCCCTTGAGCCGCTGCCCTTCGACAGGTCCAGGCGCAATGGCGTTGATTTGAATCTCAGGCCCTACGAATCGTGCAAGGTTTTCGACGAGGGCGCGCTGGCCGGCTTTTGAGACGGCGTAGTCGGATCGGTTCGGATACGGCACGGCGATATACTTTTCGCCGCCAAAGTAGGAACTGACATTGAGGATGTAGCCCGACCCCTGCTGCTTCATCATCGGTACGACTTTTTCGATGAGCGAATAGTTCGACACCAGATTGGCGTGCAGCGTGTTGCGCCAGTCTTCAGGCAACAAATCGACTGCCATCTGTTCCGCGCCGGCGACTCCAGCGTTGTTGATCAGATAATCGATTCGGCCAAAGGCCTTCAGAGTCGCGGCTACCGATTTCACCAGCGCTGTTTCATCGGCGACGTCAATGTCCGCCAGAATCCGTACTCGCTCATGCGCTCGGTTATAGCCGATTTCTTCGAGCTCTCGAACGATGCTGTCACGCAGATCGATGAGCTGATTTTCGCGACGGGCGGTGAGCATCACTCGTGCGCCGGAGATCGCGAGCAAGCGGCCGAGTTGGCCTCCAATGCCGGCCGAGCCCCCCGTGATCAACACACACTTACCGAGGTGCAAGCCCATGAGCGATTCAATCCAGCCGAAGTTCGGACGCGTGGAGCCCGTCGCATCGACAATCGCAGCAGGCATGTAGAGATTCACCTGCGGTACACGTCGCTTCGTGTAGAGCAAACGAGCAGCCTGCGCGGCAGCGAAGAGTAGTCCGTTTTCTTCGGTATTCGACCAGCGGAGAATCTGGTTCGACCATTCGAGCACGGCACGATCGCCGGATTTGACTTGCGTTTCACTTTCGTCACGCCAGACGCGAACAAGTTGCTCGATGCCCGCCCGAAGAATGTCGGCGTAGGTATCCCCGGATTCATCGCTGCCATTTGACATGAAGATAATTCGCGGACTGACGCCAGCCGGCGCAAGTCGGTGCCAAAGACGGGAGAGCTCTCTTGCGATACCAATGGCGCCCGCGAGCTCGCCCTTCAAAAAAGCGTCGACATCCGAATCGCTCGCCTCCGACAGCGGCGCTTTGAAACGCCAGTGGCCGAAAGCGGGTAACACGACGGCACCGTGTAATCCTTGCGACGGATCGACCGACGCAAGCGATACCGCGAGCGTGTCGGGGCGATGGCGATCGAAGAGAACGGGCTTGATGCGTCGGTCGGCGTCACTGTTTTGCAGAGCGGCGGCGGCGGCCTGAACGGCCTCTTCCGTTCCGAGCCCCAAAAGAACTCGGGCACCACAGCTCGCTTGAATACGAGCGATCATCAAAGCATCCGCGACTTGATCACCCGCAGCGACGAGCACGGTTGATCCCGTGCCATCGACGGTCCGAAGCTCGGGTCGCGATACCCACGTCGACCGGGACTCTTGCATGACCTGCATGCCGTTGGTGACTTCGAACCCTTGGGCGCTGAAGGCCTGGGATTCGTCGCTACCGAGAAAGACGATGGTATTGGCGACATCCTCCACACTCGGAAAGCTGTGTGTCGCCCCTGTCTCAGGCGTCGCTCTGGAAAGTGCCATGGTCGAGGTGAAATCGTTGGCCGTCGTACCATCTGGCGCTTTGCGCAGCTGATCCATCGCCTTGAAGACCGTACGAATCCGCTGACTCTCAATGGGCCCCGGGTACACGGTATTGACGCGAATGCCACGCTGACCTAGCTGAACCGCCAGCTGCTTCGAAAAAGCATTGAGGGCCGACTTGGGTACAACGTACGCCGCGCGTCCAAAATATTTGGTACGCGAAAAAATCGTGGAGATGTTGATGATCGAGGCGCCGGCTTGTAAATAAGGCGCGGTCGCACGGACCATGTTCCAGCTGAGACCAAGCAGGTTGCCTGCAGCATCGGCGACGGTTTCGGTGTCGGTCGCGCCGCCGGCACGCATCGCATCGAGTTCTTCACGCGATAGCGGTAGATTTTCGATAGGTGCTTTAGGACCTGCCGAGCCCGCGTTATTGACGAGGATGTCGATACGACCGAATTGACGCATCACTGCTTCGGTGCCGTATCGGGCCTGTCCCGAGTCCGACGCATCAAAATCGAGAACATAGGCATGACTCGCGGGCGCACCGGTTTTGGCGAGCAGTTTCTCGCGCGCTGCCTCGAGCTTCGTGCGGTTTCGCCCCACCATCACGACGCGGGCGCCTTCTTCGAGATAGCGCCGGACGATCACCTCGCCGATGTTTCCGGCGGCTCCCGATACGAGCGCCACTTTTCCGGCGAGCCGCAGTGGGCGCGAGCGGCCGTGTCGTGCGGTCGAGGTCGCTGGCTTTTTCGGCGAGCGTTTAGCCTTGGCTTTGCTTACAGCACGTTTAGGCGCAGCGGTCTTGGTCTTCGATTTCTGAGTCTTTTTGACCTGGGTCGTCCTGACGATCATCGAGCCGCTCCCCATTCCTGGAAAAGTTCATCGCGCGAGCGCAGCCCAATCCGTGGCAGCGCATGGTTAACAACGTAATTCGCTCCAGCGTGAGTGTTGTCCCACATTGACTGGTGTGCAGCCGGCAGGTCGCCCCACGGAACGATGGTGGGTGGACTGACCTCGAGTTGCCCCGCCGCGATCATGTCGTTCATGCGGGCAACTTCGAAGGCGTTGCAAAGATGGGTTCCTGCAATGGTGGCGGTGGGCATGATGATTCGTCGCTGTCGCATCCACACCTGCGGTGCATAGAACGTATAGCGGCGCCCCGCCATCGACTCGCAAAACACGACGCGTCCCGTAAAAGGTTTGACGAGCGACGTCGAGGCTGCGAGGGCGTCGTGCCCGGCACGCTCGATGATGAGATCTGGGTAACCGCGGGGATTGTCCGGTGAGCGTAACCAGCGTCCGATCGCTCCGCCGAAGGGCTTCATGGTGCGATCTTGAAATTGCCGCACGGCCTCTTTGAATCGGACCGTGTCTTTCTTCGAGTCGGGCATCGCAGGAAGCGCCGACGGCCAATCGAAGTCCGCACCTTCTTTACGACGGATTTCCTCGATGGACACGACACCGCGAACCGCATCGCCATAACCCAGTGACTGCACGAATTCTCGCTGAGCGTCGGTGGCCGTCGCCACCACCAACCGTCCACCGGCTTTGCGTACCGCCTCGATCGCCTCGAGCCCGACCGGATCGAGTAGATCGTGTGCGCCGACGCCGTAATAAAGCAGCACAGCCTCGCCGGCACGCAACCGCGCTCGACGCAGCATGTCTTCAGGGGTCGCAGATCCTTTTTTACCGACGAAAGAGAACCAGTAGCCACTCGTCGCGCCGTAGAAGGTCAGCGTGCCGTTCTCAGCCAAGAGCTGGAAAGACCGTGGGAAGGACTCCTGTCCTGCATGCGACACCACATAGTCTGCAAGTCGGCCACCCGCTTGCTGACGCATTTCTTTGAGAATGGGCTCACCCGCCTGCTCCCAGGCCGCGATGTCCGCCGCGCTTTCGGGAACGGCCGTAAAGGCTTTTGCCCAACGCGGATCGCGTCGATTGATCGCGCCCGCTGCGCCGTGACCTGCAATGAACGTCGCGCGCTCCGAACTCGACACCAGACCCACACTCGTGAGCCCATTACGCGCAGCACTCTTGAGTGCTTCGAATCCGGTACCGGTCGCTGCACCTTCGACGAAGAGTGTCTTCCCACTCTCGATCTGCAGCGTGGTGAAGAGCGCTCTAACGACCGTGCCGAGATTGAGTACGTAGGAGCCTGCCGCCTCGAGCGTGAGATCGGGGGGGAGCGCATGTAGCTGCGGTCCCTGTACGAGCAGAAACTGTTGATGACTACCGGTGTCAGTTTCGTATCCCTGAATCGAAAATCCTGCATACATCGGATCGCGAGCTGCGAGCGGAGAGAGCAGGTCACTTTGCCCCGAGTACACCGTGACGAGATCGCCGACTTTCAATCGCCCTTCTCGTTTGACCTCGCTGCCCACCGCTGCGATCAGCGCGACGCCGCCGGAGCCCGTCACCTGATAATCGAGATCATGATTGTCGAAAGGCGAAACTGGGATGCCGGTGATCGCCCAGATGTCGTTGAAGTTGACCTCGGACGCCAACACATACACGAGTGCCTCGTTCGGGCCAGGTGTCGGCACTGGAACGATGATTTCCCGCTCGGCGTTTTTAGGAAGGCCGTGCGCTGGAGCGCCGGTTCGTTCGTCTTTGACGACCGCATGACCGTATTGCCATGTCGGCAGCGGCGTCAGCCCAGGGAAGAATGCGGCGCCCACCGGCAGCAACTCGCCTCGTTTGACGAGGTCTCCGACCTTCTCTGGTCGGGGTGTTTCAGCGCGGCGCGTCGGTAACGGTGCGCTCTGCTTGTCGAAGAACGCTCGAATGCCCGCCTTGCCACCTTGAGGATCGACGATCGCTTCGGCGAATAACTGCGCCTCGCGAGCGAGTCCTGCGCCGATGCCTTGATGCCAACCCGTCTTCACAGCATCGAAAATCCGTTCGGCCGTTGGGCCGCGACCGACGGCACGCGCCTGCGCGAGGAGTCGCTGCACTTCCGAATCGGCGATGGCGGCAACGAAGTCGGCGCGACCTGCCGATTGCCAAGCGGCATTGGCCGCTCGGCGCGCCGCGAAGGTCTTTGCGACGAGATTGCGGCCGGCCGGTGCAGCGACATATTCGCGAGCGAGTCGTGTCGCGAGCGCCAAGACGTCTTCGTTCTCGTCGGACACGGCGTGCAGTAATCCGTCGGCCTGCACTTCTGCAGCCTCGAGCGTTCTGCCGCCCATAATGATCTCGAGAGAACGCACGATCGGTGACGGATGACCCGCCTGCTCGAGCAGTCTCGGCAATCTTTGTGTGCCGCCGTATCCCGGCAACAGATTGAGGCGAACCTCAGGCTGTCCGAAGGTGGCGAGTGGCTCGGCGACGCGCACATGACAGGCCATCGCGAACTCCATGCCACCCCCGAGCGCCACACCGTTGATGGCGGCGATCGCGGGTTTATCCATCGCTTCGATCTTACGAAATGCGAGATGAGCGTTGTTCGGCAGCGGAAGCGCCTCATCGAGCGTATGGGCGTCTTCGTAGAGCTGGCGAATGTCGGCACCGGCGACGAACGCCGAGGTGCCCTGTCCAGTGAATACCACCGCCTTGACGTCATCACGTCGAGCCACGTGATCGATCACGATATTGAGCTCATCGAGTGCACGCTCATTAAGCGCGTTCACCGGCGGGTTGTTGATCGTGATCACCGCGATACGCAGCGCGGCCTTTTTTGAGCGACGCTTGCCGATCGAGGGCGTCGCGAGCGAGTGATAATGAATTCGGAAATAACGGAAGTCTTCGAAGAGTTGCTGCTCGTCGGCCACTCGCTGACGCGCTTGCCACTCGGCGATGGCACTACGGAGCTCGGCGATGGATTCGGGGTTACGCAGCGTCGAGGTGTCTCCGACTTCCTGACCTTCGACCAGCGCGCGAACCATGCGTCGCATGTACTTGCCGCTGCGAGTCTCTGGGAACTGCGTCACTTCGACGAAGTCTTCCGGGATCGCAACCTGGCCTTTTTCTTGTCGAACGGTCTCAATGAGTCGTCGACGATCTTCGGCGGTAATCTTGCGGCCGGGGGCGGGCCGGACGAACGCGAGTGGCGTCAACCCTTTTTGTGCATGCGGCGCGCCGACTACGATGACGTTGCCGACGGGTGAATCCGGATTCACCTGCTTGTCGCGCAAGATGGCGCCTTCGATTTCTTCGGTACCGAGTCGATGACCTGACACGTTAATCACGTCGTCCGATCGTCCATGCAACGAGAAACCGCCGTCGGCGTACTTCACCGCGAAGTCACCCTGCGTGTAAGCCAGTTTTCCTTTCCAGCGAGTCCAATACGTTTTTCGATATCGCTCGAAATCGCCGCGCCATTGACGAACGACTCGGCGCCCCTCGACTTTGAAGTCTCCCTCCGCGCCCCAAATGGTGCGGCAGAGATACGGAAACGGCGCTGCGATCACGATTTCGCCTTTCTCGCCGACCGCTGCCGCGCGTGCAACGACCGTACCCGACGCGTCTGCCTCGCTATCAGCGAGCCAAACGTCGCCCATGATCCACGGTAGCGGATAGGTGTGGGCATCGGCGCGCAACGGGAAGTCCGCGTTGCCGAACAGGTGCGTCCAGACGATGCCGCCGTGCTCGGTCGCCCAATACGAATTGGTATACCAAGGCGTGACGAGCTCCATGCCGAACTGTTGAACCACCGGCGAAGTGGGTTCGGCGCAGAACGTCGCAACACGCAGGCTCGCGCGCGAGTACGCGCGGACATCCTCGACGTTCTGCGGGTCGGTCATCACTGTTTTGAGGAAGGTGACGCCGGCTTTGAAGATATTGACCTTCAACCGCTCGATGATGCTCGCGAAGCGGCCAGCACTCGGGAAGACCGGCACGCCCTCGGCAATCACCGTCGTGACGCGCGTCGTCAGCGCACCGCAAATCATGTAGCTCTGTCCCGTGATCCAGCCTGGATCGGCGACCACGTACATCACATCTCCGGCGCGAGCGTCGAACGCCACGCGCAAGGTGTAGGCGACACCGCTGACGTAACCACCGTGAACGTGCACGACGCCTTTGGGTTTGCCCGTCGAGCCCGAGGTATAGATGAAAAACATCGGGAATTCGGCGTCGAGCGGCTCCGGTGGAACCGTCGCCCAGATCGCTGCGACGAAAGCGCGATCATCGAGCGCCAACAGTTGCGCTTCGTTCGCGACGGCATGGCCCGCCTTGCGTGCTCCGTCCAACAAAATCTGCATTGCGGCGTCGGTGAGTGAGTGAGCCCAACGATCTCGCTCCGGACGCCACACGATGTCGGCTTGTCCAGCATGTTTGACGACGACGACGGTGTCGACTCGCGGTGGCGTCGTCACGAGGGCACTGGCGATGGCCGTACGAATTCGACTGGCGGCAGAAGGCGAAAGTCCTGCGATCCCCTCGAGAGCACGACCGACGCCACGCATCACGTCGGAACGTTCGAGGGTAATTTCATTGGCTACGGTCTTGCGCACACCCTCGAGGATGGCGTTCGCGTGTAGCATTTCGAGGCCGAGGGACTCGAGCGCTTGGGTCACCGCCGCGATGGCCGTCTCTGCAGGTACATAACCATCGAGGGCCGGATCGGTATAGGCCTCTTTGAACGCGACGATTTGTGCGTTGCGATAACCGCCGTCAGCCGTGATGACGATGCGGGCACCGGCGTTGTGAATGCGATCGGACAGCGTTTTATCGCTAAATCCGCCGAACACGGGCGTGTAGACGATACCCAGACGCTTGCAGGCTTCGGTCCAATAGATCTGCTCGGGAATGTTCGGCATGTTGATCGCGATGCGATCACCTGTCTTGAGGCCGAGCTGGCGCAGCGCAAGCGCACACCGCGCCACCTCGAGCATCAGCTGCTTACGCGAGACGCTATAAGAAACGACCGGAGCACCGCGTCCACCGTCCTGAGACTGGTCCCACCGATCCCCCTCGAACCACAATGCCGCTTCAGCACCGTGTCCGGCGAGGACATGTCGATCGACTTCGTTGAAGCAGGCGTTCGTCAGGGCATCGCTGAACCAGCGATAGAACGGCGCCTCGGAGTCATCGAGCCCGCGACTCCATGGCCGATAACTTTGAGGCAGAGAAGGGTCGACGGGAGCGCCGGTTCGAGCGTCGAATCCGTGCCAACGCCCTTCGGGATCGCGGGTGATCCAAGCGCCGTGAGAGCCGACCTTGGGTTCGAACCAATGAATTTCGCGACTGGCGATATCGCCATGAAACGCGCCCGGGTCGGCCACACACGCATCGCGTGCAGCCTGCCAGGCAGCGCGGTGGACGAAGGGGTTTACGGAAGCCGACGGTGGCGTAATCGCCACGGGCGTCGGGGCCGCGTCCATGGACCCGTTAACACTCGACATTGATGCCGCACTCCGACCCCCGAAAGCAGACTAGCACGGCAGTATGTGAAAAGATGCGTGTTAAAATTCACTGTCAAAATATGATCATCGAACGCCTCTGGCCAGCCAATGCGTGGCGGAACTACCACTATCTCATCGCTTGCGCAGAGACCGGCGAGGCCCTCGCCGTCGACCCCCTCGACTGGAGGTTATGCGCCGACACCGCTCGGGCGCGCGGGTGGACCATCACCCAGATCCTCAACACCCACGAGCACGGCGACCACATCGGTGGCAACGAACCTCTTCGGGAGGCGACGCGGGCGAAGGTGTTGGCGCATGCCGGTGCAGGGAGACGCATTCCGGGTCTCGATCGCGGCCTCTCGCATGGAGACACCGTCAGGGTTGGGCACAGCGTGGAACTCGAGTGCCTGGATACGCCTGGCCACACGCGCTCGCACCTCTGCCTGCTCATGCGGGGAAGGTCGTCCTATGCCCCGCCCGAGCTGCTGTGCGGAGACACACTGTTCAACGCGGGCGCGGGCAATTGTCACAACGGCGGCGATCCGGAACTGCTCTATCACACCTTCGTACAACGCCTCGCGCCGCTGCCGGATGCCACGCGCATCCATCCAGGACACGACTATCTCGCTCGTAACCTCGCCTTCACCCTCGATCGAGAGCCGAACAACCGCGATGCCTCGACTTTGCTGGCGAGCATGCAAGGTTTGGATGGCGCGCAAGCACCTGTCACGACGCTGGGTGACGAACGCCGTATCAATACATTTTTCAGACTGCAAAACCCGGTCGTGATCGAGGGCTTGCGCAAAGTTTTTCCGGACCTAGGCGATCGGCCAGACCCTCGAGAGATTTTTTTGAAACTGCGCGAGCTGCGTAATCGCTGGTAAGGCATCAGCCCCTTGGCTGTTCGACGAGCAGTACGACCAGCCCGGCGGGTGATGTCAGCGTGGCCATTCGGACCCGTCCGAAAATCGTTTCCACCACACCATGATCGCGCGTCGGTGCACGCATGGCGTCTATTCCGCGTGATTGCTGAAGCGATGCCGCTCGGTCGAGGGCCTCGCCAATATCTTTGACGAAAAACGAGACAGATAAAAAACCACGCGCAGGTGGCTGGGCGCGCGAATAAAGATTGTTGCTCTTCACGCCTTCGTACTGGACGATTTCGAGGCGTCCGTAGTCGTAGTCTGAATCGCCGAAAATCCGTACGTCGAGCGCGCCACCCGGAGGTAATCCGATGGTCCGTTCCACTTCTGGCCCAGAGAAACGATGGTACGAGGTTTCATCAAGATCGAGGACGCTCTCGAAGAACGCTTTTTCGCCAAGGTTGTCGGGCGTGGTGGCGATCACTTGCGGCGCGACTCCATAGCCTCTGATGCTGACGTGCTCAGGCTTGCCCTCCATCTCGAGGAATACGATGTTCACGGACTCGGGACCGTTCATATGAACTTCATGCACGACGATACCGTCGGTCTCGAACCGCCCAATCTTTGAACGAAACTTGAAACCTGCGGCTTCGAGCTCTGCGAATCGGGACTGGATGTCATGGACGGCGATGTCGACACTCTTGGGTACGAGGTCCGTCGGCGCGGCACCCTCACGCACAGCAGGGCCCGGCTGACGAAAGCGTACGAGATGTATGCCGCCCTGTTGTCGGCCCGGCGTGACCAGCAATGCCTGATCGACGATGTCATCGTCCGCAAGCCCCCACAGACGCGAGAGTCCGTGATCATCCCCCCGTCGCCGCACGACGACTTCCATACCGAAACGGGTCGCCCAAAGATCAAGCGCTTGATCCATGTCGGTCACGCTGATCAAGACATATGCGAATGCTCTGGGGTTGACGTTGAGGGACAGCACGGGCGAAACCTCCAAGATGTGCTAATTGAGTATAGTGATGTCCATGTCAGAGTTTTACCGACGAAGTGTTCTCGTCCTGAGTGCGGCCGTTCTTGGATTCGCCGTATGGCAGGTCCTTGCGCCCTTCTGGGGTGCACTCGCCTGGTCCATCGTGATGGCTGTGTTACTCGCACCGCTGCAAGACCGTCTTCTCGCACGTCTCGGGGGCCGTCCGTCGCTGGCTGCTGCAGTGCTCACCCTGCTCACACCATTAGTGATTTTCCTGCCGTTGTTTTGGCTCGGGGCCGAATTCATTGAGCAAGGGCGCGCCCTGATCGACGGAATGCAGCACAGCAATTGGTGTATAGACGGGTCTCTCGTCAGCCGCCTCGGTGACTACCCGGTCTTGGGCGGTGCCGTCACGTGGCTCACCGAAACACTCGATCTCGATCCATCCGAGATCACCGGATTCCTCGTCACGCTCGGTCAGACCCTGCTGCGCTACGCCGCCAGCTTCGGCAGCCAAATGGTCTTGGGTGCGCTCAATACGACCTTGGCGTTTCTGCTGATGTTATTCCTGCTTTTTTTCATGCTACGCGACGGCCGCCATTTCCTCGCGCGCATCACCCATCTGCTACCGATCGACCACGGACGGCGGGAGCAGCTATTCACACTAATCGCCAATACAACCCGCGCCGTGGTGTTCGGGTCTGGACTCACAGCGATTTTTCAAGGGGCGCTCACGGGGATCGGCTTTGCCCTGACCGGCCTGCCCTCTCCGGTGGTGTTCGGCGTGCTCGCGGCACTGTTCTCTTTACTGCCTGCGGGTGGAACCGCGTTTGTTTGGGCGCCTGCCGCGCTGGCACTTCTGGGCATGGGGCACTCCGGTGCGGCCGTGTTCATGCTCGGTTGGGGTACATTGATCTCGATCTCCGACAACTTTCTGCGCCCCCTGCTCGTATCGAAACATGCGCACGTCTCGACACTGGCGGTGTTCATGGGCGTCATCGGCGGCGCAGCGGCCTTCGGTGGCATCGGGTTGATCATCGGACCTGTGTTGTTGACGCTGGTCTCGGCGCTACTCGGGTTCATCGAAGAAACGCGAGCGCAGGACTCCAGCAAAAATCCTTAAGCAGGTCCGACGATTCGCTCTAGAATCGCCTCCCTCTTTTCGATCGTCGCCAACATTCCATTGCCATGGACGTTTCGCCCATCCTCAATCCGCTCAACGACGCCCAGCGCGAGGCTGTGACGGCGCCGATCGGACCCGTGCTCGTACTCGCCGGAGCGGGTAGCGGAAAGACCCGCGTCCTCACGCATCGCGTGGCCTGGCTCATCGAGGCGGAAGGTGTATCAGCCCACAGCGTGCTGGCCGTCACCTTTACCAACAAGGCCGCGGGTGAGATGAGAGCGCGCATTGAAGCCTTGCTTGGGATGCCGGGCGCGGCACTTTGGATCGGTACATTTCACGGTATCGCCCATCGTCTGCTGCGTCTGCACTGGCGGGAAGCCAACCTTTCCCAAACATTCCAGATTCTCGATGGTGACGATCAACTCAGACTGATCAAAAAGATTCTCAAAGCGCAGGCGCTCGATGAGACGCGCTGGGTCCCTCGCGATATCCAATACTTCATCAACCAAAACAAAGACGAGGGGATGCGCCCCAAGGCGATGAAGGATGGCAATGATCCAACTCGTCGTCAGTTCATCAAGTTGTACCAAGATTACGAGGACGCCTGTCAGCGAGCCGGTGTCGTCGACTTCGCCGAACTGCTGCTGCGCGCATTCGAGTTGTGGCGCGACAATCCTGAGATGCTCGGCCACTATCGTCGCCGCTTCCGGCATGTGCTGATCGACGAGTTCCAGGATACGAACACCATCCAATATGCCTGGATGAAATTGCTCGTCGGGTCAGAGGGTGCGCCCTTCGCCGTCGGCGACGATGATCAGTCGATCTATCGTTGGCGCGGCGCCCGGGTCGAAAACCTGCAGACGTTCCGACGCGACTTCCCCCACGCGCGCCTCGTCAAACTCGAACAAAACTATCGCTCGACTGGCACCATCCTCGATGCGGCCAATGCACTCATCGCGAACAACAGCGGACGCCTCGGCAAGAACCTCTGGACGAGCGGAACGCGCGGCGAGCCCATTCGTTTGTATGCGGCATTCAACGAGCGTGACGAAGCCGAATTCGTACTTCAGCGCATCAAGGAGTGGACGTCGCGCGGCGGGAATCGACGCGACATCGCCATTCTTTATCGATCGAATGCTCAATCGCGAGTGTTCGAAGAAGTGTTTTTGTCAGCCCGAATTCCTTACCGAGTTTACGGCGGGCTCCGCTTCTTCGAACGAGCCGAAATCAAGGACGCTCTCGCCTATCTCAGACTCGTGTCCAACCGACACGATGACACGTCGTTCGAGCGCGTCGTCAATCTTCCAACGCGAGGGATCGGCGCCAAGAGCCTCGATACGCTACGGGAGCAAGCGCGAGCAGCCAGCAGCTCCCTTTGGACGGCAGCGACCACGGCGTCGGGTGGACTCGGCGCCAAAGCCAGCGCCTCCATTCACGGGTTCCTACAGTTAATCGATCGGCTCGCTGAGGATACGCGGGGCCTCGCGCTGCACGAAATCGTCGATCAGGTGATCAACTCGAGCGGTCTCCTCGAACATCACCGCAAAGAAAAAGCGGAACGTGGCGAAGCCCGGGCCGAGAACCTGCTCGAGCTCGTCTCCGCAGCGCGCGGCTTCGAGCCTGAAAGAGTCGACGGCGAAGATCTCCCTCCGCTCGAGGCGTTTCTCGCGCATGCGGTACTTGAGTCGGGCGAGGGTCAAGCCGAGGCTTGGGAAGACTGCATTCAGATGATGACTCTGCACACCGCCAAGGGGCTCGAGTTCCCGCTCGTGTTTCTCGCGGGCCTCGAAGACGGGCTGTTCCCGCATCAACGATCGCTCAACGATCTCGACTCCTTAGAAGAGGAGAGACGTCTCGCTTATGTGGGTACGACGCGAGCGATGACACAGCTCTTTCTCACCTATGCCGAGCAGCGTCGCCTTCACGGCATCGACAGCTATGGACAGCCTTCGAGATTCATCAAGGAAATCCCCGAGGAGTTACTCGAGGAAGTACGTCCTCGGGTGCAGGGAGGCCAAAGCTACGCCGCCAGCGTGGCCCGCGCCCATTCCCCGCCGCGCTCGACAGGTCCCTCGGCCCTGCGAAGCGAGTCGGTGGCGCCGGGGCTTCGACTCGGTGCGCGAGTCCGCCACGCCAAGTTCGGCACGGGGGTCGTACTCAACATCGAAGGCCAGGGGCCACACGCGCGCGTTCAGGTCAATTTCGAAGGCGCGGGTAGCAAATGGTTAATGCTGCAGTACGCCAATCTCGAACCGGCTTGAGTCGAACGCCCCCGCAGGCGGCGGCTGCGGTTAAACTGCCGTCCCATCATGAGCGCTTCTAAGTTTCTTCAACGACTCGATGCAGCGATGACCTCGACGCAGTCTCTCGTCTGTGTCGGTCTCGATCCTGAGATTGAGAAGTTTCCCGCCCATATACGGCAGCGGCCCCAAGCCATTCTTGAATTCAACTGCGCCATCATCGATGCGACAGCCGATTTAGCCTGCGCCTACAAGCCGCAGATCGCTCACTACGCTGCGGTCGGTGCTGAAGAGCAGTTGCTTGAAACCATTCGCTATATCCGTCAGCGGGCGCCGGGAATCCAGGTGATCCTCGATTCCAAGCGAGGTGACATCGGCAGCACAGCGGAGAAGTACGCGCGCGAAGCGTTCGAGCGCTACGGTGCCGATGCCGTCACAATCAACCCTTATCTCGGTCGTGACTCTGCAGAACCCTTCCTCGAATACGCTGATAAAGGCGTCTTCGTGTTGTGTCGAACCTCCAATTCCGGAGCGCGTGAACTGCAAGACCTCGACGTGGGAGGGCGCAAGCTCTATCAACTTGTCGCGGAGAAAGTCTCCAAAGAATGGAACTCGCGCGGTAATTGCTTGCTCGTCGTCGGCGCCACCTACCCTGATGAACTCGCTGATATTCGTAGGATCACCGGCGACATGACCTTCCTAGTGCCCGGCATCGGCGCGCAGGGTGGCGATATCGAAAAAGCCGTACGCAATGGCCGGCGTGCCGACGGTCTCGGCCTCGTGATCAATTCCTCTCGGGGCATCCTGTATGCGAGCCAGGGTGAGGACTTCGCGACTGCAGCCCGACGTGCGACACTCGAACTACGCGATGCGGTCAACGCCGCACGTCGCTGAACCAACTTTCGGGAGGGGGCGCCGATGCTGCGATTGACCCGCTACCAATGGATCGTACTCTTTGCCGCCTGGCTCGGCTGGGGCTTCGATATCTTTGACGGGTTGTTGTTCAACTACGTCGCACCCAATGCCATCCCGACGCTGCTCGGTCTCGAGATTGGCTCCCCAGAGGCCCGCTCCGCGACGCTCTACTGGACAGGGCTCATCACGGCCATTTTCCTCGTCGGCTGGGCGGTCGGTGGCGTGCTGTTCGGACCGATCTCCGATCGCTATGGTCGCAAGCGCGTACTGCTCATCACGATGGTGCTCTACGCCGTCGGTACGGCGCTCTGTGCCTTCGTCACGACGATTGAACAGCTGATTGTCTGTCGAATCATCGCGAGCCTCGGGATCGGCGGCGAGTGGGCGGCGGGTTGTGCACTCGTCGCGGAAGTCGTTCCGGAAGACCAGCGCGTCGAGGCCGGTGCAGTCCTTTATACGGCGGCTCCGTTTGGTCTGTTCCTCGCGACAGGCGTCAACGCGCTCATTGCGGGCCATTTCTTCGCCGATGTGCCCGAAGTCTCTTGGCGTTATGTGCTGATTTTCGGTCTTCTGCCGGCGGCCTTCGCGATCTGGGTGAGGACATTTGTCGAAGAACCGGAGCGTTGGCAGGCTGCTGCTGCCAAGGCACCCCCGCCACGATTGCGCGAGCTGTTCACGCCCGAGATCTGGCCGCGTACGCGCAGCGCACTACTGGTCGCTCTCATTGCACTGCTGACCTGGTGGAGCTGCAATGCCTTCATTCCCGTCGTGGTCGCCGGGCTGGCTCAAGCCGAAGCGCTGCAACTCGGACTCGACCGAACGGCCACGAGTATTCTCACCGAATCCTGGAAAACGCAGGCCACCACGATCTTCAATTTAGGTGGTCTCATTGGCACCTTGCTGACCATCCCTTTTGCCAAGCGCTGGGGTCGCAAGCCGATGTTCGTCATTTACCTCGGTTGCTCGGCGCTTTCGCTACTGTCTACTTTCGGTCTCGACCTGCCGCCGCAGGTTCGCCTCTACATGTATTTCTTCATCGGCCTCACCGTGTTCGGCATCTTCGGCAGCTTCACGTTCTATCTTCCGGAGTTGTTTCCGACGCGCCTTCGTGCAACAGGTTCCGGATTCACCTACAACATCGGTCGTGTCGTCGCGGCTGCAGGTCCATTCTTCGTGGGATCGGTTGCGGCTGCGGGCGCCGGAGATCCGGCTGTCGTCCTGAATACCCTTTTCATGGTGGGCTTCATCCCACTCATCGGCCTGCTCGGTATGGGTTGGGTCATCGAAACCCGCGGTCAAAGAATACCGGACTGATATGGCTGACTGGATCGTCGACGTCATCATCGGCCTCGTCGAAGGCCTGACCGAATTCCTGCCGATCTCGAGCACGGGACATCTTGTCATCACTCGTGCGCTACTCGATCCGGAAGGCGAGATCGGATTCCGTCAGCTCATCGTGGTTCAAGGCGCCGCGATTTTGGCCGTGTGCTGGGAGTATCGCCGCCGCCTATGGGCCATCGGCACGACCTTGATCAGCGATCGCCAGTCCCGTCTGTTCGCGCTCAATCTTTTCCTCGCCTTTTTGCCTGCAGCCGTAGCGGGGCTCGCCTTCGAGGACACGATCCGCAGCGTGCTGTTCGCGCCGATTCCCGTCGCGCTCGCGCTCGTCATTGGCGGTGTACTGATTCTTTGGGCGGAGCGTAGGACCCATGTCGAGCGTGTGACGTCCGTAGATCAGTTGCAGCCCATGGACGCTTTCAAAGTCGGACTTTTCCAGATGCTGGCACTCGTCCCCGGAACCAGCCGTTCGGCCGCTACCATTCTCGGCGGGTTGTTGACGGGGCTCTCCCGCAAGACCGCCGCCGAGTTTTCGTTCTTCGTAGCGATCCCAGTGATGCTGGCGGCAACGGGCTACAAATTGCTCGATGCGCGCGAGCCCATCACGGCAGATGAAGCCCGGTCGATTTTATTGAGTAGCGTCGTGGCGTTTTTTGCAGCGTTGATCGCGATCCGCTTTCTCATCCGCTACGTCAGCCAGCACTCTTTCGCGGTCTTCGCGTGGTACCGAATCGTCTTCGGCGGTTTCATCCTTCTGAGCTGGCAGTTCGGTTGGGTGTCTTGGAGTCCCGGCTGAAATCCGGGTAAGGTCCAAGCAGCAGCAACAAGAACGCGCCGGCCAGGAACATGATTGCCGCAGCAAGTAGCATCGGATCAAAGCTCCCGGTGGTATCGCGAACCCAGCCGTAGAGCGTGGGCGACAACGCCGCCATCAAGCCAAAGGCCATGTACTGCACGCCATAGATCTGGCCATAACTTTTCATGCCGAAATAGCGGCCTGCGAGATACGCAATGAGATCCGTCTCGGCGCCCGAGGCAAATCCCATTAGAAATGCGGCCAGAACGGCCATGGCTAATCCGACGGGTGCGTCCCCCATCAACATCCAACACGAGAGCGCGGGCAAACAAAGAATGGGCAGCGTGACGAGCGGCGCCCAAAACCGGTCAAGCAGTAAACCCGTGATGATGCGACCTGCAAAGATCGACAGGCCAAACACGCTGAGGACCGTCGCGACACTCGTCGGATCAAACTCGCGCTGCTTGAGCATGGAGGGCAGGAACACCAGCGCACCCGCATAGGCCAGCGTGATCAGCGCGACGGAGGTCCAGAGAATCCAGAATCGCCCTTCGCTCATCGCCTCTTTTAATGTGCGTCCGGGCAATGCGGACGGATCCGACGCCGCGCCGACGCCCGGGGGACGCTCTTCGGGGCGTGGCTCGCGAAACCAAAGTATGCCCAGAGGCAACGCCACGGCGAGCGGCAACAACGCCAGCAGGGCGTACGCCGTGCGCCAGCCGAAATGGGTGATGAAATAAGTAGTCAGGAACGGCAAGACGATGGCCGAAATGCTGGTGCCCACCAACATGAGCCCCAGCGCCAGACCGCGCTGCGTGAAAAACCAGAGGTTCACGGCACGGGACCAGGTGACTGGCGTCGAGCCGATTCCAAACAAACCGATCATCAGCCAGACGAGATAAAACGCCCACAATTCGCCCGGTACCACGGCAAATGCGGCAAAGGTCAGACCAAAAATCGCCAAAGATCCGAGCGCGACCGGCCTCACACCATGACGATCCGCCAGTCCGCCAAAGACGGGGGCAAGCAACGCTGCAAGGATGCCGTAAATGGTCACACCGAGACTGATCTCGGTTCGGCTCCAGCCAAACTCTTGTTGCAGCGGGTCGATGAAAAACCCGATGGTGATGAAGGGAAGCGGCGAAGCGCCGCATGCAACGCCAACCATCGAAGCCGTGAGCACTTTCCAGGCGTGTCCGAATTCGGAACGGGTGTTCATGGCGTCCAAGCATACCCCCTCGCCTCTGTTCCGTGGGCGGCGTTGAGAGTACCCTATTCATTCTTATGAAGATCGTGATCCTCGGCGCCGGACAAGTCGGGCGCACGGCGGCCTACCAACTCGCTCGTGAAGAGGCCAACGAAGTCACGGTCGTCGACACCAACGAAGAGCTGCTGCGCGATCTTCAAGATCGCCTCGATATTCGTACGGTTGTCGGTAACGCAGCGTTCCCCTCAATCCTCGAGGCAGCGGGCGCGGCCTCCGCAGATATCCTCGTCGCGCTCACGAGCTCGGATGAAGTCAACATGATGGCCTGCGAAGTGGCGTACACGCTCTATCGCACCCCGACCAAAATCGCGCGCATCCGATCCGCCGAGTACACCCGCCATCCCGAGCTCTTCAGCGCTGAGGCCTTGTCGGTCGACGTATGGATCAGCCCCGAACAGCTCGTCACCGATTACATCGAACGGCTCATTCGTTACCCCGGTGCGCTGCAAGTACTCGATTTCGCCGACGGCAAAGTTCGCCTCGTGGGGCTCTCGGCGCGCAAGGGGGGTCTGCTGGTCGGTCAGGCCTTGCGCAGTCTCAAAGATCACATTCCGAATACCGAAGCGAGAGTGGTCGCGATCTATCGAAATGGTCGAAGCGTGCAGCCTGAGGGAGACACCGTCATCGAAGATGGCGACGAAGTGTTTTTCCTCGCTGCCAAAAACGACATCCGTCAATTCATGGCCGAGATGCGAAAAGAAGAAAAACCTGTGCGCCGAGTGGTCATCGCTGGCGGCGGACATATTGGTTTCGCACTCGCCAAGCGTCTCGAAGAAAATAATCAAGTGAAGCTCATCGAGCGCGATCCGAAACAAGCGCGTCGCATCGCAGAGCGGCTCGATAGCGCCATCGTGCTCGAAGGTAATGCCGCGGACGAAGAGCTGCTCGTCGAAGAAAACATCGACAGCTGCGATGTCTTCGTGGCACTCACCAACTCAGAGGAAGCGAACATTCTCTCGGCGATGCTCGCCAAACGTCTTGGCGCGGCCAAGGTGATGGCGCTCATCAACAAGCCGTCATATGCCGAGCTGATGCAAAGCGGCAGTATCGACGTCGCGATCTCTCCCCAGACCATCACCATCGGCTCGCTGTTGACGCACGTCCGCCGTGGCGACGTCGTGCAAGTGCACTCTCTGCGACGTGGCGCTGCTGAAGCGCTTGAGACCATCATCCACGGCGACCATCGTAGTTCGCGGGTCGTCGGCCAACGCGTGGAAGACATCGCGTTACCCGAGGGCGCGAAGATCGGCTGCATCGTCCGCGGTGACGACGTCATCATGGCGCACCATGACTCGGTCGTGCAGGCCGACGATCACGTCGTGCTATTCATCACGGATCGCCGCCACGTCGATCAGGTCGAGCGTCTGTTCCTCGGCGAAACCGCCGGCAGGCGCTGAGCGAAGCGCTCGTCCATGCTGGCCGTCGCTCATGTTCTCGGCCTGATGATGGCGTTCTTCGCCACGACGTTCATTATGCCGATGGTCTGCTCGATCATCATGCAAGATGGCATGTTTCTCGATTTCGCCATAGCCGCCGGCATCAATGTCGTTCTCGGGCTCCTGATCGCGGCACTCACGAGGCGTCATAAGAGGGAATTGAAAGCCCGCGACGGGTTTTTACTAGTGACGCTCGCTTGGGTCCTGATGTCCGCCTCAGCGTCGATTCCCTTTTTGATCGCGCTGCCTCATCTTAGTTTCACGGGCGCGTATTTCGAGGCTGTTTCGGGGCTCACGACATCAGGTGGCACAGTGCTCACCGGTCTCGACAACCTCCCTCCCTCCATCAATTTTTGGCGGCACGCGCTGCATTGGTTCGGCGGCATCGGCATCATCGTGCTCGCCGTGGCCGTGCTGCCACTGCTCGGTGTCGGTGGTATGGCGCTGTATCGTGCAGAGACACCTGGGCCAATCAAAGACGAGAAGCTCACGCCGCGCATCACTGAGACGGCCAAAGCACTCTGGATTACCTACGCCGGTATGACGTTGATCGGCATCGTCGCGCTTCGACTTGCGGGAATGAATTGGTTCGACGCCATCTGTCATGCGTTCTCAGCAATGGCGCTCGGTGGCTTCTCGACTTACGACGCCAGCGTCGGTCATTTCGATTCCGCGGTCATCGAGTTCGTGATGATCGTATTGATGATCACTGCCGCACTCAATTTCGCGCGTCATTTCACGGCTATTCGTACACGCTCGCTGATGCCCTACCGGAAAGACCCTGAGGTCAGGGCGGTGTTATCGATTATTGGTGCAAGTGTCATTGCAGTCGCGGTCGTGCTCAAGGTTCACGGAGAGTACGAGAGCGTGCTCGAGTCGCTGAGGCACGCGGCGTTTGCGGTGGTATCCGTCGCCACGACGAGCGGCTTTGCAGGCGAGGCTTACGACAGTTGGCCGCTGTTCGCGCCCGTGTGGATGCTGTTCCTGTCGTGCATCGTCTGCAGTACCGGCTCCACTGGGGGCGGCATCAAGATGTTCCGCTCGCTGATGCTCTTACAGCAGGCGCGGCGCGAAATGAAGCAGATTGTTCACCCCTCTGCTGTCATTCCCATGCGAGTCGGGGATCAAGTCATTCCAGAGCGCATCGCCGCCTCCGTGCTGGCGTTCATCTTTCTTTACTTCCAGACGATTGCCGTCCTCACTTTTTTGATGCTGCTGTCGGGGATGGATTTCATTCCGGCGTTCTCGGCGATCGTAGCGAGCGTCAACAACCTCGGTCCGGGTCTCGGCTCAGTCGGGCCGATGGGAAATTTTCAGGGTCTCACCGATTTCCAGACCTGGATTTGCACGGTCGGGATGATTTTGGGGCGACTCGAGATCTTGAGCGTACTCGTACTGTTCTCGGCAGCGTTCTGGCGTAAGTAACGCTCTCGTCAGTAGCGCCAACTGCGCACATCGGCACCCGGTGGCGCGGATTTGAGCATTCTCTCGGTGGCCCAAGGCAACACCATCTGCGGATAGCGCAAGCGTGAATAGGCATTCGCGCGAGTGTGGTCGCCATTCCAGCAGTGCTCGGCTCGATCGCCGTAGTCGATGACGGCATCCGCGGCGGGCTGCGCGGTTCGTAGAAATTCTTCGACCGCGTAGACCGCGTTGTTCAAGTAATAGTTATCCATGTCGCCGACGTAGAGGCGCAACTTGCCGCGCAGCTTCGGTCCGAGCTTCTCCCAGTCGCGGCGCAGGATGTGTCCAAGGTCGTAGTTTTCGCGCCAATGTGCAGCGGTTACGGGATCGATCTCGCCTGTGAGGCGATCAAAGATGCGGCGCGGGTAGCCGTCGGGGCCGACGGGCGAAAACACCGACTCCCACGCGTCCCACTGATCACCGCTGCGGCCTTGAGTACCCAGCGCAAGCTCCCAAAGATTGTTTTCTTCGATCGTCGTGTCGATATGACCCAGCCAGTTTCGATGCGCAGGGCGCGGTGTACGCTTGAAGCGGTTCGGCATGACGTAAGCGTTTTTGTCTTCGTAAATGTTGACGGTCATGTAGTGCCGAAAATCGATCGGGTCCGGGCACGCGATCCACGCGCCGTTGTACTCGTCGGGATAAAACATCTGCGTGGCCATCGCGATCCAGCCGCCAGTGCTTCCACCGAACACGAACCGCGCCCAACCCTGCCCGATGCCTCGAAAGCGTCGCTCGATTTCAGGAATGAGCTCGTACTGGATGGCATCGCCATAGGGACCGTTATTCGCGGAATTGACGCCGTAGGAGTCGTCGTAGAACGGCGTGGGGTGCTGGATTTCGACGAGCAACACTCGAGGAAAACCCGGGCCCGTCCACGCCTGGAAAAAATCCCAAGCGTATTGCTGCTGGATGCGGTTGTAGCCCTCGAGCTTGAAGCGCGAACTGTAGTCGGGCTCGAGAGTCGGATCGGGCGGTGTTTCGCGCCAGTTGGAGGGCGCCGAAGAGAAATGCCCATGATTGATCGCGAGCGGATAGCGTGCATCGGGCCGATCGTTGAAACCGAGCGGCAAGGTGACGAAGGCACCGAGATGCACGTCGCGGCCCCAAAACTTGGACAGTCGCTCGCTGCGCACGCGCACGGATTTGACCCAAGCCGTCTCGCGGAAAGGCTCGACCGGTGGAATCTTCTCGGTCAGCACCAGCCTTGGGAGCGGTGAGGCGGTCAGCGGGCCACGCCAGCGCAGCAGGGTCGGTCTCGAGTACAGGTTGCCGGGCTTTTCGCGCCACTGCTGCCCTTCTCCCCGATCAGGCGGCAACTTGAGCACTCGCCCGTCTGCGAGCCGGAAGGTGTCGTAGCGATTGAGTACGGCCTGTACCCGGTAATCGCCCGGGGGCAGGCTTGAGAGCGCGCGTATCGGAAACCCGAAGGCGCCGTCATCGACGCTCCGGCTGGTTCCCGGCTTCCAGCCCTCGACATCGAGACCAAAAAACGGGATCGCTCCGCTGTCCCAATTGACCAAAAACCGAGGCTCTCGGTCGGGTGACTGGTCGGCTGGAACCAGGATGAGGAGTAGGCGCCCGTCCTGGGGACCCTCCCGAAGATTGGCCGGGAGCTGAACCTCGAACGTGGCCGCCGGAGCGTTGAGGGAGAGGATCCCGACCAAGATGGCCACGATCCCTTGAACGACTTTTGAGGGTTGGGGTCTCATGGCCTCGATCCTACGCCGAGCGCGCGCACCCCTCATCGGGGGCGGTCTCGAAGCCGGCGTTATCTGATCGATTCACATAGAATCTCGCCGACCATGGGTTACGCGGACACATTCGAAGTCATCGTCATCGGGGGCGGTCATGCCGGCACCGAGGCTGCGCTCGCCTCTGCGCGAATGGGTCGACGGACCCTGCTGCTGACCCAGAGCATCGAGACCCTCGGACAGATGAGTTGCAACCCCGCCTTCGGGGGTATCGGCAAGGGTCACCTCGTTCGCGAAATCGATGCCATGGGAGGTGCGATGGCGCGCGCCGTCGACCGAGCCGGCATCCAGTTTCGGACCCTCAACGCGAGCAAAGGTCCGGCGGTCCGAGCGACCCGTGCGCAGGCCGATCGGCTGCTCTACCGGAAGGCGATTCGGGCCCTCCTCGAGAACCAACCGAACCTCTCGATCTTCCAACAAGAGGCGGCCGATCTCGTGATCGAAAACGGGCGCGTTCGGGGCGTCGTCACGGTCACCGGAATTCGCTTCGGAGCGCCCGCCGTCGTGCTCACGGTCGGCACCTTTTTAGGGGGCCGAATCCACGTCGGTCTCGATCAGTACTCGGGGGGTCGCGCGGGTGATCCGCCATCGAATGCGCTCGCTGCCCGACTGCGCGAATTGCCCCTCCGAGTCGGTCGTCTGAAGACGGGCACGCCGCCCCGAATCGATGGTCGAAGCCTCGACTACAGTGTCATGGCGCCCCAGTACTCCGATGACCCGCGGCCCGTGTTTTCATTCCTTGGACGCATCAATGAGCATCCAGAGCAGATCCCTTGTTTCATTACGGCGACAAATGAGCGTACCCACGCGTTGATCCGATCGGGCTGCGATCGCTCGCCGATGTTCACTGGAAAGATCGAAGGCGTCGGTCCGCGCTACTGTCCGTCGGTCGAAGACAAGGTCCATCGCTTCGCCGACAAGAGCTCTCACCAGGTGTTCGTCGAGCCCGAAGGACTGTCGACTCACGAGGTCTATCCGAACGGAATTTCGACGAGTCTTCCGTACGATGTTCAGGTCGAATTCGTGCGCTCGATTCGGGGCTTTGAACGGGCCCACATCACCCGCCCCGGCTACGCCATCGAGTACGATTTTTTCGACCCCCGCGACCTCCATGGTTGGCTCGAGACCAAGGTCATTGGCGGGCTCTTCTTCGCGGGTCAGATCAACGGCACGACGGGCTACGAAGAGGCCGGTGCTCAGGGTCTGGTCGCGGGCATCAACGCCGCGCGCCAGGTTCGTGACGAGGCCCCTTGGACCCCCTCCCGAGCGGAGGCCTACCTCGGTGTCTTGGTGGACGATCTCATCACCCGCGGAGCCCCCGAACCCTACCGGATGTTCACGAGTCGGGCCGAGCATCGGTTGCTCCTTCGGGAGGACAACGCGGACCTCCGACTGACCGAAATCGGTCGCTCGATGGGGCTCGTCGATGACGAGCGCTGGACGTTCTTCTGTCGAAAGCGGGAGGCTACCGAGACCGAAGTTCGACGGCTGTCGACCACCCGCCTCAAGGGGGTCTTGGCCTTCGATCTGCTCCGCCGACCCGAGGTGGACTACGCCGGGCTCCCCGCCCTCGCCACCGCGGCGGGGGAAGACATCGGCGCAGCCTTCTCTTCCGCCGACCCGATGCTCGCCCTCGCCGCCCTCGACGACCGGCTCCCCGAGGCGGTCCGTCTCCAAGTCGAGGTCCGCGCCAAGTACTCCGGGTACATCGAACGGCAGCAAGATGAAATCGAGCGACAGCGCAAAAGCGAGGAGACCCCCCTACCCGGGGACCTCGACTACAGCTCGGTCGCTGGGCTGTCGAACGAAGTGCGGCAGCGGCTGGCGGCGGCGCGACCGGATACCCTCGGTCAGGCCTCGCGCTTGCCGGGCGTGACCCCCGCTGCGGTGTCCGTCCTGCTCGTGCATCTGAAACGCCGAACCGCCTGAGCGCCCCAAGGAGACCGACCATGACCGACCGCACGCCTCCCGAGATGGTTCGTGCCGATGGCACCTACCCCGTCGTCGACCTGCGACAAGAGGCCATCACGGCCGCCGTCGTGCAGACCCGGGTGAACGGGGTCGATGGCGCCAATCCGGGACCCGATCTTCGACGCAACCTCGATTACTTTCTGGAGTCGATCGATATCGCGCAAGGGTTCGGTGGCCGCTGCGATCTGCTGCTCTTCCACGAATTTCCGATCACGGGCTTCAGCAACTGGACGCGCGATCAGCATTACGCGCTCTCGATCGAAGTGCCGGGCCCGGAGGTCGAGGAGGTCGCCAAGAAGGCCAAGCAGTACAACTGCTACATCGTCTTCGGCACCTACGCCAAAGACACGGTGAATTGGCCGGGCCACATTCTTCATCTGATGGTGATGTGCAAACCCGACGGCAGCGTGGTCTCGCACTGGAAGCAACGCAACGTGCGCGGAATGTTTCCGTTTGCCGAGCAATACACCTCGGTGATCTACGACGTGTACGACCGGTTCGTCGAAATGTACGGCATCGATGCGGTGATCCCCGTGGAGCGCACCGATATCGGCAACATCGCCATGTCGGCCGTGCAGTTCGAGCCCGAACTCTTCCGCTGCCTGGCCTTCAAAGGTGCCGAGATCATCTGCCGCGTGGCGACCGGTGGCTTCGAATGGGATGACATGCGCCTCACGTCGTACCACAACAGCGTCTACACCATGATCGCCAACAATTCCGTCGCTACTCAGGGGCGGAATCCGGGTTTCTTTGAAGACACCAATTACGGCGGGCCAGGACGATCTTCGATATTCGGGCCACGCGGTGTGGTGCTCGCGAAAGCAGGGCCCTTCGAGACTCGCGAATCAGCGCGAATTCCCATCGCAGAGTTTCGATCCAAACACCGGATTCCCGATTTGCATCTGCATCTCTACCGACCGGTGCTCGACCAGTATGTCGAGCGCTACGCGCCTAATGGTTATCTCGATTACCAGCCCAAAGACAAACGCGATGCCTTTCAGCATTTCGTGAAGCGCGCCAAATGGCAGCATTACTGGTGAATCAGCTCACAGCACGACTGCTCGCGATGTTCGGCTGGGCTGCGCTGGCGGCTCAGCTCGTAATCAGTGTGCAGCACCAAATGAAGCTGGGGCATAGCGCGGCTTTTGGTGTCTTCATGTACACCGGCTACTACACGATCCTCACGAATCTTTTTTGCACGATCGTCGCGACCGCGTTCAGCGCTCCGCGAGAGCCCGGGTCTCGTTGGGCCGCCTGGCGCGAGCCTTGGGTCGTCACGGCAGCCGCAGTCTCGATCGTGATGGTTGGGCTCATCTTCCACGTGCTGTTGCGCGCGCAGTACCAACCCACCGGCGTCGCTGCGATCACGAACGTGATCCATCACTATATTGTTCCAGTCGTCTTCGCCATCTTTTGGTGGCGCGTGGTACCACGGGGTTCGCTGGTGTGGGGCGACGTATGGCGGGTATTTGCCTATCCAGCCGCTTATCTCGTCTACATCTTGATGCGGGGCGAGATCGGCGACGTATATCCCTATTTCTTCATCGACGTTCGAAACCTTGGCTACGCGCAGGTGTTCGTCAACGTATCGGCCATCTCGGCATTGTTCATCGGTGCAGGGTTCGCGTTCATCGCAGCGAAACGCTGACCCTTCAAGAGCTGGGTTCGTTATTTTCCGATGCAGAAGCTGCCGAAGATTCGGCCAAGCAGATCATCGGCATGAAACTCACCCGTTATGTCTGTGAGCGCCGTCTGCGCCGCGCGCAACTCTTCAGCCACCAGCTCGCCAGCTCTCGATTCTTTGAGTTGTCGGACAGCTTCTTCAGTGTGGCGTTCGGCGCGCTGGAGCGCCTCGACATGACGCGCTCGCGCACTCACGGTTCCAACCTGACCGGCATCGTAGCCCATGCAGATTTTCAAGTGCTCACGGAGCTCAGCCAATCCCGCGCCAGTTTTCGCCGAGATCATGAGCATGGCATCGGCGCCAGATTCTGTGCGGTGAGTGTCGACGCCTCCTGCTGCGGCATCGATTTTGTTGAAGAGTAGGGTGATCGGAACGCCCGTCGGCAACCGCACTTTTTCTTCGGCAAGTGACTCCGCACGCCGATCGGTCGTGGCATCCACCACGAACAGAACACGATCGGCCTGTTGCATCGCAAGTCGCGCGCGGCGGATGCCTTCTGCTTCGACGAGATCTCCCGCGTCTCGCAGCCCTGCGGTGTCTACGATATGAAGCGGCATACCGTCGATCGAGATCAGCTCTCGCAGTACGTCTCGAGTGGTTCCGGCGATCGGTGTGACGATCGCGGCCTCGTAGCCCGCAAGGGCGTTCAGCAAGCTCGACTTACCGGCATTCGGGCGGCCCGCGATGACGACGGTCATACCATCGCGTAACACTCGACCCTGCTGGGCCGCGTGTCGTACCGACGCAAAGCGGACACGCAGGGCGGACAGGCGACTCGTGAGCGCGCGATCGGCCAAAAAATCGATTTCCTCTTCGGGGAAGTCGATGGCTGCCTCGACCCAGACACGCAGCTCGATGACCGCGTCGACGAGCTCGTGAACCTGCGCCGAAAATTCACCCTGAAGAGATCGCACCGCGGCCCGCGCTGCCGCCAGAGAACCCGCATCGATGAGATCGGCGACGGCTTCGGCTTGGACTAAATCCAGCTTGTCGTTGAGAAATGCACGCTGCGTGAATTCGCCAGGCCTTGCGCGGCGCGCTCCAAGCGAGACCGCGCGCTCGACAAGCGCTTCGAGCACCACAGGTCCACCGTGTCCCTGTAACTCTAGAACGTCCTCTCCGGTGTAGCTATGTGGCGCAACAAAGAAAAGGGCGAGGCCTTCGTCGAGTACGGCTCGGGCGCCATCGTGAAATCGAGACCGTGTCGCAACGCGCGGTTCAGGGAGCGCTGTCGATAGTAGGCATTCGCCGATACGGCGCGTAGCGGGCCCTGAGATACGGACGATTCCGACGCCGCCGCGACCCGGTGCGGTGGCGACAGCGACGATCGTGTCGGTCGAGAATTCCGACCTCAACCCGACCTCGTTTTCTTCGCCTCCGCTTCGATGCGGCGGTTGATGTTCCATTGCTGCGCGATGGTCAAAAGCGTATTGGTGACCCAGTACAGCACGAGTCCCGCCGGGAAAAACGCGAAGGTGATACTCATCACGAAGGGCAGGATCATGAACACCTTCGCTTGAATCGGATCGGGAGGTGTCGGATTGAGTTTGTATTGCACGTACATCGCGCCCGCCATGATGACTGGCAGCACGAAGAACGGGTCTCGCGAAGAGAGGTCTTGTATCCAGAACATGAACGGCGCTTGGCGCATCTCGACGCTCTCGAGCAGCACCCAATAGAACGCGAAGAACACCGGCATTTGAACGAGGATAGGTAGACACCCTGCCGCCGGGTTGATCTTCTCGCGCTTGTAGAGATCCATCATCGCGCGGCCCAACTTTTCGCGATCGTCCTTGTAAGTTTCCTGGAGATTTTTCATGCGCGGCGTCAAAAGGCGCATTTTCGCCATCGAGCGGCCCGACGACTCAGAGAGCGGATAGAACACGAGCTTCAACAAGAAAGTAACGATGATGATCGCCCAACCCCAGTTGCCAACGATGTTGTGCGCCTGCTCGAGCAACCAGAAGAGCGGCTCTGCCAGCAGCGTCAGAACGCCGTAATCGGCTACGAGATCGAGTCGAGGGCCTGTCGTTTTGAGTTGTGACTGAAGTTTGGGCCCCATGAACAAGGTTTCTTTGAGCGTTGCGCCGCTCTGAGGTGCCACCGTGACCGACGGTCCGGTGGTCGATAACAAATATTGGTTGCCTTCGGTCCGCAGGGCATACGCATAGCTGCGGCCTTCCGTCGGCACGACCGCCGTCACAAAGTGGTGTTGCATCCCGGCGATCCAGCCGGTGGTGACTTCGCGCGGCAGCTCACTCTCAGGGATGCTGGTTCGATCGATCTTGAAATATTTGGTGCCGTTGTAATAAGCCGGTCCCTGGAACGCGTAGCTTTCGACACTGAACATCGAGCGCTCGACCGGCGGGTCGTCGCGAAGAATCTGGGCATATGACGCGGCACGCCACGGCTCTATACCGCGGTTATCGATGTTGTACTCGAGGTCAATGCGATATGAGCCGCGGCGAAGAATATAGGTCTTCGTCACGGTGACGCCGGCTATTTCATTGCGCCAAGACAGCGGCACGCGGATCTCATCCTGCGCGTCGCCAAGCGTGTAGTTCGATTGCGCTGTCTCAAACGTCGCCAAGTGTGTCGGATGCGCCGCGCCGTCTGCATCGGTGAGGCCGGTTTGAATGACGTAGAACCCGGCCTGTCCGTCGTTCAGTAACTGGACTCGCGCATCTTGTCCCTTCACTTGCGGATACTTCAGCAAGTCCGCTCGTACGAGATCGCCGCCACGCAAGCTGATATCGAGATCGAGAACGTCCGTCTTGATTCGAATTTCTTGCGGCGGTGCCGCGGCGGCAGCCGGCGCGGCGGCCGTCGATGCGACACCCTCTGCGGCAGGAGCTATCTGCGAGGTTGCTGCGTTAGGCGCCGGTGTGGGAATCGCGCCAGACAGCGCGGAGGGGGTGGTGATGGGTGTGCTGGCCGGAGGCGAGGTGGGTGGAACGGCCTTCGGCACGCTTGAGCCCAGACCGCTCGTGGCGGTTGAGCTCGGAGCCGTCGGCGTCGAGCTGGTCGACGGCAGGGCGTAGTCTCGTTGCCACGTCTCGAAATTGATCCACAGCACGAGGACCAGGCCGAGCCACAAAAACATGCGTGCATTAGTCGAAGTCACGATTAGCCTTGTCGAAATTTCAAAGAAATAAAAAGGGGATCAGTCTGCAGCGCGGGGTGGTACGGGATCGAAACCGCCCTCGCGAAATGGATGACAGCGCGCGATGCGACGAACGGCGAGCCATGATCCGCGAAGTGTGCCGTGCTGTTCGAGCGCTTCCATCGCGTAATGCGAGCACGACGGATGATAACGGCAGGTCGGCCCGCGCCACGGGCTGATGAGTAATTGATAGGCCCGGATCAGGGCCCGGAAGATGGCGCGCATGTCGTTGCTACCTTTTGCCAGAGCGCTTCGAGGCTCTCGCGAATTCGGGTGGCCGGCGCCTCGCGGGCCGCTGCGCGCGCGCCGACGATGAGGTCGACGGCGGGCAAGCGGTGCTGGGCGTGCCGGAACGATTCGCGAATTATGCGACGAAGTTTGTTACGAGCGACGGCATTTCCGATCACTCGGGCTCCGATCGACAAACCGAGGCGTGGGCCGCGGCCGCTACCCGGGCAAACGATGAGTGAAAAACAGGCGTTCCCAAGACGACGGCCGTCCCGGTAAGCGGTTTCGAAATCGGACTTGCGCAATACCCGGCGCGAAGGCGGGAAGCCCGACCGAAGAGGCCGGGTGTCAGCGTCCCGAATCAGGGGATCAGCTTCTTACGGCCTTTGGCACGACGGCGGGCGAGAACTTTGCGCCCATTGGCCGTGGCCATGCGCGCCCGGAACCCATGGGTGCGGGCTCGTCGGACTTTGCTGGGCTGATAGGTGCGTTTCATGGTGTCGTCACCGGAAAAAGGCCGCAGAGGGTAAGCAGGGGGTCGGATGGTGTCAAGCCAAAAAGATATCCACAGGTCCGCCGCCCGGTATATTCTCTCCATCCCCTTGGTGAAACCCATCCCCTGCGCTTTATCGGGAGGCCGGCATTCGCGTGGACGCGTCGATTTGGAACCGTTGCTCGGAAGCGCTCGCCTCCGAGCTGCCCGATACCCAGTTCAACACTTGGGTGCGGCCCCTGCAGGCCATCGAAAACGGGGGCTCTCTTCGGCTACTCGCGCCCAACCGGTTTGTCGTCGACTGGGTCAACGCCCATTTGATGACTCGGATCGTCGATCTCGTTCGTGGGCAGACGGGTGAAGACCCTTTCGAGGTATCGATCGAGGTTGGAGAAAAACCGGACCCCCCCGCGAGTACCCCCATCGAAGGCCCGGTAGTTCGCGAACGAAGCCGGATCACGCACCGACCGAACGTTGAAATTATAGGAGGGCGCCTTAACCCTGACTCGACGTTCGACACGTTCGTCGTCGGAAAAAGCAATCAGCTCGCCAAGGCGGCTGCGCAGCAAGTGGCTGAAAATCCCGGTAAAGCGTACAACCCGCTCTTTATTTATGGCGGCGTGGGATTAGGTAAGACTCACCTGATGCACGCGGTTGGGCACGCCATCATCGCCAAAAATCCTCATGCGCGCGTTGCGTACGTGCATTCAGAGCGCTTCGTGAGCGACATGGTCAAAGCGCTGCAACACAACCAGATGAATGATTTCAAAGCGGCCTATCGCTCGCTCGATGCGCTGCTGATTGACGACATTCAGTTTTTCGCTGGTAAGGAGCGCTCGCAAGAAGAGTTTTTCCATACCTTCAACGCGCTGCTCGAAGGTCAGCAGCAGGTCATTCTCACCTGTGATCGCTATCCCAAAGAAGTAGAAGGTCTAGAGGAGCGCCTAAAGTCTCGTTTCGGTTGGGGGCTTACGGTGGCGATCGAACCGCCCGAGCTCGAAACTTGCGCCGCCATTCTCATCAGCAAAGGGGAAGCTGCGGGCGTCACGCTCAGTCAGGACGTCGCGCTGTTTATCGCGAAGAGAATTCGCTCGAATGTCCGCGAGCTTGAGGGGGCGTTGCGCCGGGTGATCGCTAATTCCAGATTTACTGGGCAGCCGATCACCTTGGATTTTACGAAAGATGCGCTGAGAGACCTGTTGACCCTGCAAGCCAGGCTGATCACGATCGAAAACATCCAAAAAACCGTGGCGGATTATTTCAAGGTTCGGGTCGCAGACTTGCTCTCGGAACGTCGGAGCCGTTCGGTCGCACGCCCTCGTCAGATTGCGATGGCGCTCGCGAAGGAGTTGACGAGTCACAGCCTCCCGGAGATCGGAGACGCGTTCGGCGGGCGAGACCATACGACGGTGTTGCACGCATGTCGACGTATCAAGTCGCTCCGAGACGAGGAGCAGCGAATCGCTGAGGATTATTCAAATCTGTTGAGAACTCTGACGAATTGATGTTGGTATCCTGTGGATGTTTTCGTGTGTGAAAATCATTCACAATCGGCCCACAGGAAACGGACGTTTTTTTCTACTATCGGTGCACCGCGATCAATGACACAAGATACTGAAAACACCGGGAATTCCAGGGTTTTTCACATATCCACCGCGCCAATAACCTCTACAGTCTTTCTTAAATCTAAATAAAGAATTTATGAAACTCACAGCCACTCGCGAAGAGATCCTCGCTCCGGTTCAACATGTGATCGGTGTCGTGGAGCGTCGTCAGACGATGCCCGTGTTATCCAACGTGCTGCTCAGCGCTCGGAACAACCGACTCAGCGTCACAGGGACTGACCTCGAGGTGGAACTCGTCAGTTCCGTGGCACTCAAGGTGCAGTCAGCTGGCGACATCACCGTGCCTGGCCGAAAATTTCTCGATATTTTGAGATCGCTGGCCGAAGGCGCCAACGTGACCCTCGCAGTCGAAAGCGATCGGCTCGTCATTCGTGCGGGACGCAGCCGATTCACGCTGTCCACGCTCGCGGCCGCCGAATTCCCGGTCGTTGAGGACATCAACGCGCAACAAGTACTCAAACTTCCGCAGGCGGAATTCCGAAAGCTCATCGACAAGGTTCATTTTTCGATGGCCCAGCAGGATGTTCGTTACTACCTCAACGGGATGCTGCTCGAGTCAGAAGGCGGAAAGGTTCGTGCCGTCGCAACAGACGGGCACCGTCTCGCCCTCTGCGAAGCCGCGCTCAAAGAACGAGTGACCGGCAAGCAGCAGGTGATTTTGCCCCGCAAAGGTGTGATGGAGCTCCAGCGGATGCTCGGGACGGAAGGGGAAGTTGCTCTAGAGATCGGGACCAACCACGTTCGCTGCGAGATCGGCGACGTTCGCTTCACTTCAAAGCTTATTGACGGTCGTTTCCCGGAATACAACCGGGTCATTCCCGCGAATGCTCACCGTATAATCGACGCAGATCGTGGATTTTTGAAGCAAAGTCTCTCTAGAACGGCAATTTTGTCGAACGAAAAATACCGCGGCATTCGACTGAATGTTAAGCCGAACCTACTGACCCTTCAGGCCCACAACCCCGAGCAAGAAGAGGCTGAGGATCAGATCGAGGTCAGTTACGCCGGGGAAGAAATCGAAATCGGCTTCAATGTCACGTATCTGCTCGATGCCTTGTCCGCCATCGATACCGATCGCGTCAATATCGCGCTGACCGACTCCAATAGCAGCTGCTTGATCACCGCTGCGTCGCCCGATGGGACGAAGTATGTGGTGATGCCGATGCGGCTCTGAGACAGGGAATGCCTCTAGCGGAGCTCACGCTCGAGAACCTCCGCTGCATCGACAAAGCCGAGTTGGCGTTCGGGCCTGGAACCAATTTGGTCTTCGGCGCAAACGGTGCAGGAAAGACCACGGTCCTGGAGGCGGTGTTTCTGCTCGGCCGCGGTCGATCGTTCCGAACCCGCCTTAACGAACGCCTCATCCAACACGGAAAGCCCTTAGCTCGGATTATGGGTCAGGTGAGCGCCGAACTGGTCACCCGGCGACTGGGTATTGAAATCCAACGTTCGGCTGAAGGTAAAACCGGGACGATAGGGCGTTTAGACGGCGCTGACTTACGCAGTTTTGCGGAGCTCGCTCTGGCGTTCCCCGTGCAAGCCATGGATCCGGACGCCCATAAACTCATCGAGGAGGGGTCGGCTCGCCGCCGCCGGTGGCTGGACTGGGCCGTGTTCCACGTGGAACAAGGGTTCGCCTCAAGCTGGGCGCGATACCAAAAAGCACTACAGCAACGAAACGCCGCACTTCGTTCGGGCCGCGCCGAGTTCACGGCTTGGGACCCAGAGCTCGCCCGAGAGGGCGAAGTGCTGACAGGAGCGCGGGAGCGGGTGGCGATGGCATTGGCGCCCTACTGGTCCGAGGTCACCGCTGAGCTGACCGGTTTAGAGATCACGCTCGATTTTCAACCTGGATGGGACCGAGACGACTCCCTAGCTGATCTGCTGGCTGCGTCGGCCGGCCGGGACCGAGATCGCCGATCCACCACGGTCGGGCCCCATCGGGCCGATCTCACTCTGAGGATGAGTGGTCGAGTGGCGCGGGAGGTGTTGTCGAGAGGACAGCAGAAGCTCGCCGCAGTGGCCCTGAATCTCTGTCAGCTTGAATTCTTAAAGCGCGAACATGGACTCAGCCCAACGGTGCTTTTAGACGACCCGTCGGCCGAGCTCGATCGTGATCGATTGGCGCGGTTCATCGCGCGGGTTGAGGCACTGGAGACCCAGTTGATCGTCACCGCGCTGGATCGAGACAGCCCTCTTTTTGGCCAACCAGAAACCGTGTTTCACGTGGAACAGGGCAGGGTATTTCGGGTATGATTTCGCATCACATTATCGAGCCCAAGCATGTCTGAAGCCGACGTCTACGATTCCAGTAAAATCAAGGTCTTAAAGGGGCTCGACGCTGTTCGGAAACGGCCCGGAATGTATATCGGTGATACCGATGACGGCACCGGCCTACACCACATGGTTTTCGAGGTCGTCGACAACTCCATCGACGAGGCTTTAGCGGGCCATTGTGACCGCATAGTGGTCACGATTCATGCCGACGAGTCGGTCACCGTTGAGGACAACGGCCGCGGCATTCCGGTCGATATTCATGCTGAAGAAGGCCGGTCGGCGGCTGAAGTCATCATGACGGTGCTGCACGCCGGCGGAAAATTTGACGACAGCTCATACAAAGTTTCAGGCGGTCTGCACGGCGTCGGCGTATCGGTCGTGAATGCGCTATCTGACGTGTTGCACCTCACCATTCATCGCGATGGCAAGTTGCACACGCAGGAATATCGCCTCGGCGAACCTGTTGCGCCGCTCGCAGTTGTGGGAACGACTGATAAAACCGGCACGAGCGTTCGCTTCAAGCCCAGCCCGACGATCTTCACGAATATCCAGTTCAACTACGACATTCTCGTCAAGCGACTGAGAGAGCTGTCGTTCCTCAACTCCGGTGTGCGCATCGATCTGATCGACGAGCGCGAAGACAAGCGCGATGTGTTCGAGCACGAGGGCGGTTTGCAGGCCTTCGTCGGCCACCTCAATCGCTCGCGCCAACCGATTCACGATCAGGTGTTTTGGTTCCGCACGCAAGAAGGCCCCATCGGCGTTGAAGTAGCGATGCAGTGGAACGACTCTTATCAGGAGTCGATGTTCTGCTACACCAACAACATTCCGCAAAAAGACGGCGGTACGCACCTCGCGGGTTTCCGCGCGGCGCTGACGCGCACGCTCAATGATTACATCGAGAAAGAAGGCATCGCCAAGCGCGAAAAAGTGCCGACGACCGGTGACGATTCTCGCGAAGGCTTGACCGCCATTCTCTCGGTCAAGCTTCCGGATCCGAAGTTCTCGTCGCAGACGAAAGACAAACTCGTTTCGTCCGAAGTGAAGGGTATCGTCGAGACGGCCGTTGCCCAAAAGTTCTCCGAGTTCCTGCTCGAAAAACCGCAGGAAGCGAAAGCGATCGCCGGAAAAATCATCGAAGCGGCGCGCGCACGCGAGGCGGCACGAAAAGCTCGTGAACTCACGCGACGCAAAGGCGCGCTCGATATCGCCGGCCTTCCGGGCAAGTTGGCAGACTGCCAAGAAAAAGATCCTGCACTCTCCGAGCTTTTCATTGTCGAGGGCGATTCGGCAGGCGGTTCAGCCAAGCAGGGTCGCGATCGGCGAACGCAGGCGATCCTACCGCTGAAGGGCAAGATCCTGAACGTCGAGAAAGCCCGCTTCGACAAAATGCTCTCGTCCGCCGAAGTCGGTACGTTGATCACCGCGCTCGGGTGCGGAATCGGGCGCGACGAGTTCGACATCGAGAAGCTGCGCTATCACCGCATCATCATCATGACGGACGCCGACGTTGACGGAAGCCACATCCGCACGTTGTTACTTACGTTCTTCTATCGCCAATTACCGCTTCTTATCGAGCGCGGCCACATCTACATCGCACAGCCACCCCTCTACAAAGTGAAGCGTGGCAAGCAGGAGATGTACGTCAAAGACGATGTCGAGCTCAACGCCATGCTGCTCAACGCGGCCCTCGAAGACGCAGAGCTGCACCTCAACTCCTCGGCGCCGCCACTACGCGGTGCAGGCCTTGAGTCGCTCGCTCGTCAGTATGTCGAGGCGCAGGGCATCATCGAGCGCTGGGCCCGTCGATACGATGCGCGGGTGCTTGAGCAACTGCTCTACGTCCCGGTGGTGTCGCGCAGCGACTTCGATCGCCCGGAATGGGTAACGGCTTGGGCCAATGAATTGGCTAACCGTCTCAACGTCATGGCCGATGGCAACGCGGTCTACACGCTCGAGTTCCAGCCGGCTTCAGATAGCCAGGCCATTTCCCGCATTCATGTCTCCAAGGCCGAGCATGGCAGCCGTTTCGATAAATACCTCACACGCGATTTCTTCGATTCGTCGGAATACCAGCGCATCGCTGCACTCGCGAAGACGCTCGCCGGGATGATCGGCGAGGGCGCCTTCGTTCGCCGTGGAGAAGCGCGCCGTGATGTGGCGTCGTTCAAGCAAGCGATCGATTGGCTGTTCGAGCACGCCAAGCGCGGACAATCCATCCAGCGCTACAAGGGTCTCGGCGAGATGAACCCCGAGCAGCTCTGGGATACCACCATCAATCCTGAGACACGCCGTCTGATGCAGGTCCGCATCGAGGATGCAGTCGCGGCCGACGAAGTGTTCACGACGCTGATGGGAGACGAGGTCGAGCCGCGCCGCGAGTTCATCGAAAAGAACGCGCTCGCGGTATCCAACCTCGACGTATAAGGGTTGCCCACACGCCGACCAAGCGTCGGAGCCATGAGCACCAGCCACACCATCCTCCAATCTTTGCCGGTCGGCGAGCGTGTGGGGATCGCGTTTTCCGGCGGACTCGATACGAGTGCCGCCGTTCACTGGATGCGCGCTCATGGGGCTCGCCCCTGTGCCTACACGGCAAATCTAGGACAACCTGACGAGACAGACTACGACGCCATACCGCGTAAGGCGCTGGCACTCGGCGCTGAGCACGCGCACCTCATCGATTGCCGTCATCAACTCGTCGCAGCAGGCCTTGCCGCGATTCAGAGCGGCGCATTCCACATCACGACCGCCGGAACCACCTACTTCAACACCACGCCTCTCGGCCGAGCCGTGACGGGCACTTCGCTCGTTCTCGCCATGCGCGAAGACGGCGTCGATATTTGGGGTGATGGCAGCACCCACAAAGGTAACGACATCGAGCGCTTCTATCGGTACGGGTTGCTCGCCCATCCCGCACTGCGGATCTATAAACCGTGGCTCGATACGCACTTCATCGCCGAGTTGGGCGGACGTCGGGAAATGTCAGCGTATCTCGCCTCCGCGGGACTCGATTACCACCTGAGCGCGGAGAAGGCCTACTCGACTGATTCAAATCTTTTGGGAGCGACCCACGAGGCGAAGGATCTCGAACTGCTCAGTCGCGGCATCCACATCGTCGACCCGATCATGGGCGTCGCATTCTGGCGCGATGATGTCGTCGTTCCCCGTGAAACGGTAAGTGTGCGTTTCGAGGCCGGCCGACCGGTTGCGATCAACGGTCAAAGCTTTGCCGACGATCTCTCGCTGTTTGAAGAAGCCAATCGCATCGGCGGTCGGCATGGACTCGGCATGAGCGATCAGATCGAGAACCGAATCATCGAGGCTAAAAGCCGAGGTGTTTACGAGGCGCCAGGGATGGCGCTGCTCTTTATTGCCTACGAGCGCCTGGTCACGGCGATCCATAACGAAGACACGATCGAGCAGTACCGAAACAACGGCCGACGCGTTGGTCGTCTGCTTTATCAAGGGCGCTGGTTCGATCCGCAATGTTTGATGTTGCGCGAAAGTGCCCAACGCTGGATCGCGCGTGCCATCACGGGCGAAGTCACACTCGAATTGCGGCGTGGTAACGACTGGTCGATTCTCGACACGACCGGGCCGCAACTCAGTTATCACCCTGAGCGGCTCACCATGGAGAAAGGTGAGGGCATGTTCACTCCGAACGATCGCATCGGACAGCTCACGATGCGAAACATGGACATCGTCGATACGCGCGAGAAACTACAGCTCTACGGCGAGGCGGGATTACTCGACCGCGACCCCACGCGGCTACCCTGACGTCAGCCATGCATGGGCTGTAACGCCTCGGCGAGCCGTTGCTGCAAAGCCAAAGAAGGTAAACCTGCTAAATCGCGAGGGACTTCTCGCACGATGTGCTGTTGGGCAGATTTCGGCAGATGGCTGCGAACTTCAGCGAGAAACCGTGGTGCGGCGACGAGTACGAGTCCGCGGCTATTGCCGTCTCGAGCGGCAATAGCGATGCGTTCGGCAAGTTGGCGCGCGAACTGTTCGACGGCGTGTTGCTTGTGACTACGTCGAGCTTGCAAGCTCGTCCGTCGCGAGCCTGCGCCACCTCCGCCGCGGGCGGCTCGCATCACGACGCTTCCAGGCGCATCAGCCCCCAGATCGCGATCATGTCGAGCCGTGAACGGATTCTGCAGGGTTTCGAGCGCACGCGGGGGCGCGCCAGGTTGGCTCAGTTCGAATACGGTGGCATGCCGCGTATCGGCGACGAAAATGGTATAGCCACTCACTGCGACGATCTCCGAATCGAGGGGTTCTGACCTATGACGGACAAACTGTTCATTTCAGCGGACTCCTTGTTGGCTGATTCCTTCGAGTTGGCAGCCAAGGTGTTGGCGAGCGGCTATCGTCCCTCCTTCCTCGTGGCGCTCTGGCGTGGTGGCGCACCCATCGGCATCGCCGTGCAGGAGTGGCTGGAGCATCGTGGCTTGCGAACGGACCACATCACGGTACGAACCTCGAGCTATACCGGCATCGACCAACCGGATAAATCGGTACGCGTACACGCGATGGACTATCTCGCGTCGACAGTCACGAGCGAAGATCGAGTGCTGCTCGTCGACGACGTATTCGACTCAGGGAGGAGTATCGACGCAGTGCTCGCCGAGTTACGACGACGCTGCCCGATGAACCATCCGAAAGAGATCAAGATCGCGACGGTCTATTTCAAGCCTGCACGCAATCGAAGTGCACTCAAGCCCGATTGGTACGTGCATGCCACCGATCAGTGGCTGGTCTTCCCGCATGAGCTCGTGGGGCTGACGGATGAGGAAATCGCTGCGCACAAACCGCCGAGTGCGAGACGCGAGCGCCCGAATGATGTCGGGAATCAGACCCGCTGAGCAGTCGGCGGGATTCGAAGCTGCCCGGTTCGTTCAAACAGGGCTGCAGCCTCGAGCAGACGACTGTCATCGAAACGCCTTGCGATGACGGTCATACCGACGGGCATGCCGCGAACGAGTCCGATGGGCAGCGTCACGCTCGGATAGCCCGCCACTGCGGCCGAAGAGCCTAAGACTGAACCGCCAAGATCGTCTCGGTCACCGAGTACGTGATCGATGAGACCACTGGGACCTGAACCCGGCGCGACGATGACATCGACGCTTAAATCGCTGAACACCTTTTCGAGACCTTCAACCTCGACGAGCTGCCGCAATTGGCGCAGACACTCGAGATACTCGGGATCGCTGAGAGGCCCCTTCGCTTCGGCGAGCTCAAAAATTTCCTGACCGAAAAAAGGCATCTCGCGATCTTTGAGACGACGATTGAATTCGATCAAATTTTTCAGCGAACGTGTTTCGGTTAGGCCTGCTGGGAGTGTACGAAGATAGGTATTGATCGAATCCTTGAACTCGAAGAGCAGCGCGGTGTACTCGGCTTGCCCGGCTTGTCGCAAACCGCTCGGGAGCGGCGCATCGATCACGGATGCGGCACACCGTCGCCAAATGTCGACGGCCTGCCCATAGAGCGCCACGACCTCGGCGCGCATGGAGCTCGCAGCGGGGACGATACCGACACGCCACCCACCGGACTGCGTCGCGCCACCTGTAGGCATCCGGCGCGGGGATTCGACCATGACGTCAGCGAGTAGGCGCGCATCCTCGACGGATCGCGACATCGGACCCGCCACGTCCTGACGGGGCGACAACGGGACCACCCCCCGCCCGCTGACGACGCCAAGGGAGGGCTTAAATCCCACCAGCCCGCTGACCGAAGCCGGGGACAAAATAGATCCGTCGGTCTCGGTTCCGATCGAGGCTGCAGCGAACGACAGCGCGGCGGCCGTGGCTGAACCGGAGCTCGAGCCCGAGGGGTTGCGCTTCGGATCATAGGCATTGCCTGTCTGCCCGCCGACGGCACTCCACCCACTGCTGGAAAAAGTGGAGCGAAAGTTAGCCCACTCACTGAGATTCGTTTTTCCAAGAATGATGGCGCCGGCCGCCCGAAGCCGCGCGACCAAAGGCGCATCTTCGGTGTGGAAGGCGTTGGCCAGCGCCAGTGATCCCGCAGTCGTCGGCATCCGATCCGACGTTTCGATGTTGTCTTTGATCAGAAGCGGAATACCGTGCAGAGGGCCACGTACCCGGTTATCTCGACGCTCTTTGTCGAGGCGACGAGCAATCTCGAGTGCGTCCGGATTGATCGCGATGATCGATCGATACGTTGGGCCCTGTTGATCCAACGCCGTAATGCGACGTAAGTACGCGGTCACCAGCGCAGCAGAGGTCAATCCAGCGCTCAAGTGGCGTTGAAGCTGGGCGATACCCGCTTCGGTTGGGTCGAAGTGGCTCGCTCCGGCATGATCGTCGGCACGTGCCAAAGAAAGCGTTGATGCCAGGCTCGTCATGACTGAGCCCGCCGTAGCCGAAATGAGGAACTGTCGACGCTTCATCATGATCTCTCCGTACGAATGCGTGTAATCGTCGCCTCGATCCACGCTTGAGCTTCGTCATTGATCTCGCGCGGCTCGCGACCGCCAGCGTTGATGGGGGGGCCGACGATGACACGCACGGTACCTGGTTTTTTCATGAGCCCTCGGCGCGGCCAGTAAAAACCCGCGTCGTGTGCCACCGGCACGACTTTGCACCCCGTACGACTCGCAAGCAGTGCTCCGCTTACGCCGTATCGACGGGTCTCTCCTGCTGCGACGCGCGTCCCTTCCGGGAAAATCAGAATGGAGAGCCCCTCGGCAAGACGGCTGCGTCCCTGACTTACCACTTGATTGACCGCCGATGCGCCTGCCCCGCGCCTGACGTCGATGGATCGCAAGAGCCAAAGTCCGAAACCAACGAAGGGGATATACATGAGTTCGTGTTTGAGCACGATGACTTTGGGCGGTCCGACTAGAAACTGACCGAAGGTCTCCCACGCTGAGGAGTGTTTCCAGTAGGCCACATGCGGTTCGGCAGGGATGTTCTCGAGTCCCTCGACACGATAGTCCAATTTGCACGTGATACGAAGCACATCGAAGATCCGCTCTGCGTACCACTCGATCAGTGCGAAACGACGGCGGTGAGACATGAATCCGCCGATGAGAACGAAGAACGCGGCGTAGCCGATCGTCCAAAGAAACAGGAAGGTCGTGAAGACGATGGAGCCCAGCGTCTGCACGGAGCGCCTCAGCCGGGCAGCCTCGAGAAGTCGGCGACGCCGGCGAACAGATTTCGAACACGCGCCACCAAGGCGAGTCGGTTGGCGCGCAGCGCTGGATCGGGGTCGTTCACCATGACGTCATTGAAAAACGCATCGATGGATGGACGCAAGCCAGCGAGCGTTGCGAGCGCCTCGTCGTAGCGATGCGCGCGAATCTTGGCCGTGACGGCTGAGGAGACGGCCTCAAGGGCGCTGTGCAAGGCCTTCTCCGCATCGGCACGGAGCATCGAGACATCGATTTTTGAGGGCACTTCGCCCGCATCCAACTTCCGCAAGATGTTGGCAATACGCTTGTTGGCTGCAGCGAGGCTATCTGCCTCGGGTCGCTCCCGGAACTTGGCGAGTGCCTGCATGCGCTGATCGAAATCGAGGACGCGCGTCGTCCCGGTGGCGAGCACCGCTTCAAAAGACTCCGCGGGATATCCTGCCTCAAGGTAATACGACCGCAGACGTTCTTGCAGATAGGCCAGCACGTCTCCCGCCGTGTCCTTAGTTTTGACTGGCTGCGCCAGAACCGCCTTGCCAATGAGCTCAGCAAGGTCGAGGTCGAGCTTGCGCTCAAGAACGATACGACATACGCCGATCGCGGCTCGACGCAACGCGAAAGGATCTTTCGTGCCGCTCGGTTTCTGCCCGATGCCGAAGATTCCTGCGAGCGTGTCGAGCTTGTCTGCCAGCGCAACGACGATGCTGACGGGATCGGCAGGCAACGCATCGCCCGCACCGCGCGGCAGGTAATGCGCTCTGACTGCCGCCGCGACACGAGGATCTTCTCCGTCCGCCGCCGCGTAATACGCACCCATCACGCCCTGCAGTTCCGGAAACTCGCCGACCATCGCGGAGAGCAAATCACACTTCGATAATTCGGCCGCACGCGCAGCGAGCGTGGTCTCGGCGCCCACCAACGGCGAGATCTCCCGAGCCAGCGCGACAACCCGCCGGACTTTATCGCCGATCGAACCCAACTTAGCTTGGAAGGTCACGCTATCGAGACCTTGGCGCCACGCGTGCAGAGGATGGCGACGATCTTGTTCGTGGAAAAACGCTGCATCAGAAAGTCGCGGTCGAACCACGCGCTCGTTGCCCGCTCGCACGCGAGCCGGATCGCGGCTCTCGATGTTACTCACCGTGATGAACTGGTTCGTCAATTCGCCCCGCGCATTTTCGACAGCGAAGTAGCGCTGATGTTCCTGTAGCGTCGAGATGAGCACTTCCCGAGGCAAAGCGAGGAAGCGCTCGTCAAATTGTCCTTCGATCGCCACGGGCCACTCTACGAGTGCCGTCACTTCATCGAGTAGCGCCTCGTCGAGCACGGCGTTTCCACCGAGAACCTTTGCGCGAGCAAGAACCTGTTCTCGAATGCGTTCGCGGCGCTCAGCGAAACTCGCCAGTACAAAACCTTTGGACCGGAGGGTATCGGCATAGTCTGCGGGTGAGGCGATGGCGAGCTCTTGTGGCGCATGGAAGCGATGGCCCCGCGTCGTCGCACCGGCTTGGGTGTCGAGGATACGCACGGGCAGGGTCTCGTGACCAAACCGCATCACGACCCAATGAACTGGCCGCACGAACTCCGCGTCGCTGGTTCCCCAGCGCATACGCTTTGGGATCGGCATAGCATCGAGGCTGGCTTGAACGATCCCGGGCAAAAGCGCTGCCGTCGCTGCACCGGGCTTGCTGCCTTCAAAGAAAAGGAACTCACCTTTGCCTTCGGTGACGCGCCCGAGACGCTCGAGAGTCACCCCACAGCTCTCGGCGAAGGCCGTTGCAGCGCGTGTTGCGACGCCAGATTGATCAAACGCCGCGGAGATGGGCGGGCCGCGCCGCTTGATTTGCTGCTCAGCCTGCGTTTCGGCGAGAGCCTGAACGAGGACCGCAAGACGCCGTGGTGCTGCATACGAGACCACATCGCCATGAACCACGCCCGCATTCGCGAGACCTATGCGGATGCCGTCCGTCAGGGCACGCTCGAGTTCCGGCAGCGCACGAGGCGGAAGCTCTTCGGTGCCGAGCTCAAAAAGAAAATCACGAGCGCTCATGCAGAACGCACCATCGGAAATCCCAGTGCTTCGCGGCTATCGTAATAAGCCTGAGCGACGCCGCGAGCGAGTGTACGCACACGAAGGATAAATCTTTGGCGCTCAGTCACGGAGATCGCTCGACGCGCATCGAGCAGATTGAATGTGTGAGAGGCTTTGAGCACCTGCTCGTAGGCCGGCAAAGCGAGTTTGGCCTCGAGCAAGCGAACACACGCGGCTTCGTACTCGTCGAAGTGACGAAAGAGTACGGTCGTATCGGCATGTTCGAAGTTGTAGTTGGATTGCTCGACTTCGTTCTGGTGATACACGTCTCGATAGGTGACGCGACCCATCGGGCCGTCGGTCCAGACGATGTCGTAGACGCTATCGACGCCCTGCAGATACATCGCGAGGCGCTCGAGGCCATAGGTAATTTCGCCAGTGACGGGTCGGCAGTCGAGGCCGCCCACTTGCTGGAAGTAGGTGAACTGCGTGACCTCCATGCCATTGAGCCACACTTCCCAGCCGAGCCCCCAGGCGCCGAGGGTCGGCGATTCCCAGTTGTCCTCGACAAAACGGATGTCGTGAGTCAACGGGTCGAAGCCGAGCATCTTCAGTGAGCCGACGTAACGATCGAGAATATCGAGCGGCGAGGGCTTCATGACGACCTGGAACTGGTAGTACCGCTGCAGACGAAAGGGGTTGTCGCCATATCGTCCGTCCGTCGGGCGACGTGAAGGCTGCACATACGCCGCACTCCACGGTTCAGGGCCGATCGATCGCAGAAACGTTGCAGTGTGGAAGGTTCCTGCGCCCATTTCCATGTCGTACGGCTGCAAGATGACGCAGCCCTGGTCCGACCAGTACTTCTGAAGCGCGAAAACCAGTTCCTGAAACGTGCGAGCCATGGCTCCTGGCGAGCGGCCATCGCCGCAGTCGATCAAAGGGTAGTTAGTATAACGGGTGCGCTACCCCGCTCGATCCTCTAGCATCGACCGACAACAACGAGGGGGCAGGGGTATGTCGACGGAACGCGCTCGCGACGACGGCGCAGTGAAGGTCGGGATCTGGGAACTCGCCCCTGGGGTCCAGCGTTCAAACTTCTACGCGCTTCTGGGCGTCGCGTTTTTCTCCATCGGATTACTCACGCTCGTAGGGAATCTCCGACCCTATCTCTTCAACTCGATGCTTGGCATTCCCGACGATATTCAGGGCCGCGTCAGCGGCGTCATGGATGTCATCAGCGAGATCCCTGCTCTGCTGCTGTCGGGCGTGATCGGCGCTGCATCGGATCGTCTGGGTCGGCGCGTGATCTACGGCATGGGGTTTGCCATTCTCGGTGTGGGGTATCTGCTCTTCCCGCTGGCGCAGTTCAATTGGACCCTCTACGCGATGGTCTTCATCACGGCCTGCGGGTCCTGTCTGATTTCCGCCATGCTCGCCGCCGTGATCGCGGATTACCCGCGCGAAACTTCCCGCGGAAAACTCGTCGGAATCTGCTTTTTCTTGAATGGTCTGGGCGTCGCCACGCTAGTCGGTCTCGCGGCCCAACTGCCTAAGTTCTATCTCGGTCAGGGGATGGATGCGATCGAAGCGGGGCGTGCCGCGTACTGGACCGTCTCGGCGATCTGCGTCATTCCCTTCGTGCTGGTGCTGCGCGGCCTCGCCCGTCAATCCCCCGGACAAATCACCGAGCAAGAACCGGTCTTGGCGACGCTGCGTATCGGCATCGCCGCAGCACGCGACCTACGCGTCCGCTTGGCGTACGCCTCTGCTGCGGTATCGCGCGCCTCACTGTCCATCATCAGCGCATTCTTTTTCTTGTGGATGGTGCAGGCAGGAAAGCAGCAAGGCATGACGCCCGCCGAAGCGCTGTCCGCGAGCAGCGGGATTTTTGTCGTCATCCAGATTACAGCGACGCTCTGGGCCATCACGGTCATCACATTCATCGATCGCGTCGACCGCGTGCTCTTTATGGCGGTCGCGTCAGCCCTCGCTTGCGGGAGTTACGTGTGGTTCGGCTTGCAGGACAATCCGTTTCAGCCAGCGATGTATGTGGCCGCCGTGTTTCTCGGCGTCGGTGAGATGAGCGGAATCTTGGCCTCGCAAGCACTTATCGGGCAGGTCGCGCCCGAGAGGGGGCGCGGCGCCGTGATCGGCGTATTCACCCTATGCGGGTCGATCGGGATTTTTCTGGCGGCGATCGTCGGGGGCACCCTGTTCGATGCGTGGCGCCCCTCTGCCCCTTATGTCGTGATGGGCTGTACCAGCGGGCTGTTGTGCGCCCTGGCGGTCTACACCTGGATCAACACTCGGGTTCGAGTCGGCGCCCCCGGATAACGCACCACGGGCCTAAATTGCACCATCGTGGTGCATTTCTTCTAGAAGACCCCGTCTAAATGGGTCTTAAATTCTTGATTCTTCGAAAATACAGGGCCTCGGCACGCTAAATGCATCATACTTGGGCGTCTCAACCCTATGGAGCGAACATGAGCAGCGCGAGTGACGTCATCAAGATGATCAAGGACCGAGAAGTGAAGTGGGCAGATCTCCGCTTCACCGACACGCGAGGCAAGGAGCAACACGTCACGATCCCCGCCAAGCTCGTCGACGAAGGCCTGTTCCGCGACGGCAAGATGTTCGACGGCTCTTCGATCGCCGGTTGGAAGGGCATCAACGAGTCCGACATGATCCTCATGCCCGAGGCCGCGACCGCGATTCTCGACCCCTTCTTCGAAGAAGCGACGGTGAACATCCGGTGTGACGTCATCGAGCCCGCAACGATGCAGGGCTACGAGCGCGATCCGCGTTCCATCGGCAAGCGCGCCGAGGCCTATCTCAAGAGCACGGGCATCGCCGATGGCGCGATGTTTGGTCCGGAGAACGAATTCTTCATCTTCGACAGCGCGCGTTGGAAGAACGAGATGCACGGCTGTTCGTACGACATCGACTCCGTTCAGGGTGCTTGGAACAGCAACACCCAGTTTGAGGGCGGCAACAAGGGCCACCGCCCCGGCGTGAAGGGCGGCTACTTCCCGGTTCCGCCCGTCGATGCCTATCAAGATATCCGCAACGCGATGTGCGGCGCCTGCGAAGAGCTCGGACTCGTCGTCGAAGTGCACCACCACGAAGTCGCGACCGGCGGCCAGTGCGAAATCGGTATCGGCGCTGGCGGTCTCGTGAAAAAGGCCGACGAAGTTCAGATCTTGAAGTACGCCGTCCATAACGTCGCACACGCATACGGCAAGACGGCGACGTTCATGCCGAAGCCGCTCGTTGGTGATAATGGTTCGGGCATGCACGTCCATCAGTCCCTGCAGAAAGATGGCAAGGCGCTGTTCGCCGGAGACAAGTACGGTGGTCTCTCCGACATCGCGCTGTACTACATCGGCGGCATCATCAAGCACGCCAAGGCGCTCAACGCATTCACGAACGCTGGTACGAACAGCTATAAGCGTCTCGTTCCGGGATTCGAAGCGCCCGTGATGCTTGCGTACTCCGCGCGCAACCGCTCGGCGTCGATTCGCATTCCGTTTGTCTCGAATCCGAAAGCACGTCGAATCGAAGTGCGTTTCCCAGATTCTTCGGCTAATCCATACTTCGCGTTCGCTGCGATGATGATGGCGGGCCTCGATGGCATCCAGAACAAGATCCATCCGGGCGATCCGGCCGACAAAGATCTGTACGATCTCGAGCCCGAGGAGGCGAAGCACATTCCGACGGTGTGTCACTCGCTCGACATGGCACTCGAAAGCCTCGACAAAGATCGCGAGTTCCTCACCCGAGGGGGTGTGTTCACCAATGACGTGATTGACGCCTACATCAATCTCAAGATGCAGGAAGTCACGCGTTATCGAATGAGCACTCACCCGGTCGAGCTCGACCTGTACTACAGCTGCTGATCCCACAGCATCCGACAACTAGGCGGCGTGATGCGCGGCAATGACCATGGCGGTTGAGCGACTCTTCGAGAGTTTTGCTGCGCATCACGACCCTGCGGATTTGCTTGACGCCCTATCCACGGGCGTCGTGCTCCTTGATCCCGCATTGGTCGTACTGCATGCGAATGTGGCGGCTCAGGGCTTGATGGCTCTCGGGCTCAATCAAGCGCGCGGACGAGCTTTTTGTGATCTGTTTGCCGACAGCGGCAATTTGCAGCTCGCGCTGTTACGCGCGCGGGATACCGGAGAGGTCGTTACCGAGTGCGACCTCACCTTGAGACTGGCGGGGACACCCAAAGATTTCAGGGTGGTGGATATGACGGCTACTCCGATCGATAGCCCGTCCGGCGCGAGAAGGGTGGTGCTCGAGCTCGCCGATGCAGAGCCTCGAAATCGCCTGAATCGTGATAACGCGCTGCGAGCTCGTCTCGAAAGCAGTCGAATGATGACCCGCCAACTCGCCCACGAAATCAAAAATCCGCTCGGGGGTGTGCGAGGTGCCGCGCAGTTACTGGCTCGCCAGCTTCCGGCGCCGGAGCTGCGCGAATACACCTCGGTGATCATCAACGAAGCCGATCGGCTGACATCGTTGGTCGATACCATGTTGAGTCCGGCTCGACCCCCGCAAAAAGCGGTGCTCAACATCCACGAAATCTGCGAGCACGTCCATCGACTGCTGGTCGCGGAGGCGCCTACCGGCGTGATCGTCGAGCGGGACTACGACCCCAGCGTACCTGAAGGCCGTTTTGATCGTAACCAGCTTGTGCAGGCGCTGCTCAACCTATCGCGAAATGCCATGCAGGCGGTAGGTGAATCGGGCCATATCATTTTGAGAACGCGAGCTTTGACACAGACGCACATCGGCATCGTGCGTCATCGTCTCGCTGTGCGTATCGACATCATCGACAACGGTCCGGGTGTGCCCGAAGAAATTCGTGGGACATTGTTTTACCCGCTCGTGACGGCACGACCGAATGGCACCGGTCTCGGCCTCGCCGTTGCTCAAGAGCTCGTCAATCGGAACGGCGGCATCATCGAATTCCAGAGCGAGCCCGGCCGTACCGTGTTCTCCATCACCTTACCGCTCGTCTCGGGTGATTCGCCGGCAGCAGGGAGTGGAGCATGACGCGACCGTTGCGTGTTTGGCTCGTCGATGATGACGCTTCGATTCGCTGGGTGCTCGAGCGCGCGCTGAAAGGCGGGGGAATATTGACCCGTGCGTTCGGGGCAGCTGAGCCTGCGCTCGAAGCCTTGCGCACCGAGTCGCCCGATGTGCTGCTGACCGACATCAGGATGCCTGGACTGTCGGGCCTCGAACTCGTTCGCAAGATTCACGGCAACCGCCCACAACTTCCAATCATCGTCATGACGGCGCACGCCGATCTCGATAATGCCGTCTCGGCCTACGAGAGCGGTGCATTCGAGTACCTCCCGAAACCCTTCGACATCGACCAAGTCATCGATTTGGTCCGGCGGGCTGCTCAAAGTACGCAACGCAGCGCCTCTGGAGTCGAGGCTGATGGCCGGATGCCCGAGTTGTTGGGCAAAGCCCCTGCGATGCAGCAAGTGTTTCGAGCGATCGGCCGACTGTCGCGCTCCGCTGTCACCGTACTGATCACAGGCGAGTCGGGCACTGGCAAAGAATTAGTCGCGCGAGCTCTGCATGAGCATAGCCCCCGGGCGTCCAAGCCATTTATCGCCCTCAATACGTCGGCGATCCCCTCTGAGCTGCTCGAATCCGAGCTGTTTGGTCATGAGAAGGGCGCATTCACCGGGGCCGATACCCTGCGACGCGGCCGCTTCGAACAAGCGGACGGCGGCACGTTGTTTCTCGATGAAATCGGCGACATGCCTACGCCGTTGCAAACGCGCTTGTTGCGCGTTCTGGCAGAAGGCGAGTACTACCGAGTCGGTGGACAGACGCCCATTAGAGTCGATGTTCGAGTGATCGCAGCGACCCATCAAAATTTGGAAGATCGAGTGGCTCGTGGGTTGTTTCGAGAAGATCTTTTTCACCGGCTCAATGTCATCCGGATGGAGTTGCCGCCGCTACGTGCTCGCCGAGAAGACGTAGGCGATCTTCTCGATCACTACCTTCGTATCGCGGCGACAGAGCTCGGAGTCGAGGCGAAATCATTGTCGCCAGAGGCCAAGTCGGCGCTCGAGGCGTATGGATGGCCGGGTAATGTCCGCGAACTCGTCAACTTGTGTCGTCGATTGACCGTTCTTGCGCCGGGAACCGACATCCATCTCGAAGACTTGCCGACCGAGATTGCGGGGGCGAGTCTGTCGCGGGTCGGCGGCGACGGTTGGGCAGCCGCGCTCTCTCGTTGGGCAGAGATGGAATCATTGCGCTCGGAGGCTCCGCCGCTTCTCGATACGGCCCTTCCTGAGTTTGAACGGACCCTCATTCGCGTCGCCCTCGGCCATACGGGCGGACATCGACAAGAAGCTGCCAGGCTTTTGGGTTGGGGTCGTAACACGCTGACTCGTAAGCTTAAAGAACTCGGTATGGAAGAGGGTGACCTCGAGACCGGAGACGAAGCCGCAGCTTGAGTTGAGCCATAATGGCGGCGATGGGCGTACTCGACCTCGCGTACTTCGGAAATCCTCTTAGCGACTGGCTGCTCGCCGCGGTCGCTTTTCTCGTGTGTTTCTTTGTTCTGCCTGCTATTCGACTCTTTGTTGTCGCGAGATCTCGGAAGCTCGTGGGGCGTGAGGCACCAAGTTGGATCACGCTCGTTCTGCTACTCATCACCCGCACCCGCCGACTTTTTCTGGTGGTGGTGGCGTTTTATGTCGCCGAGCGATTTCTCGACTTACCCGAACGCGTCGAAGACGTCTCGACAGCGCTCATTGTCCTGACGTTCTGGATTCAGGCGGCCCTTTGGGGCATCGCTGCCGTCGAGTTCGCGTTGAAACAACGACAAGATCGAATGATCGCCGCGGGCGAGCTGAAACAGTCGGGCTCGATGAGTGTCTTACTCTTCGTGGCGCGTGCGGCGATTTTCGCTCTCGCCGCATTACTGGCGCTCGATAATCTCGGCGTCAACATCACCGCGCTGGTTGCGGGTCTTGGTATCGGCGGTATCGCCATCGCGCTCGCCGTTCAAACTGTCCTCGGCGATCTCCTTGCCTCACTCTCCATCACCCTTGATAAGCCGTTCCGAGTGGGCGATCTACTTCGACTCGATGACATCGAAGGCGTCGTTGAATTCATCGGCGTCAGAAGTACACGACTGCGTAGTGTTACCGGAGAACAAATCATCATCGCGAATGCTGATTTGCTCAGAAATCGGTTACGCAACCTGGGGCGCATGCCCGAGCGTCGAGCGCTCTTCCAGCTCGGAATCGCCTATGAGACGTCGCCCGAAAAGCTGTCGATGGTGTCAGAGGTCGTTCGACGCGCAGTGGAGTCCGTTCAGGGAACGCGGTTCGAATACTGCGCGATGCGCGGATTTGGCGAATCGTCGCTGAACTTCGAGGTGGTGTATTTCGTACCGGATTGGGATCAAGCCCGGCTCCGCTTCATCACGATAAACGATGCGGTCAATCGCGCGATCCACGCGGCATTCGTTGCCGAGGGTATCGTCTTCGCCTATCCGACGCGCAGCGTGATCGTCAGGCAGTAAGCCGCAACGAACCGACGAGGTCGGTGACGTTTTTCATGCCGTGGTCGACAAGATACTGTGCGATGCCCGCATTGATCTTCTTGCAGGTCATCGGATCGTAAAACAGCGACGTGCCAATCCCGACCGCGCTGGCGCCGGCGATGATGAACTCGATCGCATCGGTCGCAGTGGTGATGCCGCCTTGTCCGATGATCGGCACGTTATGGCGACGCGCGACGTCATACACCTGATGAACCTTGAGCAAAGCAATCGGCTTGATCGCTGGGCCAGATAGCCCGCCTTGCACGTTACCGATGACCGGGCGACGCGTTTTTGCATCGATAGCCATCCCCATGATGGTATTGATGACCGAGAGCCCATCACTACCGGCCTCGATGCAGAGTCGGGCATTTTCTTTGATGTCCGTCTGATTCGGAGACAGCTTGGTGATGATGGGTTTCTTTGTGACGGCGCGACAGGCAGCAACGACTCTGGCGGACATCTCCGGGTAGTTGCCGAACGCAACGCCCCCTTCTTTGACGTTGGGACACGAGATATTGATCTCGATGGCATCGATGGGCGAGTCCTCGAAGCGCCGTGTCACCTCGGCGTACTCTTCGATGGTGGATCCTGAGACGTTGGCGATGAACCGGGTCTCACTGAAGTCCAGCGCCGGCAAGATATGGTGGACAACATGGTCGGTGCCGGGGTTCTGCAGACCGATCGCATTCAGCATACCCATCGGCGTTTCATAGACTCGATGGGGTGGATTGCCGAGTCTCGGCTCTAGAGTCGTCCCCTTGAGCACCACAGCACCGCAGTCGGCGTTCGAGAATCCTTCGACCCGGGTGTACTCCTCACCGAAACCCACACACCCTGACAGCAGTACGATGGGTGAGGCGAAGTCAATCTCGAGGAAGCGATAGCGGAGTGATTCGGGGACGGCGTGGGACATACCCCGATTATAGACGGCACGGGCATTGCTACCATGCGGAGCATGTTCCGCATCGTCTTGTTCGAACCGGAGATCCCGCCCAATACCGGAAACGTGATTCGCCTATGCGCCAACACCGGCGCTGAGCTGCACCTCGTCAAACCTCTGGGCTTCGATCTCGATCGACGCTCCGTACGCCGCGCGGGACTCGATTACCGTTGGATGACGGCCGTGCACGTTCACGCCGACTTTGGCGCCTGTCGACAGGCGCTTGGACCGACGGCGCGCTGGATCGCCATCGAGACGGGTGGGGTTCGTCGTTATGACGAAGTCCTCTGGCAGCCGGGCGATGTGATGCTCTTCGGATCAGAGCGCCGAGGTCTTCCGCAGGAGATCATCGATCTGTTGCGCCGAGAGTCAGGCGAAGCTGCTGTCGTCAGCATCCCGATGCGCGAAGGAAATCGCAGCCTCAATCTCTCGAACGCAGTCAGTCTCGTGACCTACGAGGCGTGGCGACAGAACGGCTTTAGCCCTACTCGCTGAACTCAGCCTTGATAGGTCGAGCCATCAAAGCTTTGACGACTTCGCGCGCCGGCAGACCCTCGTAAAGCAGACTGTAGATGCCCTCACAAATGGGCATCTCCACTTTTTCTCGGGCCGCCACCTGATGTAAGGCGCGCGCCGCCAGGTAGCCCTCGACAACCTGCCCGATTTCTCTGAGAGCCTCATCGACGCTCTTGCCTGCTGCAAGTAACAGTCCGAAACGCCGGTTACGCGATTGATCGTCGGTGCAGGTGAGGACGAGATCGCCGAGTCCGGCGAGACCCATGAACGTCTCGCGCTGTGCGCCCAGCGCCACGCCAAGCCGAGTCATCTCAACGAGCCCGCGCGTAATCAGGGCAACACGCGTGTTGGCACCGAAGCCAAGACCGTCAGCAAGACCTGCGCCCACCGCCAGAACATTTTTGGTAGCACCGCCCACCTCGACACCGATGATGTCGGTCGAGGTATACGCGCGAAAATTGGAAGCAGATAGGCTACGAGCGAGCGCATTCGCAAACTCCGCATCGGCGGAGGCGATGGTCATCGCCGTGGGAAGCCCTACGCCGACTTCTCGGGCGAAAGTGGGTCCAGACAGCACGGCGAACGAACGCGTAGTTCCGAGTACCGCGCGGGCCACCTGATGCGGCAGCAGCCCCGTCTCGAGCTCGAAACCCTTCGTAGCCCAGGCAAGTCGAGCATCCGTAGTCAGAAGAGGAGCGATTTCTTTGAGCAGGCTGCGTAACGCGTGACTGGGTACGGCGATCAGGATTTCGCTGACACCATCCAGCGCCTCATCGAAGCTGCGTACGACCGACAAGTTTTCGGGAAATGGGGCGTCGGGTAGATAACGTGAATTGCGACGGGACTTCGCCATCGCGACCTGTTGAGCGGGGTCACGACTCCAGAGTCGAGTCGGATGTCCCGCCCGAGCGAATTGGATGGCGAGCGCCGTCCCCCAAGATCCGGCGCCGAGTACGGCCAACGGTGCGGCCGCGTCGCTCATGGTCGTCAGCTATTAAGGTTCGAGGGTGGAATTTGCGCCTGCTGCTTGGCAGCGGCCTCCGCGACCGATCGCGCATAGAGGGCATCAAAATTCACCGGAGGCAACAGAAGCTGCGGGAAGCCACCCTGTGAAACCAGATTAGCGATGGTTGCCCGTGCATAAGGAAACAAGACGGAGGGTGCGATCGCTGCGATCGCGCGGCGGTGTTCTTCTTCGTCCAGATTACGGACTCCGAAAAGACCGGCTTGCTTGACCTCTACGAGGAAGGCGGTTGCCTCACCGAGCTTGGCCGTGATGCTGACGGTCAGCACGACCTCGCGCAGTTCTGGAGAGACGGCCTCAGAGGCCGTATTGAGATCGAGACCGATCTGCGGATTCCAGGGACCCTCGATACGCGGACCTTTCGGCGCCTCGAAAGAGCAGTCCTTCAGATAAACCGACTGCAGCGAAAATTCAGGAGCGTTCGCGTCGGCCCCTGGAGGAGTGGCGCCGTCGGCGCGCGGATCTGGATCAGCCATATCGTGAAGCCTCTGTGATGATGTCTTTGAAAGAGAAAAGGGTAGAGATTAGCCAGCAAGTAGCGGATCGAGTCCGCCTTTGGCCTCTAGCGCGCGCAGGTCGTCGCACCCACCCACATGCATTTCACCGATGAAGATTTGCGGGACGGTATGCCGACCGCTACGCGTCATCATCTGTTGTCGGAACGCGGGATCGCGATCGACATCGATGATTTCGAGGTTCGCCTTTTTCCGCTCGAGCAATTCCCGTGCTCGAGCGCAGTAGGGACACCATGCGGTGGCATACATCAAAACTTTTGCGGACATCGGATCAGGCCTTTCCTGTGCCGGTCGTCAGTGGAAGATTTTCACCGCGCCAGCCCGTGACGCCACCCTTGAGGTTAAACACTTGTTTGAAGCCCTGACGGAGGAGCACTCGAGCCGCCGCTGCGCCCGTGGAGCCTGATTCGCAGTAGACGACGATATTCTTCTCCTTGAACTTCTTGAGCGAGTCTCCTGCCGTCAGCATCTCGGCGGAGTCCATACGGCGAGCCCCACCGATATGCCCGGCACCGAAGGCCTCGGGATTGCGAAGGTCGATGATCAGGGCTCCTTGGTTTTGCAGGCGGATGAGGTCCTGCGGCGAGATACCCGCGAAGGCGTCACGACGAGCACGGATTTCGAACACGATCACGAGCACCGCGGCGATGACCGCCAGCGAGACGAGCCAAGGGTGGTTAGCGACGTATTCAGGCAACTTTTCCATCGCTGGGATTATACAATTTGGTCCGATGCGCGGACGGATAACTCGTTGGATTCCTCTTTTGGTCTCGGCAGCACTGCTGTCATCGGCTGTGGGCCAGGATGCGGCCCGCGCTGAGGCGGAGCTGCGACAACTTCGTACCGAAATCGAGCGGATCAGGGGGCAGGTCGCCAAGGACGCCGCAGAGCGGGATCGCCTCACCCGGGCACTGCGAACCGCAGAGACCGCTGCGAACCGTGCGCGAGGCGAACTTGACCGGCTGCGCGGAGAGCGACGGACCCGAGAACAGCGCCGCGCCGACCTCGCAGAGCAAAGACGACAGCGTGAACAAGAGCTCGCCCGAGAACGCGCTGAACTGGCCGCTCAGGTTCGTGCGGCATATCTCATCGGGCGTGATGAACCGATGAAGATGTTCCTCAATCAGGAGGATCCGAGCCGAGCGGAGCGTATGTTTTCGTACTACGGGTATTTTGGGCGGGCCAGGGCGGGTCAACTGGCCGCGATCGAGGAGAACTTGCGCGAGATCGCGGCACTCGATGCCAGCCTGGAAACGGAGCGAGAGCGTATTCTGCGTCTTGAGCAGGAACAGAAAGACGAAGTGTCACGGCTTGATAAGGCCCGTGCCGAACGTGGGCAGGTGCTGGCGAGCCTGACGGCCGAAGCGCGCGCGCGGAACGCGAGCTTGCAGCGACTACAGAGAGAGCAGGCCGCTCTCGAGAAGCTGCTTCGAGACTTACGCCGCGTCGCGCCGCAGTTTCCCTCGGATAGCCGCAGCCCATTCGCGGGCATGCGCGGCAGGTTGACCTGGCCGACGACGGGGCGCCTCGAAGCTCGGTTTGGCCAGGCGCGAGCCGGTACGGTGAAATGGGATGGCGTCGTGATCGCTGCGCCTCGCGGGACGCTTGTGAAGGCGATCTACCGCGGTCGCGTAGTCTATGCCGATTGGCTCGCGGGCCTCGGATTGCTCATGATCATCGATCATGGCGGCGGCTTCCTGAGTCTGTACGGACACAACGAGCAGCTGTTCCGCGCAGTGGGTGACCAGGTTACCGCGGGCGATACCGTTGCCGGGGTCGGCGACTCGGGTGGGCGCGCTCAACCCGGGCTTTATTTTGAGATTCGTCAGGGTGCACGGCCGCTCGACCCAGCGCCATGGTTCAAAGACCGGCAGCCCTGACTGGCAAGTCTGTAAAATCCCCACGAATGAATTCCCCCCGCGTGCTGCTTCTATCAGGCGTCGTCGCCGGTCTTTTGACCGGCGTCGCTTTGGCGCGCTGGGTGTTCTTCGCGGATGAGGCAACCCCTGCATCGTCGAGCCCGATCACAGCGCCGCCCGCGACCGCAACGAATGGCGCTGCGTCAATGTTGTCGAAGCAGCTCTCCGCGGACGATGCGCGTCGACTGGCCGAAGTGCTTGCTCAGGTGCGACGCGAATACGTCGATGAGGTTCCCGACGACAAGTTGGTCGACAGCGCCGTCCGCGGCATGCTCTCGGGGCTCGATGCACACTCCGCTTATCTCGATCCTCGCGAGTTCGAAGAGATACGGCGAGGCGCCGCAGGCCACTATCCGGGCATCGGTATCGAAGTCGCGGCTGAAAATGGCTTCATCAAAGTTCAGAGACCTCTCGAAGACTCGCCCGCCGCTCGGGCGGGGATCCGCACAGGAGATCTCATTCTTCGTATCGATGGCGAACCGGTCGGCATCAATGTCGCCGAAGCGATCGAGCAGATGCGCGGGCCCGCAGGATCTCTGGTTCGATTGACTGTGCGTAGGGCTGCTCGCGACGAGCTCGTGGATGTCGTGCTGGAGAGGGCTCGTGTCGAAGTACACAGCGTCTCGAGCTCACGCCTCGATACGCGTTACGGCTATCTGCGCATCGCATCTTTCAGTGATACGACGCCGACTGATTTCGCCGCAGCCATCCAACGACTCCGCGGTGAACAGCCTGAACTGAAAGGGATCGTCATCGATCTTCGAAATAATCCGGGAGGCGTTCTCGAGAGCGCAGTGGCAGTCGCCGACGCGATGCTGGATCAGGGGAATATCGTCATGGCTCGAGGCCGCGCAGCTGACGCTCGTTTTCGCATGGATGCCGAACCGGGGCAGCTCATGACAGGCCTAGACATCGCCGTACTGACCAATGGCGCATCGGCTTCTGCTGCGGAAATCGTCGCGGGCGCGCTCAAAGATAATGGTCGGGCTTTACTTGTCGGGCGAAGAACCTACGGTAAAGGATCGGTGCAGAGCGTTATTCCGCTCAGCAATGGCCACGCGATCAAGCTCACGACCTCGCGATACGCCACACCCTCCGGTGTGTACATCAATGACCGTGGGATAGACCCCGACATTACTCTGTCGGGTCCCGACTCTGCGCCCACCGATCCGGTCATCGACGATGAGGTTCGCGCGGCGCTTCGAGAACTTCAACGCCGTGCTCCTCGGGGTACCCGCACAGCCGAGGCTAAGCCTCCCAGAACCTCATGATCGAATTACTGCAGTTTTTCATCGACTTCATTCTCAACCTCGACACGCACCTGGTCGAGCTCCTGCGGCAATACGGACTGTGGCTCTATGCCATTTTGTTCGTCATCGTCTTTGCGGAAACCGGGCTCGTCGTGACGCCGTGGCTGCCCGGCGACTCGCTGCTCTTCGCTGTGGGCACGCTCGCAGCCATCGACACGAGCGGTACGTTGCATGCTCCGACGGTTGCGGCATTGCTGATCGTTGCGGCCATCCTCGGTAACAGCTGCAACTACGCCATCGGAAAAGCGATCGGTCCGCCCGCGTTCAGTGGTCGTTATCGGCTGCTCAAGATCGAGTACCTTCGGCAGACCGAAGCGTACTTCGTCAAGCACGGCGGCAAGACCGTCGTGATTTCGCGCTTCCTACCACTGCTACGCACGTTCGCGCCGTTCGTCGCGGGAATCGCGCGTATGCAGTACTCACGTTTTCAGATGTACAACGTGCTCGGCGCGCTATCTTGGGTGACGATCTTCTTAGGCGGCGGTTACTTGTTTGGCAACATTCCGATCGTGCGCGACAACTTCGGGCTCGTGACGCTGACGATCATCTTCGGATCTTTGATCCCCGTGGCGATCATTACGTTACGACGTCGGCGGAGTTGAGCGGCGAACTCAGAGCGCTCGAATTGCTCCGACGATACCGCCGATCAGGAGCGCGAGCATCGGAACTGAAGACAAGGCAAAACCAAGACTACGCTTGTCTGCCGCTTTGACGTAACCCATGAAAAACACCAATCGACCGACGATGAAGAGCGCGCCGAGGCCAGTCGCCCACATCGGATCGACCAAGATCGCGAACGACCACAAGGCTGGGATGAAAATGATGAGGACCTCGAGGGTATTCATCTGGACTCTGTAGTAACGCTCGAAGTCCGGGTTGCCGCTCGTGGCGGGGGCTTTGACGCCGAAGCGATGTCGAGCTCTCCCGACGGCCGCGGCAAAACCGAAGTACTCGACGAGCGCGATCAGCATGACCAGAAAGACCGGTACGTAGTCGGTAGACATGGGAACCCCCTTGATGAACGATGGTCAAGCATAGCGCGATGGCAGAATGCTGCATAAGGAGAAGATCACATGGCCGGGTTTTTGCTTCGAGCGGTGATCGCCGCATTTGGGTTGTGGTTAGCCACGCTTTGGATCGACGGGTTTACCATCGATGAGCCCGCTAACTTACTGATCGCTGCCGTGGTACTCGGTCTCGTCAATGCCGTGGTCAGACCCATTCTCATCGTGTTGACGCTTCCGATCAGCGTCGTGACGCTGGGGCTTTTTCTGCTGGTCATCAACGCGAGCATGATTTTGCTTGTCGCCGCCATCGTTCCCGGGTTTGACATCTCGGGTTTCTGGGATGCGCTGTGGGGTGCTTTGCTCGTCAGCCTGACCGGGTGGCTCGGCTCCTGGTTCATCGGCTCACGCGGACTCGATCTTCTGGGGCGCCGATGAATCTCTCTATGCACCGATCGTTCTTACTCATCCCATCCGTGGCTCTGGCCGCAATCGTGGCGTTGCCTGCAATGGCGACCGATCAACAGTTCACGGGCTATGCACGCTCACGGGACGACGGCCGCGTGCTCTACGTCGAATCTCATCACGTGCGTCGCGCCGGAGAGGTGGGCGAGGCCCGGATCGTGATGTATCGCTGCTCGGCCGAGGGGCCGGCATTCGCTCGAAAGGAGCTCACTTACGGCGCAACGCGGGAGACACCGGAGTTTACTTTTACTGACGCGCGGAGCGGATATACGGAGGGGCTGCGTCGCACCGCGCAGGGACCTCGAGTCTTCCAGCAAGAGAATTCGAAAGCGCCGCGACGCGAGGCGAAGGTATCGACTGACGTGGCCTTGGTATCGGATGCGGGTTTCGATGAGTTCGTTCGCAAGTACTGGGCAGAGCTTGAAGCGGGTAAAACGGTGAGATTCCCGTTTCTTATCCCGAGTCGGCTGGACTACCTCACCTTCAAGGTCAAAAAAAATCGTGAGACGCAGATCGAGGGGGCGACGGCCAGCGTGATTCGTCTGAATCTCTCCGGTGTGTTTGGTTGGTTTTTGCCCTACATCGAGGTGTCGTATCGAAAGAGTGATCGCTCACTCAAACGTTACGAGGGGCTGACCAACATACGTGGCTCAGATGGACAAAATCTTGTGGCCATCATCGAGTTTCCTATACGCGAGCGTCGCAGCGGCGTCGAGAGTGATTTCGTCAAGCTCCGGGCGGAGCCTCTGGTTCCGCGCTGCTGACGCGCGACTCGGCAGAGGCCGAACGTCGAGGCCAGTTGATGAGCACGGTCCCGCCGAGAATGACGATGGTGCCTGCAATCTGTAGCGGCCCGAGACCCTCTTCCAGAATCCACCATCCGAGCAACAGGGCGATCGCTGGGTTCACGAACGCATACGTCGATAACTGCGCGGGGGTGACGTTGACCGACAGCCACGCGTAAGCCGTGTATGCGATGCACGAACTCACGATCGTCATGTAGGCGAGCGCCGCAAGACCGCCGATATCCCAGCTCCACTGCGTCAGCTCACCTGCGATCAATGCAGGGACGATCAGCATCGCGCCTCCACAGAGCATCTGCAGCGCAGTAAAAGTCATGAGATCGAGCGAAGTGCCCGAGTTACGAATGTAGAACGTGCCGAGTGACCAACCGAAGCAACCTACGAGCACGATGAGCGTCGGCCACGCCAGTGCCGCCGCGGCTGTTTCACCGCCCGGCCACGCGACTAATACGGTTCCTGCGAATCCTGTGATGAGTCCGATGGCGACGCGCCCGCTGATGGGCTGGGCCCTCGCGCCGAACATGCCGAGAATCGGGATCCAGAACGACGAGGTGACGTTCAGTAAGGCAGCGAGATTGGAAGGGATGTACTGCAAACCCCAGACGGCCGCTCCGTTCGAGACGAATACCGCGAAAAAACCGACGATCAACAGGCCGCGCCATTCCTGTTTTGGGATGACTGGCCGGCGCGGCAGACTACGGCTGCGCGCAAGCAGTCTCGCGACGAACCACAGCAGGGCGCCGCCGATGAGAAAACGCACGGCTGCGAACGAGAACGGCGGCAATCGATCGACCCCGATTTTCGTGACGACGTACGTCGAGCCCCAAACGAGGTAGACGATCGCGAACGAGACGAGAACTTTCGTCTTTCGCGAGGCCGCGAGATCGTCGGTCACGCCGTGGGGGTATCCGATTTGAGAGCCGTTCTATACATCATCCAGCCCAAGAGGGCGAGCACGATGAGGCCTAGCCATTCGCCGAAGTGCATAGATGCGGGAAGCGCGAGGACGTCGGCACTACCGGAGGTCACGATCGGCACTGCGATGACGATACCCATCAGCGCTTCACCCGTAATCATGCCGGCGGCGAACAGCAAGCCTTTGCGACCGCGGCGCTCGAGATCGGCTTCGGCACATCCGGCTTTGCGCAGGCTGCGCTCGGCAATGAAGCCGATCAAACCGCCGAGGAAGATCGGCGTCATCAGCTCGATCGGAAGATAAATCCCGACGGCGACGGCGAGTACCGGCGTACGAAACGTAGACCCGCGAGCCTTCAGGATTTCATCGACGACGATGATGCCAACGCCGATCAGTGCACCGATGGCGATCATCCCCCACGGCAACTGACCACCGAAGAGACCTTTGGATACCGACGCCATCAGCGTGGCTTGAGGAGCAAGGAGCGGATTCGGATGTTCTGCGGTCGGCACGCCGATGCCGTAGGCCTGAGCAAGAAGATTGAGCACTGGCGCCATCACGAGGGCGCTGCTTACTGCGCCGATGCCAAGCATGACCTGCTGACGCCACGGCGTCGCGCCGACGATGTAACCGCATTTCAGGTCTTGCAGATTGTCGCCCGCGATGCAGGCTGCGCAGCAGACGACGGCACCGATCATGATGGCGGCGACGGGACCGATTTCGCTGTCGCGCCCCATGAGCATGAGCAGCACCACGGCCGAGAACAGAATCGTCGCGATGGTGATGCCTGAGACGGGGTTGTTCGACGAGCCGACGAGACCGGCCATGTAAGCGGAGACGGAGCAAAACAAGAATCCGGTGACGATCATGATGAGGGTCATCGGTAGGCTGACGCCGAGCGAGCCAACGATGGTTTCGTAGAGCGCCCACAGCGGCAGCGTGAAAAGCAGAATGCCGATCAGCACCGACTTCATCGGTAAGTCTTGTTCGGTATGTTCAATCACCTGACCCGCAGCACTCGCACGCGCTGCGGCAAGACCACTGCGTACACCGGATACGAGCGAATGCCGCAACGAGATCAGCGCCCACACACCGCCAACGAGCATGGCCCCTACGCCGAGGTAACGAATTTGTTTCGACCAGATGAGTCCGGCGAGATCCTCTGCCGGTAAGCCTGCAGCCGCTTGAGCGAGCTCGACATTGCTTGGCAGAACGTTGGCAACGTAATAGGGGATCGCGATGTTCCAAGAAATCATCGCGCCGGCGAGCGCGACGATGCCGACATTGAGCCCGACGATGTAACCCACGGCGAGTAGGGCCGGCGAAAGATTCATACCGACGAAGCCGAGATACTTTCCAAAGAACCCGGCACTCGCTGCGGTATCCGGAATGAGCTTGAGTCCGCTACCCGCTGCGAGTTTCGCGAAGGCACCACCGAGCGCGGCAACACCCAAAATGCGGATGCCCTGCGAGGGGTTTTCACCCGCCTTGAGCACTTCGGCCGCAGCTTGGCCCTCTGGAAACGCGAGCTTCTGCTCGACGATCAATGCACGACGCAGCGGTACTGAGAACAGCACACCGAGTATGCCGCCGAGACCCGCGATGGCGAGCACCCAGGAGTACTGGAAGTCTTGCCAGTACCCGAGAATGACGAGTGCCGGGATCGTGAAGATCACGCCGGATGCAATCGACGAACCGGCTGACGCGCCGGTCTGCACGATGTTGTTCTCGAGGATGCCGCCGCCTCCGAAGAGGCGAAGCACGGCCATCGACACCACCGCTGCGGGAATCGCCGACGCGATGGTCATCCCCGCGAACAAACCGAGATAGGTGTTCGCCGCTGCGAGGATCATCGCGAGGACGATCGCGAGGACGACCGCACGCAGCGTCAGCTGCGGCGGTAGAGCCGACGTGGGCGTCACGAGACGCCGCCCATCCAACGTCGTACGACGGGGCTGATGATGAGCAAGATCAGCGCCGCGATCATCCCGAACCAGAAGATGTCGAGATACTGGCCTGGCATTGCCGAGACGTTTTCTGCATCAAACTCACCTGCGATCCGACCGGCGATGAGATTGCCGAGCGAAGCCGCGAGAAACCAAATGCCGAGACTTTGACCGACGAATCGTTGAGGCACGAGCTTGGTCACGGACGAGAGCCCCACAGGCGAGAGGCAAAGTTCGCCAAAGGTGTGCAGCAGATAAGTCAGCACGAGCCAGTATGCGGCGGCCGGAAGGCCATCTGCGACGATACGCGCGGCCACGAACATAGCGAGGAAGCCGAGCGCCATCCCGACGAGACCCAGCGCGAACTTCACGGGCGTCGAAGGATCGAGATTTCGGCGAGCGAGCGATACCCACATCGCCGAGAACACCGGTGCAAACACCACGATGAAAATCGCGTTGAGGGACTGGAACCACCCTGCCGGAACCGTGAACGCTCCGATGACCCGATCTGTGTAGCGCTCGGCAAAGAGGTTGAGTGATGAGCCAGCCTGCTCGAAACCCGACCAAAACAGCGCGCAGGCAATGAAGAGCACGATGAGGACGAGCACGCGCTTCTTCTCGATGGCATCGAGTCCTGCGAGGAAGAGCAAGTAAATGAAAAAGAGCACTGCCATGCCGATGATGACCACGATGCCGTAGTCCGACAGTTGCACCGGAGACACTTGCACGACGCCGAAGAACGGCAGGGCCACCAGTACCGCGGTGATCGCAGTACCGAACCAGAGGCTGCGCCATGCAAGAGAGGAATCCGCCCCGGTAGCCGTATGAGGACGCGCACCCGCCCCACCGAGATGATGGCGAGTCATCACGAACTGCAGTACACCGAGCGCCATGCCGACACCCGCGGCCATGAAGCCGACGCGCCATCCATAGACCTGCGCGAGCCAAGCCGTGATCAGCGGGCCAATGAAGGCGCCGATGTTGATGCCCATGTAAAAGATGGTGAAACCCGCATCGCGTCGACCACCGCCCTCCGGGTAGAGATCGGCGACGAGAGCGGAAATGTTGGGCTTGAGAAGGCCGACGCCCAAGATGATGACGATCAGCCCAAGGTAAAACATCTGCGCGGTTTGCGATAACCACAATCCGAAGCTACCGAGGGAGATCAGGATGCCCCCGTACAACACGGCTTTTTGCGCACCGATCAGTCGATCGGCTATCCAACCGCCGGGCAAGGCCACGACATAGACGGCCGCGGTGTAGAGGCCATAAATGGCAGTGGCTGTTTTGTCGTCGAGCCCGAGGCCGCCGCGCGCGATGGCGTCGACCAAGAACAGCACGAGCAGAGCACGCATGCCGTAGTAGCTGAACCGCTCCCACATCTCCGTGAAAAACAGCGTCGCGAGCCCGCGCGGATGACCGAGAAAAGTCTTGTTGTTGTCCATGTCTTCCCCCCTCTAATCTTTGATATTGATCGTCATGCGGGCGTCCGCATCCGGTTCATGAGTCGCGCCATCGCGAGGCCCCCTTCATACAAAAGGTACATGGGGACCGCCATGATGGTCTGAGAAATCGCATCGGGTGGCGTGAGCAGCGCCGCGACGACAAAAATTCCGATGAGCACATATCCGCGGATCTCGGCGAGCTTCTCTACTTTGACGAGACCCGTGAGCACGAGTAACACCACGACGACGGGTACCTCAAAAGCGAGTCCGAAGCACAGGAACATCGTCAACACGAAGTCCATGTAACTCGCGATGTCGGTCATCATCGTCACCCCTGCCGGCGTCGTATTCGCAAAAAACTGAAACATCACCGGGAACACGGCGAAGTAAGCAAACGCAATGCCGGCATAAAACAGGATGATCGATGAGACGAGCAGCGGCAGTGCGAACTTCTTTTCGTGCCGATACAGGCCGGGCGCAACGAAGGCCCACACCTGATACAGCACGAAGGGCATCGCCAAAAAAAGCGCAACGAAAAACGCCAGCTTGAACGGCGTCATGAAAGGCGAGATCACACTTGTGGCGATGAGTGAGGCACCTTTGGGCAACTGATCGATCAGCGGCTGGGCAACAAAAGTAAAGACCTCGTTCGCAAAGAATGCGATAGGGATAAACACCACGATCACCGCCAGAAAAGCGCGCAGTAATCGATCGCGCAACTCAAGCAAGTGCGAGATCAGCGTTCCTTCGGCAAGCTGCTCAGGTTCTTGGGTCATTCGATGACAAGGCGTTATTCGGATCCGCAGACGGCGCGATCGAGAGTTCGGATGAGGCCGGCGCGGTAGCGTCGGGCGAGGTTGGCGCGGCCGGTGTCGGTGGCGGCGTACTGCGCTGCCGGTTGATTTCCGCAGTCTCGTCCTCGAGCTGTTCGCGGAACTGCCGTGCCATGGCGCGGGCGCGACCCATCCATCGCCCGATCTGGCTGACCACCTTGGGGAGTTTTTCAGGTCCGAGCACGAGCAGTGCGAGACCCATGATCAACAGCAATTCGCTGAAGCCGACTTCGAACATGATTCGTCAGGCCCGCGACCGGCGGGCTCCCTCAGCCGTTACGGTCGGAGGGTTTCGTGTCGGCGGAGGGCGTCTTGGCCGACTCGGGGAAATCCGCATCCGTCGCCTCCTGCTTGATTTGCTTGAGGCTTTCTTCAGCGTCGCCCTCGTTCATGCCTTTCTTGAAGCCCTTGATCGCCGCACCGAGATCGGAGCCGATCGTGCGCAGTTTCTTGGCGCCGAACACCAGCAGGACCACCAGCAGGATGATGATCAATTCGCGCATTCCGATTCCCATAACGACCTCTGCAGCCTGCGAGCTTGGCTAGTGATGTGGACAAACTGGATGTTAGACGGTTTCCGGGGTTTGCAGCCAGAACGTCACTGGACCGTCATTGATCAGGGCCACTTTCATATCGGCGCCAAATTGACCGGTCGCGACCGTCGGATGGGCTCGGCGTGCGAGTGCACACAAATGGTCGAAGAGTCGTTCTGCCTTCTCGGGGGGCGCTGCGGTACTGAAGCCGGGTCGATTGCCTTGGCGGGTATCGGCGGCTAGCGTGAACTGCGGCACGAGGAGGAGACCGCCGCCCGTGTCGGTGAGAGAACGATTCATTCTTCCCTGCTCGTCTCCGAATACGCGGTACGCGAGTAGGCGCTCGAGCATCCGCTGGGCGGTCTCCTCGTTGTCGTTCGGCCGGACGCCGACCAAAGCCAGTAATCCCGGCCCGATTTCGCCGAGACGCTCGCCGTTGACGGTGACGCTGGCCTCGGTGACGCGTTGGATGAGAGCGATCATGCGACCCACGTGGTGGCAATTCGGGCGCCGAAACCTTAACATCGCGGGCTGTTTTTCGCATGAATCGACGGGTTTCGGGGGTTACGGTGTCGAAGTTCCTCGTGGCGCTTTTCTGGATCGTGGCGTGGTCTATTCCTTCTGCCCATGCACAATCGGCTGGCAACGCCGAGCGGGGCGCGAAGCTCGCGTACACCTGCCTTGGCTGTCACGGTATTCCCAACTATCGAAATCCCAGCCCCAATTACCGCGTCCCCAAACTGCGCGGCCAACATCCCGAATATCTGGTTCTGGCACTGCAGGCCTATCAAAGCGGTGAGCGTAGCCACGCCACGATGTATGCCAACGCTTCGGGCTGGAAAGATCAGGATCTCGCCGACATGGCTGCCTTCCTCGCCGGCCCTCCGGTGACGCCTGCGGCCGGGTCGAAGCCGGTCGGTCAAGCGCCGGACGTGGCCCAGACCTGTGTGGCTTGTCACGGAGTCGATGGCATCGGCATCACGCCGCAATACCCGACGCTCGCCGGTCAGCACGCTGACTACCTCGAGCGAGCGCTGACCGATTACAAGCGGGGCGGACGCAAGAACGCCATCATGGGGGGATTTGCCGGTGCGCTCTCTGCTGCCGACATTCGAGCCTTGGCGGCGTACTACGCGGCGCAGCGCCCGGGTCTCGATACCTCCAAGCGCCCCGCACCCGCGAAGCGCTGAGTATTGCCCGTCTTCACGGAGCGGCGAGTCGCTCCAAGAAGGTGACGGCGGTCTTGAGGTAGAAGTCGCGATTGGTTTTCTTTCGGAAACCGTGACCTTCGTCCTTTGCCGCGAGGTACCACACCTCGCCACCCTGTTCGCGAATCTTTGCCACGAGCTGCTCGCTCTCGGACGCCGGGACCCGCGGATCGTTGAGTCCCTGCACCACGAGTAGCGGACGTCGAATCATCGAGGCTTTTTCGAGCGGAGAAATACGACGCAGGAACGCACGCATCGACGGATCACGCTCATCACCGTACTCCACCCGACGCAGATCACGGCGATAGCCCGAAGTGTTGGTGAGGAAGGTGACGAAGTTGCTGATGCCGACGACGTTGATGCCTCCCTTGAGTCGGTCGCCGTACGCGATGAGCGACGCCAGAACCATGTATCCGCCGTAAGAACCCCCCATCACGACGACTCGATCAGCATCGAGATCCGGTTGCGCCGCGATCCACACGAGTAGCGCACCAATGTCTCTGACCGAATCTTCACGAAGTCTCCCGTTGTCGAGCATCGTGAAGCGGCGACCGTAACCGGTCGACCCGCGAACGTTCGGTTGGATGACCGCATAGCCCAATTCATTGACGAGGTACTGCGCGAACGGGCTATAACCCGGGCGTGACTGTCCTTCGGGGCCGCCATGAATGTCGATCACTACGGGATGCCGACCTGATTTCGCCGGTTTGTGGATCAACGCCGGAATTTGCCGCGGCGTACGGCCGATACGATCCCAGGTCGGATATCGAAACACCTCGGCTGCGACGAGCTGAGTCGGATCGATGAGCCCCATTTCGCTGCGCGTCCAGCGAGTGGCTGCGGCTTTCTCGACGTCATAGGTCCACGCGTCCCGTGGGGACTGCGAGGATTCGATACTCATCCCGAGTGTTTTGCCCTGACGATCGAAGCGTAAGTTTGAAATGATTCCAGCCGGTAAGCCTGTCGACCGAACTGTCACGCCCGCGCCGAGATCGGCGATGAACAACTCGCTGAATCCATCGATGTTGGCGACGTAGGCGAGCCATCGCCCCTCTGCACTGACCTCGAAGTCATCGACGTCCCATGAGAGCTCTGACGTGAGCGTTCGCAGGCTGCCGTTTGCGAGATCGACGTAACGAATTTGGCGGAACTCCCCACCAAGATCTGCCGTGAACCATACACCCTGACCGTCAGCGGAAAAGCGTGCGCTACCGATACCGCTTTGAGGTGAAGGTTTTGCTGGGTCACCCGAGAGCGGCACGCGCGTGAATCCGCCCGTGGCGATCTCTGCGACGTAGAGCGATGCGTCGGTGACCGAAGAATAATCGAGTAGCAATAATCTTTGACCGTCCGTCGACCAATCGAGCGGTGTCCAGGTTTGGCCCTGCGAGGCGACGACGAGGCGCGGGCCTCCGCTGCCGTCAATCTCCGCGATGTAGACGTCTTGGTTAACACCATTGCGTGCATTGCTTTGAAACACGACGCGCCGTCCATCGTGTGACCACAGCGCGCCGCCGTGTCGCGAGCGACCGTCAGTCAACCGCGTCGTCTGACGGGTATCAAGATTCTGCAAGTAGAGCTGGGCATTCTCATTTCCGCCGCGATCACGCGCGAACAGGAATACCCGAGACTCCGACGCAGAGTTCGCGCTCGCGCCTCCTGCGGGGTCGATATCGAAGGTCAGCTGAGTGCGCGCGGCGCCGGGCCGAGCAACATGATGAACCTGGTCCGCATCGCCAAATCGCGTGGTGATGAGGATGCTGCCGTCCGGCATGAAGTCTTGGAAACTCGCGCCGCGTCCAGCAAGCCAACCGTCCAAGGTTTCGAGCGCGCGAGTCGAGTGCGGCGGAATGCCCTCGAGTACGAGATTGCCACGGGTTTCACGAGCGGGAGACTGCGCGTGGGCCGCACCGGCGAAAAGCACGAGAGCGGCTGAAAGGAGGGTGAGGGGGACGGAGCGGCGTTCGGTGTAAGGTTTTGTCATGTCTGATATGTTGCCCGAGCTTTATCACGACTCCAATGCCGCCGCGGAGGGCGGGCGATGATCACCCACCGTTACGACCACGGCATCCATGTCATCGATGCCGAATATTTGATGCCTCTCTTCGATGCCGTTCATGTTGTCGTCGACGCGGGTCGGGCTGCCTTTGTCGATTGCGGGACGGCCCGCTCGGTTCCCGCCATGCTCGCCGCGCTCGATGAGCTCGGTGTGAAGCGCGAGGACGTCGACTGGCTGCTGCTGACGCACGTTCACCTCGATCATGCAGGAGGCGCGGGGCAGTTGATGCGGGCTTTACCGAATGCCAAGGCCATCGTGCACCCGCGCGGCGCGCTCCACATGGTCGACCCGAGAAAGCTCATCGAAGCCTCGATCGCTGTTTATGGGCGAGAGCTTTACGATCGCCTGTACGGCGAGCTCCTACCGATCGACCCGTCGCGGGTGGTATCCACCTCAGAAGGTCAACGTATCGCACTCGGCGGACGAGAGTTCGAAATTCTCCACACGCCTGGCCATGCGCTCCATCATCAGACTTTCTTTGATCATGGTAGCCAGTCGGTATTCACGGGAGATACCTTGGGCCTCTCTTATCGGGTGTTCGACGTCGAAGGACGGGCCTTCGGGGTTCCGACGACCAGTCCGTCCCAATTCGATCCGTCGCAGCTCATCGACTCGATCCAACGCATCCTTGCGCGCCGCCCCAAGGCTGCATTTCTCACCCACTATGCCCGCATCGATGATCTCGAGCGGGTCGGCGCAGATCTCATCCGCATGATCGAAGCGCATGTCGCGACGGCGTTGTCGCATGAGGGTGAGTCGGCGGAGAGCGCTCGTCCTGCCATTCGCAATGCACTCAAAGAAATATTCGTTCGTGAGCTGCACCAATTTGGTAGCGCTGCAAACGACGGCACGATAGAACTTTGGTTGGGTGGAGATCTCGATCTCAATACCGACGGCTTGCTGGCTTGGCTCGCACGCCGAAATCGCGCGTAAGCATAGAAGCACTCTCATGGAAAAAACCTTCAAAGCATTTCGCATCCACGAAATCGATCAGAAAATCGTTGCTAGATTCGATCAACTGACGATCGACGAGCTGGGGCCGGGCGATGTCGTGGTGCGCGTTCTTTACTCCGACATCAACTACAAAGACGCGCTGGCGGCGACGGGCGCTGGAAAAATCCTCAGAAAGTATCCACTGGTGGGTGGCATCGATTTGGCGGGTGTCGTCGAGTCGTCGAGCGACGCGCGATATAAGAGTGGAGATCATGTGCTCGTCACAGGCTGTGGTCTCTCTGAGACTCACGATGGAGGTTATGCCGAGTACGCTCGACTCAACGGCGAATGGGTGATTCCCATGCCACCGGGTTATGGGGCCTTCAAGGCCATGTCGCTCGGTACGGCGGGCTTCACGGCGGCGCTCGCCATTCATCGGATGGAACACAACGGCCAGACCCCGGCAAAAGGCCCGATTGTCGTGACGGGCGCCACGGGCGGTGTCGGCAGTATCGCGATCGACATGCTCTCGGCTCGTGGATACGAAGTCATTGCAGTGAGTAGCAAGCCCAAGTCCGTTGACTACCTAAAGTCCTTGGGGGCCTCCAAAGTATTGCTTCGCAAAGAGATCGATTACGGCAAGCGACCCATCGAGACGGCGCGTTTCGGCGGTGCGATCGACAACGTGGGCGGCGAGATGCTGACGTGGCTGACACGGACCGTCGACAACTGGGGCAATATCGCGAGCATCGGTCTCGCGGGAAGCGCTGAACTTCATACGATGGTGATTCCGTTCATCATTCGCGGCGTCAATCTTCTCGGCATCAATTCTTCGGCGACGTTACGCGATACGCGGCTCGTCGTCTGGAATCGCATCGCAACCGATTTGAAACCTCGTCATCTCGATCGGATCGCCACTCGTACCATCGCGTTCGACGACCTTCCGGGTGCATTCGATGCCTATATGAAAGGTACGGTAACCGGCCGAACGATCGTCAAGATCGGCGGTTGACCGAGCGGCGAAGTGATGTCGGTCAGCTCTCCTTCGCGCCCATCAAACTTCGATGCGGAGCGCGCGGCGCTCATCAAAGATGCGGCGTCGATGGGGGTCACACTCGATGAGCCCGCGGCGCGTCAGTTGCTGATGTTGCTCGATGAGTTGTCGCGTTGGAACAAAACCTACAACCTCACCGCCATCGGTGAGCGGCGCGACATGGTCGTCCGGCATTTGCTCGATAGTCTTGCCGTATGGCCCCTGCTCGAGGGATTGCGAGTCATCGATGTGGGGACGGGCGCCGGGTTTCCGGGGTTGCCGCTCGCCATCGTTGACCCAAATCGACAGTTCACACTGCTCGACTCCAACGGAAAGAAAGTGCGCTTTGTGGCGCATGTGGCGCGGACACTCAATCTCGGCCACGTACAAGCCGTGCACGCCCGCGCCGAGGCCCATACGCCCTCGACGGTTTACGACACGGTGGTCACGCGTGCCTTTGCACCCTTACCGGAGTTACTCGAGAAGGTGGCGGGTCTATGCGGACCGAAAACCCTCGTATTGGCGATGAAGGGTCGGCGTCAAAGTGCAGAACGTGAGGGCCTGCCCGCCGGGTGGCGCATTGAGACCGATCGCGATCTATCGATTCCGGGGCTCGCTGAGTCGCGACATGTCATCGCGCTGCGCCGGATGGCCTGACGACGCTTGCGCTAGACTCTAGCCATGGCCCGCATCATCGCCGTCGCCAACCAGAAAGGCGGCGTCGGCAAGACCACCACCGCAGTCAACCTCGCCGCGTCGCTCGCCGTCACGCGCCGTCGAGTGCTGCTCGTCGATCTTGATCCTCAAGGTAATGCGACGATGGGTTGCGGTGTCGAAAAAACTTCGATCACCCGCGGCATCGGCGATGTATTGACCGGCGACTGCTCGACACGCGATGCACTCGTCGCACTCGAGTCCCCGGTGATGTCGCTCTTACCAGCCAACCAAGATTTGACCGCTGCCGAAGTACAGCTGCTGTCGATGTCCGTCGGTCGCGAGATCCGATTACGAAATGCGCTGAAGCCCGTACGCGATGACTTCGATGTCATCCTCATCGACTGTCCGCCTTCACTGAACATGCTGACCGTCAATGCGCTCGTCGCCGCCGATGGCGTGCTTGTACCGATGCAGTGCGAGTACTACGCACTCGAGGGGCTGACGGCGCTGCTGTCCACCATCGAGCAGATCAAAGAAGCCGTGAATCCCAGCCTTCAGGTGGAAGGCGTACTGCGCACGATGTTCGATCCGCGAAACAACCTCGCAAATGAGGTCAGTGCGCAATTGATCGAGCACTTCGGTGACAAGGTGTTCAGCACCATCGTGCCACGCAATGTTCGGCTCGCCGAGGCACCGTCTTTCGGCAAGCCCGCGTTGCTGCACGACAAAGATTCGCGCGGCGCACTCGCTTACCTCGCTCTCGCCGGCGAAATGATCGGACGCGGCGAGGTGCCCATGACAGCTTCTGCTGCGATGGGCGCCGCGCGCCCTGCTGGCTGAACGATGCTGATCGAGCCGCGCAGTGCAGCGCCCGGCGCGGTGCTGCGCTGGTCACGGCAAGCCATCGATCTGCTGCGCCGCGGACTCGGCTTCTGGTCTGTTCTTTCTTTGCTTATGTGTCTCTGGATGTTCGTCGGGCATCGATTTCCGCTCGTGAGCGGCATCCTGGCGCTCGTCGCGCTGCTTTCCTGCATGCTGATTGCATCCCACGTCGATCGCAGCGGCCGCATCTCTCTCGGGGAGGCTCTCGAGATGTTGCGGGGCAAGCTTCGGGTGCTCCTCATGTTCGCAGGCATCGTCGCGATCGCCGGCGGACTCGTGTGGGTGCTGCTGCTCGCCAAGCCCGGTGTCGCGTGGTGGAACATCCTGTACACCGAGCGGAATTCGGTCGATGTACTCTCTGCCGACGGATTCGCCGCCCTGCGACAAATCTTTGTGTACTCGGCCTTTGCTCTCGGGCTGTGTTACTTCGGCCTTAATATTCCCGGGCTGACGTCGTTTTTCCAGTTTCTTGGCATCACCCTGCTCGGGCTGTCGTTCCGCGAGGCCTGGCGGCTCGGTGCGGCGGGGCAGATCCGCAATATCGGCCCCATGCTCGGAGTGGCCCTGCTCTTCATGGTGTTACCGGCGGCCTTTGCCTTGTTGTTACCGCCGATCGTCCCCGTGCTGTACTGCTTCTTTGGCGCGCTCGGCTATGTCGCTTTCCGGGAGATCTTTCTCGGTATCGGTGAAAACCAGCCCCGAGAGGTGACGGCGATGACGTCGGCGACTCCGCTATCATCCCGCGTATGAACCAGAAAAAGCCCGTTCTCGGCCGTGGTCTCGATGCGCTGCTCGGACAGATGAGCGCCAGCCGGGCCTCGACCGGCGCGCCCGCCCTGCCGGGCGATGAGCTTGCGAAGCTGCCGCTCGATCAGCTGCAACGGGGTCGTTACCAACCTCGCGTCGACATGCGCGAGGAAGCGCTCGAGGATCTCGCAAGTTCCATTCGCGCCCAGGGCGTGGTTCAGCCCATCGTCGTGCGGCCGATCGAGATGCCGGGGGCCGCGCCGGGGGCGGGGCCCACGCGTTACGAAATCATCGCCGGCGAGCGTCGCTGGCGAGCCGCCCAGATGGCCGGCCTCGAGACGATCCCGGCGGTCATCCGTCGGGTACCGGACGAGAGCGCCATCGCCATGGCGCTGATCGAAAATATCCAACGCGAGAACCTCAATCCGCTCGAAGAGGCCCGAGCCCTCGATCGTCTGATCCGCGAGTTCGAGGTGACCCATCAGCAGGCGGCCGACGCCGTGGGTCGGTCTCGTGCCGCGGTCAGCAACCTGCTGCGTCTGCTCGAGTTGCCTGCCGAGGTCGCCGAACTGGTCGATCGTCGCCAGATCGAGATGGGCCACGCCCGTGCCTTGCTCGGTTTGACGCAAAAGCGTCAGCAAGTTGAAGTGGGTCAATTGGTTTCGAAAAAGGGCCTATCAGTTCGTGAAACCGAAGCATTGGTTCGCCGGCTGAACAATCCGCCTAAAAAAGATGACGGAATGGATCGCGATTTTGGGTCCGGAGCCCCCAGCGCAGCGACGGATGCCAACGTTCGCGAGCTCGAAAATAGGCTCTCCGAAACCTTAGGCGCCGACGTCAAAATCGAATCGATCGGCAAAGGCGGCAAGGGTCGGCTCGTGATCGCATACCACTCGCTCGACGAGCTCGACGGAATCCTGTCTCACATCCATTGATGACCTAGGGTCGCGACCCTATAATCCGCGCGCCTTCGCAGCGGTCGCCGATTTATTCGGGGAGCGCTCAAAAATCAGCGAAGCCACTTGCCGTTAGTACAGATCGCGACAAGTGGCTTTTTTGTTGCCCACAGGACCGCTTGCCCATGACCGTTTCGAGCGATCCGCAAACGCGCAGTCTCGCCGTGCGGATTCTCCTCTGGCAGGCCGCTGTGACAACCGTCCTCGGCGCGCTCGTCGCGTTGTGGGCTGGCTCGACTACCGGCGTGTCGATCGTGACCGGCGGGTTGATCGGGCTGATCGCGAACCTGTACATGACGGTGGCGGTGCTGCGCCCTGCGCGATCCGCCGGCTTCGCGTTCGGTCGGCTTCTAGCGGGCCAGTTCGTGAAGGTGCTGCTGACCGTGGGAATGTTTCTCGCGGTCGCGCAGCGCAAAGACGTGGTGTGGCCCGCGGTGTTCGCGGGATATGTCGCGACGTTGATGGTGTTCTGGGTGGTTCCGGCGCTCGCTGCACCGAAATTGCCGCCGCGCTCCAAAGCGCGGGAATGATCTCGCGTCGCTGGGTATGAACGAAGTCAGACGGACCAGGTAATCGAAACACGATGGCTAGTCAGAACGGCGCAACCGAAACGCCCACCGAATACATCGTTCACCATCTGACCCACCTCAAGGTTGGACAGGGGTTCTGGACCGTTCATGTCGATACGCTTCTGATGTCTTCGTTGTTGGCGGCTGCCGTGGCGGCCTTCCTTTACGTGGGCGTGCGCGGAGGCAGCGCTGCAGGCGCGCCGTCGGGCCTGCGCAACTTCGTCGAAATGATTTACGAGTTCATCGACGGCCAGGTCTCCGACATCTATCACGGTAATCGTGCCCTCCTGGTGGCACTCGCTCTGTCGCTGTTCACCTGGATCGTGGCGATGAACTCCATGGACCTGCTCCCCATCGACATGCCGGGAAGCATCGCGGCGCTGTTCGGCGCGGAGTATTTCCGAGTGCTTCCGACCGCCGACCTCAATGGCACGGTTGCCATGGCCGTCGTGGTGCTGTGCCTTATCATCATCTATGCGATTCGAGCCAAGGGCGTGGGCGGCTATCTTCACGAGTGGATCGCTGCGCCGTTCGGCAACAACCCGCTGCTCTGGATTCCGAACCTCGCGCTCAACATTGTCGAGTTGTTGGCGAAGCCCGTGTCATTGTCGATGCGACTGTTCGGCAACATGTATGCGGGCGAGCTGCTCTTCATGCTGATCGCACTGCTCGGAATGGCCTTCGCGGTCTCGATCGGCGGCATCTCGCTGTTCATCGGACAGATTATCGCCGGCACGGCCTGGGCGATTTTCCACATCCTGATCGTGCTGCTGCAGGCGTACATCTTCATGATTCTCCCCATCGTGTACATCTCGATGGCGGAGGAGCATCACTAACCTTCAAAGTTTTTAGTTCGTTATCCACGCGTTTGATTGATTTGAGGAGTCTCTGAAAATGGAAGCGATTGCAAACGTACAGGCGTTCACCGCCCTCGGCATCGGCATCATCATCGGTCTCGGCGCCATCGGTGCCTGTATCGGTATCGGCATCATGGGCGCCAAGTTCCTTGAGTCGGCGGCCCGCCAGCCCGAACTCACCCCGATGTTGCAGGGCCGTATGTTCCTGCTCGCCGGTCTGATCGACGCGGCGTTCCTCATCGGTGTCGGCCTCGCGATGCTTTTCGCCTTCGCCAACCCGCTGCTCGCCAGTCTTGCCGGCTAATACGAACCCCGGAGGGCTCCCGCGAGGGAGACACAGGCCATGACGATCAATGCCACTTTTATCGGCCAGATCATCGTCTTCCTGATCCTCTTGTGGTTCATCGGGAAGTTCGTCACGCCCGCGCTGGCTGAGGAACTGAACGCTCGTAACCGCAAGATTGCCGACGGCCTTGCAGCCGCCGACAAGGGTCAGAAAGACCTTGCCGACGCCACCAGCCGCGCGGATGCGATCATTCGCGAGGCGCGCGAGCGCGCTCGGCAGATCGAGGACCAAGCTGCGCGTCGTTCGAACGAAGCGATCGAAGCTGCCAAGCAAGCGGCACAGGGCGAGGGCGCCCGTATCGTCGCTGCAGCGCGAGACGAAGCCGCCACGGAAACCAACCGTGCCCGCGACCAGCTCCGTAAGGAGTTTGGATCGATGGTCGTAGTCGGTGCGTCTCGACTGCTTGAGCGCGAAGTCGACGCGAAGACGCACGCTCAGTTGCTCGACAAGCTCGCGGACGAGATTGCACGTGGCTGACGAGGCCACCATCGCCCGGCCCTACGCCCGAGCGGCGTTCGAGCATGCGCATGCCGCAGGGCAGCTCGCCGCGTGGGGCGAGATGCTGGAGCGCGCGAGCGCGGTCCTCGACGACGCTCGCGTGAGCGCACTCGTCGGCAACCCGCATGTGCAGCGTGCGGAGCTCGTGACTTTTGTCGCTGAGCTTGTCGGTGCTTCGGGCAACGAGAAGGCGCTCAACTATCTGCGTCTGCTCGCCGACAACGGTCGTCTCGCGATGCTGCCGCAGATCGCTGTCCAGTACGCCGCGTTGCGTGCGGAAGTCGAGAACACGGTGGATGTCACCGTGACTTCGGCCCTTCCGCTCACGGCCGAGCAGTCTGAAAAGTTGACGCAGGCACTCACCCGCCGCTTGCGTCGTACGGTTCGTCTTTCTCCGACGGTTGATCCGTCGCTGATCGGTGGCGCCGTGGTTCGCGCGGGGGATTTCGTCGTCGATGGCTCGCTACGCGGGCGTGTCGAGCGACTCGGTAACACGATGGCCGGCGCCTAATGCGTCGTCCGCACCAGGTTTTTTAGAGGACCAGACATGTCCATCAAGGCATCCGAGATTTCTGATCTCATCAAGCAGCGTATCGATCGCTTCCAATCGGCCGCTGAGGCCCGCAACGTCGGCACGATCGTGTCGGTCACGGACGGCATTTGCCGCATCCATGGCCTCGCCGACGTGCGCTACGGTGAAATGATTGAGTTTCCGGGCAACCTCTTCGGGCTTGCGCTCAACCTCGAGCAAGACTCGGTGGGCTCGGTCGTGCTCGGCGACTACAAATCTTTGAAGGAAGGCGACACCGTCAAGACGACGGGCCGCATCCTCGAAGTGCCGGTGGGTCCGGAACTGCTCGGCCGCGTAGTCGATGCGCTTGGTAACCCGATCGATGGCAAGGGACCGCTCAAGACCTCGCGCACCGCGCCGATCGAGCGCGTGGCGCCAGGTGTCATCTACCGTAAGTCGGTGAGCCAGCCGGTGCAGACCGGTTACAAGGCCGTCGACGCGATGGTGCCGGTCGGTCGCGGTCAGCGCGAGCTCATCATCGGCGATCGCCAGACCGGTAAGACTGCCATGGCCGTCGACACCATCATCAACCAGAAGTCATCCGGCATTAAGTGTATCTACGTTGCGATCGGTCAGAAGCAATCGTCGATCGCTAACGTCGTCCGCAAGCTCGAAGAGAACGGCGCGATGGACCACACCATCGTCGTCGCCGCCTCGGCCTCGACGCCCGCTGCCATGCAGTACCTCTCTGCATACGCCGGCGTGACGATGGGCGAGTACTTCATGGACAACGGCCAAGACGCGCTCATCATCTACGACGATTTGTCGAAGCAGGCCGTGGCCTATCGCCAGATTTCATTGCTGCTGCGTCGCCCACCGGGTCGCGAAGCATTCCCCGGTGACGTGTTCTATCTCCACTCCCGCTTGCTCGAGCGCAGCGCTCGCGTGAACGAGGAGTATGTCGAGATGGTTACGAAGGGTGCGGTCAAGGGGAAGACCGGCTCACTCACGGGCCTGCCGATCATCGAAACCCAGGCGGGTGACGTGACGGCGTTCGTACCGACTAACGTCATCTCCATTACCGACGGTCAGATCTTCCTCGAGACCGATCTCTTCAACGCGGGCATCCGTCCTGCGATGAACGCCGGTATCTCGGTCTCTCGCGTCGGTGGCGCCGCACAGACCGACATCATCAAAAAGCTCGGCGGCGGTATCCGTCTCGCGCTTGCCCAGTACCGTGAGCTCGCAGCCTTCTCGCAGTTTGCCTCCGATCTCGACGAGGCAACTCGTAAGCAGCTCGAGCGCGGTGTGCGCGTGACGGAAGTGATGAAGCAGAAGCAGTACGCGCCGATGTCGGTGGCTGAGATGGCCCTGTCGATCTACGCCGTCAACAACGGCTACATGGACAAGGTCGATCGCAAGAAGGTCGTCGACTTCGAAGCGGCGTTGCAGTCGTTTGCAAAGGCGAGCCACAAGGCTTCGCTCGATGCGATCAATGCCGAGCCGGTACTCAAGAAGCACGAAGAGACGCTCAAGAAGATCTGTGACGACTTCGCGGCGACTGGTACTTACTAAGGATCTTTGACGGATATGCCCGGCACAAAGGAAATACGCACCAAGATCGCGAGTGTGAAGAGCACTCAGAAGATCACCAAGGCTATGGAGATGGTCGCGGCGAGCAAGATGCGCCGCGCTCAAGATCGCATGCGCTTGTCGCGTCCTTATGCCGAGAAGATCCGTATCGTCATCGGGCATCTCAACAAGGCGAACCCCGACTACCGCCACCCGTTCCTGGTCGAGCGTGAGCCTAAATCGATAGGCATCATCGTCGTGTCAAGTGACCGCGGTCTGTGCGGTGCGCTCAATACGAACGTCTTCAAGAGCACGCTCATGCTCATGCGCGAGTGGCAGGGCAAGGGCGCCAAGGTCAATCTTTGCCTGCTCGGAAACAAGGGCGTGGCGTTCTTCCGCCGCTTAGGGTTGCCGATCCTCGCCAGCATTGGCGGTCTCGGTGATCGTCCGCACGTCAAAGATTTGCTCGGCTCAGTCAAGGTCATGCTCGACGCGTATCGCGAGGGCACCATCGATCGTCTTTTCATCGTGAACGCGCAGTTCGTCAACACGATGACCCAGAAACCGGTCGTGACGCAGTTGCTGCCGGTCGAAACGTCGGATGCTGGCGACCTTCAGGAGCACTGGGACTACATCTACGAGCCGAATGCCGCCGAGATCATCGACGGTGTGCTCATGCGCTACATCGAGTCTCAGGTCTACCGCTCAGCGGTAGAAAGCGTGGCCTGCGAAATGGCCGCACGAATGGTCGCGATGAAAGCGGCTTCGGATAATGCGGGCAAGCTCATCGGCGACCTGCAATTGGTTTACAACAAGGCGCGTCAGGCGGCGATCACCAAGGAATTGGCGGAAATCGTCGGCGGCGCAGCAGCGGTTTAACGGCAAAGAATTCAACGCATCACGGCACAGGATATCGACATGGCAACCGGCAAGATTACCCAGATCATCGGCGCGGTCATCGACGTGGAATTTCCGCGCGAATCGATCCCGAAGGTCTACGAAGCGCTGAAGCTCAAGGATGCAGACCTCACGCTCGAGGTACAGCAGCAGCTGGGTGACGGCGTAGTACGTACCATCGCCATGGGCGCTTCAGAGGGTCTCAAGCGTGGTCTTGAGGTTGAGGCGACCAACGCACCGATCTCGGTCCCCGTCGGCAAGGCGACGCTTGGGCGCATCATGGACGTGCTCGGTACGCCGCAGGACAACCGCGGCCCCGTTGCCTCCAAAGAAAAGTGGTCGATTCACCGTCCGGCGCCGTCGTACGACGAGCAGGCGGGCGGTCGTGACCTCCTCGTCACCGGCATCAAGGTCATCGACCTGCTCGTGCCGTTCGCGAAGGGCGGTAAGGTCGGCCTCTTCGGCGGCGCCGGCGTCGGCAAGACCGTGAACATGCTCGAGCTCATCAACAACATCGCCAAGCAGTACAGCGGTTTGTCCGTGTTCGCCGGTGTGGGTGAGCGTACTCGTGAAGGCAACGACTTCTATCACGAGATGGCGGAGTCGGGCGTCATCGACCTCGAGAAGCTCGAGAACTCGAAAGTGGCAATGGTCTACGGCCAGATGAACGAGCCGCCGGGCAACCGCCTGCGCGTGGCGCTCACGGGTCTCACCATGGCCGAATATTTCCGTGACGAAGTGCGTGAAGACGGCGGCAAGGGCCGTGACGTGCTGTTCTTCGTCGACAACATCTATCGCTATACGCTCGCGGGTACCGAGGTGTCGGCGCTGCTCGGACGCATGCCTTCGGCAGTGGGGTACCAGCCGACGCTCGCCGAAGAAATGGGTGTGCTGCAGGAGCGCATCACCTCGACGAAGACGGGCTCGATCACGTCGATCCAGGCCGTGTACGTTCCGGCGGACGACCTCACCGACCCGTCACCGGCCACGACCTTCGCTCACCTCGATGCCACCGTCGTGTTGTCGCGTCAGATCGCGGCTCTCGGTATTTATCCGGCGGTCGATCCGCTCGACTCGACGAGCCGTCAGCTCGATCCGCTCGTCGTCGGCGAGGAGCACTACAACACGGCACGTGGCGTACAGGCCGTACTGCAGCGCTACAAAGAATTGCAGGACATCATCGCGATCCTGGGCATGGATGAGCTCTCCGAAGAGGACAAGCTCACCGTATTCCGCGCCCGTAAGATCCAGCGCTTCCTGTCGCAGCCGTTCAACGTGGCAAAAGTGTTCACGGGTCAGGATGGAAAGATCGTGTCGCTCAAGGACACCATCCGCGGCTTCAAGGGCATTCTCTCGGGCGAGCACGACAGCCTGCCCGAACAGGCCTTCTACATGGTCGGCTCGATCGACGAAGCGGTCGAGAAGGCGAAGACGCTGCAGTAACGGAAGGCATTCATGGCCGCAGACAGCACCATCCATTGCGACATCGTCAGCGCCGAGGGCGAGATTTTCTCTGGCCCGGCGAAGATGGTGTTCGTCCCAGCGGCGCAAGGCGAAATCGGCATCGCGCCACGCCACGCGCCCCTGCTCACCATGATCAAGTCGGGTGAGGTGCGGGTACAGCTGCCCGACGGCCAAGAGCAGTTTTTCTTTGTCGGCGGTGGTACGCTCGAAATCCAGCCCAAGAAAGTAACGGTACTCGCCGATACCGCGGTACGCGCGAAAGATATGGACGAAGCGGCTGCGGTTGAAGCCAAGCAACGCGCTGAGGAAGCCCTCAAGGGCAACATCGACAAGATCGAGCAGGCAGAGGCGCTCGCCGAGCTTGCGCGCGCGGCTGCGCAGCTCAAGATGATCCAGAAGCTGCGCAAGATCAAAGGCTGAGACGCGACGGTGCCGTCGCGACAGGCGGGCACGCTATGAACATCGCGATCGTCATTCTCGCGGCGGGTCAGGGTAAGCGGATGAAATCCGATTTGCCCAAGGTGCTGCAGTCCTTGGCGGGCAAGCCGCTCCTCAAACACGTCATCGATACGGCGGCCACGCTCGATCCCTCATCTCTTCACGTGGTCTACGGCCACGGGGGTGATCGGGTTCGCGAGGCGCTCGCCGATGCTCCGGTGACCTCCTGGGTCCTGCAGGCTGAACAGCTCGGCACGGGGCACGCCGTTCAGCAGGCTTTACCGTCGTTGCGAGACGACGAGATCGCGCTCGTGCTCTACGGCGACGTTCCCTTGGTGCGCAGTGAAACGCTCAAGACGTTGCTGTCGCTCGCAAGTCCCGAATCGATGGGTTTGCTCACGGTGATGCTCGAGGATCCGACGGGCTATGGACGAGTGCTTCGTGATCCATCGGGGCGGGTACTCGGCATCGTCGAGCAAAAAGACGCGACGGTCGAACAAAGAAATATCCGCGAAGGGAACACGGGGGTCATGGCCATCCCGGTCAAATACTTGCGGACTTGGTTGGGGCGATTGCGCAATGCTAACGCCCAAGGGGAGTACTATCTCACTGACATCATCGCCATGGCGGTAGCCGACGGTGTCAAGGTGACTCCACTGGTTGCGCCAAGTGTCGCGGAGGTTCTGGGCGTGAACGATAAGCTGCAACTCGCCGAGCTCGAGGCAGAGAACCGAAAAACCCGCGCTCGCGATCTCATGCTCGCGGGCGTGACGCTCGTTGACCCAGCGCGTATCGATGTACGCGGCACGCTCGTCACGGGTCGAGACGTGTTCATCGATGTCAATGCGGTGTTCGAGGGCAAGGTGACCCTCGGCGATCGAGTACATGTTGGCCCCAACTGCGTTCTGCGCGACTGCGACATCGCAGCAGATGTCCGCATCAATCCGAATTGCGTCATCGAAGAAGCCAGTGTGGGGGCAGGCTCGATCATCGGACCTTTCGCACGCCTGCGCCCGGGGGCGAAACTCTCGAATGACGTACACATCGGCAACTTCGTCGAAGTGAAGAATTCTTCGATGGACTCAGGCGCGAAAGCCAACCACCTCGCCTATGTCGGCGATGCCTCGGTGGGCGCTCGCGTCAATATCGGTGCGGGCACCATCATCGCTAACTACGATGGAGTCAATAAACATCACACGGTGATCGGCGCCGATGCGCATACCGGTTCCAACTCGGTTCTCGTCGCCCCCATCACGGTGGGTGAGGGCGCGACGGTCGGCGCAGGGTCGACCGTCACCAAGACCGTTCCGGCGGGTAAGCTGACCGTGGCGCGTGCCAAGCAGGTCACGCTCGAAGGTTGGAAGCGCCCGCAAAAGAAGCGCTGATACGAGGCCCTGAAGGGCCGTGTTCCCACCCCTTAAAAGGTGCAAAATACTCGGGATCGCGGCATCGAGCGGTCATCAGGGAGGTTTTTCAATCCATGTGCGGAATCGTTGGCGCCATTGCTCAACGTGACATCGTTCCCGTCTTGGTTGAGGGTCTGCGACGACTCGAGTACCGAGGCTACGACTCTGCCGGCGTCGCCGTGCTCAATGGATCGGGAGAGCTGAAGCGCGTCCGAACCGTCGGCAAGGTTCAGATCCTGCAAGACGCCATCGATGCTTCGCCGACCCACGGGCCGATCG